>Ga0209759_1000147_pt1 | contig 121320 bp, 111 predicted proteins | sample AraplaCL_Col_mMS_FD_184261 | JGI IMG/M metagenome (GOLD analysis project Ga0209759, IMG submission 184261) | Arabidopsis root microbial communities from the University of North Carolina, USA - plate scrape CL_Col_mMS (SPAdes) (version 2) | ecosystem: Host-associated > Plants > Roots >...
GCACAGCTGTGGCGCGCCATCGAAGCCGCGTCGCAAAGCGGCTCGGCGGGTCAGCCTATGCTGATCTATCTCGAATCGAGCCTCGTGATTCGCGCGATTCGCGACTATTTCCAGCCGGATATCGGCGAAATCCTGATCGACACCACGGAAATTCATGACCAGGCGCGCGCCTTCATGGACATCGTGATGCCGGACAACGTCGGCAAGGTGAAGCGTTACCACGACGACGTGCCGCTCTTCTCGCGCTTCCAGATCGAGCATCAGATCGAAACGGCGTATTCGCGCACGGTGCCGCTGCCGTCGGGCGGCGCGATCGTGATCGACCACACCGAGGCGCTCGTCGCGATCGACGTCAACTCGGCCCGCGCCACCAAGGGCGCCGACATCGAGGAAACCGCCGCGCGCACCAACCTCGAAGCCGCCGACGAAGTCGCGCGCCAGTTGCGCCTGCGCGACCTGGGCGGCCTGATCGTGATCGACTTCATCGACATGGAGTCGGCCAAGAGCCAGCGCGAAGTCGAGCAGCGCCTGAAAGACGCGCTCAAGCACGACCGCGCGCGCGTCCAGATGGGCAAGATTTCGCGCTTCGGCCTGATGGAACTGTCGCGCCAGCGTCTGCGCCCGGCTCTGTCGGAAGGCAGCCACGTGACCTGCCCGCGCTGTAACGGCACGGGCCACATCCGCGATACCGAATCGTCCGCGCTGCAAGTGCTGCGGATCATTCAGGAAGAAGCGATGAAGGAAAACACCGCGGCGATCCATTGCCAGGTGCCGGTCGAAGTGACCGCCTTCCTGCTGAACGAAAAGCGCTCGGAGATCAACAAGATCGAGTCGCGCTTCAAGGTCAACGTCGTGCTGGTGCCGAACAAGCATCTCGACACGCCGCATTACAAGCTGGAGCGTCTGCGTCACGACGACGCGCGCCTCGACGATCCGCGCGCGTCGTGGAAAATGGCCGAGGAAGCGGCTCGCGAAATGGAGTCGGAAACCGGCTACAGCAAGCGCACCGAAGAAGTGAAGCCGAAGCAGGAAGCGGCGGTCAAGGGCATCACGCCTGAAAAGCCGGCGCCGAGCGCACCGGTTCGTCCGGCGGCAGAACCGGCTCCCGTGGCGGCGACGCCGGCGAGCGGCGGGTTCATCGGCTGGTTGAAGAATCTGTTCGGCATGCAGCCGGCGGCGCCGGCGACTGTCGTACCGGCCGCGCCCGAAAAGCAGGCACGTCCGCAACGCGGCGAGCGCCAGGAGCGGGGTGAGCGTACCGGCGAGCGCGGCGGCGACCGCAACCGTAATCGCCGTGGCGGCGCGGGCGCCCGCGATGCCGCGGCACGCCCGGAAGGCACGAACGGCGGTCGTCAGGGTCAGCAGCCGTCGCAGCGCCGTGAGGAACGCGAACCGCGCGAAGGTCGTGAAGCACGTGAGCCGCGCGAGGCACGTGAACCGCGCGGCAACCGCGAAGGACGCGAGCCGCGTGAAGCCCGCGAGAGCCGCGAGAGCCGCGAGAGCCGCGACAATCGTGACAATCGTGACAATCGCGGCGGCGACCGTGCCGAAACGGCAGAAAACACGCCGCGCGGCGAACGTCAGGAACGCGGTGAGCGCCGTGAACGGGGCGAGCGCGCTGAGCGCGGCGAGCGTCGCAAGCAGCAGGCGGAAAGCGCGGACGCCTTGACGCAACCCGACACGCAAACCGCGGAAGAACTGGTGCCAAACCAGGCCGCCGTCACCGAAAATGCTGCGCCGGCCGATCAGGAAGCCGTGGCGCGCGAGGGTGAAGAGCGTCGTCGCCGCCGTCGCGGCCGTCGCGGCGGTCGTCGCGAGCGCGAAGAGGACGTGAACGGCAACCTGGCTGCGGATGTTGCCGAAGCCGAGGGCGACAACGTCAACGTCAGCGAAGAAGCCCCGCTGCGTGCGGCTCAGCAGCCGGCGGAACGCAAGCCGGAAGCAAACGAAGCCGCCGTAGCCAAGGAAATGGCGCCGGTGGAAGTCGTCGTGGCGGCTGTCGCGACCGAGCAGGCCGTGGTCACCGAGCTGCATGCGGCTACGGAAACGCCCGCTCTCGCCGCCGAAAAGGCCGCGAAGACGGAAACCATCGTGCCGGTCGCTGAGGTTCCGGCTGCTCCGGCGGCTGTCGAGCCGGTCGCAGAGGTGCCCGTCGCGCAAGCTGCCACGCCGGTGGAACCGGCGCAGACGGCGCCTGCGGCTGCGGAGACGGTGTCGCTGGTGGAACCGGTCGTTCGCGAACAGGCCGCCGAGGTGCAAGCCGCGCCGGTTCAGGCGCAGCCCGCCGCTCCCGCTGAGGTAGTTGCAGCGCCGGCCGCTGAAGTCGCGCCGCAAGCGGAAATCGTCGAGCCCAAGCCGGCTGTGACCGCAGCCGCGCCGGCGGTGGAACCGGCCGCTGCAGCCGCCGCACCGCAAGCGCCGCAAGCGCATCAAGCCGCGCCGGCAGCGGACGCGCCGCAAACCGCGCGGCCGTCGCAGGCAGCGTTCAATGGCGGCGTTTCGGCCGAAGCGCTGAAGCCGGTGCTGGAAAAAGCGGGGCTCGTCTGGGTCAATACCGACGCGGACAAGCTGCGCGCCGCCCAGGAAGCGGCTGCCCAGAACGTGAAACCGCCGCGTGTCGTGCGCGAGCGCAGGCCCTTGCCGCCCGTCGACAGCACGCCGATGCAGCAGGTGGAAACGGTGCGACATCCGCAGTAAGTCTGTGGCGCATCGCGTCGTGTCGAAAAGCCCGCCCTTACCGGCGGGCTTTTTTTCGCCCGAATCCGCCGCCGGACAGACACGGGTCCAACCGCCCTCCTCCCCGTATACCCCGACAGCGCCGGCCTTCCCCCAGCCGCGAGATGCATTTCCGCTAGAATGAATCACTCGTCCTTCCGGTTTGACGCAACGCAAGCAACCCATGTCCCGACGCATCATCCCTGTTGCCGATCTCAGCGCGGCGCCTGTCATCTCCGGGCCGCTGCAGACACCTAACGGCGCGCTGCACGACACCCTCGCACGCCCGCTGCGCGACCTGCGTATTTCGGTGACGGACCGCTGCAATTTCCGCTGCGTCTACTGCATGCCGCGCGCCGTCTTCGACAAGGACTATGCGTTTCTGCCGCACAGCGCGTTGCTGACTTTTGAGGAAATCGAACGGCTCGCGCGGCTTTTCGTCGCGCATGGCGTCGAAAAAATTCGTCTGACGGGCGGCGAGCCGCTCCTGCGCAAGAATCTGGAGTTCCTGATCGAGCGGCTGTCGCAGCTCACCACGCCGGCCGGCCGGCCGCTCGACCTGACGCTGACCACCAACGGCTCGCTTCTCGCGCGCAAAGCGCGCAGCCTGAAAGACGCCGGTCTGTCCCGCGTCACGGTCAGCCTCGACGCGCTCGACGACACGCTGTTTCGCCGCATGAACGACGCTGACTTCGCGGTCGCCGACGTGCTCGACGGCATTGCCGCCGCGCAGGCCGTGGGCCTCGCGCCCGTCAAGGTCAACATGGTGGTCAAGCGCGGCACGAACGACAGCGAAATCGTCCCCATGGCGCGCCACTTCAAAGGCTCGGGCGCGGTGCTGCGCTTTATCGAATACATGGACGTCGGCACGTCGAACGGCTGGAATATGACCGAAGTGCTGCCGTCAGCCGAGGTGATCGCGCGCATCGCCGAGCATTTCCCGCTCGCGCCGCTCGAAGCGCACAGCGCCGCCGAAACCGCCCAGCGCTGGGGTTACGCAGACGGCAGCGGCGAGATCGGCGTGATCTCGAGCGTGACGCGCGCCTTTTGCGGCAGCTGCACGCGCGCGCGCCTTTCGACGGAGGGCAAGCTGTACCTGTGCCTCTTTGCCTCGGCCGGACATGATCTGCGCGCGTTGCTGCGCGGCGGGGCGAGCGATGCCGACATCGCCACCGCCGTCGCGGAAATCTGGCAGGGGCGCGCCGACCGCTACTCGCAACTGCGCGGCAGCAATACCGCCGAGCCGGGCGCGCAGGATGCGCGGCGCGTCGAGATGTCGTATATCGGCGGTTGATTCGCAGGCATGCAGCGACTCCCGCGTCCATCGCGCGAACAGATCACGGGCCTCGTGCTCGCAGGCGGCCGCGGCACCCGCATGGGCGGCGTCGACAAGGGCCTGCAGCCGCTCCACGGTGAACCGTTGGCCGCCCACGTCCTCACGCGCCTCGCGCCGCAGACGGGCGCGCTGCTGATCAGCGCCAATCGTCACGCCGATATCTACGCGGCGCTGGGTGCGCCGTTCGGCGCGAAAGTCGTCGCGGACACGCTGCCCGAATTTCCCGGACCGCTCGCCGGTTTGCTCGCCGGTTTGCGTGCGGTACGCAGCGATTACCTGCTCAGCGCGCCGTGCGACAGCCCGTGGCTGCCCGCCGACCTGGCCGCGCGCCTCGCAGACGCGCTCGCGTCCAATTCGGCCGACATCGCGACCGTCACGACTTGCGACGCCGGAGGCAAGCGGTCGCTCCACCCCGTCTTCGCGCTGCTGCACACCCGTCTCACCGACGATCTCGCGGACTTTCTGCAGGCCGGCGAGCGTAAGGTTCGCGCGTGGTACGCGCGCCACAAGACCGTGGAAGTCGCCTTTGCCGACGAGCGCGCGTTTTACAATATCAATTCTTTACAAGAACTCGCCGACCTCGAGCGTCATCGGGGCCCCGGCTGAAATCCCGCTCCGCCGCACGGCCTCTGCCAGTCCCGCCGCCGGCCGCGACGTCCAGCTTCTTCATGACCACGCACAACGAATTTTCCCGCTGCGTCGCGCAGTACGATCCTCACGCGCTGCCTGTGCCGGCCGCTCAGGCGATCACGCGCGAATGGGCCACGCCGGTCACGGCCGTCGAGCGCGTCGCGCTGCGCGACGCACTCGACCGCGTGCTCGCCGCGGACATCGTCTCGCCCATCGACGTGCCGTCGCACGACAATTCGGCGATGGACGGCTATGCGTTCAATGGCGCCGCGCTGGCGGCAGCCGCGCCGGCCGTCGAACTGACGGTCGTCGGCAAAGCCTTGGCGGGCCATCCGTTTCCCGGCCGCGTCGAGGGCGCGCAATGCGTGCGCGTGATGACGGGCGCGTGCATTCCGCAAGGCTGCGACACGGTGGTGCCGCAAGAGCTGGTTGAGCGCAGCGCAGACTCGGCTTCGATCCGCTTTTTAGCCGACGCCGTGCGCGCCGGCGCAAACCGGCGCCTTGCCGGCGAAGATCTCGCCCGCGGCCACGCGGCGTTGCGCGCGGGCCGCGTGCTCCGCGCGTCCGACCTGGGCTTGCTGGCTTCGCTCGGCATCGGCGAAATCAATGTCCGGCGGCGCCTGCGCGTCGCGTTCTTTTCGACCGGCGACGAACTGCGCTCGCTCGGCGAACCGCTCGACGCGGGCTCCGTGTACGACAGCAATCGCTACACGCTCTTTGCCATGCTGCGGCGCCTGAACGTGGACACCCTCGATCTCGGTGTGATCCGCGACGAACCCGCCGCGCTCGAGGCCGCGCTGCGCAGCGCCGCGGCGAGCGCGGACGTGGTGCTGACCTCGGGCGGCGTCTCCGTCGGCGAGGCCGATTTCACGAGGCAGATGTTGCAGACATTCGGCGACGTCGCGTTCTGGAGCCTCGCCATGCGCCCGGGCCGCCCTCTCGCGTTTGGCCGCGTCTGGTCCGGCGGGCGGCCGGGTCTTGGGCTGCCTGCGTTATTCTTCGGTCTGCCGGGCAATCCTGTGGCCGTCATGGTGACGTTCTATCAGATCGTGCGCGAGGTCCTGCTGCTCATGTCCGGCGCAACGCCACAACCGCTGCCGGTGATCCAGGCGGCAAGCCAGTGCCCGATCCGCAAGCGGCCCGGACGGACCGAGTTTCAGCGCGGCATCGCCACGCAGGCTGCGAACGGTGCTAACGGTGCAAACGGCCAGTGGCAGGTCACACCGACAGGCTCGCAGAGCTCGGGCGTGCTGAGTTCGATGAGCGAGGCCAACTGTTTCATCGTGCTCGGCCACGATGAAGGTGACATCGCCGAGGGCGAACGCGTGAGTATCATGCTGTTCCATGGCCTGATCTGACGGTTCCGCGCGTTCACGACCCGGCGCTTTCTCGCGTTCACGTTTTGCTTTACCCATTACCACTACGACATGCGGGTTTGACTTACATGAAAAAACAGATCTCGTTCATTGCACCGGGACAAACGGCTAAAGCACTTATCCTCGTCTATCTGACGTTTTCGGTGCCTATCGTGCTGCTCGGCGTGCTGGTCGCGTTCGTGCGCTATGGCTCGGTCGAACTGAGCACGGTGTTCAGCGCCCTGCTGTTGAACGCGATTCTTGGCTTCATCCTGCTGTGGATTGCCTGCCACGCGTACAACTGGGTCGCGTCGCGCTTCGGCGGCATTGAGATCCAGCTGACGGACGCACCGGAAGAAGCCTGACCCGCGTTGCAAGGCGGGCCATGGTGGCCGCGCCGGCCACTGCTACCGCCGCCCGCGACGCCGGCCTAGCCGTCGCGACGCCGGACCGATGCCGGACCGATGCCGGCCGTCGCGCGAGGCCGATGCCGGCTGCTGACGTCAACGTTGACGGTTCACACGCCGCGCCGGCCTCCTGCCGCCTCACTGCTCGTCGGGCTCGATGCCCGACAATGCACCGCCTATCAAGCCATTCGCCTCCTCGCCCGGCAACGCTTCCACGTCGCGCAGCTTGCGGCTCATGACGCGAGTGCGCGTCTCCGCTGCCTCGATGGAACGCGTGACCGTTTCAAGCTGCGTCTTCGTTTTCGCAAGCACGTCGCCGAATTTGCCGAACTCCGTCTTGACCGCGCCGAGCACCTGCCACACCTCACTCGAACGCCGTTCGATTGCGAGCGTACGGAAACCCATCTGCAAACTGTTGAGCAGCGCGGTCAGCGTGGTCGGGCCGGCAATCGTGACGCGGTAATCGCGTTGCAGCAGGTCCGAGAGCCCTGGCCGGCGCAGCACTTCGGCGTATAGACCCTCGGTCGGCAGGAACAGCAGCGCAAAATCTGTGGTGTGCGGCGGCGACACGTATTTTTCTGCGATGGTCCGCGCCTCGGCGCGAATCCGCGCTTCCAACGCGCGTGACGCTTCTTCCACCGCGACCGGATCGGCGCGTTCCTGCGCGTCGATCAGACGCTCGTAGTCTTCGCGCGGAAATTTCGCGTCGATCGGCAGCCACACCGGCGCTGCCGCGCTGCCGGCGCCGCCCGCTTCGACCCGTCCCGGCAAGCGGATGGCGAACTCGACGCGGTCCGCGCTCTTCGGCACGGTGGCCACATTCTTCGCATATTGGTCCGCGGTGAGCATCTGCTCGAGCAGCGCTTCAAGCTGGACTTCTCCCCATGTGCCGCGCGTCTTGACGTTCGTCAGCACCTTCTTGAGATCGCCGACGCCCGCCGCCAGCGTCTGCATCTCGCCCAAACCGCGGTGCACCTGCTCGAGCCGGTCGGACACGAGCTTGAACGATTCGCCGAGGCGCTGTTCGAGCGTCGCATGCAGTTTTTCGTCGACGGTACGGCGCATTTCCTCCAGCTTCGTGGCGTTGTTCGCCTCGATGTCCTTCAGCCGCTGCTCGATGGTCGCGCGAACCTCGGCAAAGCGCCGATCGTTCGCTTCGGTCAGTTGGCCGAGTTGCAAGCTGAGCGTATCGCCGAATTGCTTGAGCGAGCGCCCCTGTTCATCGCGCGCCTGCTGCGCCTGTTGCTGCAGGCTGTGCCGCACGGCGTCGAGCTGCTGCGCGAAGCCGTCGATCTTGCCGCCCTGCACGGTCGTCATGCTGCTGAATTGCGCGGCGAGCGTCTGCTGGAAATGCGCGAAGCCACTGCTCTGCTCAGTGCGCGACACGCGCGCCGTCTCGGCGATGTCATTGCGCAATTGCCGCTCGAGACGCTCGTACGCGTGCGCCTGCGCATCCGCCGCGGCGTCGATGCGTTCGCTCAGCAGTTCGAACTGTTCCTGCCCGGCCGCGGCGCGCTGCCCGCGCATCAGGATGGCCAACGCAAGCACGAGCGCCACCGCCAGCACGGCGACGGCCGCGATAAGCACCATCGTCATGCACGTGCCCGGCCGATAACTTCGGCGTTGATCGGATTAGGCGGCTGACCCGCGCGCGGGCCTTCGCCGAGACCGGCAATCAGGTTATCCGCGGCGAGGTTGGCCATCGCGCGGCGCGTGGCTTCCGTGGCGCTCGCAATGTGCGGCGTCAACACGACGTTTGGCACGGTGAGCAAGTCCGGGTTCAGATTCGGCTCGCCTTCGAACACGTCGAGGCCCGCGGCGGCGATCTGCTTCGCGCGCAGTGCCTCGACGAGCGCCGCATCGTCGACGATGCCGCCGCGCGCGATATTGGTCAGCGTCGCAGTCGGCTTCATCAGCGCGAGTTCGGCCGCGCCGATCGTGTGATGGTTCTCGTTCGTGTAGGGCAGAACGAGCACGACATGATCGGCACGCCGCAGCAGGTCCTGCTTCGATACATATTCGGCGTTCAGCTCCGCTTCGATTTCCGGCGCGACGCGCGAACGGTTGTGATAGATAACCTGCATATTGAAGCCGCGCGCGCGCCGCGCGAGCGCCTGACCGATCCGCCCCATGCCGATCACGCCGAGCGTCGAGCCATAGAGGTCGCTGCCGAGAAAGCTGTCGTACGACCATTTCTGCCATTTGCCCGCGCGCAGCCAGTGCTCCGATTCGGCGATGCGCCGCGCCGCGGCCATCATCAGCGCCCAGCCGAAGTCCGCCGTCGATTCGTTGAGCACGTCCGGCGTATTGGTGCCGAGCACGTTCGCCGCGTTGAACGCCGCCATGTCGAAATTGTTGTAGCCCACGGCCATGTTCGACACCACACGAAGACGCGGCGCGGCCGCGAGCACGTCGGCGCCGATGGGGTCGCCGGCCGTGAGCGCGCCGTCCTTGTCGGCGAGGCGGCGCTTCAATTCCTCCGCGGACAGCACGTCGCCCTGATTCCAGTCGACGTCGAAATAGCGTTGAAGCCGTTCGATCACGTCAGGAAAGATCGGACGGGCGACGAGTATCTTCTGCATTGCAATTCTCCGTGTAGCGTGTCGAGTTCGACGGCCTCGGCAGCAAACTCAGTGTCAGAAAAACAGCCAGCCAGTGACGAGAAAAAGCGGCAGCAACACCGCACCGGACCAGCCGAGATAAGCGAAAAAGCCCGGCATACGCACACCGCGCGACTCCGCGATGGCCTTCACCATGAAGTTGGGCGCATTGCCGATATAACTGTTCGCGCCCATGAACACCGCGCCGGCTGAAATAGCGGCAAGCGTGGTGGCCCCGGCGGTCATGAGCGACGCCGCGTCGCCGCCCGCGAGGTTGAAGAACACGAGATACGTGGGCGCGTTGTCGAGAAACGAAGATAGCAGCCCCGTCGCCCAGAAGTACATGGCGTTGTGCGGTTGACCCGCGGCGTCGTTCACGAGATGCACGACGCCGGCAAACGCACCCGCTTCCCCCGCGCGCAGCATCATGATGACGGGAGCAATGGTCACGAAGATGCCGGCAAAGAGTTTGGCGACCTCTTCGATAGGCGCCCAATTGAAGTCATTGCCCGCGCGAGCCGCGCGCGGCGTCCACGCAAGAGAAAGCAGTGTGACGCCGATGAGCGCGACATCGCGCACGACGTTTTGCAACGCCACGTGAGTGCCGAGCACGTCGAAGCTCACGCCCGGCTTCCACAGCCCGCTCATCAGCACGAGGCCGATCACTGCGCCGAGCAACAGGAAGTTGATCTTCCCGTCGATACCGAGACGCGGCGAGTCAGGCGTCGGATCAAGAAAACGTGAGCGCTCCTCTTCCCGCTGATGGAAAAAGTACCCATCGAGACAATAGAACGCGACGAGCAGCACGCCGCAAACAAACAGCATCGGCAGCGCGAGATGCGTGGTCGTCCAGAAGAAGTCGACGCCCTGCAGAAAGCCGAGGAAAAGCGGCGGATCGCCGAGAGGCGACAACGAACCGCCCGCATTGGCCACCAGAAAGATAAAGAACACGACCACATGAACGACATGCCGGCGATTGTCGTTCGCGCGCAGCAACGGCCGGATCAGCAGCATGGCGGCGCCGGTCGTACCCATCACGCTCGCGAGCAAGGTGCCGAGTGCGAGAATGGCCGTGTTCAGGCGCGGCGTGCCGTGCAGATTGCCGCGCACGCAGATGCCGCCCGCGACCGTATAGAGCGCGGTCAGCAGGACGATGAACGGAACATATTCTTCGAGCAACGCATGCATGAGCGTGCCGAACGCTGCGCTTGCGCCGAAGGCGAACGCGAACGGTACGAGAAACGCCAGCGCCCACGCCGCCGCGATCTTGCCGAAATGGTGATGCCACACAGCCGGCGCCACAAGCGGAAACACGGCAATCGAGAGCAGCACGCCCGCGAACGGCAGTCCCCACAGCGCCGAAAGCGACGCGCCGTTCAGAGTGGCGGCGCATGCCAACTGAGGCCAGCTCGTGAGCGTCAAGACAGCCACGAGCACCATGCTCGACGGCACGGCACGTCGATTCATAACCTGGAAATCCCTCTTCTGAATGGCAATGGATAACGCAGACCGGCACGTGCGCATGAAAAACGCATGCAAAAACGGCCGCCGCCCGGCTCACGCGCCGAGTACGACGATCACGTGGACGCGGTAAGGTCCATGCGCGCCGAGCACGATGGTCTGCTCGATATCGCCGGTGCGTGAAGGCCCCGATACGAAGTTGACGGCGCGCGGAAGCTCGCCCCGCTCGCTACGGATCAACGCAAATGCTTCTTCATGTCCTGCCACGATGCGCGAGGCGGGCACAATCGCAATGTGCGTTTCCGGCAGCAGGCCGGCCGATGCATAAGTTTGCGGCCCCGAGAGCAGCACGAGCGAGCCCGTCTCCGCCGTGGCGCAGAAGCAGCCTGTGAGCCCCACCACGTCGCCCTCTTGCGGCTTGCGAAATTCGACAGCGACACCGGCGTCGTTCCAGCGCAGATCCTCCAGCGTTTGCCATGCAATGGCTTGCAGCGGCAGCGCATGTTCGACCAGATAGCGATGCGCAGCAGCCGGCACGTCGCTCAGCGACGCGACAGTGTCGACCGTGGTCGACATTTTCTGCGCTTCTTCGATAAAGCGCGCGGTGAGATCGAGCGGCATGTCCGGGCGCGGCCCCTGCGGATGGCGCGCCAGATAATCCGCCACGGCCTCGCGCTCGGACGCCGACGGCTCGGGCTCGCGGCCTTGCGCCGCGCGAATGCGCGCCAGAATGTTGCGGCGGGCGATCGATGTGTCCATATGCGAAAGTCCTCGAGAGTCTCGTGTCGACAGCCGTGCGATATGCAACATAGGCAGCCTATGCAGCGCTTGCATGCCGGGAATTATACCGGCCGCCCTCGCGGCGAACACCCTGGCCGGACGGCATAGGAACACATCGGACACACGCGCAACGCGTTACTTCGCGGGCTCTTCCTCGGGCTGTGCGATGCCGAACACCTGGCGCAAATACGCGAGATACGCCTTGTCGTCGCACATGTTCTTGCCCGGCGAATCCGACAGCTTGGCCACCGGCTGCCCGTTGCAGCGGACCATCTTGATGACGATCTGCAGCGGGTTATAACCCAGGTCGTTGGTGAGATTCGTGCCCACGCCGAACGCGAGCTTGCAGCGGCCGCGAAAACGCTCGTACAGTTGCAGCACCTTGGGAATGTCGAGCGCGTCGGAGAACACCAGAATCTTCGTGCGCGGATCGCAACGGTTCGCCTCGTAGTGCTTGAGCAGGCGCTCGCCCCAATCGAACGGGTCGCCCGAGTCGTGGCGCGCGCCGTCGAACAGCTTGCAGAAGTACATGTCGAAGTCGCGCAGAAACGCCTGCATGCCGTAGACGTCCGACAGCGCGATGCCGAGGTCGCCGCGATATTCCTTCGCCCACATTTCAAAGCCGAAAATCTGCGAATCGCGCAGCCGCGGACCCAGCGCCTGACACGCCTGCAAATACTCGTGCGCCATCGTACCGAGCGGCGTGAGCCCGTGCTTCATCGCGTAATAGACATTGCTCGTGCCGGCGAACTGCTCGCCGAGACCGTCCTTCAGCGTGAGAATCACTTCTTCGTGCCATTGCTTCGAGAAGCGGCGACGGGTGCCGTAATCGGCGATCTTGCAGTCGGCAAATTCCGGTCGGGCGCCGAGCAGTTTCATCTTTTCGACGAGGCGTCCGCGACCTTCACTGTAGTCCGGTTCCTGTTGCGTGTTGCGGAAGTAGACCTCGTTGACGATCGCGAGCATCGGAATCTCAAAGAGGATGGTGTGCAGCCACGGCCCCTTGATCTCGATGTCGATCTCGCCATTGTTTTTGGGCGACGGCTCGATCGAAATGTACTTCTCGTTCAGATGGAAAAGCGCGAGAAATTCGATGAAATCGCCCTTGATGAAGCGCATGCGCCGCAGGTAGTCGAGTTCCTCGTCGGTGAAACGCAGCTTGCAGAGCTTGCGCACTTCCGCGCGAATCTCGCCGATATACGGCACCAGGTCGACGTTGGGCGTGCGGCAACGGAAGCGATACTCGACGTTGGCCGCCGGAAAGTGATGCAGGACCACCTGCATCATCGTGAACTTGTACAGATCGGTGTCGAGCAGCGAAGTAATAATCATGATGGTGCGAACGGGACCGCGGGAAAGACGGAAAGGCCTGACTCAACCCATGCATACGGCGCGCGTCGTGCGCACCGGCTTGACGCATGTTACCCGAATGCGCCCGCATTCAGGCTTCCGCACGCGGCCCGCCGGCCGCCGCCCTCGCCCGTCGCGTTACTTCCGGCGGACGCAATAAACTAATCACGAAAACATATAAAAGCCAGGGTGCGATGCCGCATGCGCCTCTTGACGTTACGTTACAATAGCGCTTTTGGCGTTTGCGCCTTCCCCGATTCCGCATGCAGGAGCTGCCTGAATGACTCACGTTGTGACCGAAAGCTGCATCAAGTGCCGCTATACCGACTGCGTCGATGTGTGCCCGGTGGACTGCTTTCGCGAAGGTCCCAACTTCCTCGCGATCGACCCCGATGAATGCATCGACTGCGCCGTGTGCGTCGCCGAGTGCCCGGTGAACGCCATTTACGCCGAAGAAGACGTGCCGGGCGACCAGCAGAACTTCATCGAGCTGAATGCCGACCTCGCCAAGAGCTGGCCGAGCATCACGAAGACCAAGGCGCCGCTGCCGGAAGCCGACGAGTTCAAGGACGTCAAGGAAAAGCTCGCGCTGCTCGTGCGCTGAGCGTTTCCGCCTGCCGCGTGTCCTGCCCGCGTCAATCAAATTGAGATGAACGCGAGGTATTGACAGGCGCTTAAGCTGCTCCTACAATTTCGTTTCTCTGCTGTTGTTGTTCTGTTCCTCGATAGCTCAGTCGGTAGAGCGCCGGACTGTTAATCCGTAGGTCCCTGGTTCGAGCCCAGGTCGAGGAGCCAAGAATTGCAAAAGCCCGTTAACCAAGACGGGCTTTTTTATGTAGATCAAGCTGTAGTTAATCAAGTCGTACTGCTGTTCCTCGATAGCTCAGTCGGTAGAGCGCCGGACTGTTAATCCGTAGGTCCCTGGTTCGAGCCCAGGTCGAGGAGCCAAAAAATTTGAAAGGCCCGCATCCGTGCGGGCCTTTTTCTTTTTGCGCGCCGCATGCTGCCCAACCATGTGCCCTGTCCGGGCCGACGCCGTAATCGCGCCGGTACGACCGGCGCGCCGGCTGGATCATTGGCCATCTGACCCGCCCGCCGTTATACGATGACGATTTCCTGGCGCACATCCCGCGCCCAATCCAGGCGCTCAATTTCCGGCAAGCTCATCCCATGAAACCCACTTTGTTGCGCATCTCGCTTGCGGCGGCTGCCGCCCTCCTGCTGCCTTCGGCGCACGGCGAAGAAGTCGGCAGCGTCAACACCAATTTCCGCGTCACGGGTTCCGACCGCGTGGTCGTCGAGGCCTATGACGATCCGATGGTTCAAGGCGTGACTTGCTACGTGTCGCGGGCACGCACCGGCGGCGTCAAGGGTACGCTCGGCATCGCTGAAGATCCGACTGAAGCGTCGATCGCCTGCCGACAGGTCGGTGAAATCCACTTCACGGGTCCGGTGAAGAAGCAGGCCGACGTGTTCTCGGTGAGCATGTCGTTCATCTTCAAGTCGTTGCATGTGGTGCGGGTGGTCGACGCGAAGCGCAACTCGCTCGTGTATCTCACCTACAGCGACCGCGTGGTCAGCGGCAGCGCGAAGAACAGTGTGAGCGCCGTGCCGATGCCGGCCGGTACAACGATCCCGGTCAAGTAGACCCTGCCCTACGGCAAAACGCAGTCGGCTGGCACATCAGCGCATGACGCGCCATGGTCGCGACGCGCTACACTGACCGGTCCAGCCGGACTTTCATCATGACCGCCGCACACCGTTTCCAGGATTCCGCCCGCTACTGGCGCACGCCGCTTTTGCCCGGCGCGGACCTGCTCACGGCCGAATATCACGATCACGAGTTCACGCCGCATTGGCACGATGCGTACACGATTCCAGTGATCGTGGCGGGCGCCGAGGGGTATCGGTATCTCGGTTCCGACTACGTCGCCGAAGCCGGCAGCGTACCCATCATCAATCCCGGCGAGTTGCACACCGGCTCGAAGGCGGTCGAGGCGGGCTGGCGGTATCGCGTGATGTATGCGCCGGTGGATTTCATCCACGCCCTCGCCAACGAGGTCAGCGGCAAGCCTCAGGCGTTGCCGTGGTTTGCGCCCGGAGTGATCCGCGATCCGGATCTGGCCGCGCGGCTGGCGCACGCGCATCGTCTGCTGGAGGCGGGCGGCGACGCGCTCGCCGCCGAAGCCGCCATGCTCGACGCCTTGTCCACACTGCTGGTGCGCTATGCACAAACGCAACCGGCGCGTTCACGCCTCGCCACCGACGACGCTCGCGTAACGATCATGCAGGATCGCTTGACGGGCGACCTCGTCGAGCCCGTCACGCTCGCTGAAGTGGCCCAGGTCGCGGGACTCTCGCCGTTCCACGCGGCGCGTCTTTTCACCCAGACGACTGGTCTGCCGCCCCACGCGTGGCGCAATCAGGTGCGCTTGCAGCGCGCGCTCGCGCCGCTACGCGCGGGCGTTTCCGTCACGGAGGTCGCCGCCGCCAGCGGCTTCACGGACCAGAGCCACTTCACGCGACACTTCCGACGCATGTTCGGCGTGCCGCCCGGACGCTGGCAGGGCGTTTGACGCGGCGCGGCTGCGTGCGTCGTGGGCGAACTGCGCGTCCTGCAACCTCAAGTACGCCAGCCGCACGACACGACGCAAGTGCGTACTTCGGCCCACGGCCTGCTGCCTCGGCCATCCCATGTGCTCGCAAGTACGCGAACGGCTGCCTCCGGCGCGCCGTGGCCCCGATCAACCCAACCGCCGGACACGATGCCAACACCCACGTTACCGGCGACCTCTGCGTGCCATGTTATTTGCTCATTCCAGCCGCATGGCATGTAACGGCCTGGCGCGCGCCGCCTCCGCATCGAACCATTGCCCATCCGCAAGAACGTACAAGCCCCGCCCGACCTCCGCCGCTATGCTTCCCGAATCAAGGAGGCTAGATTGACCCATTCCACCGCAGGCCGGCCCACGAGCCCAAGCCATTTCAAAGAGTTCACCGCAGGCGCGCGCGACATCATCCCGATGATGGTCGGCGCGGCCCCTTTCGGCGTCATTTTCGGCACTCTCGTCGCATCCGGCCCGTTGCATCTATGGCACGGCCAGTTGATGTCGCTCGTCGTGTTCGCCGGCTCCGCGCAGTTCATCGCGCTCGGCCTGATTGCCGGACACGCGAGTTTTGCCGTCGTCTGGGCGACCACGCTCGTCGTTAATCTGCGCCATGTGCTGTACAGCGCCACGCTCGCCCCGCACGTCGCGCATCTGCCGGCACGCTGGCGCTGGGTGCTCGGCGCGCTGCTCACCGACGAAGTTTTCGCCGTCGCGTGGGAACACTACCGGCATCGGGAGCCCGGCACGGTCGGGCCGCATTACTTCTTCGGCGCCGGCTTGGCCATGTATCTGAACTGGCAGCTCTGGACCGCCGCCGGCCTGCTGTTCGGCGCGGCTTTCCCGGGCCTGCAATCGCTCGGCCTCGATTTCGCCATGGTCGCCACGTTCATCGCGATCGTCGTGCCGCAACTCGTCGCGCTGCGCTACATCGCGGCGGCCGTCACCTCGGGCATGCTGGCCTTCTTCTGGCAGGCGTGGCCGTACAAACTCGGTTTGCTTGGCGCGGTGTTCGCGGGCGTGGCGATCGGCGTGCTGCTGTCGACGTCGCGGCCCAACCTGCGCGGCAACGGCAAAACCGCGGAGGCATCGCGATGAACTACGTCTTCCTGATTCTCGGCATGGCGGCGATCACGTGGGTGATCCGCGCCGCTGTCTTCGTGCTCGGAGACCGGCTGGTGTTTCCGCCGCTGGTGCGCACCGCGCTCGGCTTCGTGCCGGTCACCGTGCTGACCGCGATCATCGTGCCGATGGCGGTTGCGCCGCACGGCGGCGACGCCGAGCTGACCTGGCGCAATCCCCAGTTGGTCGGCGCATTGGCCGCGGTGCTCGTCAGCGCGTTGACGCGGCGGCCGCTGCTGACCATCGCCGTCGGGCTGACGGTGTTTTTCGTCTGGCAATGCGTCGTGCTGAAATAGACGCACGCCGCTTTCAAGGCAGCGACAGCGTCGCCCGGCTCGCGCCATGTCTGCGCAAGCCGGGCGACGCTTCCTTCTAAAGCGGGCGGCCCCGCCCCGCACTCCCTTAAGTTTCCCCACGATCCGCCGTTATGCAGTCGAGGTCCGCTCGTCGGGATACGTCCCGCTGGTGATGCGGCATCAGGCAGCAATCAAGCGCGCCGGCATCGAACGCCGCGTCTCCCAAGGCCCGCGCGGCCGGACGGTGTGGCGAGGCCGCGCGGCAGGACCAAACGGGATAACACATGGGTCAAATCACCCTCACGCTCAAAGACGAGACCATCGCGACGCTGCGCAAGGACTTCGACGCTTTTCTGCGGGTATCGCTGAAGCTCGATCCGCAGTTCGCGACGCCGTCGTTTGAGGATTTTTTGCGCGCCAAGCTGCTCGACAACATGGTGCCGCTGACCGAACACGCGGTTCAGCGGATGTTGCAGGGCGGCCAATACGCATGGGCCAAACGCACACTGGACAAGGAGTTTCCGGATGTCGTCGCGATTCTGATGCGGCAGGCGGGCGAGTTCGGCTTCGGCTTCGCCGCCCGCTCGGAATGGACGCCGGAGGAACTCGCCAAGCAGTGCCGCGACTGGGCGGCGGCGATCGTCAAGGAAGCGGAAGGCGACGCCGCGCTGATCGACCCGCTTGCCGCGCAGATCAAGAGCGCGGCGCAGGATATTCAGGCGCTCGAGGAAGTCATGCAGACGCCCGCGTGGCGGCTGGTGGAATCGCTGCGTCAGCGTGTCTACGAGGCCAAGGTGGCGTGCGAAACCAGCGTGGGCAGCACGGCGCGCGAGAAGCTCGGCGAACTGCGCGGGCTGCTGCGGCTGGGTATTTCGCACGGTTCGTTCCAGAAGCAGGAAGCGCAGCAGATCATGGAGTTCCTGCGCCTTCTCAAGCCGGAGATTTTCGTGGAAGAGCCGTACGACGTGTTTTCGCGGATGGCGGCCTGGCTGCGCAATTTCTTCGTGCCGCCGCGTCCGGCGCCGCAGCAACAGCAGCAGCGGCAATCGCAGCCGCGCTGAGGCGGAAGAGCTTCGGAAACTATCGCTGAGTTCAGCGGCCAACAGCGGCATCCGTTCGCCGCTCTAGAGACATTGCGCAGAACAACAGACCGGGCCGACGATCTAGGCGCGTCGTTTAGTCAGCGTGGATCGCCTCTCGGTTGACACGAACAGGAGCGCGCGCCGCGCTGCCAATCCCACATCGTTCTGCGTTGCACCGATCGAGGGCGCTGCCTGAACGTCGCGCCCGCTCAGACGCCGCAGGCGCGCGCAGAACTGGCACGCCTGGCCACACATTGCATCAGAGAACGGCATAGACGCGTGGCATAGAAGCCCGCACCGCCGCCGCTCTCAATCCCACATCTTCCTGAGTTTCGCGCCGATCTCGATTTTCGCCTGCGCCGCCGCGGCCAGCCCGGCCGCCGTCGGCGCGCTCGGCACCGGGACGCGCGGCCATGCATAGGCATCGAACAATGGCATCAGATGCGCGGGAATGAAGCGCGTGCGCGATGCCCACACGTGACGATCGCCCATATGCGTCTGGTTGTGCACGTAAAAGCGTTGGGGCACGACGATATGCAGGTCCTCTTTCGCGCGCGTCATCGCCACATAAAGCAGACGGCGCTCCTCGTCGATTTCCTCTTCGCTGCCGGTGCCGAGATCGGACGGAATGCAGCCGTCCACGCCGTTCAGCACGAACACGTTGCGCCACTCCTGGCCCTTCGCCGAGTGGATCGTGGACAGGATCAGGTAGTCCTCGTCGATCAGCGGCACGCCGGATTCGTCGCTGGTGGCGTCGGGCGGGTCGAGCGTCAACTCGGTCAGGAACCGTTCACGCGATGCATAGGTCCCCGCGATACTCTCCATCTGCAACACGTCCGCGTGACGGATCGCCGCGTCCTCGTGATTGCGCTCGAGATGCGGCTCATACCAGCGGCGCACCATTTCGAACTCGGCGGGCCACGGTGTCTGGCGCCCGTAGACGCTCGACATCAGCTTGACGAACGGATGCCAGTCTTCCTGCGCCCGAGCCGGCGCGGTAAAGGCGGCCAGCGCGCCGCCGGCGGTGTCGGCGGGGTTGCCGCTGCCCGCGCGCGCGACGACCTCGTCGAGCACCCTGGCCGCGGTGGCCGGTCCCACGCCCGGCAGCAACTGCACGACACGAAAGCCGGCCACGCGGTCACGCGGATTTTCCGCCCAGCGCAACACGGCAAGCACGTCTTTCACGTGCACCGAGTCGAGAAACTTCAGCCCGCCGAACTTGACGAACGGAATGTTGCGCCGGGTCAGTTCGATCTCCAGCGCGGCGCTGTGGTGCGCGGCGCGGAACAGCACCGCTTGCGACTTCAGCGTCATGCCCTGCTCGCGCGCGTCCAGCACCTGCTCGACGATGTAGCGAGCCTGATCGGCCTCGTCGGCGACCGTCACGAGACGCGGGCGCTGCGCAGACGCCTTGTCGGTCCACAGATTCTTCGTGTAGCGCTCGCTGGCCAGCTCGATCACCGCGTTCGACGCCGCCAGGATCGGCGCGCTCGAGCGGTAATTGCGCTCGAGCGTGACCTGTTTGGCCGGCGGATCGAAATGCGCGGGGAAATCGAGAATGTTGCGCACGGTCGCGCCGCGAAACGAATAGATCGACTGAGCGTCGTCGCCGACCACGGTCAGGCCGCGGCCATCCGGCTTCAACGCGAGCAGGATCGACGCCTGCAGACGGTTGGTGTCCTGATATTCGTCGACCAGTACGTGGTCGAAGCGTCCCGACAGGTCGGCGGCGATGCCCGGCTCGGCGGCCATGTGCGACCAGTAAAGCAGCAGGTCGTCGTAATCGAGCACGCTCTGCTTTTGCTTCGCTTCGACATAAGCCGCGAACAGCATGCGCAGATCGGCCTCCCATTCACGACACCACGGGAATGCCTTGTCCAGCACCTGGCCGAGCGACGCGCCGGTGTTCACGACGCGCGAGTAAATGGCAAAGCACGTGCCTTTGGCCGGGAAACGCCGCTCTTTCGCCGACAAGCCGAGCTCGTGCCGCACGAGGTTCATGAGGTCGGCGGAATCCTCGCGGTCGTTGATCGTGAAGGCCGGCGCGAGGCCGATCAGATCCGCGTATTCACGCAACAGCCGCGCGCCGACGCTATGAAACGTGCCCGACCACGTCAGCCTCTGCGCGAGCGCGGCTCGCGAACCGAGCGCCGCGCCGGCGATGCGCGTGACGCGCCGGGTCATTTCGAGCGCCGCGCGGCGCGAAAAGGTCAGCAGCAGGATGCGGCGCGGATCGGCGCCCTTCACCACCAGATTGGCGACCCGGTGCGCGAGCGTGTTGGTCTTGCCGGAGCCGGCGCCCGCAATCACCAGCAATGCGCCAGGCGGTGCGGTGGGCGTGTCGGCGCCGTAGTCGACGGCTTCGCGCTGGGCGTCGTTGAGCTTCGCCAGCCAGGCGGCGGAGTCGGAAGCCGAGAACGTCGATGACGTCGGGGACGGCGAGGAAGGCGCGGATTCGGCGACGGAGAGCACGATTGATTTGGGCGTTGGATGGATTCAGAGCGGCGACGCATACTGTATATCCATACAACCTGCGCCGACAAGCGACCCTTTTTTAGCCGGATACGCTGCCCACGTTTTCACGTTTGGCGTGCGAGCGAATACAAACGCAAAAAAATGGCCCGTCGCACGAATGCACACGAGCCATTTCTCAGGCACAACATCGAGACGCTCACGCGCCCCACGTCAGCCGCTGCCGCGAAGCCTGCTATTGCTTCTTCGCGTCCTTGACGTTTGCGTCGGCGCTGGCCTCGTCGGCGTCGGCTTGGGCATCGGTCTTTTTCTTGTCGGCCTTGGCCTGCGCGACCGCAGCCTTCTTGTCCGCCTTCGACTGTTCCTTGGCCGCCTTCTTGTCGGCATGCGTAACCGGCGCCGCGGCCGGATCGCTAGCCTGCGCGAACGCAGCCGACGACAGGCAACCCGCGATCAACGCAGCGACAAGCGTGGTCTTCGTGGAATTGGCAATGCTCATGCGATACCTCCCTTGAACCGAAATGCCCGGACCCGAAAGTCCGGTAAAGCGGCGGGCGCGGCGGCTAACCAAGCCGCCACCCGCCCTGCTCAAAACCCGGCCTTAATGCTTGACGTCGGTGCCGTCCGACTGGTCACCCGTCTGGCCTTGCATGTTCATCTTCATTTCGTTGTTGGCGGTCTGCTTATCCGCCTTCTGATTGATCTTGGCGTCGCGCACCTGCTCCTTGTACTGCACCTTGGCGGCCTTCTGCTGTTCCTTCAGCTCCGCCTTGGATGCCTTCTTCGACGCGCGATATTCGGCGTTAGCCTTCGCGTTAGCGTCGCGCTTCTGCACCAGCGGGTCGGTCGAGCCCGATGCCGTCAGACGCGTCGGCGCCGGCGTCACCGGCTGCACGCCCTGCGCGGCGGGCGCCGCGTCATTGCCTTGCATCTGAACCTGCGGCTGGCCTTCCGTACCCGCTGCCGGTTGCGCGGTCTGTGCGAACGCGGCGGTCGAAGCAAGGGCCGTCAGGGCGGTACCGATCAGAAGCGTACGAATCTGGGTCATGGCTAATCCTCTCCAAGTTGTTGTGACGCGGGCGACCTGTCTGGCGCTGCACATTCGAGCCCGCATGAGCGCGCTCTATGTGCCTCGCCGGCCTGCTCGCTGCCAGATAAAAATCCAGCAGGCTTTCCCTACTGACCTGCACTTTACGAGTGAAGTTTGGGTTTTACGACCACCGTTACGGAACGTTTCACTTTCCGACAAACGCATAACATCTGCTTGCAGATGCTCACACGACGGCGGCGTACACCGCGAACTTCATCCAGGGCAAGCTTCTGGCTTATGATGCGAACCCTTTGCCTGGAGGCGCAAACGCCATGCCCAACCTCGATTTCACGCTCACCGGCGACTACGTCGAATTGCACAATCTCCTGAAGATAACGGGGCTGGCGGACAGCGGCGGCTCGGCAAAAATGATGGTCGCCGACGGCGCGGTCACCGTCGACGGCCGGGTCGAGACGCGTAAAACCTGCAAGATCCGCGCGGGTCAGGTCGTGCTGCTAGGCGATACGCGGATCGCGGTTCACGAGGCCTGACTCGATGGGCTAATTCACGGGACTAACGCACGGGCTGACGCACAATCCGCAGTCCGAAAACTCGGAGGAACGGGCGCACCAAAATTGTGCCAATTCCATCGACATCGCCGCGCCTAAGCAATAAGCTGTCAGTTTCAACAGACCAACAATCGGCTGACACACCCGGCCGGCGGTCGCCTCGAGCGTTCGCCGAGGCTCATCGAGCCGCCGCCCTCGCCTCCGCTCGCGCGCGCGTCGCGCCTGCCGTCGCGCTGTCGCCACTTCCGCCGCCAGGCGCTCCATGACTCAATCCGGCATCACCCGTGTGGCCGCCCGGCCGCCGACCCTGACCCGCCACGCGGCGGACACCGCGCGGCTCGCCGCGCCGCTCGCCATCGCACAGCTCTCGCAAATGGCGATGGGCGTCACTGACACGATCCTGCTCGGCTCGCTCGGCCCCGACGCGCTCGCTGCCGGCGGCCTCGGCGCGAATCTGTTTTTCGTAGTGGTCACGCTGCTGCAAGGCGTGCTGACCTCAGTCAGCGTGAGCGTCTCGCACGCGCGCGGCGCGCAGGACGAAGGCCGCGTGCCGCACATCTACTGGACTGGTCTCGTGCTGTCCGTGCTGCTGTCGGTGCCGGCGTTCTTCCTGCTCTCGTTCGCCACGCCGATCCTGCTCGCTTTCGGCGAGCCCGCGCTGCTCGCGCACAACGTCGGCGAATATTCGGCGGTGCTGCGCTGGGGCTCGCTCGGCAGCCTGATCGGGGTCGGCCTGATGCGGTCGTTTCTGCCGGCGATCGGCGCGGCCAAACGGCTTTTGTGGGTGTCGCTGGCGAGCGTCGGCGTGAACGGTTTTCTGAATTACGGCCTGATCCACGGCGCCTACGGTCTGCCGCGGCTCGGCTTTCTCGGCTCGGCGGCCGCGACCTCGATCACCGTCTGGCTGAGCGCGCTCGTGTTGATGGCGCTGCTGCATTTGCGCCCGCGTTATCGCCATTTCGTCGTCGCCACGCGGCCGAACGTGCCGCTGATGGGTGAACTGTTCGGCATCGGCTGGCCGGTCGCGATCACCTACGGCGTCGAGTCCACGCTCTTTCTCGCCACCGGCCTGATGGTCGGCCTGCTCGGCGAGTCGCAACTGGCCGCGCATCAGATCGCGCTGAATGTAGCCTCGGTGGCCTTCATGGTGCCGCTGGCGATCGGCCAGGCGGCGAACGTGCGCGTCGGCTTCTGGTCCGGCGCCGGCCAGCCGCTTGCCGCGCGCCACGCCGGTTTCGTCGCGCTCGCGCTCGGCGTCGCTTTCATGACGCTGTCGGGCCTCGTGCTGATCGCCGCCCCGCACTGGATCGTCGGCCTCTATCTGCATCTCGACGATCCGGCCAACGCGGCCACGGTCAAGCTCGCGAGCTCGCTGCTCGGCGTGGCGGCAATCTTCCAGATCGTCGATGGCATGCAGACGGTCGGCTCCGGCTGTCTGCGCGGCCTGAAAGACACGCGCGTACCGATGATCGCCGCCGCCTTCGGCTACTGGGCGATCGGCTTTCCGACCGGCTACACGCTGGCGTTTCACTTCGGCCTCGGCGCGCGCGGACTGTGGTGGGGACTCGCGGCCGGCCTCGCCAGCGTCGCGCTGCTGATGACGCTGCGCTTTCACAAACTGAGCCTGCGGCGCGTGCCGGCCGCGTCTGGCGCGTCGCCGGTCAAACCGGTTTGACGTTGGGTTAAAAGCGCCGTGCCGGCCGCACTTGGCGGGTCGTGGATCAAAACCGTTCGACGCCGATGCCGGGTTAAAGGCGCCGTGCCGGCCGCGCCCGGCGGCTTGCCGATCAAACCCGTTTGACGCCGGGTGCCGGGTTAAAGGCGCCGCGCGGGCCACGCCTCGCGGCTCCCGGCTCGCGGCTCGCGGATCAATCCCGCGCGAAGTTACACCCGCAGCGCCATCAGACAACGCAGGGCCCGTTATGAGCCCAATCCGCGTGAAGCGCTAACCTGCAGCGCATGTAGCCACACTCGTCACACCGTCGCCCAACCCCGGTAGAACGATGCGCGCCTGGTTGCATGCGCAACCATCGACACACGAGCAATTCACCGCGAACGGTAAAATACCGTGCTCCGGCGTAGACTCGCGTACCCGCACCCCCACGCCGAAACCCATTCGCGCGCCTCAAAAAGGCCAGCGCCGCCAGAAGGCCCATCACCCGCCAACAAGGCTTGCCGCGTTCACGCGACAGACTCCCGCAAGCGCGCCGCCGCCGGTGGCGCGCCGCTCGATCGACCCTGCTTTTCGCCATAAAACATAATCAAGGACCACCCGTCATGCTTGCCCGCGTCACCCGTCTTTTCCCGCTCTGGGCCGTGCTCGTTTCGATTGCCGCTTACTTCTCGCCCGCCTCGTTCGCAGGCGTCGCGCCGCACGTCACCACGCTGCTGACGATCATCATGCTGGCGATGGGCGTCACCCTTTCCGTGGCCGATTTCCAGCGCGTCTTCACGCGGCCCGCGCCGGTGATCGCCGGCATCGTGCTGCACTATCTCGTCATGCCGCTCGCCGCCTGGGTGATCGCCAAGGCGCTGCGCATGCCGCCCGACCTCACCGCCGGCATGGTGCTGGTGGGCAGCGTGGCAAGCGGTACGGCGTCGAACGTGATGATCTATCTGGCGCGCGGCGACGTCGCGTTGTCGGTGACGATCAGCGCGCTGTCGACGCTCGTCGGCGTGTTCGCGACGCCGCTGCTCACGCGTCTTTACGTGGACGCGTCGATCGCCGTCGACGTGCACGGCATGCTGATGAGCATTCTGCAAATCGTCGCGTTGCCGATCGTGGTCGGCCTGATCGTCAATCATCTGTTCGGCAAGGTCGTGCGCAAGATCGAACCGATCCTGCCGCTGATCTCGATGGTCGCGATCGTGCTGATCATCGGCGCAGTGGTGGGCGGCACGCAGAAGAGCATCGCGTCGGTCGGCCTCGTGGTGATGCTGGGTGTGGTGCTGCATAACGGCATCGGCTTGCTCGGCGGCTATTGGGGCGGCCGTCTGCTCGGTTTCGACGAAGCCGTATGCCGCACGCTCGCGATCGAAGTGGGCATGCAGAACTCGGGCCTCGCCGCGACGCTCGGCAAGCTCTATTTCACGCCGATCGCGGCCTTGCCCGGCGCGCTGTTTTCGGTGTGGCACAACCTGTCGGGCTCGCTGCTCGCCGGGTACTGGGCAGGACGTCCCGCGAGAGGTTCGACGCACGTGGATGGCGGACAGGTGTTGAACACCGAACGCGGTTAACAAGCAGGCCGCACGCGTCGAGCCGTTTCAGGATCTCGATGCGCATGGCCTGCACGATCATGCATTCGACAACGGCTTCTGCCGTCGCGTCCACGACGTAACGGCAGAGCCCGCACCGCGCGTGGTCCAACGCGAAAGTCCCATCGCCGGGACCGCCTGCAAGAACAGAAGCCCATCAGCCTGATTCCCCTTAGAATGCATTTCTCGACAGCGTGAGCCACTCACTCGCTGCCGCCATGAGAAGCCTGCAAACTAGGGGAAACGCGTGCCGTCGCATCGAGATCAAAGCCGGGCCGCACTGCAACGCACGTGCGCGTCCGGCATACCCAGGAAGTCCGCTTGGGGAACAACGAGACATTTCTTCCTGCTGTGTTGCGCAACAGCATTTTTGACTGCCTGCGCAACGAGGCCTCCCGCCACCGCATTCGACCGTCAAGTCACCCACGCACTCCCCGCCACGGAAAACACACCGCTGCATACGGCGCTCGCGCCGCTCGAAGCAGCGCATCCGGATCAGTCCGGTTTCCGTGTGCTCGCAAGCGGCACCGACGCCTTGCAGATGCGCATCGCACTGGCGCGCGCCGCGACCAAAACCCTCGACATGCAGTACTACATCGCCAACGAGGACACCACCGGCAAACTGCTGCTCGGCGCCGCGCTTTATGCGGCCGACCACGGCGTGCGGGTGCGCATGCTGGTCGACGACCTGAACTTCAAGGACATCGACCAGGTGATGGCGGGCTTGAACTCGCACGACAACATCGAGATTCGCGTCTTCAATCCGTTCGGCAGCGCGCAGCAAGGCGTATTCGAACGCACGACCAACGTTTTCACGCAGCTCGGCCATTTCACGCGCCGCATGCATAACAAGGCGATGATCGCGGACAACCAGATCGCGATCGTGGGCGGCCGCAATCTCGGCGACGAATACTTCAGCGCGAGCGAAACGCTGCAATTCCGCGATCTCGACGTGCTGGCCGCCGGACCGATCACCGCCGACGTCTCCGCGAGTTTCGACGACTACTGGAACAGCAGCATCGCCTATCCGTTGCGCGTGCTGAACAAGCAGAAGTTCGACGCGAAGGAATTGGACAAGACGCGCGACGACTTGCGTCAGCACTGGCGCACCAATGCCGATCCGTACAACGCCAAGCCGCTGAACGCGACGCCGCTCGCCACACAGATCGCCAACGATCAGCTCGGTTTGACCTGGGCGCCGGCCGAGTTCAAAGCGGACTTGCCGGAGAAGATCGTGCATCCGTCGCCGGATTATGTGAGTCCACCGATGCAGCGGCTCGGTGAATTGATGCGCGACGCGCAGAAGGACTTCCTGATCATTTCGCCCTACTTCGTGCCGCACGATTCGGGCGTCAAGGCGGCCGGCGAACTGACCCATCGCGGCGTTCGCATTGCCGTGCTGACCAATTCGCTCGCCGCCACCGACGCGGTCGCCGTGCAGGCGGGCTACAGTCCATTTCGCGTGCCGCTGCTGAAACAGGGCGTCGAGTTATACGAATTCAAGCCGCAGCAGGACACGCCGCGCGCGGGCGTGGCCGGCTCGCGTTCGCGCGCCAGCCTGCATGCGAAAACCTATGTGATCGATCGCAAGATTCTGGTGATCGGCTCGATGAATCTCGACCCGCGTTCGGCCAATCTGAACACCGAACTGGCGCTGGTGATCCACAGTCCGGTGCTCGCCGAACAGGTCGCGGGAATCTTCGAACGCGCCACGGCGCCCGAGGAAAGCTATCGCGTCACGCTCGCCGACGACGCGCAACTCGCCTACCTGCGCTCCATCGGCGCGCCGCTCTCGCCGCTCGTGTGGACCGACGTCGAAGACGGCAAGCGCCGCACCTACATATTCGATCCGCAGGCCGGCTTGTACCGGAACGCGCTAACAGGTCTATTCTCCCTATTGCCCGTCAACGCAGAACTTTGATCAGCGGAGTGGAACATGACTGAAGACGTACGAATGGAGCGGGACACGTTCGGCGAGATCGCCGTGCCGAACGCCCGTCTATGGGGCGCGCAGACTCAGCGCTCACTGCAGAATTTCCGCATTTCGACCGAGAAGCAATCGCCTGAATTGATCGTCGCGCTCGCCGTCATCAAGCGCGCCGCCGCCGAAGTCAACCTCGGCCTCGGCGTGCTGGACGAAAGCAAGGCGAAGGCGATCATGCAGGCCGCCGACGAGATCATCGACGGCAAGCATCCGGATGAATTTCCGCTGGCCGTCTGGCAGACCGGCTCCGGCACGCAGACCAACATGAACCTCAACGAGGTGATTGCGAATCGCGCGAGCGAGTTGCTCGGCGGCGTGCGCGGCGAAGAACGCAAAGTGCATCCGAACGACGACGTGAATCGCGGCCAATCGTCGAACGACGTGTTTCCGACCGCCATGCACGTGGCTGCGGCGTATGCGATCGTCAAGCATCTGCAGCCGGCGCTGAAGACGCTGCGCGATACGCTCGACGGCAAGGCGAAGGCGTTTGCCGACATCGTCAAGATCGGCCGCACGCACTTGCAGGACGCCACGCCGCTCACGCTCGGCCAGGAGTTTTCGGGCTACGTCGCGCAACTCGATCATGGCATTCGTCACGTGGAAACGGCGCTGCCGCATCTGTACGAACTGGCGCAAGGCGGAACCGCGGTCGGCACCGGTTTGAACGCGCATCCGCAGTTCGCGGACAAGGTGGCGGCCGCGATCGGCAAGCTGACCGGTTTGCCGTTCGTGTCGGCGCCAAACAAATTCGAAGTGATGGCCGCGGCCGACGCGCTGGTATTCGCGCACGGCGCGCTGAAGACGGTGGCGGCGAGTCTGAACAAGATCGCCAACGACGTTCGCTGGCTCGCAAGCGGCCCGCGTTGCGGCCTGGGTGAACTATCGATTCCCGAGAATGAGCCGGGCAGCTCGATCATGCCGGGCAAAGTCAATCCGACTCAGTCCGAAGCATTGACGATGCTGTGCGCGCAAGTGTTCGGCAATGATGTCGCAGTGAATATCGGCGGCGCGAGCGGCAATTTCGAGCTGAACGTGTTCCGGCCGATGATCGCGCACAACGTGCTGCAATCGGTCCGCCTGCTCGCCGACGGCGCGCGCAGTTTCAACGACAACTGCGCGGTCGGTATCGAACCGAATCGCGAGCGCATCGAGACCTTGCTCAACGAATCGCTGATGCTGGTGACGGCGCTCAATCCGCACATCGGCTACGACAAGGCCGCGAAGATCGCCAAGAAGGCGCACAAGGAAGGCACCACGCTGAAGGCGGCGGCGCTGGCGCTCGGTTTCGTCACCGAGCAGCAGTTCGATGAATGGGTGCGGCCGAAGGATATGGTCGGCAATTCGGCGACTTAGGCAACTGCGCGCTCACGCTCGGTCGGCGAGGCCGGCCAGGCCGACCTGGCTGACTTGCAGGCCGCAAGCCCGGCGTGATTCAAAACACCAGCAGTCCGCGCGGATTTCAACTTCGCGCGGACCGCGAGCGGAGCCTTCAGGCGCCGCTTAAACCTTCCCCTGCGCCACCTCTTCCGGCTTCAGCTCGACGATCGCGTCGAGCGCTTCCTTCACGTCTATCGCGTATCTGGCGAGGCGCTTCTGTTCGTCTGTCTCCGGCACGAAGGCCGGCACCGGCACCGGCTGGCCGTTTTCGTTGACGGCGACCATCACGATCAGGCAATCGGTGGTTTGCAGCAGTTCGCCGCCCTTCGGATCGCCCGCCTGCACCGAAACATGAATGTGCATGCTGGTGCGGCCCGTGGCCACCACCCTGGCGCGCAGCTCGACCAGGTTGCCGACCAGAATCGGCCGGCGAAAGCGGATATTGCCCACGCTGACCGTCACGCAATAGCGACCCGACCACACCGCCGAGCACGCGTACGCGGTTTCGTCGATCCACTTCATCAACGCGCCGCCGTGCACCTTGCCGCCGAAATTGACCGAGCTCGGCTCGGCCAGAAAGCGGAAAGTGGTTTCGGAACGATCCAGCGGCGCTACGGAAGGGTTGCTCATCTTGACTCCGGTCAATCGGATGCATTGAAAGGAGGCGATTATACGAGCGCAATATTGACCCGTCGTGGCTGGGATGCGGCGCGAGAGCGAAGTCCGCTCAGAGCGCGGGTTTGGCTTGCGGGGAGCTTTCGATTGGATGCGCGTTCAACTCGCTTCGGCAAGCTCCGAGGCGGTTTCGGAAACAGCCCCGTTCCGCGGCGCGGCCGCCGACATGAAGCGCTCGCGATAATCGAGTGGCAGCACGCCGAAACGTCGCAGAAAAGCCCGCCGCAGGTTCTGTTCGCTGCCGAATCCGCAGTCGAGCGCGATTCGCTTGAGCGGTCGGCGCGATTCGGCGAGCGCGCGCGAAGCGGCTTCCAGACGCAGCGCCGAGACGGTTTTAGCCGGCGTGCGGCCGACCTCGTCGACGTAGCGCCGCGCGAAGGTGCGCGGGCTCATCCGGGTTCGTTCGGCGAGCCGCTCGACCGACAGGTCGTCGCGCAAATGCGCCGTCATCCAGCTATGCAGCGCATCGAACGGCCCGTTCGCCGAGGCCTGCGCCGCCAGCGCCGCGCTGTATTGCGACTGCCCGCCCGGCCGCTTCATGAAGACCACCAGCCGCCGCGCCGCCTGCATCGCGACCGCGTGACCGACGTCCTCCTCGATCAGCGCCAGCGCCAGATCGATGCCCGCCGTCACGCCCGCCGACGTCCAGACGACGCGATCGCCTTCGTGACGCCCGGCATCGCGGATAAAGATCGGATCGGCATCCACGTGGACGTTGGGAAACCGCTGCGCAAGGCGCGGCGCGTCGCGCCAATGCGTGGTCGCGCGGCGGCCGTCGAGCAGGCCCGCCGCCGCCAGATAGAACGCGCCGGTGCACACCGAGCATACGCGCCGGGCACGCGGCGCATGGCGCCGGATCCACGCGACGAGTTCCGGTTGCAGCGTGCAATGTTCGTCGACGGGGACGCCGGGAACGATGAGCGTGTCGATCGGCTGGTCGTCGAGTAAGTCGAGCCGTTCGGTGACGATCGGCAAGCCGGAGAAAGTCTGCAATATGCCGCCGTCGATCGAGGCGACCGTGGTGCGGTAGGCCAATGGCTGGGGCAGGCTGCGACCCGGGGAACTAGCCGAACTCGCTGCACTAGGTGCACTGTACGAATTCGCCGCGTCGTTCGAAGTAGCCGAACTGGCCGCCCCAGCCGCACCGTACGAATTGGCCGCGTTGTCCGAACCAGACGAACCCGCCGACTGACCTGCACCAGCCGAACTCGCCCCACTACCCGCACTGCCCGCTATGCCCGACCGGCCCGCGTCGCGGACGACTCCCTCGTCGTTGTCCACGGCTTGGCCGACTCCCTGCCCCGCTGTCCCCGCGACCGTCAACTCCGCGCGCCAGAACGCCTCCAGGGGTCCGCAGGCGTCGAGCAGCACCAGATCCGGTGCGACCGCGAAAACGATATGACGCGCCGCCATCAGGACACCTCCGCCATTAACCGCCGCTTGCGCGACCACGCGTACCCGAGCGTGGCCAGCGCCGCCGCCGCAAGCAGCGGAAATATCGCGGCATTGATCGTCGCCCAGCCGAAGCGGGCCAGCAATTGACCGGCGAACAGCGACCCCAGCGCGGAAAACGCGAACGTCGTGAACTCGCTGGTGGCCTGCGTCTTGGCCCGCTCCGACGGCCGGTACGATTGCGCGAGCAGCGTCGAGCCGCCGACGAACATGAAATTCCAGCCCACGCCAAGACAGGCGAGCGCCGCGTAGAAATGCGGCAGATCGGTCGAACGCAACGCGAGTACGCCGCACAGCGCCGACAGCGCAATGCCCGCGCCGATCACCCGCAGCACGCCGAAGTGTTTGATCAGCCGCGCGGAAAAAAGCGACGGCGCGAACATGCCGACCAGGTGCCACTGGATGATCTGCGCGCCGTCGCCGATCGTGTGGCCGCAGGCGACCGCGGCGATCGGCGTCGCGGTCATCACGAACATCATCACGGCGTAGCCGAGCGCGTTGTTGGCGAGCGCCGCCGCGAAGATCGGCTGCCGCACGATCTCGCCGAGCGGCCGCGCCGCCTCGTGAGTCGCCGCCGTGCTCGCGATGGGCGCCGCGTCGCGATAAAGCAGCGCCAGCAAGGCAATCGATAAAAGCCCGAAGCCCGTGACCAGCGCATACGAACCCGCGAATGCGACCGGCGCCAGCCAGTCCTTGCTCCACGCGGCAAGCAGCGGCCCGCAGACGGCGGCCACCACGCCGCCCGCCAGCACGGTCGAAATCGCGCGGCTTTTATCGTCGATGCCGACCGCGTCGGCGGCGGCCAGCCGGTAATACTGCGCGAACGCCTGGAACACGCCGACTGTCGACGTGCCGGCGCAGAAGGCCCAGAAGCTGTGGTGAAAGATCGCCCACACCGAAATCGCGCCGCCGAGCGCGCCGACGCCCGCGCCGAGCACGAAGCCCGCGCGGCGGCCGATGCGCGCCATCAGGAACGACGCGAAGATCGTCGTCAGCGCGGCGGCGACGGTGATCAGCGAGAACGGCAGCGTGGCGAGCGCTTTGTCGTCGGCAAGCGTGTAGCCGACCAGACCCGTCAGCGTCAGATCGATCGATACCGACGAGGTGTACAGCGCCTGGCACACGGCGAGCACGCGCGCGGCACGCCGGTCGTGCGGATCGGTGTCGCGCAGGCCGGGTGTATGGGCTGGAGCGGTGGAAGCGGCGGACGGTGGCATCGATAGGCCGCAAGGCGGCGGAAGTGAGTTGCCCCCGATCGTTACACGAGCGCCGATGGCAGAGATGCCAATGATGCATCAATTTCTGCCAGCCGTGATGAGTCGCCGACCGCTCGCCTATTTGCGGACGGAGATGCCTTCGTCGATGGTGCCGTACATCGTGATGCTGCCGGTGCCCGCTCCCGATCCCGACGCCGCGCCGCCCTGCGCGCATGCACCGAGCAGCAAGGCTGCGGCAAGGACGGCAAGAAGAGTTTTCATGGCTGCGTGTTTCCGGCTAGGACAGGCTTCGATTCTAGCCTGGCGGTCTTGGGCGGCACCGAAGCGCGGCTCGGTGCCAATGCCCAACCCGAGATCCGCTCCGCACCCGCCAGGTTTTCGTAGCCGCCCCATTCGACACTTCACGCTAAGCTGAAACATCGAATCACGCAGCCAGCTACAGTGGACTGCACGGCGCGACAAAAGCGCCGCTCTTCGGAGACACCAGATGCCCGCCACCCTCGCAGACGAACAGAACCAGAACCATTTCCCTGGCTTGAGCCGCATCGGCGCACTGCTCGCCGATCCCGGCCGCGCCGCCATGCTGTGGGCGCTGATGGACGGCAGCGCTCGCCCGGCCGGTGAGCTGACGATGATCGCCGGGCTCTCGCCGTCCGCGGCCAGCGCCCATCTCGCGCGCCTGACCGACGGCGGCCTGCTCGCGCTCGAAGTGCGCGGCCGGCATCGCTACTTCCGGATCGCGTCGCCGGATATCGCCGCGTCGATCGAAGCGCTCGCCAATGTCGCTCAAGTCAGCGCGCCGCAGCGTCCCGTGCCGCGCCCGGTGCGCACCGTGCCGCTCGACATGCGTTACGCGCGCACCTGTTACGACCATATGGCCGGCGAATTGTCGGTGCGCGTGTTCGAGCAGCTGGTCGAGCGCGGCCTGCTGACGCTGCACGGCACGTCGCTGGAAGCCACCGCCGAAGGCGTTGCCCGCCTCGCCGACTGGGGCATCGACATGTCGGTCCAGAAAACCCGGCGCCGCCGCTTTGCGTGCACCTGTCCCGACTGGAGCGAACGGCGTCCGCATCTGGGCGGCGCCCTCGGCGCGGCGCTGCTCGATTCGTGGACGTCGCACGGCTGGGTCGAGCGCACCGAGCGGCCGCGAATTCTGCGCATCACGCCGGCCGGGCATCGTCATTTCGACGCGTTTCTCGCTGCGTGACGCGTGGCTGTCTGCCTGGCGCGGTTACAGGAAATCGGCAACCAGCTTACGAATGGCCTTATCGAGACCTTTTGTTACACGGTGGTGAGGCGGCCTTACAAAAGTGGGGGTCTTGAAACAAACGCCACGGGTACAGTGACTCCACGGATGCCGCACGATGCCGCGTCCGTCGGAGATAAATCATGAGAACAGTCACCCCACACCGCTATTCGAACCGCCGGGTTATCGGCCATACGCTGATCGCAGCCGCCACCTTCCTGCTGGCAGGCCAGGCCACCTTCGCCCAGCAAATCGAGGAGGCGCCGCAGAGCGCCGCCGCCACGCAGAACACCGATCCGCCCGGCCGCGTCGCGCGCCTGAACTATACGGCGGGCGCCGTGACCACCGAACCGGCCGGCGCCACCGACTGGTCGTACGCGCAGATCAACCGCCCGCTCACCACCGGCGACCAGTTGTGGAACGATCAGAACGCCCGCTCGGAGCTCCACATCGGTTCGACCGCGGTGCGCCTCGGGTCGTCCACCAGTCTCGATCTGCTCAATCTCGACGACAACAGCGCCCAGCTCAAAGTCGCGCAGGGCACGCTGTCGGCGCGCGTGCGCGAGCTCGCGCCGGGTTCGTCCTATGAGATCGATACGCCGAATCTCGCGCTCGGTCTCAACGGTCCCGGCGACTACCGCGTCGACGTCGCGCCGGACGGCAGCAGCACGACCGTGACCGTGCGCAGCGGCGGCGCGACGGTGTACGGCGACAGCGGCCAGGTGCCGGTCGCGGCCGGCCAGCAGATCCGCTTTGGCGGCACCAACCTGCAACAGCTCGCCGACAACGGCGCACCCGGCCTCGACGCCTTCGATCAGTGGGCCGCCGGCCGCGACGCTGCGGAAGACCGCTCGGTGTCGGCGCGCTACGTGTCGCGCGACATTCCCGGCTACCAGGACCTCGACGCTAACGGCACATGGCAAAGCTCGCCGCAATACGGCGAAGTGTGGGTGCCGCGCGGCACGTCCGCCGGCTGGGCGCCCTATCGCGACGGCCACTGGGTCTGGCAGGCGCCGTGGGGCTGGACCTGGGTCGACGACGCGCCGTGGGGCTTCGCGCCTTACCACTACGGCCGCTGGGCGCAGGTCGACGACACGTGGGCATGGGTGCCGGGACCGGTCGCGGTCAGCGAGCCGCCCGTCTACGCGCCGGCGCTCGTCGCTTTCGTGGGCGGCGGTGGCGGCGGCGTGAACTGGGGTGTGGATCTGGCGATCGGCGGAGCGGTCGCCGCCGGCGTCGCGTGGTTCCCGCTCGGGCCGGGCGAGCCGTGGCATCCGCATTGGGGCGGTCACGATCACTGGAGTCCCGGCTACTACAACCGCGTCAACCAGACGACGATCGTCAACAACTACAACCGCAACGTGAATGTGACCAACATTCACAACACGTACATCAACTACCGCGCACCGGGAGCCGTGACCGCGGTGCCAGCGACGGCTTTCGTGCACGGACAGCCGGTCGGGCGCTTTGCCCAGAAGGTCGATCCGCGGCAATGGCGCAACGCGCAGATCAACCCGGGCGGTCCGGGCATCGCGCCGGTGCGGGAGAGTTTCGGGCCGGGCCAGCGCAACGCGAATTACCGGCCGCCGGCGGCGGTGATGACGCGTCCGGTGGTGGCGACGCGTAGTCCGGCGATGCCGGCGGCCTATCACGACAGCCTCGCGCAGCGTTTCGCGCAAAGTGGCGGACGGGTGCCGGGCGGCGGTCAGCCGATCGTGCGGACCTCGGTGCCGGCGCACATGGCGGGCGGACCGAGCGCGCTGCCGGTGCAGAACGTGCGGGTCGTGCAGTCCCATATCGCCGGACGTGCGCCGGGCATGGCAGCGGGCGCACCGGGTGGACCGAATGGGATGCAGCAGCGGCCGGGCGAAGCACCGCGCGGCGGAGAGCAGCAAGTACGCCCAGGGATGCTGCCGGGTGCGCCGGGCGGAGCGGGCGCTATGCAACAGCAGGCCGCTCAGCGGCCGGGTGAAGCACCGCATGGCGGCGAACCGCAAGCGCGGCCGGGCATGGCGCCGCAGATGGCCAATCAGCGGCCGCAGGCTGGCGAGGCGGGGCATCCGTCGAACGGTGTGCCGCGTCCGCCGCAAGCGAACGGTGGCAATCAGGCGGGGTTTGCACAGCAGCAACAGCAGCAGCCGCAGCGGGGAATGCCGCAGCAGGCGGGTCAGCAGCCCGGCGTGAACGAGCGGCACGAGCCCGCCTGGACTCAACCGCATACGCCGATGGCGCAGCAAGCCCAACAGCATGGCGGTCCGCAGCCGCAGGCTGGACGGCCGGCGTTCGCCCAACAGCCCGGCGCGGCGCGTCCCGGGGAAAATCCGGCGGCCCAGCAGCAACAGCAGCAGGCGCGTCAGCAGGAAATTCGGCCGCAGCCGCAGCAGCAGGCTCAACAGCAGCGTCAGCCCGAGCCGCAGGCGCAGCGTCCGGCGGAAACCCAGGCGCAGCAACAGCCGCGTCAGGAATATCATCCGCAGCCCGTGCAGCAGCCGATGCAGCAGCCGCGTCAGGAACCGCGTCAGCAGCAGGCGCAGCAGCAACCTCGGCCGGAGTTTCATCCGCAGCCGCAGCCTCAACAGCAGCCGCACCTGCAGCAGGCGCAACAACAGCCCCGGCCGGAGTTTCATCCGCAGCCGCAGCCGCACCAGGAACCGCGTCCACAGCAGGCCCAGCAGCCGCGTCCTCAGACACAGCCGCAGCACGGCGACCAGCATTCGGGCGGCGGCAACCATGACGAGCATCGCAAAGGCTGAGCGCCTCGCGCCTGAGAGCCGGCAGAGAGCGTAAAAAAACCGCCGCGATTCGCATCGCGGCGGTTTTTCTTTATGCGAATGGGCCGCTTACCGACCCGGCCGACGCTCAAACGGCCATCGGCGCCGTGAGCGGCTCGTGATGCCGGTAGCCGACCAGCGAGAAATCCGCCGGCTCGATCTTTTCAAGCCATTCCGGCTCGTACACGCCGGTTTTCGCATACTCCGGCACGCGCTCCGAGATCGCGAAGCTTGGGCTTTCGTATGGCTCGCGCTTGAGCTGCTGCTGCAACATGTCGAGCTGATTCTCGTAGATATGTTTCCGGAACTAAAACATTTTTACCATTGAAGGCCTTTTTACCCTGATTTGCCCAGTTTTAGCTCTCAAACTTCAAAGTTTCTTTCAACCAAAATTTTTTGCACTTTTCATCAAATTTCCTAACATATAGACCGACGAGACAGTTGGGCCGGGATTGCCGGCCGCTCGCCGAAAAACCGCGTTGTAGGAGGAATTTGTTGATGGCGACCCGCAGCATTGCCGGACCCCAGCTGATTTCGGTCACATGCTCCAAGCATGACAAGGTTCAACTGATGTCCGACGACGAGGTGCTTGAGTTGCGGTCTGACTCAGGAGGTCATCCGATTTTCAGCGTGGTCGACGGCAATGGGGCCGTTGTCAAAAGCGTTCATCGATGGCTGCGTTCGCTTCGTCAAAGGGCCGGCCTCAGCATCGCTCCGAGCACCGTAGAAAAATATGCTCGGTTCATGCTGTACCTCTGCTGCTGGCTGGAGAAGGACGACCCGGGGTCAAACCTGACGCTCGGCGAAAGACTGATTGAGCTAAGCCGTCAGGACATTCGAGCGTGGCTCGTAGACATGGAAGCCGGAGGCGCCAAAAGCAGTACGACGCGCCATACACGCGAGGCATGCGTGAAGCAATTCCTTGACTGGATGACCAGCAAGGAAGCTGGCAAGTTGAGAGACCCAGAGAACTCCCCTTACGGTCGCGATGGAAGCCTGAAATACATCGTCACGGCAGCCCATGCCGCCAGCCCGAAATTCCTCCCCGAGGAGGTCATCGTGACTTTGTTGCAAGGCTTCCACAACGAATGCGAACGTTGCATGTATCACGCGCAATACGACATGGGGCTACGCATTACAGAGGTCACAAACATGGTGGTCAGCGACTTCCCTGACGACAACATGTATGACCCATCCTTTGAGTTCATTCCCATCTGCGTGAGACGCGGCAAAGGCCGCGGCGGTAGTAGACCCGTAAAAACCACATTGATTTCCAGGGCGGTGCTAAAGCGCGTCAAGCGCTATCACGGTAGCCGTGAATTCAAAATGGCGCCGGACTGGGCAATCAATGACCCGAATAAGCCTGCCTTTTTGACGACGTCTCAGCTACGTTGGAGCGACAGGAATGCATCAAAGCAGTTCAAGAACGCTGTAAGGAGAGTTGGTCTAGTCGACGACATGTCAACCCATTGGATGCGTCACGGCACTGCGTTTTCTGTGCTCCGCTCTGACGCAGGCAAGACCCTTGAAGACCGGATGCTTCTTGTCCAGCAGATGCTCGGTCATGCCCATCTGAAAACGACGGAAATCTACACCCACATCCGCGCTGACCTTCTCCAGCGGCTTACGAAAGCAGGCGCGGAAATGGACAGGCTTAAGGAGGCTGAGCGAATTCGGGAGAACACGTACCTCGGGCCGCTTCAGCACAAAGAAAAGCGAGGTCATCGTGCGTAACGAGCCGACTCGAATCACGCGTCCACCGGTCCCCACGTGGTCGGACCCGTATGCGCAAATCAAGTGGATGTTCTTCCAGGTCGAACAGGAGTTCACTGGCCTCAGCGCGGCCCGCTTCAGCTATGCCCGCAACAAGTACATTTCATTTGTCATGGACACGAACGCCGACTACGAGGACCTGAAAACTGACCGCCGCTTCTATTTGGCCCAGCATTGGGAATCTGACGCATTGCAGCGCTTCGCCAAGTGGCTAATCAAGCAAGACTTGAGAAGCAAGACTCGATACAGCTTATATAAAGCCACGCGCCAAGTTATGCACATGGCTTATGGGCTTCGCGTCATCGACACGCCTATATATCCCTCCCCCATGTACAGCGGGGTGCCTGAGACAAAGGAGCGCGCGGCCTACACAGCGTCTGAGCAGGAAATTATCAACGCTGCTATCGCACGCTGGATAGGGCTTGCAGATAGCGTACTCTTGGGTTATGAAAAATCTGGGCATGGAATCCCTTACAGACGACCAAATCCCCCGGAATCGCTTATCGTCAACGGGACGACCTATACGGTTGACCAAGCTGCTGAGGAGTTCAAAGTAAAGCGAGCAGTAATACTCGGTCGGATGAAGAACGGATTCCCCGCCGAAGCGGCCGTTGGTATAGTAAAAGCAGAGAATACAGGCCTGCCCCGCCAAATCACGGTGGAAGGTACCCTATTCCGCAGCATTAACAAAGCCGCAGAAACCTTTGGCACGTCGTCCTCACGCATTCGCAATATGCTACGCCGAGGATATAGCCCCGAGCAAAGTGTTGGGTTGGCTCCGATTCACGTTCTACGCACTGATGAACGCGCGCTCCTTTGGACTTTCGAGAATGAATTCGAGGGCAACGCTCTCGCTATGTACAACCATTTCCTTGATGACAAGAAGTCGAACATCTGCAGCATCAAGAGGCTGCGCACATTGTTCATTCGTTGGGGCGTGTGGGCACATGTAGATGACCGAATTATCATGCCACTTGCATTCGAATTGGGAATGCTGACCGGCTTGAACCCTGAAGCAATCAAAGAGCTCGAGATTGACTGCTTTCAGCTAGAGCACCCACTTACGCACCAGCCCGTTCTTTCTTACGTAAAGGACCGCGGCGCAAGTCCCACACGACCAGCCGAGAAGGACCTTCATCTTTCCCTCCTTGCAAGAGAGGACCACATCCTCAAAGAGTCCTCGGTCGACAAGGTCGCAAAACTGATTGGACTGGTATTAAAGCTGACCGACAAAATTCGCCCTCATGCCGCCGAAGATATATCCAGACGTCTCTTCATTTTTGAAGATGTCGAACTGTCCCGTTCGACAGGCACAACCGCGATTGTCCCTATCGACCCTAGGGGAAAAACAGCTGTTTGGTATGAGCGTTTCTGCAGAGAGGAAGGCATATACGACATTTTTGGTGCCAAATTCAACTTCAGCCTTGCTCGATGCCGTCCTACCCTTGCAACCAATATGGTTCTTGCTGGTGCAACGCTGTACGAAGTACAGGCGACGCTCGGACATAAGAACATACAGACAACGGCGGGGTATATCGACCAACATGGCCTCGAGCCGGTCTTCAACCGCGAAGTGTCGGAGGCACTTTCGCGCATCGCTGAGCGCTCGAAAAAACATGACGTGCAAGAGAAGGAGATTCGGCTCCACCGACAAAGAAAACACGAATCTCAGGACCAGCAATTTTATGAAACCTTGTCGGGTTGCGGTTGCAACAATCCTTACGACCCCAGCGAAAACGTTCGAAAAGCAACAAGGCATGTAGAGGGCGCCGTATGTCGAAACTGGAACATGTGCATCCGCTGCGATAGCGCAATCGTCACAGAGAAGTCGCTACCGAAGCTGATTGTTTATCGTCGGCGAGTACAGGTGGCGTTGGATAGCGACTCCCCCGCAATCAGAAGTCGAAAGAAATTGTTTGAAGACATTTGCAAGCTAATCGATGGGATTCTGGTAGAGGACATCATCTTCCCCGGTTCTGTCGTGCGGGATGCCGAGTCCGTCGCCGCCACGCTGGATGATTCGCTTGTCGACCATTTGATTTATCAAGGAATGTAAGCCATGGTGGCGATTGCGCATGCACCAACGCAAACCGACGTTGAAACCGGAGAGGCGGTCTTCAGGGACGACCTTCCCGTCTGGCTCGGTCATTTTGGAGACGACAGTTGGCCCTGTTCCGACGTGTCATCGCCTGATTACCTCGGCCCCGTCGCATCCAGTATCGTCTGGTCCGATTTCTATGAAGGCCGAGGTGCGCGAACCTCGCGCATAGCTCATCTCACAGACAGAGACTTCTGTCTTACCCGCGAGATAGTCCGCGATTTGAAAATTGCTGCCTATATACATGGCAATTTTCCAATCCTCATATCGAAAGCGAAAAGAAAGCTAGCGCAGCTTGACCCAAAGACTGTTCGGGGCCGAATTCTCGAGCTCGCGCATTTCTTCTCACTCGTCATGATGAATGCGGAGCTCCGAAACCACAGCCCAATCACGCACTTGAGCGATGTTTCCTGGTCGCTCGTCGTCGACACAATTTATGAATACCCCGGTCGCCCCGAGCATCTCCGCAGAGCACTGCGGCTGATTTCCAACCCGATGGTTCAAAAAAACCTCAGCGCCCCCCTTGATTGGACACTGGCTGACATCGACAAGTCGTCCATCAAATGGACGACTTCGGAACCGAATGGCGGTAGTCAACCGCTAAGTGACGGGCAATTCTTGTTTCTGCTGAGTCACTCCATCACGGCTATCGCACATTTCAAGAAACTTGTGAGAATGGAGATTCATGACATCGAGTGCAGTGCGACAGCCAACAAGCTGTCGTCTTTCCTACGGCCATCGAACCCAGAAGAGTTTTCTCGGGGCTTGGAAGGCTTAACCGACACAGACTTTAAGAAAGCGTTCGGTATTTCAAAATCTGATGCGAATTCCATTATTGCAGAAGCGCACTCGTCTTCAATGCTGATAATTTTGCTACTTACCGGCATGCGAGTATCCGCCTCCCGTCGACTTCTCAGAGGTTGCCTGGTCGAAGAGCACGGGTACTGGTTCCTCAAGTCGAACGAGGTGAAGCAGCGACCGAAGGACGCACCGCCAGTCGAAGGCTGGCTTGCCATTGAGATAACTAGAGATGCTTATGACGTTCTAATGTTCACAAGCGGGAGAACAGGAAACAATTATCTGTTCTCCACACCTAATATCAACTTCAACAAGAACAATGCACCTTACCGCGGCGGCGCCCTCGACACAAAGTACAATCGCTGGATTCGGCGCATCGACAAGCAACAGTTGTTCGCGGGTCTGAGTTTCGGGGTGCACCAATGCAGAGATACATTGGTCGCCCAGTTGGCCAATCAAGGTGTCCGCTTGGCTTTTATCAGTATGCAATTGAAGCACTTCCATAGCCGGTTCAACTCGATGCCGAACTCCGTCACGGCTGGATATGGAAACTACCGAAAAGAGCTGATGACAAGCGTTACCAACCGGATTGCGAAGGCACGTGAGGATGCTCTTTCAGACCTCTATGGGGAGGATGCCAGGTTTGCCGGCGGCGGAGCTTCCGCGCATAAGGCACGCATCGACACGTTCTTCTCCGGACTGGGACTATTCGGCAAGGACCGAGAGCTATACATCAAGGACATGGCAAGGCGCGGCATCAAGATAATGAACACGAGTATCGGTGCGTGCATCAAAAATTTCTTGGTCGCAAGCGCGGAAGTTCCGCCTTGCTATGGTGACTATGCCTGTGACCCGTCGTGCTCAAGTCACGTGATGACGCAACGTGCGGTTCAAGTGCTTCATGGCCGTCGCGCACATGCAGTGGCCCAGGCGGAGCAGGAGCAACACCCCGGCTTCAAGGTCATCTACCTCGGTCTCGTAAAGGAACTGGACGGACACATCAACAGCCTAGACCCCCGAGGAGACGACGCATGAGTGACAATCGACCCAAGGAGCTTACGGAATCCTTGGAAGGCGGCTCGGCCAACAATGATACACTCATCATCAAGGCACTTGAGACGCTCGAAGACCCAAAGTCTCGAGGCAAGCGCAAAGCAACGGTTGCCGCTGTGTGCCAGCTTACGGGGCTGTCGCCAAACACTATCCGGAACCGTGATTGGGCCCGGACACGTATCAAAGCGCTCAAGAAGTCGCTCAAAGCCGGAAACACCGGTCAGGCGACAGACGGGGCGGCTGAAGTGGGTCTCTCGGAGCCAACTATCGATGACATAAGGGACCGCCTCAGGCAGGCGTTGGAGCAGAACGCCCTGCTCTTCGAGGAAGTTCTCACGCTCCACGATGTCATCGAAAAAAAGGACCGGGAAATTCAGATAATCTTGGCCCGTGAATCAATTGCAAGCGTTCCATCTTCTAAGCATGGGACCGAATAACTGGATTTTGACATGAAGCAATACCTCGAACTCCTTGAAGACATCCTAGAAAACGGTGTCCAGAAGGGTGACCGTACAGGAACGGGTACAACGTCCGTGTTCGGCCGCCAATTGCGGCACAACCTGGCGAAGGGCTTCCCCCTCCTGACGACGAAGAAGCTTCATTTTAAGAGCATCGCAAACGAGCTTATCTGGTTCCTGAGCGGCAACACGAACGTAAGTTGGCTCAAAGAGAACGGCGTCTCCATCTGGAACGAGTGGGCCACGGAAGACAACGAGCTCGGGCCCGTTTATGGCAAGCAATGGACCGCGTGGCCGACCAAGGACGGCGGGACCATCAACCAGATTGACTACGTCATCAAGACGCTCCGGGAGAAGCCAAACAGCCGGCGTATCCTCTTCCATGGCTGGAATCCTGAGTACCTTCCGAACGAGTCCATCAGCCCGCAAGAGAATGCGAAGCAAGGTCTGATGGCATTGCCGCCGTGTCACTTGCTCTATCAGTTCTACGTCGCGGAAGGCAAGCTATCTGCGCTGCTGTACATCCGCAGTTCGGACAGCTTCCTTGGACTCCCGTACAACATCGCATCGCTGGCCCTCCTGACGCATATGGTCGCGCAACAGTGCGACTTGATTCCGCATGAAATTATCGTCAGCATCGGGGACCTTCACGCGTACTCCAATCATATGGAGCAGATTCAAACACAGCTCACTCGAGACGTTCGCGAGCTGCCCAAGCTAAATATCAAGCGCCGCCCCGATTCGATTTACGACTACAAGTTTGAAGACTTTGAAATCGTTGGCTACAACCCGCACCCCAGTATTGCGGCTCCCATTGCTGTCTGAGATGTCTCACAGTTGAATCGCGCGCGGCCCTCCTCACTCCGTGAGAGTGCCGCGCCAGCAGCAGCCAAGCTTCATCCTCCCTTCCCTTCCCCTCCCCTCCCCTCCCCTCCGTAGTTGCTTCTGCATCCCTCGGCTTCGCCATTCGAGCCACGGAGCCCCCGCTTCAATCCAGATGAGCAACTCAACCGTGCCCCCGGCCCACGCGCGCGGAAATCGAAGCGCCATTTATTAGGGGTCTGAGCACAATCAAAATCTTGGCAAGAACACTATTAGTTGTATATATTTGCATGTGAAGCACCACATTTGGTGCTATACAACGAAATGCGATTTCGGGGTTCCCACATGCACGACATCGACAAGCTCTCCATCGCGGCTGAGGTGCGACGCTTCCAGTTTGAAATCTGGCAGCGCGCGGGGACCACGCACAGTACCGTCCCGCATCTGCTTCAGCTTTTCCGCCCTGACCACGCGGCCTCGGTGCATAACATCGAGTACGAAGTGACCGCGGGCTCGCTCGGCGTGCACGGGGTCGGCAACGCCCAATACCAGGTAGCCGGGCTGGTCGACGTTCCGCGCTCAACGATTCGTATTGCGGGAAACCTGCCCTACGAGGTTCAGCGCTTCACTGGAGCACACGAACTCGGCCATATTGTGTTGCACCCCGGGCTCTCGCTCCATCGCGACCGCCCCCTTCTCGGTGACGCACCGGTCCTCGACCGCCGCGAGCGGGAGGCCAACTACTTTGCCGCGTGCTTCCTTGCGCCGGAGAAGCTATTGCGCCGCGCGTTCAAGCAGCGATTTGGCACCGACATGCTCCACCTCGACGACAACGTAGCGTTCGCTATCGCCGGCAACGGCTCGCAGGACCTTCTCAGGTCGAAAACCGGGTCGCTTGAGTTTCCCCGCGCGGTAGCGACTGCGCGGAAGTTTGGCATTGGCAACCACTTCAAGTCGCTCGCTGAGGAGTTTGGAATGTCGCCGACCGCCATGGCGATTCGCATCCACGAGCTCGACTTGGTCAGCTACTGATGGCGTGCAGCCTGACAGCACGTGGGCTACTCCGCTTCACGCGTTCGCTCAAGCCAAATTGCCATATTATGGTGACGACGACGGTATAACCGCTTACAAAACGCATCTGAAATTTTCTTGCTGGACTACTGCATGGCATCGGTTTTCTTCTCGTACACGCACATCGACGAATCGCTGCGCGACCAGCTCGAAATCCACCTCTCGCTGATGAAGCGCGAGGGCCTGATTTCGGCATGGCACGACAGACGCATCGTCGCCGGCGACAACCTCGACGACAGTATCAATGGGCAGCTCGAGAAGGCCGACATCATTTTGCTGCTGGTCAGCGCGAATTTCATTGCGTCCGAATACTGCTTTTCAACCGAGATGTCGCGTGCTTTGGAGCGGCATAAGGCCGGCGAGGCGCGCGTCATCCCCGTCATCCTGCGAGCATGTGACTGGCAAAGTGCCCCGTTCGGCAAACTGAATGCGGTTCCGACGGACGGTCGACCAGTCACCTCTTGGGCTAACCAGGACGAGGCGTTCGCTGACATAGCGAAGTCGATTCGTAAAGCTGTGGCAGCATCAGCTTCGTCATCCGCACCCAAGGCGGACGCGGCGCCGGCAGTGAGAAGCTTGCCGCCACGGCCCGCTGCCATCGAACCTTCCGTGGTCTCGCAACTGCCGCGGTCGAGCAACCTTCGCGTCAAGCATGAGTTCTCAGACCTCGACAAGGACACGTTCGTTTCTGAGACGTTCGACTTCATTGCACGCTTTTTCGAGGGTTCGCTCCAGGAGCTGGAGAAGCGACACGGCCAGTTTCAAGGACGCTTTTCGCGCATCGATGCGCGCCGGTTCACCGCGAGCATCTATAAGGACGGGAAGAGTGTGTCGCAGTGCACCGTTACGCACGGCGGGGCGTTCGGTGGGCACAGCAATCGCGAGATAACATATTCGAACCAGATTTCCTCGCACGCGAACAGCTACAACGAAGCGCTTACGCTCACTGAAGATAGCCAGACGCTTTATCTGAAGCCGATGATGAGCATGGCCAGAGACGTGTCCGAGAAACTGTCTGACACTGGGGCAGCAGAGCATCTCTGGTCGATGCTTATCGAGCGGATACAACGGTGATTTGCGGCAGCCGACCGTGACAATATCGCACCGGCTGCAGCGTTTGCCACGGAAACGCCTATCGATACAATTTGCGTTGCCGTGCCTTACTGCCTGCTGAGTTCGGCCGCTCTTGCAACCACTAGCCGGAGTTGGCCCGTCACATCGGTGAGAAGCCTTTCAATCTCGACATCTTCGCCACTCCCACCAGGTAGAAACTCAACCATCCGCTCCCAGATAACGCTCTCCTGCTCGCCATCGCGCCAGACAAAATAGAAAGCCGTTAATTTGCCACGTTGTGGGTTTTGATAGTCACCGTTGATGTTCAACCTCAACCTAGCGAACCCATCCGAGTTTGGCTTACGTGGAACAGTGGCCATCGCAGTACCTCCCCAGATGTAGTCGTCGACAGTTCCGTGAACCCCGACCAAATTCGCGCTGTTCAAGGCCGTCACCAGCCGCGTGAAATGAGGCCGCAATTTCTCGCGGATGCGCTCGCCTGTCGCATAAATTCGCGCTACCTCGGCGTCGCTCTCCATCCGCTCAACCTCCATTTGATACTTGCCCACCGAGAACTCGGCTGCGAAGTCCGATAGGTCAAGGCCATCATCACTTGCCGGTGCAACGGGAACGAGCCATGTATCCAGCTCACGGGCAAACTCTTCCATGGTCGGCCGCGCGCTTGGCGAGTGATTCGTCTCCGCCTCCAAGATGGCATCAAGCAACGGCGCCCTCTCGTCAGAGACATAGGTGCTCGCTTTCAATGCCTCGATGTTTCGAAGAAGCGAGCCTGGAAGAGGAAATCGCTGACCGGTAATCAATACCCAAAGTGTTTTTGCGAGCGAATAGCAATCAGCCGGTGCACCGTCAGCCGACAATGCATCGTTCAGCATCTCTGGCGCGATGTAAAACACCGGGCCAATCTTCTCGCCCTCGCGCGTCTTCGCCAACTTTCCTTCGAAATCCGCAAGCCCAAAGTCACCGACAGTCCAGCGGCCTTTATAGCGAAACAGGTTGTCAGGTTTGATGTCCCTATGCGAGATGCCTCGCCCATGAATCAGCACAAGAACACGAGCTATGTCCCGAACACATGACACCACTTCGACGAGGCTAGGTTTTTAACCAAGCGCGTCCTCCAGTGGCCCGGCCAAGTCCATCGCAAACCATGCTTGCCCGGATGCGCTCGCATCGGGAACGTCAAACTCAAGCACGGGGATGCAGCCAAATTCTTGGCAGCGTTGCATCGCGTCGATTTCGTCGCGAAAACGAGCTCGACGAACGTCGTCCCATCGCCCGGAGTGAAGAATCTTTACCGCGGCGACACGGTCGCCCTTCAGTGCCTTGTGTACTTCGCCGTTGCCGCCACGACCAAGGCGCTGCTGCAACTGCCAACCGCCTGCTTCCCGTAACCGGCCTGTTCCACTCGCCATGGTGCCGCATCTCTATACATAGAAGCGGCAATTTTAGCTGGATGTCCGCGTATTCGACGGTTCGACCTGTGCCTCCCAAGACCGCACTAATTGCCACTCGCCGCAAGTGAAAACACGAATGGCACCCTGCACCTTGAAGGCACGTGCGCCCGGTCGGGGTATTGGACGCAGTTGCAATAGGCCTACCTCTTGCGTGAATCGTCCTTGATACCCGCCGGCCATGATGGGTTCACTGGTCTTCGCGAAAGACTTTCCCGTACACGAGGCTCCTCCAACAATTGATGTCGACAGCACTTACCTAAACGAAGAATTCGGGCGTTTTGGCTATCGCCCCCCGAACTGGAATTCAAGCGCAGGCTCCTGTAGCTACACAGCAGCAGCGACGCCGGCTCTATGCCTGCGAGCGCACGCTAACTATCGCGTGCCATATTGGACCGCTCTCTGACGTTCTCGCTTCATCGTAAATTGTCTCAAGCGTCCGACATACAGCTGACCGTGAGGTCGGCCAATGGAATGCAATTGCACTGAGCAACTCTGAGACATCCCTGTACGCCTGCACGACGTCGTCGCCCCGACTAAACAGGATGGATGCTTCAAGAAGCTCATGAAGTCTGCGGCCGCGCTCGTCGGTCGCATCGATGCTAATTGAAGTCTCATTGGTTCTGAATCTTTCATTCAGAATTTTGGCAAGCTCATGTATTTGCTCAACGAACATCCGCCTCGCTTCAGCACCTCCAAAAATATTGACGCAACCTGCAACCGCTCTCCAGGTAATTAAGGTTTCGTCATCCAACTCCGCCAACTCTGGAAGGCGCACGTTTGAAACAATCTTAGCAAATTCATCTCGATTGATTTTGCTTAAACCCAGTCTCGCCAAGGTGTAAAGATGAATCCAAAGCATCGGCCTACTTCGAGCACTCTCGAATTCTTTAAGCAAATCAGCCTCAAAGTCCGCCGAGAGTCCCTGTGGTATCGCGACTGACTCTGGAAGAACTGGGTGCTCGACCCGCAAGAATGAGTCCAACTCATTCTTCGAGCTTTCTCGCGATGGATAGAGCCACGGATTCAGATTGCCAGAGACTCGAGTCAATGAATGGAGGGCTTGCCATTGTTCGTCCGAAAATAAGTCTTGGTTGCCTGATTTCGCTACTGCATAACTAACGCCCCCGTACAACATAACCACGCTCATGTACGTGTCTGCCGACGCACAGTCGAGGCTTCGCGTCAATCCGCTGAATGCTGAATCAGCGGACAACGCACCCCGCATGCTTCCGAACTGGTCGCGAATCTGCTCCGTCGCTCCAGGATTGCTGTTGAGAATGCAAATCAGACGAGTTGCGTGATACCACGAAGAAACAAGCTGTTCTTCGACGGTATTGCGGTGCCAATCTTCAAGTACGTGAGCTTGCGTATCGACCCAGGATAGAAGAGCACCAAGCGCCTCGCCTGCCGCACCCCATCTGCCCAGCAGGTCTGTGGTTAGCTTGTTGACAGACGCTCTGACCGCGTCGCTCGCTAACTCGACCTTCATAAGCGAAAGCAGATGAAAATAATGAACAGGCGAAATCGTTCCAAGCCTTACGAAGTAGGTGTAGAGCGACGTTCTCTCTTCCTCCGCACATGCCGCCAATGATTCCACGAAGACTGGGGGCAACGGAACAGGTAGACAGCCAAGACGCAAAAATCCCTCAGCAAGTCCGCAGTCTGCGATGAGGTCTTTTGCGGCGTCGAGCCACCGTTCCGAAAAAGCGCGCTCATCTGAACCTAGCCGAAGGTGGCGGTAGATTTCATCTGCTCGCGGAGAGGCGAAACGTATCAATGGCACACTGTTGCGTTCTTTCAGCTCTGCTTCCAGTTCTTGATACCGGAGTGCGAGCCCTCGCCGTCGAATTGTGTCAAGTGCATCGTATTGCTTGTCCGCAGCTTTTATTCGACTTATTGTTTCTATCGCTTTACTACGCTCATCTAAGTTGCAATCAAACCAACGGCGGTTTTCTTCAAGATAGCTTTTTACATCACCATTTCGCCTGACTTCGAATAGGCAAAACATTTTGTCGAAGATGTTTGCTGTTCTCCCGCCATACGTGATAGCGAATGTTCCTATTGGACTTAAAGCCTGAAACTTTGCCGTCTGGTTCGTGTCTTGAGTCTTTGCCTCCGAACTACCAAATCGGATGGCCTTTCTGACGGCGCTGATAAATTTGTCTCGCCGCAGTTGTACATCGTTCAGCGTGACGACAGAGATAGTCTCCATTGCCAATCGTCTCTGAACTCTCTTGTCCTCAATGAACTGCTCTCGCAAATCTTCTGGAAGAATACCCAGCGCATTGCGGCAGTATATTGCTATCGCTGCATCAGAGTAGCGCTCACCTCCTGACGCCTTGTCTGGCAAAAAAAGGCTATCAATTAACGTGCCGAATTGCGCGACCACTTTTTGCTTGAGTTCACGATTATTTCTGAATCGATTCTTTATGACTGAATCGAGCAGCCATTGAGAAAACGACGACCTCCTCGAGTCCGAGTATCCGGATGCAGCCAACTGCAAAATCAACGTCAGTGCGGACGTTGATGTGATGGCTACGAACACAGCCACGGACGATTCATCATGTCTGATAGATGGGTGTAGTCCGAGGTGACGTTCCAGCCGCAGATTTGACCAAATCCAATCGGCGCGAGCCTGGCATTGCTCATCGGTGTAGAAGTTGGCTGTCCAGATTGCGGCAAGGCAGTCGTCTGTGAGTCGGCGGTTGGCCATTAGCACGGCCGTCTCGTCAGGGCGTTCCTTTTGGATTTCAGGGAAGTTACCAATCTTGACATGAGGCTCCATCAAAGCGACACGCGCAACATATCGCTTGAGAATCGTGAGAGCCGGCGTTTCTGTCAATCTTCCGTTGACGATAGGTGCCCGCTCCAGATGGAACACCACCTCCTTTGCCTCGATAGGGAGGAACATTGCATTGCCAATTCGAAGATGAATTAGTTTGCCAAAATATTCATCTTCGGAAAGTCGTCCTACAGTTCTGAGACTACGTAGCACTTCGAAAACGCCGATAACTGGAGCTGTACCGAAAGCAGGGAAGCCAGTAACGTAGCGGTCGTCGCAGCAAAAGACTGCGTCGGCGTCTGGCGGGCAACGCAAGAACTCCAAGAGGCCTAGAATCTGCAGTGGGCGACGACCCATTATCGGCCCGTCGACCGGACCTCTCCCCTCTGCCTCGGGCGCAGACTCATAATTTCCATTGAGCAATTGGTCTGCAATATGCTCACGCAGCACATTTACGACCCTTAACGCACCTTGCTGCGTTCGAGCCGTTTCGGTGCCAACGTTGAGAAATTCAGCGAAGTTCTCATCGATGAATACAACGTAGGTTCGCAAAATCGAAATCAGCGGGCACTTCAGTGCAACGAGTTCGAGTCCCCCCGCTGGAAACAACACGCGCGCTCCAAGTTCAGGAATGCGTTCGCGTTCATTTGCTCGACCGAAGGCTTCAATAGCAGCTTCGTAGGCACTGTCGTCGAGCTGACCAAAGCGTCGCAAGCCTTCTACGACTGCAGCAACGGTAACGCTTTTAAAGTCGTCTTCATCGCAGTTTGCATCATCCGCGGTCACCCTCCACAGCCCTGACTCAGCTCTTGCAGCGTCGACCTCGCCGGTATCTGTCTGGCGCCAGACTTGTATGGTCCCAGCCAATAGAGCATCGTTCATCTGACGTTCGAGACGAAGTCGAGCAGGCTGTGGGTGCTCAAGAGAATCGGCGAATTCGATGAGCTGACGTTGTATGTTCCGGGGTACCACAATGGCCGCCACAGATTCTTCAATTGCCTGAAGAATTTCCAGTTGCGACGCGAGCAGCAGCGATGACACATCGAGATAGAGTCGCCAGGTATTCAACTGCTTCCCCGTATCGAACTCTACGGCACGAGCGCCATGCCTGATTAACAGCGGTGGGCGCTTTGAACTCCCCTGACCGAGAAGTCCACCAAGATAGTAGTGTGCTCCGAAATCAATGTCCGCAGCTTGCGACGTAACATGAAAAGGCATCCCTCCGTTAAGGTATGCGCTCCAAATGTTGAGACGGTCCTGTGCTCGACTAGCCTGATGCTGTTGAAATTCCTCCATCGTTATTTTTTTTAAACCACCAGCGCCAGGCGACGCTATCAGTGCTGAAACAGCGGATTTGAATACTACCGCCTCTTGCTGAAGACCAAGGCGTTCTGCTTGTGCATGAGCTTCGAATACAAGCTCGGAAGGAACACCAAACTTCCGCACTTGTTTGACCAGCTTTCGCGCGAGCTCGGGGTCTTCGTTGGCGACTATGCGGGCCCATCGCAAAGCATCTTGTGGCTGCATCACCCCTTTTGATGCTTCCCGGCGGATGATTGGGACTGCGCCGCGAATATCTCCGAAAGCGAGGCGAATATCAGCCAGCAATAGACGTTCGTTCGACTCGTCAAAGTCGCGGGACAATGCTTCCGCAACCTCGACTGCCTGTTGATGCTCCCCCTTCTCTGCAAGTGCACGCGCTTCGATGACCCTGAGGTTTCTGGGCAAATTTCCTCGAGGAAACTCATTCCGCCTCGACATCATTATCTGCAGCGCCAGTGGCGAATTCCGGCAATTGTAAGCAGCGTGAACAGCTATTTCGACTGCAGACGCTGTACCAAACTCCAGCAATGCGTCTGTGTGCTCAGCTAGCACTTTCCAGCGGCCAGCTGCTGCAAGTCTCGAAGCGGCAGCCAACAACGCTAAAGCCGTCGGATTCTCCTTGATGAGGTCCACGAAGGCAGCTTCAAGCTTTTCCCAAGGCAATTTGCTCGTATCAATGCCGACAATCTCGAATATCTGTTGCTCCAGCGAATCCGTACTTCCCGCAACGGTTGGAGGCACCGCACTCGAGGCGCTGGTTGAGAATCTCAACCGCGCGGCATACGCTGCCTGTTCCGCTTTGGTTACAAAGAGATAGGCCTTCTCAACGAGAATCTCGTTTGCGAGCTCATCGTTTCCGTCGAGCGAGAGCAACCAGCTGTACGCGAGCACGTGTGCAGCTTCACTGCTGCCATCCCGGAGTTTCTCTTTCAGCGCTCGCAAACTGTGCTCTCGGTCGAAATTCAGGCCGCGTGCGAGTGCCCAGCTAATGACCTCGGGAGATGAGGGAGCCAAGGCAAGTAGACGGTTGCATCGTGCCTGCGCAGCGCCCGAGCCTTCGAGCAAATTGCATTCACTAGCCAGCGCCCAGACTTCATCGAGAGTCACGGGTGCCGACAGCCGCCTATCTTTAGCGAGACTGTCAAACGTAATTCGCGCTTCGTTTAGAAGCTTCTGGGAATAATCATCTTCCCGGACAAGCTCGGCTGCTATCGGTGCGGGGCTGGCAAAATGTTCTTCACCGCAAACGCTAGAGAGCGCGTTAGCATAACGGACTATCGCACCTGTCCGACGTATTCCAAACCACCTCGGCGCTCGCTCCTCAACACGAACAATCTCGGCAAGCGCATCGGCCCTGCGTCCGCGGTAAAGCAGCAGGAAAGCTCTCAGCCGGCCGGCCTCAATCGACTGAACTCCATCAGTGATTGGGAGTTGATTTAGCGCAACCTCAGCCTCGTCAAGCAGCCCTGTTTGAAGCAGGACCGCGACTTTCAGTTCCTTAGACTCTGGCTCCGCTGCCGATTGCAGCATGCGCAAAGCACCGGCCGAGTCACCCCGACGGGCAAGCAAAAGGGCCCGAAACATCTGGTTCCCTTCTGGTGAAATCGCGTCAGCCTCGTCTGCTAACGCCGCAGCACCGTCCAAATCGTCTTCCTGAAGCTTCGCCGAAGCCAAATATCTCAAGCATTTGCTTCGAACAGTTGGCGTAACCTTGGCCCAGTTTGGTCCAGTGCGCATAGATTCAAGTTCGCGCGCAACTACGTGTGGGGGGTCTTCACGCAAACGCCATCTCAGTGACTCAAGCTTGTCGTCCAATGATTCTGACAGCGCCGCCATTAAAGGTGCAACTGTGCTCGCAATCTGGTCAAGTATGAGACTGCTATCGGGGACAACCGAAACCGAGCCAACGGGAATCTCACCGCAAATGCGGTTTGCCCAGTAGTCGTCCATGAACTGCAGAACGACCGCCCGGTGAGGACGTAGTTTTTCAGCGAACTGGCGTGGTCCCCAAACCTCATATTCCATACCAAGGTCGGCGAAACGCTTTCGTTCCTGTTCGACCGCATCTGAAAGCTTTTTCGCGTTAACTGGCGAGGCGACGGCCAGGATAAACCGGCGGACGTTACGCGCTTTCCAAAATGACTCGTAATGCTCAAGGAAATCGTCCGACCACGTTTTGATTTGAGTATCTCGGATGGTTTTGTAGCACTTCGAAGACGCAACGGCAATCGCGCTCCGCCCCCTGAAAGGGCCGTGAGAATCTGCTCCGAACTGGGGCTGACCATCAACATGAAAAAGGTCGGCAGACGCCAGTTCTGGCTCTTTGTCCAGAACGGCACAAGTCAACTCTTCAAACTGCTTCCACTCCATCTGCCAGAAGTCGGGAGGGTCGTTACGGTTGATGCTGGGAACAACCGATTGGGCGGTGGAGCGTCTGGTCATCCTGGGACTGTCGCGTCAGTAGTAATATTATCGGAAGAATATAAACCAGAAGCCTTGATACGTGGGCCTTTGTATCATTGGAGATTCAACCAGCTAGCAGCGGCTCACAGGCGGTCTCAGATAAAGCCACTAAGCATGCCAGCTTGAAGATGGAGAGCCGGGCGGCCCTTTAATGCAACGCACCACATCTAGTCACCTCGGAGTCACCATGCAGCTGAAAACAATCGAATACGAAGTCGACGACTCTGAAAAACAGCGACTGGAAGAATACTTGCAAGCAAATTTCGGTAGCGTCCTTACGCCAACAAGTGTTTTTCCGTTTCAGACGACTAACGCGGGCAGTAGAGATTCAGGAAAGCGCGTTTATGCTGCCGCAGTGCCGATGTCATATCCACTGGGCGCGGAACAATGGGTAGTTGATTTGCAGAGAAAGCGTGGTTGAGTTGAGCGTAGGCCGACATCCAAAGGACATGCCTCCCCGCCATGCCCACCGTCCAAGCGCGGCGGACACCGATTTACACATTGTTTGCCGCCAAATCGGCAGCTTGGACTCGCTCCAACATGCCCTCCAGAAACGGAGTGTAAGTGTCAACTACGTGCTTGGGCTGTTGGGTCAGCCTGTACGGCTTCATGTTAAGTAGCTGCGAAAGCGAAAAGAGACGGTCAGTGGGCTCTAGGCGGCGGCGAGAAAAGTCCTCGAAGAATGATGCAAACGTACATTGTCCAAGTCTGACTGCTTCGATAAGCCTGTCGAGGTCGTCCACACTCATCACGAAGACTGGGTCTTCCGCCCGGACGTTGTCCGCGCTCTCGTCAAAAAGGTAGTCCGTCTCACCAACGAGGAAGTCGCCATACGTCACCACAACCCGGAATACAACTGCGTGCGGAACGTGATTACGCACGAAACGAGACGTGTTGCGCAACTGCTCAGCTCCTTTCAAGAGAGTTGCTTTCAACTTTGACCGAAAAGTTCGTACCGAAGCGAATGCTGGGATAGTGTGAGCCAATGCTTTGTTCTTAACTTCCAGAAGTACCACTGAATCCGAAGCAACGACCGCATAGTCACCACAGCCGTCTTCTACATTAAATCTTTGCCGAACCTCATCTTCCTTCAAGAGCTGCGCATCCATTCTGCCTAATGCACGGCCCACATACGCCTCAAACAGCGTTTCGAAAAGTGCACGCGCCTGCTGGTCTTGACTCGCACCGACAGTGTCGCTTAGAGCAAACTCCAGATGACGGTCAAGGCCACAACGCCCCCAGAAATACCATCGGCCCTCATATTCGGTGAATGGGCTCCGATACAGCAGGTTTGGTTGCAACCACTCGTCAGCCGAAATTTCTCTCATCACGAATGCCGTCTTTTCACGAGGGACTACGAGCGATGCAAAGAACTGGCGAACTGATGCTTCGCCGAATACGCCGTTCAGAGAGTTCCGATAGCTGCTACTCATCGCTCGGCCCATATTGTTCAGTGAGTTGAATCGAAACAGCACCGACATCGCGAGATAGTCCATCGGAGACATGCCGAGTGAGGTGGCGAACACTTGATATAGATGAGAGTTCGGGTCCAGTCGATTCAGAAGGTCAATCTGCCTTCCGAATGGTCCCATCTCCTGGCCCTTCTGATGAGGGATTTGCGCCAGCAACATCGCACGAATAGACAAATGCAACGGCACGCCAGGCCTGAGGATAGGAAACGCTGAATCCATGCCAGTCCATGCCTGGTTCAGACACGCGAGCAAATCGGCCCGCTGCATCGGCTTTGAACCATAGAGTCGGGCGTCGTCCCTTAACACCCACAGCGCAAGCCTCTCGCCGAGCCAAGGCATCGTCGGCTCATACGGCTTCCTAGGGTCGACAGTTGATGCGTAGTGAATATATGCGGAAAGCTGCTGAAGGACACTCGGATACGCAAATCTGCGCATCCGATTGCGAATTGGTTTGATGTCGTCTGCGTAGGCCATCGAGTTTGGGGCTCAGTTTTTAATTCGCGAGTCTTGGAAGATTAAACAGTCTTTACGTCAAGAATCAATGCTTGCAGGAGGGTCGATGGCAATCGGCAAGGATGCTTTCTAGCGGAATCAATGACATGCGATGTACAGGAAAGCAATGCTCGGGATGTAAGCCAGCACCCACTTCTCATCTTTTTCGTACGCACAAGCTCGCGTTTGCCTCTCTGACGACGTAGGTTCTCCAATGCATGACGTCCCGATTGACTGTCTTGCCTAGTAAGCGGCGTTTTTACGCATCGGTCTGATGGTCAACTTACGCGTGAACAAAGTGCTGCGCTTCGGCAACCAGGGTGTTGCTAATGCAGCAAAGCCAATCGCCGCGCAAAGTAAACGATGAAAGTTTGCAAAACCCTCCGCTGGTCCCTGGCTGCTACTGCTCAGACTCAACCACATCAAAGCGCCTCTCAGACGAGAGCCAAGCTTGGAGTGGGAGGCGTGCGGGACAGACTACGGAGATTAAAGATTATATGATTACCTGCATCCCGATTTGCGAAATCTGCCATCACACAAATCTGTTTTCGGTTGTGGATACACATTTTGCGTGTGTGCAGGTCAAGTTTTCCGTGTGTGGAGGTCAAGTAAAACGTGGGTGAGGGTCAAGTAAATCGTGTGTGGAGGTCAAGTCGTGTCGACGCTTGTCGACACGATGGCAAGCGACTTCAGACACAGCATCTCTCGTGTGAACTCAAGGCGAGCATCACAGGCGGGTGATTTTGTGTCATTTGAAGCTCCGCTAAGGTCGGGACGGTATGACTACCACGAAGGCGATGAGCGGAGCCCGACTCACACGCCGCCTGGAATCTCCATACTGGCGGTATCTGCTATCCCAATCACAGCGCTTCCGGCATGCGTCTCTCGCTGGCGGTAACCAACTTCAGCCATCCTTCCACTGACCACAAGTACGGCTCCCTCTCTGGGAAGCGATGCGCCTACGCTGCGAGTCGATGCTCATAATAAGGCCGGTGCCTATCATCAAGGATGGCGTAAAGGGAAGCGAGTTCCCTCGGGTCTGGGTTCAACCACGCCTCGACGTTCTCAGGCTTGATGGGGATGATGCATCGGTCATGGCCGGCCGCAGCAACCTCCGGTGGCGGTTCATCGGTGATTGCAGCGAACGAGAGCAGGTCCTCCTGCCCAGGCGCTGTCCAGCGGGACCACAAGCATGCTATCAGCATCGGTTTGCCGTCTTCCGGGCGGAACTCCACAATAAGGTTTTCGTCCTTTTCGCCCGCGGCCAGCGTCCGCCCCTCAGCCTTCGCCTTGCTCACGTTCTCATAGAACACATCGACGACCATGATGCCGTGAGTGTGACCAAAGCAAGGTTTCCAGAAACCCTCCAGGTTGTCACGACGGCAGTTATATGTGTTCGGAAAACGAACGTCGTAGTTAGCGGGGTTTCCAGCAATGCGGCACTGGTAGCGCATAGGAAGAACGACGCGCTGGCCGCCTTCCACAGCGAGCACGGGCGCGTAGTTTCCCGGAAAGATGCGTGAGTCGCGCGGCTTCGGTTCGGTCCGGTTGATGTCTTCGATGCGGCGTAGCGCAGCCTCGATTTTGTCGGTAGCGATGCGCCGACTTTCGGTCGCAGCCTTCGTCACCTTCGATTCCAACTTGCGCCCGGCTTCCGTCAGGCGTGTGCGCTGCTTGAAGAGGTCCTGCTCAAACTTCGTTTTCTGCTCGGCGCGCGTCTTTTCGATGAGGCGCCAAATCTCAAGCTCACCATCGTTCTGCGGGTTACGGAAGGAATCGTCAAGCGCCTTTGGTGTCTTCGCGGTGTGCCCTTCCGCCTGGAGGAAGTAGAGACGCGCAAATTCGGCGATGTCCATGTGCGCGCCGAACATCCGAACATACCGGCGATAGTCCGCCAGGATTTGAGCCGAATAGCACATGCATCATCTCCGTTGACTGCATCGTATGTCGGTGCCGATGCATGACCCGTCACATCCGCGGCAGAAATACCGGTCGCGCACGCTGCCGTCGACTCGCCAGCGGTTCGCGGCGTCAGTTGACCTGGTACCCACCGTTCGGTCGTTCTCACTTGCGAAAAACGTTGGCTCGCCCGCTCTTCCGCGCGTGACTGCCTCGTCAATAGTCGCATCCCCGAACGCATGACGCAATTCGGCCACGAACGCTGCTATCTCCGGCATCGGGTGCTTGCGTACAGGCATATCCATCGTCGTCTCCCGTCGCGCCCAAAAAGGGACACTTCACAAAGCAGGTTTTTGATATACGATACTGTACATCCATACAGTGTTTTCCAACAATGGCTGCCTTGCCCCAACACGTCGAGTCAATTCACCCAGCGCTGTGGCGCGGGGCGCAGCTTGCGCGTGTGCATGGCAGGACGGTGGATACGGGCTATGCGGCCCTGTCTGCCGAGCTACCAAACGGAGGTTGGCCGTTGGGCGCACTGGTGGAACTGCTGGTCCAGCAACCAGGGATTGGCGAGATGCGGCTTATGAAGCCGGCGCTCGCCGAGCTAAGCGCGCGGCCGATTGCGCTGCTGCAACCGCCGCATGTCCCCAATTCACTGGCGTTCAGCTATCTCGGCGTACCGGTGGAACGTCTTATGAGATTGCGTGCGCCGAAGACGGCAGATGCGCTCTGGTGTGCGGAGCGCGTTTTGCAGGCTGCGAGCTGTGGTGCGCTCATCTTTTGGCAGCAGCACATCCGGACCGAGGCGCTGCGGCGATTACACCTAGCGGCGCAGGCGTCAGAAATGTTGCTTGTACTCATCCGGCCGCTGGCCAGCGCACAGGACGCCTCCCCTGCCGCGCTACGGCTGGGAGTCAGACCAGCTGACGGTGGCCTCGTCGTCGACGTCGTCAAGCGACGGGGCCCAATACGAAGCGAAATGCTGTCCATTACCCTGCAACCGTCACCGATTCTGCTCAGCCCCTATGGCCGTGTTCGTCGCCATCTTCCTTCCCCGGCTTTCGCTGGAGGTGTTCCGTCCGAGGTGGTCGCCTCGCACTGAGCACGGGTGCGTCGTGCTCGAGCGCGACAAGGTAGTGGTGGCGGATACGATGGCGCGGGAAGCCGGTGTGCTGCCCGGCATGAAACGGGGCGGAGTGACGACACTTTCGCCCGATGCGTTGATGTACGACCGGAGCGTCGAGCGCGAGCGCGAGATGCAACGCGAGGTCGCGTTCGGTTTGCTGCGTTTCTCGCCGCAGGTCGCGGCCTGCGATGAGGAAACCATCGTCATGGACGTCACGGCCAGCCTGCGTCTCTTCGGTGGCATCCGCCGCGTCTGCGAATTGATGCGCGACGTGGTGAAGTCCATCGGCGTGACTGTGCGCATGAGCGTCGCCCCAACTGGCCAAGGCGCGTGGCTGCTCGCAAAACGCGGCCGCTGCCGTGTGCTCAAGATGCCGTCCCTTGAGCGCAACCTGAACGCGTTGCCGTTCACGGTCGTGCAGGAACTGCGTCCGTTCGCTGACTGGTTCCAGGGACTTGGCTGCCGGGTGTTGGGTGACGTCCGTCGCTTGCCGCGCGCCGGGCTGAAGAAGCGCTGCGGTGCAGGCTTGCTCGATACGCTCGACCGTGCCTACGGCCTTTCGCCCGAGCTGTATCAATGGCTCGAGCTGCCACCGACCTTCAGCGCGCGCACCGAGCTCCCCGACCGTGTCGAGCATGCCGAAGCCATCTTGTTTTCGGCGAAGCGGCTCATCGTCCAGATGTGTGGCTGGTTGAGCGCGCAGCAACTCGCGCTCACTCACGCCACTGTGTCGCTCGAACATGAGCGTGGCCGCGAAGCCGTCGAGCCGACCACCTTCGAAGTCGCGCTCGCAGAACCGACATGGCACGAGGAGCATCTCGTCCGCTTGCTGAAGGAGCGCCTTGGTCGCACCGAACTCCCAGCCGCCGTACTCGCAGTGCGCCTCACCGCATCCAGCGTGCAGCCCGCAGAGCCACCGAGCGATTCGCTGTTCCCTGACCCAAGCGGGTCAGCCGAAGACCACAACCGGCTCATCGAATTGCTGGTCGCGCGGCTCGGCTCCGAGAATGTGGAGCGCGCGGCGCCAACATCCGACCATAGACCAGAGATGGCGAACCGATGGGTGCCCATCCAGAGCGACGCGAAGGCGCAGGCGCTGCCCGTTGAACTCCCGCGACCGACCTGGCTGCTTGAGGAACCCATCAAGCTCATGATGAAGAATCATCGACCGTTTTACGGTTCGCCGCTCAGGCTCGTCTCGATGGGCGAACGCATTGAGGCAGGTTGGCACGACAGTGAAGCAGTCACACGAGACTACTACGTCGCTGAAGCTGCCGACAAAAGCTGCTACTGGATATTTCGCGAACGGCCTGTCGTGAAAACCGAGGAAGTCCGCTGGTTCCTGCACGGCCTATTTGGCTGAGCGTACAGGACGGTGCGCTCGTGGACTTTCCATCCTCAATGCTTCCAGATTATGCGGAGCTCTTCGCATTCACCAACTTCACGTTCCTCCATGGCGCGTCGCACGGGGAAGAGCTGGTGCAACGTGCATCCCAGCTTGGATATTCGGGACTTGCGATAACCGACGAGTGTTCGCTCGCCGGTGTCGTGCGCGCCCATGTCGAGGCGAAGAAAGAGAAGCTGCCGTTGGTCATCGGTTCTCACTTCCGGCTCGTGCATGCGGACCGGACGCCCGCATTTGGCCTCATCCTGCTGGCACAGAACCGCGAAGGCTACGGCAATCTCTCCGAGCTCATCACGCTGGGACGCATGCGCGCAACGAAGGGGGAATACCTGCTCACGCCGCACGACATCTCGAAGCCCGAGAAAGGCTACACACATCTCCGCGGCATGCCGAACTGCTTGGCCATACTGGTGCCGGACTTTCCCGCGAAAGAGGCGGCGCTTGCCGTCCAGCTCGAATGGATGAACGATGTATTCGCAGGTCGGGCATGGGTCGGACTCACCCTGCACCAGCGCGCGATGGATGACATCCACCGCGGCATCGTCGAACATGTGGCTGACCAGTATCGCGTGCCGGTGGTGGCGACGGGGAATGTCGTCATGCACGTCCGCTCGCGCAAGCCGCTGCAGGACACGATGACGGCAATCCGGCTGCGCAAGACCGTCGCCGAATGTGGCTACGACCTCGCGCCTAATGCCGAAGGGCATCTGCGCTCGCGGTTCCGGCTGGGCAACCTGTATCCGACGCGCGCGCTGTACGAGACGCTCAACGTTCTCGAGCGATGCCAGTTTTCGCTCGACGAGCTTCGGTATGAATATCCGGACGAGCTTGTACCAGACGGCTTCACGCACGAAGCGTATCTGCGACAGGAGACGTACATCGGCGCGCACCGGCGCTATCCCAATGGAATTCCGCACAACGTGCAGGAGCAGATTGAGCATGAGCTGCAGCTCATCCGCGAACTGGAATATGAGGCGTACTTCCTCACGGTCTACGACATCGTGCGGTTCGCGCGCAGCCAGCACATCCTGTGTCAAGGGCGTGGGTCCGCTGCAAACAGTGCGGTCTGCTATTGCCTTGGGGTGACTGAGGTGGACCCCGCGCGCGGCAACATGCTTTTCGAGCGCTTCATCAGCAAGGAACGCGGCGAACCGCCCGACATAGACGTGGACTTCGAGCACCAGCGTCGCGAGGAAGTCATCCAGTACATCTACCGGAAGTACGGGCGTGACCGGGCGGCCATTGCAGCGGCGGTATCCACATACCGACCGCGCGGCGCGCTGCGTGAAAGCGGGAAGGCTCTCGGCGTTGACCCGCAGATTGTGGACAAGGTCGCGAAGTCGCATCAGTGGTTTGACCACTCGGCCGACCTCCTCAAGCGCTTTGCGGAATCGGGACTCGACCCGGAGAATCCGCTCATCGGCCTATGGGCGAAACTGGCCGCGCAGATTCTCAACTTCCCGCGCCATCTGTCGCAGCACTCTGGCGGTTTCGTCATCAGCCGCGGCAAACTCACGCGCCTGGTGCCCGTCGAGAACGCAGCGATGGCGGACCGCTCCGCAATCCAGTGGGACAAGGACGACCTGGAAGCGCTCGGGCTACTGAAAATCGACGTACTCGCGCTCGGAATGCTGTCGGCAATTCGGCGCACGCTCGACATCGTGTCGGAGCAACGCGGCGAGCGCTTCGAGATGCAGGACATTCCGCCCGAAGACGCGGCAACCTATGAAATGATTTCGCGCGCCGACACGGTGGGCGTGTTCCAGATTGAGTCGCGCGCTCAGATGAGCATGTTGCCGCGGATGAAACCGCGCGAGTTCTACGACCTCGTCATCGAGGTGGCCATCGTGCGTCCCGGGCCGATTCAGGGTGGGGCCGTGCACCCGTACCTGCGCCGCCGGCAGGGGCTCGAACCCGTGACATATCCGAGCGAAGCACTGGAGGTCGCGCTCGGCCGGACGCTCGGCGTACCAATCTTCCAGGAGCAGGTGATGCAGGTCGCCATTCTGGCTGCCGGTTTTACGCCAGGCGAAGCCGACCAGTTGCGTCGCGCGATGGCCGCATGGAAGCGCAAAGGCGGCCTCGACAAATACTACGACCGCATCGTCAACGGCATGACGGAGCGCGGTTACACGAAGGACTTTGCCGAATCCATCTTCCAGCAGATTCACGGATTCGGCGAATACGGTTTCCCTGAGAGCCACGCGGCGAGCTTCGCGCTGCTCGTCTACGCGAGCAGCTGGCTAAAGTGTCACGAGCCGGAATCGTTCCTCGCCGCGATGCTGAACAGCATGCCGCTCGGTTTCTATTCTGCGTCGCAGCTCATCCAGGATGCACAACGCCACGGTGTGAAGGTGCTGCCGGCTGATGTCACCATCAGCAACTGGGATTCAGTGCTTGAGCGTTACGATTCTCAATCAAGGCCTGCGGTACGCCTTGGCCTGTCGCTACTGAAGGGCATGAAGGACGGCGCCGCCGAACGTATTGAAGCCGCAAGAGCCGTGAGACACTTTGCCAGCGTCAGCGACCTCGCCAAACGCGCGCAGCTCGACCGCAAGGACCTTCAGGTTCTGGCCGCCGCGAACTCGCTGTCGTCGCTCGCCGGCAACCGGCGCGAAGCCCTCTGGACGTCCGTCGCCGCGGTACCCGACCGTGACATTCTTGCCGATGCGCGCGTGGATGATGAAACGCCTGTGCTTGGCGCGCCGTCGGAGGGCGAAGACATCGTCGCCGACTACAACTCGATGAGCCTCACGCTCGGGCGGCATCCCCTTTCGCTACTGCGGCCGGTGCTGCTTGAACACCGTCTTGTGCCGGCCGCGACGCTCATGACGTATCAGAACGGCAGGCTCGCTCGCGGTTGTGGTCTGGTCACGGTACGTCAGCGACCAGGGACGGCGAAAGGCGTGATGTTTCTGACCATTGAGGATGAGACCGGCAATGTCAACGTCATCATCTGGACATCCGTCCAGGAGAAGTTCCGGCAGGAGGTGCTGGGCGCGTCGCTCCTTGCTGTGTACGGAACGTGGCAATGCGAGGGCGAGGTCCGCCACCTGGTCGCCCAGCGACTTGTCGATATGTCGCACTTGCTCGGTGGGCTTACCGCCATCAGTCGAAACTTCTGCTAGCACTTACCGGCTTTGCTGAGCGAAGGGGTTGATGGGGTACACCTTCTCGGGTTGATTGACGCGCTCGAGCACTTGGACCTTTGACCAGTCCGCCACCATTGCCTCCAGGCCCCGCACCACGTTGGCTTCCAGCGGCTGTATCCCCGCGTCACCGTTGAAGTTAGCGCTGAACGCCGTGTGGAATCGGTACTGAAAGTACCCTGAGATTTCGGCTATTCGCTCAGGTGTATTAGAGTCCGTGTAGATGACAGACTCGGGCGAGAACGGGTCATAGTAAATCACATTCGGGTAGTCAGTTTTGACTGCGACGCGCGGCTCGTCGCAGACAATCAGCGCGCCTACAAGCTGGATTGAGCCTTTCATGCCCTTCGGCGTTTTGAACACCCAGATTCGCTTGGGCAAGCGCCCCGCGAGCACCGAGAGCTTGGAGTTATTGGAGCCAAAGTACCCGACCTCACGGCTTTTGAGGTTGGTTTCGAGCTTTTGCCAGTAGAAAAAGATGTCCATTCAACGACGCTCGATGGTTCGGTTGGTCAATAGATTGACCTTCATGTTACCAACTCGGCGCGGGAATCCCGCTCGACCAGCGGTCCGTACATCACTACCTCAAGGCGAACCCTAGTTGCTCTGGAATATCAGCTTGCTGCACTAACCGTGTGAAGCATGCACCAAGAGTCGGCAGTTCACGAATCTGGTTTAGGCTCAGTTGTAAAATTGAAAATATGCCTTTTTATAAGGGGCTTTCTGCTTGCATTGGCTCCAAACCGTTGCTACGCTTGCCTCCAGCTTAAGACGGCGCATGTGCCAAATGCTGTATCTCTGGGGTGCCTCGTCTTAAGCATTCTCAAAATCTGAAAATGAGGATGTCCATGGTAACGAAGACGGCAAAACCCGCAGCCAAGAAGGCTGCAACCAAGACGGCAGTGAAGAAGGCTGCAGTCCCGGCGAAGAAAGCGGCTACTGCGCCTACTGCGCTCAAGCCGATGAAAGATACGTTCACTAAGGCGTCGCTTGCTACTCACGTCGCCACGCAGGCCGGCGTCGAACCGAAGCAAGCGAAAGCCATCCTCGCGGCCTTGGAAGACACTATTCTGGGCGCTGTTCACAAGAAGGGTGCTGGTGAGTTCACGCTCTCCGGCCTGCTCAAGATTGGCGTGCAGCAAGTGCCGGCCAAGAAGAAGCGCTTCGGCAAGGACCCGTTCACGGGTGAGGAGCGCTGGTTTGACGCCAAGCCGGCGAGCGTGCGCCTGAAGGTGCGCCCGCTGAAAAAGCTGAAGGACGCCGCCGTATAAGCGCCGCGTTGCTTGTTAAAAAGCCCGTTTTTCGAGCGGGCTTTTTTTTCGACATCGACTTCAGCAGACGACGTCGAACTGATGCAACCGAAACTAGCCTTGTTCCGGCCCGGTCGATTGCGACGCATCCCGACGGTGCATTACTGATACGTCTCAGACGCTAGATAGTTTCCGCGTCAGGAAGGCCTGTCGCCCTCGCGCGCGCCGTCTCTTTTACAATTACTCCGTTTGGCACGTCCCGCACCGTTTTCCTCTTTCATGGACGCATGATGCTACACGTTTTAGAGTCATCGGCTCTCGTCTTCGTCGACTTGCAGGCTAGGCTCATGCCTGTCATCCACGAGGGTACGGTGGTCATAAGTCAGGCCGTTCGACTGGGGAAAATTGCGCAGATGCTCGGTGTTACTGTCGTCGGCACGGAGCAGACCCCTAGGCATCTTGGCAAGAACGACGAGACAATCAAAGGTTTATGTTCACGCACCATCGTTAAGCACCATTTCGACGCGACTGCCGAGGGCCTTGTCGATGTATTGCCACGCGAAATCACGAGGATGATAGTTGCAGGCTGTGAGGCGCACGTTTGCGTGTTGCAGACTGCGATGGGTCTGATGAGCCACGGATTGCAGGTCACCCTCGTTAGCGACGCGATTGGGTCGAGGAGACCATCAGACCGTGAGGCGGCAATAGACAGGCTGGCGCGAGCTGGCGCCGAAGTCGCAACAGTGGAGATGATTGCGTTCGAGTGGCTACGGTCCAGCCAACATCCTAAGTTCCGCGACGTCCTGAAGCTCATCAAATAAAAAAGCCAACGCGAACGCGTCGCCTTGCCTAGCAACTACATGCCGACCGCGACACAATTAGCGACGGACTTCGGTCTGGAAATACTTTTATCGCTCCGTTCCGAGCCGATGTCCTGCAATATTGACAATTCGGTCCCCTCCTTATCACAAAGCGGAAACCGTTCGGGTCAATTACATTTTGGTTGGTCGTCTCATTGCACAACGACATGACCGTACGGTGTGACGGAGAGGAGTGGGCGCTCGATTTCGGCCAGGAACTGAATGTGATTGACGCAGCATTAAAGACGGCGGGAGTCGACGCCCAGCGGCTCAGGCAGTAGATACTTGTCCGAGCCGGTCGCGCTAACGAATCCTTCACAGTGGTCGGCACGTAGGACCTTGAGAGGTAGACGGATGCAAACCGAGAACTATCGTGGATGCACGCTGTGGGGTCACGCCATCTTGCAACAGGAAAGCAACCCGCGGACCAAACGGTTTGCTGGGAGTGGCACATTCACGCATGTTACGAAAGTCGTCAACCTATCCGAAGTCCTCGGACACTTCGGATAGGAGGAGGATGCTCAGAACGCTGCTATCGCTTGGGTCGAGAGCCACGGATAGCAGACGGGCATATCCATCACATACCTTAACACCCCACCAATGAGCGCAGAAGTCAAAACCACGGCCATCCCTGCAGCAGGGTACGTCTATCAGACCATGCAAGGCGTTAACCTTTTATGCGATTGGTTAGATTCTCCGACCCGCTATGTACGGGTAAGGTTTGAGTGTGATGAAGACGCGGTGGCCCCTCAAGGTCTTGACGACCTAGTCGCCGAGCGACCAGACGGGCGCTTTGACCTGTGGCAGGTGAAGTTCACACCTTCCCCACAGAAGCATGCCTTGGACTGGGACTGGCTACTCGACAAGCCGGGCAAGGCTGGAGGCAAGTCTCGGTCCAACCTGCGAAAATGGTTTGATGCCTTTCGAGCTATCGAAGAGGCTCGAGTCGGCGAAATCCGTTTGCTTACCAACCGTGTACCGGATTTGGTGATGGAAGGTTGCCTTGCCGGTGGAAATTTTATCGACTACACGCGCGTGCCTGACGAAGTTCGAATCAAGGTCGACCAAGAACTTGATGGTTGCGGAAATGCAGAACGGCTCTTCAAGGCATTGGAGGTGCGGCACAGTGATAAAGGCTTTGCAAGCATCGAAGCTCACGTCACGGATAGACTCCGACGTCACGCCACCGTTGAGGGAACGGAAACGCTCAAGAACAGGGCTGTCCATTGGTCCATAGAGAAAAATCAACCTGCGCCAGACGGTTGGATTACCCTCAACCTATTACGGACCACCTTGAAGGTAGTTGCACCCGAACCGCTACCCGAGAACTTTGACATCCCGCCTGGGTATCGGGTGCCTGACAACGGGTTCTACCTTTCTTTCATCACCGCCATTGAATCATCGCCGAGACAACCGATTGTGTTGGTGGGACCACCTGGTCGTGGCAAAAGTACCTTCCTGAGCAAGGTGTGCGAATTCTTGCAAAAGAAGGGCATCCCATTAGTTCGACACCACTACTATCTATCCCAAACCGACCGCACGCTTGACCGGCATACCAGTTTTGCCGTCGAGGAATCCCTGCTGGCCCAAATCGACAACATCCACAGCGGGGTTGTTGTTCACGACAGAAGTCTGCGTGCCGCTCTGACGACCTGTGCAGCTAACTACAAGGCGGAGGCAAAGCCGTTTGTCGTCGTACTGGATGGCCTAGACCATGTTTGGCGCAACCAAGGGCATGATAAGCGGCCTCTCGACGAAGTCTTCAACCAAATACTGCCTGCTGTAGAAAATCTGGTGGTCATCGTCGGAAGTCAACCTGTCGACGATGCGCAGTTACCGAATCGACTGCTGACGGAGGCGCCTCGCAGTGGATGGAGAGAACTACCAGCGATGTCAGGAGACGCCGTGCTGCAATACCTGCGGCGGGAGCTTAAGCAAGGACGCCTGCAGATGGACATTCGGGGTGTGCACACGGAAGAGGAACTGCAAGCCGCAGCTGCCGAGATGCGTGCACGAACCAACGGTCATCCTCTGCATGTTATCTATGCGACAGAGGAGCTCATCCGGTCCGGTCGCAAGCTGTCCAAATGGGATGTCGAACAGCTTGTCGGTGACCTGAGTCACGACGTGAAGAGCTACTACGGCTCACTCTGGCAATTTCTCACAGCAAGTCAAAAAGATGTCCTGCGGCTGATTTGCGAGTTCCCGTTCTTCTGGCCCAAAGAGGCGTTCGTCGACATTGCCAAAGTTGCAGGCCTCCCCCCTCCCGCGGTAACCGCTGTGGAGCACTTGTTGCACCACTCTGCCGCGGGCCTCAAGGCATTTCACGAGAGCCTCGTAATTTTCGTCAAACAGACCGATGAATACGAAAAGCGCATTGCAGAACTAACGCCTCATGTTGAAACTTGGTTGAGTCAAACGGCACCCAATGCCCTGCGCGTGAATTGGTTGTGGGCAGTGAAGGCCAAGCAGGGTCGCCCAGAAGAACTTATTGCAGGCCTGCAGCGTGATTGGGTGATGGAGCGGCTGCAGGAGGGGTACCCCACCGAGCTTTTTGAAGGTCTGCTCGATGATGCAGAAGAGCATGCAATCCAGCGCGCGCTATATGCGGACGCGTATCGTCTTCGTCATCTTAAGACGAGGTTGCTGAACAGTTTGTCGTATCAGCTCTCAGGTGCGGACGCCGCGCGTCTGAAGGCTTGCACGTGGACGGTCGCTCCCGACGTCAGCGTGATTGAAGAGACTGTCGCATCGCGACACGAGATGCCAACTATAGACATTGCTGCCCTTAGCCTTGCACTCGGCGCACGTGATGACATGGCGATTGCCACAAGGTGCGCAGAAGAAGCGTTTCGACGGTATCGCGGCGAAAGCCGGTTTGCAAGGGGGAGCAGCAGCTACGAGGCGCGCGACCAGATGCTCTATTTGGCGAAAGCATTTTTTACTCTTGCTGTAGTTGGAACCGGCCTAAATCGGGCGCTTGAAATTGTTTGCGAACGCGGACCATCCATTGTGCGCAAGTTTCTCGAAGCGCACGTTGAGAAGACAGACTTGCGAACACTCGTGAACATTGCAGTCGCTGTCCCAGAAGGTACCCGTAAGTTGATGGTATGCGACGCCGCTGTACACGCGGCGATGCTGGCAGAAGCGGACCTCAGCGCGTGGAGCGAGTTCCAACACTTGAACTGCGGCGCGCTCATCGGCTGCATGGCGGCGCTACGAGGAAAGGAAGTGGGTCTCTGGATGAGGCCTCTCGAAGTTGACTGGCTGGCTCGAGACTACGACGGAAGACGAGAGTCCCTTGCACGACTCGCTTACGATTGGTTTTTTTCTGCGGTGCGCATCGCCCTGACCACAAAGGACGACGACTTCTGTCTTCTTGATGCCCCGAAATTCAAGGAACGGGATAACGTCTCGGACTACCTGAATCGGCTGGGTGAGGTGGCGCGTAACGTGGGACAACGTTGGGCCGCACGAGAGGTCGTATCCTTTTCATTTCTTTATGCAGCCTTCGACAACATCACGGTCCCGGATTTTCGCAACTACAACCGCGGTCAAGGCGCCAGCGACTTCCGACATGCTCTGCATGCCATCGCGACCGACATACACCTTCTGAGCTCAGCACTCGGACAGAGTCCGCAGGTCGACGCCGGTGAAATGCAGCGTGCGATGAATCTATCCTGGTTCGACGGGGACCAGTACCGGAAGCAGTATGTGTTCGGTGGCGTCAAGGCGCTTTCTGACGAAGCGGCTGAGCTCCTTATTCGGAGTCAGTTGACTTCCCTTGACGCAAGCGTCAAAGAGGAAACAGGCGCACGCATGATGGCCATGCTCGAGCTTTGCGAGATGGCTTTACGGCACAACCTCTTTCCGCTCGCGGCGGACCTGTGCCGCAGAACATGGGAGTTGGCGTTGGGCTACGGGCAAAGGAAGGACCCAGCACTCTCCGAGGTAATGGATGCACTGGAGTATCTCCAGCCAATCGCCCCTGACGAGACTCAGAGGCTTCTGGCCGATATTGCTCCCCAAGTGCACAACGTTCTGGCCTACACAGATGGTAAAGGTACACGACATGTCCTTGCGCAGGCGGATGAGCTTCTTGCAAAGTTGAATCGACGCGCGCTTACGGAGAAGTATCGGAACCACACGGAACTCGGGGACTGGTATCACGCGGAGAACAGCCTCAAGACTTACTTGGCGACGGGCGATTCTAGTTCTCCGTTGCTGAAAGCAGTGGCCAGAACTGGGCTTCATTCGGATGCCGTCGATTCGCTGAAGAAGGCGGCTAAAAATGGAGTTTCCGGCGTAGCACAGATGCTCGCCGAGGCGCAATCACACCTCGGTGCCGATGTCGGTCAAATTACCGAGCCACGCTCGGAAAATTCGACAGAAGACTGGAAGACGCCTTTTGTTGGTGACGTAAAGACTTATGCTGTGACTGACCTTCCGCGGCTAACATTGGACCTGAAGGAGCATTACGGTGTTCGTCGAGAAGTCCTGCGCACGTGGTACCAATATTGGGAGGCACAAGGGAAAGGCTCAGAGCTACTCGCAACGCTCGGGCCCAAGTTGATGTCAGCAAACTGCCGCGCAGACGACCTAGTCGAACTGCTTGACCAGGCATTTGAGACAAAGCTGAAGCTTGAGGGAGCTGCTGCCGCGTTCCCATACATAGTGCAGGCGCAACTCTTCAATGGTGGTTGGCTGGGTCTAATGTACGAGCGCAGGGAGGTAACTGAAGCGCGTCTGCGACGTGTCGTCTCAACGTACCCCCGCCGCTGCGATGAGTTCTTTCTGAAGTCGGCATTCGATGGGTACGCCGTGCCTCGTCGAGCACGCATTGTGCCAAGCGACATAATGGTTTTCTTTCTGGGCCTGCAAGGCCGAATAGCTGAGGCAGTGCGATTCACCGAGGCCATGGTTCGAAGCGTCCAGGAGGATACGAGAACGCTAAACCTGGAAGCGCCGGATTGGGCGAAAGCGCTTCTGCGGACTGACGGGGACGCACATTGAACCCAGACCTTGATATTCTCATTGCTCGCTTGCGTTGGCCAATTGCGGGGACACGATGGTGGGCAATGCAAGAGATTGTAGCGCTGCTGCTTACGCCGGAAACACGAGGAGCAGTGGAAGAGCGACTGCAAGCGGAACTGAACCGCTGCCTCCTCGAAGCCGAGACGGTCGAAATAGTGTTCGTATTTTGGATGGCGGCTCAGCAAAATTACTCGCCACCGCCGGACTTTGGTTCGAATTTGCCGCGTCCTTCGTTGCTCGCCTCGATGCTGGTGACCGATATGGGAAGGACCTTGTGCGGAAATCCCGACCCGCCGCCTGAGATGGTGCCCGCTGGATTTCAAGAGCCGACAAGGTTTCGAGAACTCCAAGGTTTCGATGTCCCACGGACTTTCCTAACCCGTCTTGGTGCGTTGCAACGCGACACTGGACTCCCATTTGTAGCCCAGTGCGCATTTGAGTGGGCGATGACAGACCACACGTATCCGAAAGCCCCAATTCAAGGAGACCTAGGCTATTTCGTGCGACCGATTGGCGAGGGCATGACCGGAGCTTTTGCGACCAGGGCAATGCTACGTATGCTGACGGCTTTTCAGCGTACTCTCGACGTGGCTAGAGTCTACTGGGATATGCCAGATGAGGTAGCTTTACATTATGCAGTCGAGGCGCTTCCCCTTGACCCGACATTAGCGTTTTTGCGCCCGTTGCGCCCAAGGTGGTTGCCTCAACTTGGCAAGCAGGTCGCCGCTGATTCCGAATCGGTGGAAGCCTTCATTCGAAGTGCAGTCGTCTCGCTGGCCGCGAATCAGCCTGGGACGGTGCTCTTATCGCTGGTGTCGCCAGTCTATGTGGATAGCCGAGAAATCGTCGAACTGTCAGTAGTGCGGTGGCGGCGCTGGGGAGCAATTTCCGTCGATGCTGGAAGTCTGGCCAACCGATTCTATGAGAGACAAAGCCAATGGGGTTACGGCACTTGTGAGTCCCTCGATTGCGGAATCACAACCTTCCTCCCACCAGCAGGACTTGACAGCGTATTGGACCATGACACGAACGCCGCGCCGATGGCTGCAGTGCACGGGTTCGACCGAATCGGCTACCTTCAGCGTGACTTGTATCCCGCACGTCTCTACTATCCAATCGTGACCGGTTTGGACCATCGGCTCGTTGTCGAGCCAAAGGGCGGTGGCCTGCAGATTTCGTCTGAAAAAGGACCGCTTGCAGAGGCCAGTTATTGGAACGCCGGGTGGTCTCCGGTACATCCGACCGCCATAAGCGGACTTTGCGGCACAGCACTGGTGGGAGCGACAGACAGCTTGCAAGTTCAGTCGGAACCCCCTCCTGACGGCCACTTTTATTTATGGCAGGTCAATCGACTAAGGCGCTCAAACAGTCATGAGGCATACGTTGCAGATGAGCCTGAATATGGGGCGGTCTCCGATTAGACCAATCAAACTATTGACCGCCATCAATGGTAGCGCTCGTTCGTAGCCACACATTAGTTCGACTGTCCCCCTCAGAAATATCTTTTCGAGGTTCTCTCTGGCAAACGGGCAGTCTTGGTGGGGTGCACAACCCATCATCAAATCATGGCCACTCTCGCGCCATATACTTTAGGCAGCCCACCTTCTTTGGCGGGCTGCCGCGCGACTGGTCGGACATCAACGGCAGCAGTCGCGGGACAGCCGGTACTTTGGGATTGCCTTGAGATACCAGACAGGGTGGCGAAGTTAGCGCCCTGAGGCGAACGGCTGACGGGCGACGCTGGCTCCGAGGGGCATCTCACGATGCTTTGGAACGTGTCTGAAGGCCCCGCTCAGGATAAGGCGGGGCTCCTCTCCACCAAGGGGCATTCAGAAAAACAAAGCATGTAGGCTGGAGAGAATGCCAAAACGTAGGAAGGTGAACCCAAGGGCTTACGGGTTGAACTGCTTCCGCCGCGAAACGATGCTTGCAGTTCGGCCCGTGCTGGTCGTCCAAGATAACGTAGGGAGAACCGAGGTCCTTCGAATGCAAGCGATTTATCTGTCTGCTTTTCGAGAATGATGTGTTGCTTAGCAAGCTGCGGTTTAGGCCTTCAGGAAAGAATCTCTTCGAGCAAAAGGTCGGTCACCAGCATGTGACCTGCAGTGTGACCAACAGCAAATGGAAGGCCTGCGGCCATAACAGCGATTTGTGGAGTCAGACCGCACGCCCAAAAAACCGGAATCTCCCCGTCCCTGACTACCGACAGCCCATGAAAGTCAGGTCGGCTGACGTCCTCGATTCCAATCTCACCAGGACTGCCGAAATGCACTGGTGCACCATGGACTTGTGGGTAGCGGCTCGTAATCTCGACAGCCTTGATGGTTTGCGCAGTGTTAAAAGGACGCATTGAGACAGCGAGTTTCCCGCCAAACGGACCGCTCTGGACATTATCGATGTTCGATACAAATACAGGTGCGCTACCGCCGAGTTCGATGTGCCGAACCGGGAGACCATGCTTCGACAGCAGATGCTCGAACGAGAACGAGCATCCGAGAGCGAAGACCACGAGGTCGTCACGCCAGACGCTGGTGATGTCCGTGAGAAAATCCGATGCCTTCCCGTTCCGATATACCGTGTACCGCGGAGCATCAGTGCGGACATCAACGTTGTCTCCGAGCGTTGGCAATGTCCAACTTCCGACATCACCGACAGCAATTAGTGGGCACGCCTGCGGATTCAGAGTACAGAAACGCTCACAGTCGCCAGCATGTTCCTGCGGGAGAATCATCAAATTCGCTTGAACATACCCTTCGCAGTAGCCAGCTGTCGGACCATCATGCAATCCCGCACGAATGGCACGCCTGAAGTCGCGCGGATGAATCGGGCTTCCCATGTTTCCTCCCCCTATCGGAAATTCGCTGCTCTGCTTTCCCGAATGCGGGTGAGCGCAGTCAAGTAGGTCGCGCTCACTGAACTCACGTCTGGCACGTCGAAATCGAGGCTGTGCAGCAATCCGTCACTGAGCGAGTAGACCATTGCATGCACGATGACGTCCTGTCTGCGAGACCACGCGTCCTGCATCACGGTCGTGTTGCACACGTTCCGAGCCTGTTCGAGCACATTCAATTCACACGCGACGTCTGCACGGCTGGAGCCATCAAGCTCACTTAGAAGCCGCGAGTGGCGGTCGATGACGTCTCGAACATGCAGAATCCAGTTGTCGGCCAGACCAACCCGCGTGCCGTTCAGCGCTGCTTGCACGCCCCCGCAACCAAGATGCCCGACAACCATGATGTGCTTGACCCGCAAAACGTCCACCGCGTACTGAAGGCACGCGAGACTGTTCAAATCGGACGGAGAAACGACGTTCGCCACATTCCGGTGAACGAAGAGTTCTCCGGGGCGTAGTCCAACCAGTTCATTCGCTGGAACCCGGCTGTCGGCACATCCAATCCAGAAATATTGAGGTGCTTGCTGCAGACTTAGAGACTTGAAAAAGCCAGGTTCAGACTCTTCAATGGAGTCGGCCCAGGTGCGATTTTGATGAAGCAGGTTATCGAGCGTCATCTTCGGTTCCAGGTTTCATCGGGTTCAGTTCTGCAACAGCCTCACCAAAGCCAATGAGTTGCCCCTCTTTCGCTTGAATAGAGTGCAGACGTCCCGAGGTTGGAGCGATGACCGCACAAAAGACCGAATCGACTTCAACATATCCGATGCGGTCGCCGCGCCGCACCGCCGTGCCTTCCGCGATGTTCGAAGCTGTCAGCGGATGAGCCGGACGGAAGTAGCCGGTTGCGGGAGCGGCAACAGTTACCCCCGAAGGGGAAGTCATCGCAGTTCGGGCTTCTTGCGCAGCGACCGGAACGTAATGCGGAAGACGGTCGCCTCTTTGTGCAAACTTCACAATGAACGACTGCGAGCCATCCTGAATTTCGCATGCGGTTACGTCGGTCTGCTCTAACCGGGCGAGCACCTGTCTGATGTCGTCGCGAGTCATCATGCCTTCACCCCACTCAATGCGCCGTCATCAATCAGACGCTCAAGGTGGTGAATATCGAATCCGCCTTTCCGAAACCCTTGTTCCAGCATCAGCTCGCGATGAAGCGGAACTGTTGTGTCGATACCCTTGACGGAGATTTCATCAAGCGCAACGCGCATGCGTGCTACGGCCTGTTCCCGGGTCGCCCCATGCGCAAGCAACTTTCCAATGAGCGAATCGTAGTTCGGAGGAATCGTGTAACCCACATACATGTGCGACTCAACCCTGACGCCCGGGCCTCCAGGAGCAATCCAGTCCGTGACCTGACCGGGGGAAGGCGCGAATGTCCAAGGGTTCTCAGCGTTCAGCCGACACTCGATGGCATGGCCTTCAAACCGAATGTCGGCCTGCGTCATCGACAGCGGCTCGCCAAGTGCGATGCGTAACTGCTCTACGACGATGTCGACGCCCGTGACGAGTTCGGTGACGGGGTGCTCGACCTGGACCCGCGTGTTCATTTCAATGAAGTGAAACGCGCCGTCCTCGTAGAGAAATTCGAAGGTTCCGGCACCCGTGTATCCGACATCGACGCACGCCTTGGCGCAAAGCTCCCCGATGCGCGCGATTTCGGCGCGCTCAATGCCCGGAGCAGGAGACTCTTCGATAATCTTCTGATTCCGACGCTGCATCGAACAATCGCGCTCACCAAGCCAGACGGCATTGCCGTGCCGGTCGGCAAGGACCTGAATTTCCACGTGGCGCGGCGTCTCGAGGAATCGCTCTGCATACACGCTAGGGTTTCCGAACGCGCGCCGTGCTTCCTCGCGCGTCATCGCAACTGCCTGCAGGAGGTCGTCTGGTTCTCGTACGATGCGCATCCCTCGACCGCCACCGCCGCCGGCGGCTTTGACTATCAGCGGATAGCCAACGCGTTTCCCGATTTCGGGGATTGCATCGCTGCCCTCCGGCAGTTCCCCGTCCGAACCTGGCACGCAGGGCACCCCGGATTGAGTCATTGCATGCTTGGCGCTGACCTTGTCGCCCATCAGGCGAATAGCCGCAGAACTGGGACCAACAAACGTGATGCCAGCGTTCTCTACCATTTCGGCGAAGTCAGCACTCTCCGACAGGAAGCCGTAGCCCGGATGGATTGCTCCAGCACCGGTGACTCGTGCCGCCAGAATGATTTCTCCCTTCTGGAGGTAGCTCTTCGACGAGGGCGCCGCCCCGATACATATCGCCTGGTCCGCCAGAGCAACATGACGGAGATTTGCATCCGCTTCCGAATGGACCGCAACCGTCTTCAAACCCAGCGCCTTGCAGGCCCGGACAACTCGCAGCGCAATCTCTCCGCGATTCGCGATAAGCACTGTGTCAAACATTGGGGACCTCCAACGGCTCAATCGCAAACAGCTTCGTATCTGGTGAGACGGTCACACCGTCTTCAACGAATATTTCTACCAGTCGCCCCTCGCAGTCCGCTTCCAGCGCATTCAGAAGCTTCATTGCCTCCACGACCGCGATAGTCTGCCCCTCTTTGACTACATCGCCCACGGCAACGAATGGAGGTTGTTCGGGCGAGGGTGCCAGATAAAACGTCCCGGTCATTCCTGCGGTAACGATATGCTGTTGGCCCTGAGATACAGCAACGTCAGGTGTGGCAGCCGTGTGGTCATGGCCATCATGCGAGCGCTCTGCAACGGCAGCCGAAGCCGCAGCAGGCGACCCTGATTGCCCATTGCCCGGAACACGCGTGAGCTTTATTCGCCAATCGCCTTCTCCGTATTCCAGCTCGGCTACTGATGTGCCTTCTACAACTTGCAGCAGGCGATTCAACTTTTCATGGTCCATCCCCGCGACCTCAGACGAAAGACTTGATGGTTACGCCGGCGCCCTCGAGGACTCGTCGAACTTCGCCTGCCATCTGGATTGCCCCGGGCGTGTCGCTGTGCACGCAAATCGTGTCGATTTGAACCGGCAACATGCGACCCGAGACGGTTTCGATGCCTCCAGCTTCAACCATTCGGAGCATTCGTGAAGCTGCCTCCCCGACGTCGTGCAAAACGGCGCCCGGCTTTTTGCGATGGATGAGGTGTCCTTCCTCGTCATATGCCCGGTCTGCGAATACCTCACAGCAGACACGAAGTCCCATGTCCCTGGCGACTTCCTGCATCAAGGCACCCGCGAACGTCATGCAGACCAGTTCGGGGTTGATTGCCTTGATGGCGCGAGCAATCGCTGTCGCAACATCGTGGTCGGTCTGAGTAAGGTTGCCGAGCGCACCATGAGCTTTAACGTAAGTGATTGGATTACCAGCGTACGTCGACAGGGCTTGTGCAGCACCAATCTGGTATGCGACGAGGCGCTCAATCTCGCCCGGGGTGAACGGAATGATGCGACGACCGAACCCCCAGAGGTCCGGGAAGCCCGGATGAGCACCAACGTTGACACCACACTCCTTTGCCATGGCGAACGTCCGCGCCATGATTTCGGGGTCTCCCGCGTGCAACCCGCACGCGACGTTGGCCGAAGATACGATGTCCAACATTGCCTCATCGTCGCCCATTCGCCACGCGCCAAAGCCTTCGCCCATGTCGGAATTGAGGTCGATGTGAAGTGACTTGTTCGAGGGATTCATTTCAGTGTCTCTTTATGTATTGAACGCGAGGGCTTGTCAGCCTCGATGCGACATAAGGGCCAGCGTTTGTTGCAACTTCACCATCTCGGCCGCTCGACTCCCAAGCGAGGTCAGAGCTTCGTCGACATCCGTCACAATGAATCGAATGCGACATCCGACTGGAGCTTGCCCAAGTTTCCAGAGGTCAGATTCAATAACGGTCGCTATCTTCGGATAGCCTCCGCAGGTATTCGCTTCGGCGAGCTGGATGATGGGCTGGCCGGAGGGCGGCACCTGAATCGTTCCAGGCACGATTCCGTGGGAAAGGAGCTCCAGTGGCGAAGACAACGGCAGGGTCGCGCCATTGAGGCGGTAGCCGACACGATTCGCTTCGGGCGTTATCTCGTACTCCGTCGTCGCGAATGCCTTCTTCGCTTCGTCTGTGAAGTTTCGATACTCCGCTGCCGGAACAACGCGAATCGATACGACGCCTGAAGACAGCGCTTCCCAGAAAGACGGCAAACCTTGAGGAACCACGCCAAGTCCGGACTCCCGCACTGCACGCGCGACATTACCCCTTACCTTGAGAGCATCGCCGCGTTTGAGTCCACGGCCTTCAAAACCGCCAAACGCACCTTTGAGGTCCGTCGAACGGGAGCCCATCACCGGCTCGACATCGACGCCTCCCGCCAAGCATAAATAGGCTCGCGCGCCACGCTTTGGCCGTTCGATGACGAGTGTCTGGCCACCTCGGGCTGTCCGGCTCCACCAGGGAGCCAAAACAGCTTCATCCAGCCGCACAACACAATCCGCCCCTGTCACGGCGAAATCCAAATCCTTCTGGAAACGGACACGGAAGGGAAACAGACTGATTTCTATCGCCGCTTCTGTCGGGTCGTTGCCGACAAGCGAGTTACCCACTGAAAGCGCGAGAGTATCCATGGCTCCGGACCTACTGACTCCAAAGCCAAGATGGCCACGCCGACCAGCGTCCTGGATGAGATTCGGAGCACCCGTTGAGAGGATGTCAATCATGCTTCGATACCTTTCACGATGAACCGAACCTCGGTGCCCGGCTCAAGCAAACACGGCGGTGTATTCCTGGCATCGAACATACGCGTCTCCGTCCTTCCTATGAGATGCCAGCCCGATGGCGCTGTGCACGGCATGACGCCCGCCTGTGCTCCGCCCACGATGACAGTGCCTTCTGCGACTTTCATTCGCGGGACCTTTCGCCGGGGGACGGCCAGCTCGGCCGGAAGGCCCGTCATGTAAGCGAAGCCCGGCATTGAGCCGACACAGGCGACCGCGTAACTTGCGTTGCTATGCCGGCGCACGTACTCGTCAACACTCAAACCCGCGCCCGCTGCAAGTGCGACAAGGTCTTCGCCCGCCTCTCCGCCGTACACGACAGGTAGTTCAATCGTCCGTTTCGCAACGGCGACGGCATCCGCGCTCTCCCAGAGACGGAGAAGCGCCGTCGCTGCCTTATCCGGGTGTAGCTGCAACGGATTAAAAGAGAGCAGCAGATTGTTCACACCCAGAACCACTTCTATCGATGCGCCGGACGGAAGGTCCGATTCAGCGCGTCGCGCCAACGCCAGGAGGCGGCCCTGCAGTTCGGCGTCGAATACGCCCGTGCCGGGGTCGAATAGCAGCGCGCCCGCACCCGCAGCACTCAGTCTTGGTGAAGAACCTGCTGACAGGACGGCCCGTTTGAGATGTTCCGAAAGAGCACCATTAGCAGGTTCGCCAACCTGGTCTTGCATCTGTTCGAATGTTTGAACTTCCATGACTCACTCTTCCAGCGGTTTGCCAGCAGTTTCTTTGGCTGCCATCAACGCAAAAATGGTGACGAGGAGGCCCGCACAGATGTACAGCGCGATGTACGTCCACGAGTGATACGCCTTGAACAGGCTTGCGAAGATAAGAGGCGCGAAGCCGCCACCTATGATTCCGCCGAATGTGGCAGCGAGTGAGGCACCGGCGTAGCGAACGCGGGTGGGAAACTGTTCCGTAACGAACGCCGCTTGCGGTCCGTACATCATTGCCTGAAAGAACATGCCGACCACGACCGCGACGCAGATGAAAACCGGGTCGCGTGTGCCCATCAGCGCGAAGTAGGCGAATGCCCAGACAATCGACATCGCAGCGCCAGTTCCATAAACGACGCGACGTCCCAACCTGTCGCAGAGCGCGCCAAACAGCGGCACGCAAACTGCATGCAAAGCAGCGCCGAGCATCGTTGCCAGAAGGGCAAGCGAGCGCGGAAGGTGGAGCACTTCTGTGACGTAGGTGAGCGTGAAAACCACGAGGAGGCCATACACGATGTCCGAACCTATGCGAACGCTGCCTGCTATCAGCAGGCGCCTCCAGTAACCAGACACCACTTCCTTGATGGGCATCTCAACCTTGTGGTGATGACGCTCCAGGTCCTTGAACATCGGCGTTTCGTCGACGCCGCTGCGAAGCCACAAGCCGAACATGACCAGAACCGCACTGGATAGAAGCGGAATACGCCATCCCCAGGACTGGAAGGATTCGGTCGACAACGTGAAGGTTGCTATCGTGATGAAGCCCGCTCCAAGCAGCGTTCCACAAGCCGGGCCCATCTGGGCGAACGAGGCGTTCCGACCACGTTGGTCCTGCTTGCCGTGCTCCATCGAAAGCAGAACGGCGCCCGCCCATTCGCCACCGATTGCTGCACCCTGGAAGAAGCGCAAGGTAACCAGCAGAATCGGACTCCAGATTCCCCATGATTGATAAGTTGGAAGCAACCCCATCAGTGCAGTCGCGGCACCCATCAGAACCAAGGTCGCAACCAGAACAAAGCGGCGCCCGAGCTTATCGCCCAGATGACCAAAGACAAGTCCTCCGAACGGCCGCGAGAGGTAGCCAACTGCGTATGTCGAGAAAGCGAGGATGGTTCCTGAGAGCGGGTCGAATGACGGGAAGAAGACCGAGTTGAAAACAAGAGCCGCCATCAAGTTGTAGACCGTAAAGTCATACCACTCGAGCGTCGTCCCAATCGAGCTGGCCGCAGCCAGCTTCCCCATCTTCGGGAGCTTACTTTCTGCTGAGCTCGATTGCTCGAGCGGGTTGTTGCCGATAGCGCTTGTGTTTTCCATCACACCAGCTCCGTTGCAGAAAGTTTCCAGGTGAGCGAGTAGCGCGCAGCTTCCGAAATCCGCGAATCCAGTGCCTTCGCAGCGAATTCCAGGGCCGCTTCATTCGACATCGCGCTACTACTTTCGATGATAAAAATCGGGTACATGCGGCGAGTGCTGAGGTCTTCCTGAGGAAGGGAGCGACTCAGCTCGTCAATGGGCGACAGCAGATACGAATGAACAAAGCCGAGGTCCTCCGATAGCCGCGCTCCCACCTCCGCACATCGGTCGGTCAGGGCCTGATGGTCCTCCAAGACGTCCAGAGGGAGCGTGGCGACGTATGCGCCGCTTCCTTGTCCAACACTCGCGCCGACTTCGCCGATTCGGCGTGTCGGAGCAACCATTTTTGGAAGTGTCTTCCGCGACCAGTCCGTTTGATTCTGGAATGCGTGTGCGTAAGCGGGCGAATCGAAGGCGAAGATGGTCTCAGCCCAGTAAAGGCCGAGATATTTCGGCCTCCCGCTTACTGCGCAGTAGCGAGCCGCAGAAATCACCCCGTCCATTCGCACACGCTCCTCGATGTGCTCGCGGTCGTACCAGGCGTTGAAATCGGCCTCATCTTCGACCTTGATGTCAGAGGCAACGAACAACATGCCGTGCGGTCTCGTCGATGTCATTTTTGTCTCGCTCCGTTTGAATTTCGATGACTCATCGTCCTAAACCAATAACTGCGAGGCAAACGGGAATTTCTTGGGGAGGTTGATAGGTTTTTCTTTTGCTCGCCGCGTCGAGCTGTTTCTGCGCCAGACAGATACGTTGCGCGTATCTACCAATTACGAAATTCGGAATAGACGCTGGAATATAGGCGACGGAATCTGTGGGATTGGTCCGTTAAGCGCATGCTTCATTTGGAGATACGATGAATACTCGCTTCCTCGAGAGCTTCCTTCTTATTGTCGAGATGGGAAGCTTCCGCGCGGCCGCCGAGCGCTTGCACGTGACACAGGCGGCCGTATCGAACCGGATAGCTTCGCTGGAGGAGGAACTGGGTGCGCGCGTGTTCGACCGTGGCCCGGGCGAACTACGTCTGACTCCTGTCGGGCTGCGTCTCATCAGCTACGGCGAACGGATGCTCGAGCTGCAGAAAGACATGCTTCAGCTGGGAAGGACCGACCAGAATCTGCTGGGGAGTGTTCGCATTGGAGCAATCGAAAGTATCGTCCACACCTGGCTGGTGCCCTTCATGCAACACCTTCAGCAGTCGTATCCCGGTATCGAGTTGCAACTCAGCTCGGAATCCACTGACCGACTGCACCGTAGCTTGCGCGACGGCGACGTCGACATCGCATTGCAGACCGACCAGATGATTGGGGATGGCATCGTGAGCACCGCGTGTCTGCCGATGACGATGGGATGGGTCGGCCCCGCAGCGACCTCCCCCGATTTTGACAACAATCTGCCGCTCATCCTGACCCAACCAACCATTACGATGAGCAGGGGCTCGCAACCCTATCTTGTCCTCAAAGACCTTTATCGACGAGCCGGAATGCCACTCGGGAAGGTGCACTGTGTCAGCTCAATTGCGGCCATCGTGAGGCTGGTTCGATGCGGGTTCGGGCACGCGATGATGCCGTTACCGCCCGTGAGCCATGAGATTGAAAGTGGAGAATTGCGCATCATCGCGAGCGAACATCCGCTGCCGTTACAAGGCCTGGTTGTCAGCTATCTGGAGAATCGAGCGTCGGACGCCATTCGCTTTGTCGCGGAGCTCGCATGCCAGGAGGCTGACCGGTATATGCGCTCGTTACAGGCTCCGTTTGCTCCCGCGTGAACGTCACTCACGACGACAACGCGGTTCAGGGGTAGCCGAGACTGCGCGGAACAGGCGTCAGGAAGAAGATTCCGCCCGACCGATGAAATCGCCGATTGCCTTCCACATGACTACTGGATTCGAATACATTGGAAAATGTCCACATGCGGGGATTTCTGCCAGTTCGACGCCCTCACGCTCGATGTGGCGAAGGTAGGACAGGCTGGAGTTTTGCTCGCCGTACATGAACATGCGTGGAAACGGGAGTGCAAGAAACTTTCGCATCAAATCTCCGTGGTCCGACAGGTGCACCATGGATTTGAATATGCCTGAAACTGCGTCGGCGCGCACATTGTGGCGCAGACTCGAGGAATAGAAAGCGCTGGCGTACTCGGGCGCGTGAAGTGCACGCTCGATGAAGTCTTCGAAGAACTGCGTTGCGCTGTCAGATGGATACTGGTCAATCTGTCTGCTGAGGAAGCAGTCTTCTGGCGCTATGTTTCCTTCTATATCTGTGAAAGAGAGCACGCGCTGCGGCAGCTGCGCCGACAACATCAATGCCGTCAATCCACCCATCGAATGCCCAACGAGGTGAAAACGCTCAAAGCCAAGATGTTCAGCGACAGCGACAGCAGTCTCCATAAGAAACGGAATGCTGACTTTCTCCAGGTCGGCGCAGGTGGTCTCTCCGCAACCCGGCGCGTCATAGGCAGCGAACGCATGACCATCGAACTCGCCGTGACGGACGATGTCTGCATAATCCTCCTTAGTAGAGCCAAAGCCATGGAGGAAAAGAATCGGCGCCTTTGGACCCTGCCTCGAAATCGCCGACACGGTGACTGATGACCCAGCTACGGTCAGAGGAATCTTCGAAAGTTGGAATTCACGCGTCATGATGTAGAAGAGAATTGGCAGGCCATTGGAGGCCTGCCTTTGTGAACACTACCGTGTCGTGCCATCGACTACTCGATAGTTCAGTGTTCGAGTGCGATACAAAACTTTTTGATGGCGTCAGTTGCGCGTACCAGGGATTCGTCGTCCAGCGCGTAGGCAATTCGAATGTACGGGCCGAGGCCGAATGCGCTGCCGTGAACGGTCGCTACACCCGCTTCGTCGAGCAGCGCATTCACCACTGCCTCATCGCCATCCAGATATGTTCCCGCTCGCGTGGTCTTTCCGATTAGACCTTCGCAGGACGCGAATGCGTAGAATGCCCCTTGGGGCACAGGACAATGCAATCCAGGTGCCTGATTAAGCCGTTCGACCACTCGGTCTCGGCGTCTCTGGAAGACGGAACGTGAGTGCAGGATGAAGTCTTGCGGACCAGTCAACGCTGCGAGCGCTGCATGCTGCGAGATACTCGATGCGCCAGAGGTTTGTTGACCTTGGAGCTTCTCCATCGAGTCGATGAGCCAGCGAGGGCCGGTTCCGTAGCCGATGCGCCAACCTGTCATCGCGTATGCTTTGGACACACCGTTCATTGTGAGAACGCGTTGCCGTAGGCGAGGCTCGACCTGTGCAATCGTCGCGAACTGTACGCCGTCGAAAATCAGGTGCTCGTAGATGTCGTCAGACAGCACCAAGACCTGCGGATGCGCCAGCAACACCTCGGCCAAGGCCTGCAACTCGGACCTGCTGTGCACAGCGCCCGTCGGGTTCGACGGAGAGTTCAGAATCAACCAACGCGTCTTTGACGTGATTGCCGCCCGAAGTGCATCCGGCGTGAGCTTGAATCCTGTCTCGGCCGCGCATGGCACGACCACCGAGCGACCGCCGCACAGCTGGACGATTTCGGGATAGCTGACCCAATACGGCGCTGGGATGATGACCTCGTCACCTTCATTGAGGGTCGCGGCCAGCGCGTTGAAGATGACCTGCTTACCGCCGTTGCAGACAAGCGTGTCCTGCCATTCGACCGATAAGTCGTTCTCGCGAGAGAATTTCTGGGCAATCGCCTCGCGCAATGCTCGCAGACCGGCGACTTGAGTGTATCGAGTTTGCCCCGATTTGATAGCAGCAATGCCCGCGGCTCGCACATGCTCGGGCGTGTCAAAATCGGGCTCACCGGCACTGAGCGAAATGATAGAAGCGCCGGCCGCTCGTCGCGCGGCCACGCGGTCGATTACCTTATATGTAGCAGACGGCTGCGCAGCCGCAAGGAAACGATTCAGTGTTCCTGTTTCGGCGGTCATCGCGCTTCTCTCCAGCTAGTCAGCCCCATGAGCTCCAGCGTGCTTCGGCCTTCGCGAAGCTTGTTCATCATCTTCGTTTCCTTGTCGGCTCGGGTCTGACCGTCGGAAATGGTCCGCGATGCGTGCTCGGACGGGAGAACGAGAACACCGTCGTCGTCTGCCACGACCAAATCACCAACGTGGACCGGTGTGCCGGCGAAGCTGATTGCTTTACCCACCGAAGGCGAACTCGCTTTTATCGTCCCGCGCATCGAGATAGCACGCGTGAATACCGGGAAGCTCCGGGCAATCAGGGCTGCGATGTCACGAACGCCGCCATCGATGACGAGACCGACCACGCCGGCTGCCTCTGCTGCGACAGTCAGAACCTCGCCCCAGTAGCCTGAGACGAATCCCCCGGTCGAGACGACCAACACGCTGCCGCGCGGTACCCGTTCCATCGCAATGTGGATGGAGAGGTTGTCGCCAGGCGAACATTCGAGAGGATATGCGGGGCCGGCAATGGATGCTCCTTGCCACACCGTGCGAATGTTCGAGTCAACGGATGACGTCGAGATGCCAGAAGCCTCAAAGAGTGTGGACATACCGAGCTGACGAGCCTGCTCGAGTAAGCTTTGTTCGTAGTTTGTAGTGACCGACATCAGCCTTTCCTCTGCAACGTGTGATAGCCCAGCGCCTCGCGCGCTTCACCCAAGGTCCTTCCCTGGGAGAGCTGTTCGCGGATTCGCGACTCGGTTTCTTCAACGTTCCGCGCGGTAGCCGCGACTTCTTTCGCACGGGCGCGTGGAACGATAACGACGCCGTTGGCATCTGCAACGACGATGTCTCGCGATGCCACTCGCACCGTTCCGATTCCCACGGTCGCGTTCACGGACTCGACCTGGACTCGGTCTTTTCCAGTGCGCATGAAGCGACCCGCTGTGAAGAGCGGATACCCGTCACCCAACGCCTTGTTGACATCGCGGCATACCCCGTCAATCACGGTACCGGCAATACCGCGCAGCCCCGAATACTGGGTCATGATGTCGCCCCAGACCGTGCAATCAGTGCGGCCATCGTTGTCGATAACAACAACGTCACCTTCGGCGACGTCATCGATGAAGTCACCGACCGTGCCGGGCGGCACGCTCGCGGGAACGTACTTGACGGTGAAGGCGGGACCGACCACAACCTTGGTGTAGTTCGCGAGCGGAGCGATGCCGAGCGCCTGGCCGTGGATGCCCAGCTTGTCCAAGGCATCTGATACGCCGGGTGTGTCGAGGCCCGCAAAAAGCTCGACAAGTTCACGGTCTTCAACGGATGCGGCTTTCGGATTCGTCATGAGGGAGCTCCCGTATTAGTTGTTAGGCCCGAATGGCCTCGAATTCTTTGTCGTGCATGACCTCGGCAACGGAGCGCCCGGCCCGAACCGCCGCGACCATCCCGTCCTGGCGGCGAACGATGCGCTCGCCAAGGTCCAGAACTTCGTCAATCCTGGCTGCTGGCACAAACACGGTGCCGCATCGGTCCGCAATGACGAAATCGTCTTCATTAACTGAGACGCCAGCGATTTGAATAGGCTTGCCAGAGTCGACCTGCACAACGCGATTGCGCGCGCTAATCATCGTCACCCCACGGCCAAACACCGGGTATCCGACGGCTTCGCTGCCTTCGATGTCTCGACTCACGCCGTCGATAATCGAACCACGCACCTTCTTTGCAACAGCCGCGTTGGCGAGGATGTCCCCCCAGCAGGAGATGCCGTCAAGGCCACCACCAATAACCAGCACACGGTCGTCGGTGGTCACCGCATCGATGACCGGAGAGATGAGGTGAACGGTCGGCGCAACATCCTTTTTGGGACCAAGCTGGATGGTGCTCGCGCGGCCAACGATTTTCGGGCAATCCCAAAGCGGTCGTAGCCCGTATGTGGCGCCCGGTATGCCCAGAAAATCGAGCGCATCAGAGACGGTGTTCGTATCGAGCGAAGACAGTTGCTCAAGAGTAGAAGCGCGAGTCATGAGGGAGGTCCATTGGTACGGTGACGCAATGGTCGACCCGGCAGGTTGATTTGTAAATTCGCGATACGGTATCTGTCTGATACGATTTACCAATCAGGGAATCTACTCTGGACCGTTGGCTCGAGAACGGGTTCGTCGGTCCGCTTCTGCGAGGGCTTCAAGATGTCCACTATTGATTTCCGCCTTATCCGACAGCTCTGGATGTTCCTTGCGGTGGCGGAAGAGAAGCATTTTGGGCGCGCCGCGCAAAGGCTGAACATGTCCCAGCCATCGCTGACCGAACAGATTAAGGTACTCGAGCAGTCCCTTAAGCTCACGCTGTTCGAGCGGTCGCGCAGAGGCACTCAGCTGAGCGCAGCCGGAGCGGCTATCTTGCCCGCGGTGCGGCAGTTCGCGGACCAGGTCGAACGACTGGAGCGCGTCGTTCGGGAAGTCGCGGCGGGTCACACGGGCGTCTTGCAGGTGGGAGCCATCACATCCGCAATGCTGGAGACTGTCCCCGCCCTACTCGCGTCAATGAAACAAGACCACCCGGACCTCACGGTGTTCATCCGCGAGATTGACAGCGTGGAAGCTGTTCCGGCGCTCGAAAGCGGAGAGCTGGATGTAGCTTTTGTCAGGCTCGATGGCAACGTCGGCCATGGAATTTCGACGATACCTCTGGCCGAGGACCGACTCGCGGTTGCGGTGCCGAGCGACCACCCGCTCGCTGCGGTGCCGAGGATTCGTCTGCGTTCACTCGCAGATGAGTCGTTAATCATGTCGTCACGCAAGGTAAGCCCCGCTTACTTCGATTTTTTGACTTCTATTTGCCAGAGTCACGGTTTCGCGCCGCGCGTCTTGCATGAAGTTCGGTCCGTAATGTCGCAGATTGCCTATGTCGGTTGCGGACAAGGAGTTGCCTTAGTCCCTTCTTCGATGGAACAACTCGCGTCCGGCAACGTGGTCATTCGCCCGCTCAAGGAGCGGATTATGGTCGTCACCGCTGCGCTCGCATGGAATCCGAGCCGCCATCATCCAATAGTGGAGACTGTTGTCGAATGGGCAAAACAGGCCGACAGCCGTCCGACGAGCAGTTCGAAACGTAAGTCCGCGTAGCGCACTGTCACGAGTGCCGGCATTGAGTTGGCGGTCTTCCAGCGGGCTCTTGCACGCGAGAGGGAGAACGCATTTCACTCCCCCGGAAGGTAGCCCGATGCCTCTCGGCCAACTGTCCACTTGCGTCCGTGCTTATCATTATTCGCGGCACGATTGCAAGGGACGCCTCGCTTCTTGCTGCTATTAAGTGCAGCAAACATCGTCGACGCTCCTCTTCCCACCGCTCCCCGCCAGTCCGCCTGAAATTTTTTTCAGGCAAATCTTCCTGACTCGTGGCCAGTTTTACGAGACCGCTCTTCCGTTGCAAAATCATCACCCTTCTCGCGCGAATACATAGAGCTGCCCGTTCCGCGGAGCAGCCGCGCGACTGGTCGGACATCAACGACAGCGGTCGCGGGACAGCCGGTACTGTGGGATATGCAATCAATCTATATCGGTTATCCACGCTGACAGGCCGTCCATCCGCGATTGCGGTTTTAAGTGGGCACCGTTAAGTTTTCGTAGGTGTCAGCCGATAAGACACGAACGACGCCAAAAATTGAGACCAAGCACAGATGGCCACGAAGCAAGACGTTAAGCCGACTCAGAAGCAACGGGTCCGTGATATTAATGACCACCTCGGGATAGAAATCTCTTCGATTTACGACTGGTGCTTCAGAGGCGGTCAGGACGGACCTTACCTCACGTTCCAGTGGTACGACGACATCATCGACGATGGCGAAAACGTCTATTTCGTGGACGGGTCCACGGATTGGGCCGAGAAAAATCGAAGCACCGCTTTACCTGTGCAAATCAGGCGCGCTTATGACGTCACTTCGCTTATTCTCGACGCCTATTACAAACGCGCAGCAATCCATGTGGCTGTGCTTGACGGGGTCACGACGATAGTCGGGCTTCGTGAGAAAAGTGAGGCCCATCTCCGCGAACTGGACTCGCATCTATGGTTTCCGCACCATCGAGATGAACACGGTCAAATCGTGGTTTATCGAGATGTTCCGCAGCCAGAGAGCTTCGACGGGTATGCAGACGACATCGCTCGCGCAAAGGCGAAAGGACAGCATCCGCCTCCGCGGAAAAACCCTACGTTTGACAAGAGCGGCACGGCGATTTACGAACGCGATTCATCGCAGGTTGTGGCGGTCAAAATGCGGGCCAATGGAATTTGCGAGTGCTGCGGGCAGCCAGGATTTGAAACGCCACAAGGACGCTATCTGGAGGCTCATCATGTCATCCCCTTGAACTGTGACGGGGATGACAAAGCTTGGAACATGGTGGGTATCTGCCCGAACTGTCATCGCGAGGCGCACTACGGAGTCGCGCGCGACAAACTGCGCGACGATTTCATCGCATTAGTGATAGCGGGGCATTTCCCTGGAGACGATGCACTGATGGACAGACTATCCGAAAAATCTTGGCGAATAACAAAAAATCCGAGCCAATTCACGAAGAAGCTCGAAGACTGGGTCAAGGACTAGCGGCTTCGATGCATGCGTGAAGACAGCGTACGTCGTTTCGTACGATACTGAAGCTATTAGGTCAAGTGTATTTCCTTCGTGCCATCAGGAGGCTTCAGATATGCCCTCAAACCTAAAGGCTTTGAGTGCGCGAAGCACTTCGCTTTCTGCCCATCGTGCAAATGCCCTTGTCACCGCTGACATGGCCGCGAACTCGCATCGATACCCCCAACCATGCGGCACGGCAGGGCGAGCGCTCCGTCAATCGAGAGGCTCGCTCAGCTGCTCGAAGAGAGCGCGGCGCATCGCACGCCCCAACTGACAACAACGGAACCCATTGATACAGCATCGCTACTGCATCTTCGAGAAGGTCGTCGGGCGATAGATAGAGCTAGCTTGCGAAATCAGATGGTTTGATGCGGCAATGCTGCGAAGAAACTGTCGCCACCTGTCGTCCTTCTGCATGGCTGCGCGGCGCGTCTCCCGGTCGGCCATGTCTTCAAATCTCCAAAGGTGCACGACCTCATTCAGGCTGCCAACCTCGCTCACGAACCAGCCAATCGGTTCACCGAGATATTGACGTTGCAGCTGCAGGCCTTCCTTCTCGTACGCTTCGAGAAACAGCGGCACTGTCCCAACGCGGCAGGTGTAAGTCCGAATCTCCACAATCACGACTTCAAATCCTCAATGAGAGATGGAAGCGGGCGCTCCGCTTCCAATCGAATCGTCAGAAAAGTTCACGCACGCCAATCATGACGCCAGTCTGACCACGCCCCGCCACCGGAGCGGCCGGGACCGGCGACGTACTAGACACAGAGAAGGTGGCGGCGTGACCGTTGAACATATGTGCGCCTGCGACATAAACGGAGCTTCGCTTTGAGAGCAGGTAAGTCACGCGGGCGATGGCGAGGTCCCCTCGCACGCTGGTGACGGTACTGCGCAAACCGACATACTGGCCGTCTAACAGGACTGATGGAGTGACCTGATAACTCGCGCCAGCAAAAAACAGATTCGTCTGAAAAGACACGGTGTCGGCTCTGAGACGGCGGTAAATCCATCCTGCTCCGAGCTTGAGGTCGCCGACATTGGCGAAAGCATCAGCCAAAAAGCGCGAGTCCTTGTCTGACGAGGACTTGAAGGCAATGGGGGGCTGGCTAGGAATGAGCGTTACCGACGAAGTTTCGCCGCCCCGCTGCTCGTCATAGGCGACCGCTGCGCCCCATGAAGTAGCGTTGTACTGCAGCATGGCGGACCAGGCATGGCAAGCAACGCCTCCCCCGGCTTGTTGACCCGCACAGTTACCCGGGGCAAGTGTGTCTCTGCCAAGGCTGAACGTCCCGCCAAAAGTAAATCCTCCGATTGTGTTGGTGTAAGCAACAGAATTGTCTTCACGTGCGCTTGCCAGGAATGGGTCAAAATCGACCATCGAATAAGACGCCGACCCAATGTTGTCTGCCTGCAGTAATGCGGTCCAGAGCATCTCCTGCTGTCGACCAAACGTGAGGGTTCCCCATGGATTGCTGCTCAAGCCGATGTACGCCGAGCGGCCAAACAGACGACCGCCTTGGTTCAACTGCCCATTCGAAACCGAGAAGCCGTTTTCCAGGCGGAAAATAGCCTTCAGGCCACCACCCAAATCCTCGGCGCCCCTTAATCCCCAGCGCGAAGGCTGCTGTCCGGTAAGTTGGGTCGCCCGAAACAGATTCTTGTCCGCATTGCCGACGTTGCTTACATACTCAAAGCCGGTGTCGACGATGCCATAGAGCGTGACGCTGCTCTGCGCGAGCGCAATATGCGACGCACCGCACAGGATGGCGGCGATAGCAACCTTCTTCATTAGTTCAGTCTCCGTTTTGTAATTCTGTGCGAGCGCTTTCGCCTGTACGCCTTGGCGTTCGTCAGGCGCGCTTGTTTCGCTATAGAGGAGAGACTATGATTTTTTCCAATAACAGAACATTGACAATTTTTCTTTTACTCATAACCCGGCGGTAATGTCATGAGCAGTCTCAATAGCGATGCGACGCAACCTGCAGCCATCGAGAGATTCTTCCGTGCTGGTCTGAAGCTCCAGCAGCTGCGGATTTTGGTGCGGTTGGCACAGGTGGGACAGGTCCGCAAAGTCGCCGAAGCGTTTCACGTAACGCAACCCGCAATCTCCAAGCAGATTGCCGAGATGGAGGCGGCACTGCAGATGCCCCTCGTTCAGCGGGCAGGCAGACGTTTGCGTTTCACGGCGGCCGGCGAGACGCTAGTTACTCACGGCAGGGAAATACTCCACCATCTGGAGCAGGCAAGAATCGAACTGGATTCATTGGCCTCCGGCGTCGCAGGCAAAGTAACGGTTGGGGCAGTCGGGACCACGACTCCCGTCCTTGTGCCGCGAGCCATCGCGACGTTTCAGCGGCACGCGCCGAATGCTTCAGTCTCTCTGCTGGAAAGCACGACGGACCGCATGTTTCCGATGCTGTTGGAAGGCGAGCTCGACATAGTGATTTCCCGGACACCACCGCCGGACCAGCGCGAATATGACCAGGCGCCTGTTTGCAAAGACCCGATAGTGGTTGTCGCCGGGAAGGACCATCCGTTGGCCTACCGTCGCACCATCACGTGGAAGGATGTTCATGACGTGCCGTGGATACTGCCACCGACTGGCTCCGCACTCGACAAGGCGCTCGAACAGACTCTCTCCCGGCACAAACTGGAATTGCCGCAAGGTTGTGTGCAATCCGCGTCGCTCCTGGCTTACTCCGTTTTGTTGGAAGGCGGCACCCTGATAGCGCTGCTTCCGCACTCGTACGCCCAGCGCAGCGTCGACTCCGGCGACCTTGCAGTGCTGCCATTGTCGTTACCTCATCTACCTTCGCAAGTTCTGATGACCCGCCGGCGGAACCACGTAAGCCCGGTTGTCGGATTGATGCAGCGATGCTTCGAGGAGGCGGCCGCAGCGATGCCAGTAATAACCCGATAAATAACCTGCAGGTAATGGAAAATAGAAAATTCGTAACTTGTAGCACTGGTCACTTGGAAGCAGGATGCGTATAGCTAGCGGCGTATCCCGCTTCACAAACGAATTCAGTGACCGCAATGAAGCAATCGAATGTGCTGTTCATTTTGTCTGATGAACATCAACATGGCCTTTTGGGTTGTGCGGGCAATCAAGATGTCCATACGCCGAACCTTGACCAACTCGCGGCGCGCGGAACAAGGTTTGAGAATGCGTACACACCTTCCCCAATCTGTGTACCCGCACGTGCGAGCCTGGCCACCGGCCGTCACGTCCATGAAATCCGCTGCTGGGATAACGCGATTGCCTATGACGGTGAGCCTAAAGGTTGGGCGCATCGGGTGGGCGACGCCGGGATGTCGGCGGACTCCATTGGCAAACTCCATTACCGCAGCGCCTCCAGTCCCGTTGGGTTTCGCCGCCAGATTTCTCCGGCTCACATCATGGGCGGAATCGGTCAGGTTTGGGGGTCTGTCCGTGCCCCCCTTCCCGAGACAATGGGGCGTTCTCCGCTATATGACCAGATTGGACCGGGTCACTCGTCATATAACGAGTTTGATGAAGGCGTCGCAGACCACGCCGTCCACTGGCTCGCCGAACACGCAGTGCAGGAAGAGCCGTGGGTGCTCTTCGTCGGCTTTGTGGCACCTCATTTTCCGCTCGTCGTTCCTCAACGCTACCTGGACCTCTACCCAACTGACAGCATCGAACTGCCGACGTTGCATCCGGACCGGGGTTATAAGCGACATCCTTGGGTTGAGCGGCAAGCGCGGTACATGGACCACGACCAGGCTATCGGAACCGACGAGCAGCGGCGCCTCGCCATCGCCTCATATCTGGGACTCGTTTCATTCGTTGACGACAACATCGGGCGAGTCCTGGACGCATTGCGGGAGCATGGCCTTGAAGATTCGACAACGGTCATTTACTCCAGCGACCACGGTGAGAACCTCGGCTCACGTGGGATGTGGAACAAGTGCCTGATGTACCGCGAATCCACGGGTGTTCCGATGATTCTTGCCGGCCCCGAGATTCCCGCAGGGCAGGTCTGTGAAACCCCGGTCTCACTGCTGGACATCCAGAACACCATTCTCGACCTGGTCGGCGTGCCTGAAGACGCCGAGTCGCCGGGCACATCCATGGCACGGCTGGCGATTACGCCAGACGACCCGACCCGGACCGTCTTCAGCGAGTACCACGCTGTTGGCTCCGAGTCAGCGGCGTACATGCTCGCGAACAAGAAGTACAAGTACCACTACTACGTAGGCCTTGAGCCTGAACTATTCGACCTCGAGACCGACCCCGCTGAAACGTCCAACCTTGCGTCCCTTCCGGACTATCGCGGATTGGTCACCGAGTTCGAAGCGCAACTTCGAAACATCGTCGACCCAGAAGCCGTTGATGCGTCCGCCAAGCGCGACCAGCACGCGCTGATTGAGAGCTTTGGCGGACGTGAGTCGGCATTGAAAACCGGGACGCCTGGAGCCACGCCCGTGCAGCGACAGTAAGGCACTCTCGCTCTCCGGCGTCAGCGCCGGAACCTAAGCTAACTGCACATTAAAATCATAGGAGACAGAGCAATGCTTACAACGAGCACCGCTCCACAACAGACCGCCTTCTCTTTACGAAAGTGGAAGACCGTCGTTCTGGCGAGCCTTGGCAGTTCGCTGGAGATGTATGACTTCATCGTGTACGGCGTCTTCGCAAAGGAAATTGCCTCACAGTTTTTCCCTTCGTTCGACCCTGTCGTCGCTCTCATAAGCTCGTTTGGCGTCTTCGCCGTCGGTTACGTATCGCGCCCGCTCGGCGCCATCGTTCTTAGCAGTTTCGGAGACCGTCACGGACGAAAATACGTTTTCCTCGTCTCCGTCCTCGCGATGTCTGCCTCGACCATCGGTATCGGGTTGCTGCCGGGGTACGCATCCATCGGGGTTATAGCGCCATTGCTGCTCATTCTGCTGCGACTCATGCAAGGCTTCTTCCTCGCTGGAGAACTGCCGTGCGCCATTACATATGTGGTGGAAGAAGTTCCACAGAAAGCCGGTTTTGTCAGCGGCCTCGTCCTTTTCTTCTTGAATAGCGGCATCTTCATTGCAACGATGACGAACTTCGTCATCCAGTCGTCATTGAGTGCCGCAGACGCGCATTCCTACGGCTGGCGCATTGCGTTTTGTCTCGGTGGCTTGCTTGGCTTGCTCAGCTACTTCCTGCGACGCTCCCTGGAGGAGACCCAGGAGTTTGCTCGCATGCGTACCCATGTATCGCGCAAGCCGTTCCGCGACCTGATTGCTCGTCACGGTAAGGCCGTATTGATTGGTGTTGGCATCTCGAGCGTGGTGAATGCATCAAACATAATGCTCTTCGTGTTCTTCCCGAACTTTGCCACCAACACGTTGCATCACGACCCTCGTGTCGTCAGCGCCTCCCAGAATGTCGGCATCGCTTGCCTCTCGATTTCGATTCTGTTCTCTGGATGGCTGTGTGACTACGTACCTCGACGTTTCGTGCATAGGCTTGGCACATTGCTGATGCTTGGCGGCAGCTACCCGCTCTACCTCGCGCTGGTCGCCGGCACCGTCGACCTGTGGACCGCCGTAATCACAATGGGTCTCGTTGGTGGGCTTGTCGCCGGCGCCTATGCATGCATCCTCGCAGACCTATTCCCGACTGAGGTGAGATTCAGCGGTATCGCGCTGTCTCTGAACCTCAGTACGGTCATCTTCACCGGTCTCACCCCGGTCGCCATCACTTTCCTCATTAAGGCGACGAAGCATGCAGCAATGCCTGGAGTCTATCTCGCTCTTGTCGCCTTGCTGGCGCTTTGCGTCGGTCTTCTGCTCAAGCGTTTCGGCGGGCAACTCCGAAAGCGCGAAGCGTAAGAGTTGCAGTGACCGTGCCTACGCACGCTAGTACCATTCGTCAGGCCGATAAATCCCGTTCAGGGTATCGACGTCTCGCTTGTAACCGCGTTCTTCCACAAAACCGAGCGACCGCAGCATTTCACGTACGCGGAGGAGCTCTGCCTGGCCTGTCCAATCTCGCGTGTAAACACAAATCACGTGACCATCACGTCCCATGCTGCGCAGAGCCGTAGATACCTTGGCAAACAAGAGCTTGTCCTCTTCAACGGCGCCTTTAATTTTGCTCCATGCCGAGTCGACATCGGATGACGGCACGAACACGCACCACTTGCCTGTAGTGGGTCCAGAGAAAATAATTCCGCAGCTAGGGGATTTCCGCATCTGCCAGCTTCGACTGAAGTCTTCGGATGGCCGGTCTGAACTTCTTGATAGCAGCTCTTCGAAACGCGATTTTTCATCCATTGATTGTCGCTTGCGAAGAATGTGCGGAGGTCCCGGAGTCTACGCTCACGACTTCGACCCCTGTGCATGCTGCTTTGCCTGAGAAAGATATGCCGGGGGCACTGCCAGTGTTAGCCACACACCGTTGTCTGAACACGTGAATCTGTACCCGTCGGCACGCATCTGCGCGGCATTCACGACCAGTACCAGTGGAGAGCCGTGTCGAGCACCGACCTGTTTTGCCATATCCACATCCGTGCTCAAATGAACCGCGTGTCTAGTTTGAGCCGTCAACCCTTCAACGGCGATACGTTTCCAGTTACTCCAAGAAGTGCCGTGGTAGAGGACGGCCGGCGGTTCCATTTCGGCATATCCGAGATTCACCTCGACAGAGTGACCTTGGGCAGCGCGTATTCGCTTGCAATCCGATGAAAGCGTGAACCGTTGTTTATCGCTCGTAGCGACCACAGCGAGAATGACTTCTCTGGTCACGGTCGGCAGCGTCCTCAGCCGCTTTGATGCACCGGGGCTTCGCGCAGTACGTTCGATAGCGCGTATTAACACATCAATAGTGACCCACCCGTGCTTATCGAGTTGGACACCAACCAACAGGGGCTCGTGACGCAAAATTTTCGATAGGAATTTGCTCACCGAAATATACTCGGCTGGAACCTGCATATCGGTATTCGGCATCGTCACCATGAAGAATTATTCGTCTCAGTCTCTCTTGCGGCGCTTTGTACCGCACAGCGCCAGTATTTGATTCAAGCAGCTAGACTCCACTGTTTTCGGCTTATTCGTTGGCACCTGATGAAGATTGGTAGGCCCTTGCAGCGGCTCGCTGTTTCGCCTGATAGGCCAGCACTGACGCCTTTGTAAGGAATCGGTCGTTCCCAGTTCCGTGGTGAAGCGTGAGTTTTCCTTGCTCAAGCAGCTTTACGACATGCGGGCGAGAAACGAATAGCAGTTTCGCTGCGTCAGCGATGGACACGGCATCGACTTCTGGGCGAGCGACCCGCTTCACGATGTCGATTTGCCTGGAATCTCACCTGTCTTCTCTAATAGCAACTCCTGCGCACGCTTCATAACCCAAGCAATCTCCGCTTGCGAAGCGTCCCAGTCGCCCGAGTCGACTTTTAATCTCACGCCCTTCTCGGCCCGGGTCAACGCCACGTCTGTCGACAGACCAGAGGTAGCATTCTTTCGCAATACATACGCAGAAAGCTGGGCGGCAAGGTCCTCACACGCGTCATAGCGCACCCACAGTTGCTCCTCCGACAGACTGCTTTGATAACGCCCATCGACTTCGCGAACGAGAACTTTCGGTTGAACCCCAGTTACGGAACCTAGGTCTAGCTCCCTCGGAAAGTCATCGGGCACACGTCGGTCAATCATTCTTTGCTCCATGACTGTCGCAGACTACGCGCCCAGGCTTATTCACTGAGGTCTCGTTCCGTAGGAAACAGCCTAGCGGATTGCTCCACGAAGCTTTTAGCGTCCTCGACTACCGGTCCAACATCTCCAGCCGATAGCCTCTGAAGCGGCGTAGCACCGTTCAAGGACGCAATTGGCGTCGTGAAAAAGTCGAACATTGTCCACGAATCGGTTTTGCCAAGAGCACGTATGACCCTTCTGAAGTCGTCGCGAAAAATCGTGGTCGAGAGAAAAAACGCTGGGTAGTAGGCTTCGGGACCGAAGAAGACGGGGAATAGTCTCTGCGATTCGACAAGCTTAGCCAGCTTCTTTTCTGTAAGGGCAGCCGAGATGCAGAAGTCGTGCTTCCGAAGCACTTTTCCTTGGAGCACAAGCGGGTAACGCTTCGTGTTGGCATCACGGTACCTGGGAGAAGGCTTTTTCTCTGGCCTCCGTTCCGACTCAGGTCTAACGTGCTTGCGAAGCCTGTCTTCCTCCTCGCAAAGCGCAGGGAAGTCGATGCCGTAGACCATGGCCTGGCCAACGGCCTTGCAAAGATGATTCTTGAACATGCGGCCAAGCGCCGCGTCAGGAATCTCGAGCAGCGTTTCAGCGACTCTCGGGTCAAATAGGATGGCGGCAATCGCAGCGCGATGGATGATGTGTTCCACCCATTCGTTTTGGGGCGACGTTTCGGGCTTTGTCGCGCGCGTAGAACGCGGCATGGTCATTCCTTTACCTAAATGAGGCTAAAAACTTTCGTCGCCGATTCAGCGATACGCAAAATTGCTGATAGCTCTCACCTGTTTTCGAAGCTCATCACGCTTACCAACCGTGGTCTCTTAACACGATTTCCGGACGCTATAGGCGAACACGGTCTCGGCTCCCCGTCGTTAGCTGAATACCAATACCTCACGACGTCAGCATCTTTGGCCTGAACCTCCTGCCACAATCCATTTACTCGACAGAGCGTAACGGAAGCGTCAGCTTCATTGCGAGCCAATAGGTGAACCGAAAAGCTGACATCGCCAAGTTGCAGTACCAGTTGAATCAGCGCCTCGGCACCGTCCACCACCCAACCATCCGCGCTCGCGCAGTCCACACCGCGAGAGGAGGCTATGACGAAGAAGTTGGGCGTGAGGTCCGTCCATCCAACGCAGCGCCACGCAAGAAGTGGCTGCATGAGCCTCTTCTTTATGGGATGTGGCTCTTCCCAACTGCTGTCAGTAAATAGCATTGCACAAACCGAATAATTGGGGCACAGCCGCTAGCTGTTAAGTTAACTACCAGACACAACATGTCTTATATCAACATAACATGCCGTTACGTTTATTTCCAGATGAGGAGACTATATGTGTCGACCAACGACACAGAATGTTGAGTAGTGACATCAAAAAATGAACAGAACTTGGCGAGTCAACTTGGGGCTGCGCTTGCTGGTATCCGTGCCGAGCGGGGATACACACAAGAAGTCCTGGCCGAGCGACTCCAAGTAACCATCGAGACTATTAGCCGGTTTGAACGGGGTACCGTTCTTCCGTCGTTGCCCCGCTTATATGAGCTGGCTGAAGTGTTATCGGTGCCAGCGGCCGAGCTTCTACAGCGCGGGTCCTCGCGGTCGAGCGACACCGCTCAGGAAGTGGTGTCGTTGCTCGAACGACTGTCTCTTGACGACCAAATCTTGGTCAGAAGGTGGTTTGGCGAAATGTGTGAGCGACTTGCCAAGAAGCCACCTTCCCGGAAGAAGGCGCCCTAGTTCGGCCAAAATTTGGCGCTTGGCTTTAAAAAGGCTCGCGATGCCCCGCTGGGTTGTCAGCTTTGACAGCTACTCGCATGGCCATCCCAGTAACGGCCGACGGCGGGGACGCCCCCTTTTTGTGTCGGCCTAACGTACGGAAGCGGCTCGGCACAAGAAAACCAACAGACCCCAATTATTCGCCGGGCATCACTACGGCCGCAATCTGCCCGAACGGGGCCGGGCGATTGCATTGTCTTGCGTCGAGTGACCGGATGCTTGTCGCACTCGCGCGACAGTCTTGCCCGCATCTGCAACCGACGCCGTCCGAGCGGTCATCGTCAAAAATCCCGAGCAGCAAGAAAGGCGCTCAGTTGACTCGTTCGGTCCAAGTCGCTCCAGCAGCGAACGAGGTTGGAAGCAATCGATGACTGCGCAGCTCTGCGCATGTCGTCGGAATAGTCCCAAGGTTCTGCCATCCAACGCGCCATGGGTGTCGTTAGGCACGGGCGCGGTTCCCAGCCTAGCTCCCGCGACATCGAGCCGCAAATTCCCACTACGGTTTCGCGCATGCGGGCTTTCGAGATTTCCGGCACGTCGGCAAGGTAGGATTTCGTCGTCACCTGGCTGGAATGGCCGAGTTGCTCGGCTACCAGCTTTGCGAAGTCGCTGCAATTGGCACGCATCTCATACCTCACTTAGCTCTTGACTTGGATTCGACGGCATCTCTCAACAGCAGCCTACTTGCTGGAAGTGTCAAGCGTAGATGGCTACCACGGAAAATTCAAATCGGTGAGGAAATCCATGTGACCGCCAAGCCGTTTGCTTGCGAGCTTGAAAACCCGTGAATGGGTTCCGGTCGAGGCTGTGACAACGCCCCATGCCGTGGCACTCTAACCACGTTGACGCATACGTATCAGTCGAACCCAGCCTTCTTCAAGAGCCGCACAGCTTCCGTGAAATTTAGACTATATAAATGCATAACTAAATCTATTGCTCCGCCGCCGCCTTGCTTGGAGCGGGTATCGTAGAACTTTGGGCCTCGCAAAAGAAGTTCGAATTCCCGCCCGCCCGCATTCACGTGCCAGCGTTCCGTCTCGGTCGCCGTAGTCGGTTCAAAGGTAACGTCACGCTTCGCGTGGTTCGCGCACGCGCAGACTACCTGCGCTGCAGCGAGGCTCCTTAGCTTCTCGAGGTCTCCCTGGGGCACTTTTCCCATTCGTCTTCTCCCAAGTGCAAGCGGTCGCTCGATGTTACGACGTCATGCGGTCGGTCAGGTAGATAGTCAGGTGCGTGATGTTTTAAGTATTTACCGTCTTTCCGCGCCTCACCCCTCCTCAAGATTTCCCGTGTTGGTAAGGTGACGCTCGAAAAAACCAACGGTGTCGAGTAGCAGTCTTTCATTTTTGAAAGACGAGTAGCGTTTTTGGGGTCGATTCAGGAAGGGAGTAAAGCGAGAACTGCAGATGGTACTTTTGAGAGAAGTACCAGAGAAAAACCGGCTGAAACGTAGACTCAGTGGTAGGTTGGTGCTTTTTTAGGTTCCGGAAACACGTGCGCGTCGCCGATGAAATAGGTGAACCAGCGCGGCGTATATCCCGTCAATCGCCCCACCAGATGCAGCAACGCCGCGCCTTCGGTCAGATTGAACGGCGTGCCGAGCCCGACGTCGTTACTGCGAATGTACAGGCACAGCGAAATTTCCCTGGTCACGGCATTCGGCAGGAACTGATACAGCAGATGGCAAGCCGGCAATGCGATCTGGTCCAGTACCGCCGGGTTCCACGCATGAAACAAAATGCGCCGGTCCGCGGGGTTCTGCATGATCGTGTCGAGACACTGGCGCAGCTGGTCGATTGCCTTGTACAGCAGGATTTTGTTGCTGCCGTCTTCCTCGAATTCGGTCACCACCTGGAAGCCGCGCGCAGTCGCGTCGGCGAGTTGCGCGCCCGCGCTCGCATCCAGCACCTTGTAGGCGGGCCACTGGCGCCACTGCACGCCGTACACGTCGCCGAGATCGTCCGGACCCTGCCGGTAGGGATTGGCAAGCCATTGCGGATTCTGGTTGGCATTCGCGTCCCATACCTTGCAGCCGAGATCGCGGAAATCCGCCGCGCTGCGCGAAGCGCGCAGGAACCCGACCAGTTCGCCCACCGCCGATTTGAACGCCAGCTTCTTCGTGGTGACCGCGGGAAAACCTTGCTGGAGATCGAAGCGCAACATCGCGCCCGGCATGCTGATGGTGCGGATGCCAGTGCGGTTCTCCTGCCACGTGCCGGTGTCGAGAATCGTGCGGACGAGGTCGAGGTATTGTTTCATTCGGGTTCCTTCGACGAGACGCGGGCCGGCTTGATCCGGGCGTCACGGAGATTGAGCGGAAAACCCGATTTTAACAAGCACGGCGGGACGACGCCCGGGCGTGACGCGCGGCATCGAAAATATCAAGAGAAAAGGTAAGGCGAGGTGGTGCGAGAGTGGCGCGAGCGCACGGCATGAAACCGGTCGCAGAATCGCTCGATACGCTGAAGGGTCCTGCTGAAATCGTTTACCGGCCCACGAGACCCGCGAGGCCCGTCAAACGATCTACAGATGCGGCACCGAAGCCGGCAATTCGCCGTGCGGCGCGGCGAGCGGCTCGCCTTCCATATGGCGCATGCCATGTGAGCAGAGCAGCCGGTACAAGGTGACGCGCGAGATGCCGAGTTCCTGGGCGGCGTCGCCAAGCCGCCCGCGGTGACGCAATAGCGCCAGCTCGATAGCTTGACGTTCGGCCGCTTCACGCGCCTGCGCAAGCGATACCGGCACGATCTCCACATATTCGGCGAGCTCGAGATCGCGCGCCGTGATCGCGCGCCCTTCCGACATCACGATCGCGCGCCGCACGCGGTTGATCAGCTCGCGCACATTGCCCGGCCAGCCGTAGTTATGGAGCGCCGCGATCGCGTCCGGCGCGAAGCCGCGCAAGCGACGGCTTGCATCCTTCTTGAAACGTTCCAGCATGTGCCGCGCGAGCAGTTCGATATCCTTACCGCGCGCGCGCAGCGGCGGTTCATCGATCTGCAATACGCACAGACGGTGATAGAGGTCGGAGCGGAACCGTCCTTCGATCATCGCCGCGGTCATATCCACGTGCGTGGCCGAGATGATGCGCACGTCGACATCGATCGCGCCGTGCCCACCCAGCCGCTCCACCTTGCGCTCCTGCAGGAAGCGCAGCAGGCTCGCCTGGCTTTCGAGCGGCAGGTCGCCGATTTCATCGAGGAACAGCGTGCCGCCGTTCGCCGCTTCCACCCGGCCGATCTTGCGCTGATTGGCGCCGGTGAACGCGCCGCGTTCATAGCCGAATAGTTCGGATTGCAATAGATGCGGCGGGATCGCGCCGCAGTTGATCGGCACGAAAGGCGCATTGCGCCGCGCCGAGCGTTCGTGAATCGCAACCGCCGTCAGTTCCTTGCCCGTGCCGGATTCGCCCGAGATGAATACCGGCGCGTCGGTCATGGCAACTTTGCGGATCGAACGGAAAAGGGCGAGCATGGCGTCGCACGAGCCGACCATTTCGCCTTCGGCGCCTTGCGATGCATCGTTGGAAGCCGTTTCGCCGAGCGAAATCATGCCGTACGCATGACCCACCGAATCGACGATCCTGTCGCCCGAATACGGCACCGTGACGTAGTCGAAACAGTAGTCGCGCACGAGCCGGCGCAACGCGGCGTCTTGCAGTTGTCCGGGCATGGTGGCCGCGACCCAGCCCACGTTCGGCATGGTCAGGCAGGATTCGAAGGCAGCGATTTCGTGTGGCTGAAATTCGCTAGACAGGTCAAGCAGGCCGCCAGCCGCCATTCCGGCGCGAACAGCGCGGCGCACGTCGCGCGCCGACCCCACGACTTCGACATGCCAGCCGCGCTGGTGAAACCGAGTATTCAGCTCCGCGCTCGGATCGCGCGAAACGTAAATCAGTTGCCGCGTTGCGGGTTCCATTATTCAGATCCTCTCGTCAACGAACGTTAAGGATGACGCACGCACCTGAAACAAGTTCAGACACGCTGACTCATTCGGGATTCGCGATATAGCAAAAACCGAACGGCCATTCCATTCCGTGCGGACAGCTGATCCCCAAGAAAGCGGCGTGTGTGTTTGAGACGGCCCGTTAGCGGGCTTTTTTAAATTTGAAGCTCTTTTTCGAGAGCTTACTATACGCGCGCCGCTTGGAAAACAATTATGCGAATTTAATCGCTCACACCATACCCGGCGCGGCTCCGCGGGCAATAACCAGTTATTCAGCCGACGAATAAAACATTAGTGGAAGCGCTTTTCCTCGCGTTGACCCAAGGTAGTTCATACCGCCCGAATTAACGAATTACAGGTATTTTCTGCTCACCGTTTCAGCGCTGAAACGTTTTTGCCAGATTTCTCATTTGTGACTCCCGCGTTTCGACTCGCATCCTGATCCATCAATGGATTGCGAGCGATGGCACACGTTTCGCTAAATGCCGTGCACCAAGGAGACACATCATGCGACTCGCTTTCCGCATCGATCTGGGCAGCGTTGCACCATGCGCGGCACTTTGCACCGCAATCGCGCTGGTCATGCTGCCCATTGGCGCCAACGCACAGGAAGCCGCACAGGCTCCATCCGCCACGCTGACGGAATCCGCCGATGCAGGCTCCGCCACCGTCCCGAACGCCTCGCTCGCCACCCCCGCTTCATCCGATACGACGACGCGCGCCGCCACCCTGTTCTCCCAGCTTGCCGCCAACGTGCTGAGCATTCCGGCCGATGGTGCATCCGTGAACGATTTTTCGCTCGACGACCAGGTGCTCTCGCGGCAACGCGGCGGCGCGGTCGGCATGGTGATGGTGGCCGCGACGCCGCAGCTCATGCGCGGCAATGGCGGCAGCGGCAACAACGTGACGCTATGGGACGAGATCGCCCCGCCCTCGCCTTTACCGATTCCGATCGACGCGGCGCGCGCCGCCCAGGGCAACGTCGCCAACTATCAAAGAAAGTAGCCGACGAACTTAGCAAAGCAGACAGGGGTGGCGGTGCGGCCAATGCACCGCCCGCAGGCAAGACAACAAGACATAAGCAAGGACCGACATGACTGCCTCAAACCGGACGCCGCGCGCACGCAGGTCGCGGGTGTCGTCGCACACCTCGTTGCCGGCGGCGCTGGCAAACGTGCTGGTCCTGTTCAGCGCCTCGTTTGCCGTCGACGCCATGGCGCAGCAGGCCGTCAATCCCGGCGACATCATCGTCGAGCGCACGGTCACCCCGCGCGACGCCTTCGTGCCGGTGCCGAGGAGTCAGGACCCAGTCGCCGTGCGCGCCACCACTTTCCCGGCTAACTCGTTCAATCCGGCCGTCGCCCAGATCGTGGGCGATACCGATCTGACGAATGCGCACAGGTCGAGCGGCGTGGCGGACGGTGGCGTGCTCGGCGGCACCGGCATGCAGGCGGTGACCCAGATCCTTAGCGGCAAGGCAACCGGCAACAACGTGGCGCTCAATTCCGGCGGTATCGGCCTGCCCGCGCCGGGCATCGGCGGGACCATCACCTCCACGGTGACGGGCTCGCTGGCGCCGCTGTCGAATGTGCTCACCGGCGCGCTTGGAGGAATGAAATGAGCCCGCAAGCGCATCCCCTCAAGCTTCGGACGCTGCAGGCGGCGCTGTACGTCTGCGTGGGCGCGGCGCTGGTGGCGAACCACGCCCACGCGCAGTCCGTACCGACGATCGGCGCCACCTCGACCATCGCCAACGGCGCGGCGGCCGGCGTGACGGGCGCGTTCGCCGTCAACGAAACGGCCGGCCTGAATAACGCCCAGGCCAATCAGATCACAGTGTCAAACGGCGGCGTGGCCGGCAACGACAACGCCAGCGTGCAAAGCGCCGCCGTGGCCGCGAAGGTCACGAACGCGCGGGCGTCGATCGAAGCCAATGCTTTTTCGAATTCATCCGGTGCGGTGCTGGTGAACCAGTCCGCCGGAGCAGGAAATCTGCAGCGCAACAGTACCCAATTGGGCACTGCGGCGCTCGGAGTCGAGACCGTCGCGGATGGGGAGCTATCCGCGACGGCCGCGAAAAACGGAGGTCTGGGGCAATCGGCGGGGATTCACAGCGTACGCGGAGCAACGATTTCAGATGATGCCTTCAGAAACATCAGCGGGATCGTGCAGATCAACCAGACGGCCGGCGCCGGTAATGCCACGGCGAACAGTTTTGTGCTCCGTCCCCCGGCGGGCACTTTTTTTAACTGACCAAACTTAAAGTATCGGAGCGAATCATGAAGCGCACTCTTATTGCCGCAGCTGTTCTCGTTGCCGCATCCGGCAGCGCGTTTGCCGCACCGCAAAAGGCCTATCTGTTCAATGCGACGCTGGTCGGCGAAGCGGTCGGCATTGAAGGTCTGGTCGGCCTGTATGGTTGCGTCCACGTGTCCAGCACGGCCGGCGCGGTCGTCAACAACAACCAGTCGGTCAACGTCAACGCGACGCTCAACCCGCAATCGCAGAGCTATACGACCGGCCGCGTGACGACTACTTACAACAACAATAGCTCGTCGATCAAGGGCGGCGGGTCAGTGTTCGCCGTGGCATCGCAAAGCCACTCGACTTCGTCATCGAGCGCGCAGGGCTATCAGGCATCGGGCGGCTATGTGTATGGCAGCCACAGCAGTTCTGTCGCGGGCGGCGGCTATCAGACCAGCCAGCAGGCAGCGGCGATCACGGGTGGCTTCACGCACACCAGCCAGAATTCCGGCGGCCATATCGCAGCCGGCGGTTCGATCGGCGGCAACTACAGCTATTCGGGCATCAACACGCCGTTCGGCGGCGGCGGGTCGTTCCATGCAGCGGGCGGACTGCAGGCCGGCTATCGGGAATCGAGCTACTCCAACTCGTCGGGCGTGGCCGGCGGCTTCGAGGCATCGGAAGCATCCGGACAGGGCAAGGTGTGGGGCTACAAGGCCAGCGAAGGCTCGGGCTTCGCGGCGGTCGGCGAACAGTCGTCCGGGTACACGAGGAGCCGGACCTCGTCCACCGACGCTTATGCCGCCGCATTCGGCGTCGACGCAAGCCTCACCACGACCGACGTGACAACCCGTGGCTCGGTGACGCAGCACATCAACACGCAAGCGGCCGGCACGCTGAACGCCACCACCGGCGCCAACGCGGCCAACGGTGTCTCGGGCAACCTGGGCATCAACATCGCGGAAGGCATCGGCAACGCCCAAAGCAATGACGTGTCGCTCGCCTCGGTCGACATCGGCAACGTGTTCGGCAATGCGCAGATCTTCAGCACGCAAGCGTCGAGCGGCAACGCCCGGATCAACAACTTCAATCTGAATGCGTCGATCGGGGACGGCTCGCTGTCGGGTGTGACTGGCAACGTCGGGGTGAACGTCGCCTCGGGTATCGGCAACGTGCAGAACAACAGCCTCGCCGGCGCCGTGACGACGACCAAGCCGGGCAACGCGCTGACCACGGCGATGGTCGCCACGGACGACAACTCGCAAACCGCCGGCATGACGGTGACGGGTCAATTCCAGGGCACCGCGATGCTGGGTTCCAACGCGCTCGCCAACGCATCCGGCAACATCGGCGTGAATATCGCCGGCGGCGCGGGCAACCTGCAGCACAACGGCCTCGCGATCGCTGCGCTGAACAGCGGCCACTAAGCCGGCGACAGGCACAAGAAAGAAGCCAGCAAGCAGTTGGGGGAGGACGCGCCGGCAGCCATCGCAGCGGCCGGCGCGTATAGAAGGGGGAGACCAGCATGTTGGGGTTCCGGTGGTACCCGGCGCTACGGTTCGCCGTAGCGCTGGCCAGCTGCACGCTGTGCGTGGGCCAGAGTTACGCGCAGTCGAGCATCGACACGTCCACGCTGGCGGGCGTTCCGTTGAAAAAGACGGTCCGCTCGATGAAGGACATCCGCTACAGCCACATCGTCAATCAGCAGTTCGACTACAGCTGCGGTGCGGCGGCGCTGGCGACGCTCCTCAAATACGGCTATGGCATCGATATTCCGGAAACCGAACTGATTCGCCGGATGATGGTGTTCTCCACGCCCGAAGTCGTTGTCAAGAATGGCTTCTCCATGCTCGACATGAAGAAATTCGTCGAGACCATCGGTTTGCGCGGCCGCGGCTTCCGGGTCAACGCCGACGCGCTCCAGCACTTGCAGATTCCCGTGATGGTTCTGATGAACATCGACGGGTACGAGCATTTCGTGATCGTCAAGCATGCGCAGGACGGCCGCGTGTTCATCGCGGATCCTGCGCTCGGCAATCGCATCGTGCTCGAAGAGGACTTCATGCGGACCTGGAACGGTCTGGTTTTCGCGGTCCTCGGCAAACCCTTCAGGGAGGATTCCCCGCTCTTGCAGGACAACGAGTCGCTCGCGCTCAAGCTGCGCGCCAGCGCGCTGGCCAACGGCACCGCTGCGACTCCCTTCGTCGAGTACGGCTTGATCAAGGCAGACCTGTTCTGAACCAACCATGAAGCAACACCTCACCCAACTCGGGCTCGCGCTCTGCACCGTGATGTGCGGCTTGAGCGGAACAAGCGGCAGCGCCCAGGCGGCATCGGGCGCCGGCTCGCCGCCGTTGCCTGAATTTCTCGCTTCGCATGACAGCGGTTCCGCCGCCGTCAAGGTGCAGATGGTGGACGACGACGTCCTCGCCGGACAGACCGGCAAATATGCCGGCGCCACGATGATCTCCGGCTTCGTTCTGAACATCATCTCGCAATGGCAACTTCCCAACGGCGTGACCGCCGTCGCCCAGGGCACGCTCGGCGCGGCGCAGAACGCGCTCGGCCAGCTGACGACCACCGTCAGCACGCTCGCGAGCGTGAGCGGCGGCGGCCCCGGCAGCCACACCAATGCCGCCAATTCGGGAGCCAATCCCAACGCTCACGTCAACGGTGGCCAGAGCATCACGGTCAACGGCGTTTCACAAGTGACCCAGGTGGCAGGCGACCGTAACAGCGGCGCCAATTCCGCGCTCATCGATTTCAATAACAACGCCGCGACGCTGGCGGGCACCGCCAATGCCCCGTCAGCCACGGCCAGCAATTCGACCGGCTCCGTCAAAGCCGGCATCTCGTTCGGCAGCAACGGCATCAGTGTCGTGCTGCAGACGCCGGCTGGGCTCGCCACCCAGACGGTCACGCCGGGCAACGGGCAAATCGCCCAGTTGCTGCAGATCGCAGGCAATAACCAGCAAGTCGCCAACGCATTGCAGCTGCATTTGCAAACTCAGCCAATGTCGGCCTCGATGATCCGCCAGTTAGGCGTACTACAAGCGCTGCAAAACAGGAGGTGAGCACGCGGGCCGCCACCCGCCGACCGTAGCAAGGCAGGACACGTCAGGCCGCGCATCGTCAGGACCGGGGGCGCGCGGCCCGAACACCGGGGGAATACAAAATGAACAGTCTTTCGTCGAAGAAGGTGCCACGCATGGCACTGGCGGCCATTCCGGCCGCCGTCATGCTGTTGGCGCTTTCGCAGGAAGCGAGCGCCCAGGCGCTCGCTGGACAATCGGTCGAAGAACGTCTGAATACGTTGATGCGGGTCGTCGACGAGCAACAGCGGCAAATTCATTCACTCGAGCGCCAGGTGACCAATCTGGAAATGTCGCAACGCGGCCGAGGCGTACCGGGTGCCGGCGCGCCGGCGGGCAGCGAAGCCGTGGCCGAACAGCCCGGCGCCGACGGTTTGCCGGTGCCGCTGCCGCTGCTCGCCCAGGTCAGTCCCGGCGCGCCCGCGACCGGCGGCAACACGGGCACGGCGACCGGCGTGCCCGTCTATCCGCCGACGCCCGCAGGCAGCAGCGCAGGCGGCCTGCCGCCGGCCAGCGACGGCAGCGGCGCCATTGGTCAGACGCAGAAAGCGGCCGAGCCGGTGCGCACGCAGGCCGAGGAAGCGGTCGTGCAGCGCGAGCATGCCCCGCTCTTCGACCACAAGCTGACAATGGACTGGGGCATCAGCGACACCTACTACGATCGCCGCCAGTTGCAGTTGTCGGGCTTCCTCGCGCTCGACGCGATTTTCCTCGGCAACATCAATCTGGGCGAGACCAAGTCGCACCAGGTGATGGCGGACCTTGATACGCGCTACGGCCTGACCGACCGCATGAGTGTCGACGTCGACGTGCCGTACATCTACCGCCATAGCAACTTCATTGTGGGCGGCGCGGGCGGCGCGGCGAGCACGATGTCGGATGCCTCGGTGAACGGCAGCAATATCGGCGACGTCAACTTCGGAATCTACTACCAGTTCCTGAAGGAGACCAACAGTCTGCCGGACGTGGTCGGCAGCCTGCGTATCAAGGCGCCGACCGGCACTTCGCCGTTCGGCGAGAAGCTGGTGCAACTGGACGCCAACAACACCAATCTGGTGGCGCCGGGCAAGCTGCCCACCGGCACGGGCTTCTGGAACATCACGGCCGGCGTTTCGCTGTTGAAGACCTACGACCCGGTGGTGCTGTTCGGCAGCCTCTCTTATACCTACAACGTCGCGCGCTCGTTCGCGGATATCTCCTCGGTGCAGGGGCAAACCCAGCCGGCCACCGTCAAGCTCGGCGACATCGTGCAGTTCGGCGGCGGCGTGGCGCTCGCATTCTCCGACAAGGACTCGGCCAGCATCTCCTACACGATGGCGCTCGCACCCGAATCGAAGACGCGCGCCCCCGGCGGCTCATACGAAAAGGTGCCGGGCAGCGAGACGACGGCCGCGGCGCTGAATTTTGGCCTGAACCACGTCGTGAACAAGCACCTGACCATCAACGGCTCGGTCTCCGTGGGCTTGACGCCCGACGCGCCGAACTTCGTGGTCGGCATGCGGTTTCCCTACACATTCTGACGTGTCAACGAAACGAGGTCGAACGTGCGTGAATCACCTCATCTGACCAGTGTTGCTCCGGCCGCCGGAGCGGGATCGGGGGCGCAGCGGGCACGGGCGCTGCCGAACGGGACGGCGGCGGGCTGCCCCGTCGATGCCGCGACAGGCCGGCCTTCGGCGGTAGTGTCGACGATCGGCGGCGCGGCGCCGTTGGCCGCGGTGGCCAATGCCGGCGTCGAGCGCTTGCTGCTGTATGTGGCGCGCACACCGGACGACACGCTGATCGCGCATCTGAAGAGCCGTGGTTGGCACGTCCTCGCGGCGCGTTCGGCGCATGAACTCGGCCGGCTGGTGATACCCGATGTGGCTTGCGCCGGCATCGTCGATCTGGCGAGCTTTCCGCCGCGCGACCTCGCCGGACTCGAAACGAGCTTGCGCCAGCAGCAGGTCGGCTGGATCGCGCTCGCCACCAGCGAACGGCTCAACGATCCGGTGGTGCGGCGCCTCGTGCGCCACTACTGTTTCGACTTCGTCAAGGTGCCGGTGGCCAACGCCACGGTCGACTATCTGGTCGGCCACGCATACGGCATGGTGACGCTGTGCGAGCCCGAACTCGCGCCGCCCGTGAGCGAGTCGGGCGACGAAGAAATGGTCGGCACCTGCGAAGCCATGCAGCAGCTGTTTCGCACCATCCGCAAGGTGGCCAACACCGACGCGAGCGTGTTCATTTCCGGCGAGTCGGGCACAGGCAAGGAGCTGACCGCGCTCGCGATTCACGAGCGCTCGCCGCGCCGCAAGGCGCCGTTCATCGCGATCAATTGCGGCGCGATTCCGCACCATCTGCTGCAATCCGAATTGTTCGGCTATGAGCGCGGCGCATTCACCGGCGCGAATCAGCGCAAGATCGGCCGCGTCGAGGCCGCCGACGGCGGCACGCTGCTGCTCGACGAAATCGGCGATCTGCCGCTCGAAAGCCAGGCGAGCCTGCTGCGCTTTTTGCAGGAAGGCAAGATCGAGCGGCTCGGCGGACGCGAATCGATTCCGGTCGACGTGCGGATCATTTCCGCCACCCACGTCGATCTGGAAGGTGCGATGCGCGACGGCCAGTTCCGCGCCGACCTGTTCCACCGGCTCTGCGTGCTGCGGGTGGACGAGCCGCCGCTGCGCGCGCGCGGCAAGGACATCGAAATTCTCGCGCAGCATATTCTGCACAAGTTCAAGACCGACAGCGCGCGCAAGATCCGCGGCTTCACGCCGTCCGCGATCGAGGCGCTCTACAACTACAACTGGCCCGGCAACGTCCGCGAGCTGATCAACCGGGTGCGCCGCGCGATCGTGATGGCGGAGAACAAGCTGATTTCCGCCGACGACCTCGATCTCGCGCACTTCACCGCGCAGCAGACCATGACGCTCTCGCAAGCGCGCGAGGCCGCCGAGAAACGCGCGATCGAGGCGGCGCTGCTGCGTCATCGTCATCGGCTGAACGAGGCGGCGGCGGATCTGAACATTTCGCGTGTGACGCTGTATCGCTTGATGGGCCAGCACGGGTTGCGCGAATTGAGCGCCGCCGACGAGAAGGCGGCGTTCGGCGCGAGCGATGGCGCGCCCGTGTGAGGCGGCGCAGTGTGGATGCGGTCGGTGGGTTTCTTGAAGCCGCGTGAAGCCGCGTGGTGCGTGTCACGCACCGACACCCGCCTCCGCGGCCCAAACCCGCGCGTCAGGTAGAATCAGTCCGGTTACGTTCCCCTTTCCATTCGATGACGACGCTCACCCTGATCGTCGCTCGCGCCAACAATGGCGTGATCGGCCGCGACAACCAGTTGCCCTGGCGACTTCCCGAAGACCTCGCGTTCTTCAAGCGCACCACCATGGGCGCGCCCATCATCATGGGACGCAAGACGCACGAGTCGATCGGCCGGCCGTTGCCGGGACGCCGCAACATTGTCGTGACACGGGATGCCACGCGGCGTTTCCAGGGTTGCGACGCGGCCACCACGCTCGAAGACGCGCTCAAGCTGGCCGCTCAGGATCAGGCGCCAGAAGCGTTTCTGATCGGCGGCGCGCAGTTGTATGCGGAAGGGTTGCGGCAAGCGGACAAGCTGATCATCACCGAGATTTCCGCCGACTTCGAAGGCGACGCCACTTTCCCGGCGCTCGATGAAAACGAGTGGGAAGAAGTCGCGCATGAAACGCATCGCGCGGATGCGCCGAACGATTTCGACTACGCGTTCGTGACGTATAAGCGCAAGGGCGCTTAAAGATTTCTTCGACTTAAGACGCCAACGCCGCGCGCAAAGCAAACGATCTGCGCCACCGCCCGATCAGGCATAAAAAAACGCCACGCAGTGACTTGCGTGGCGTTCTGCTTTTTACGGCCGACTAAAACCGCGACCGGAGAGCGGCTAAACCCGCTTACTGCCCCGCGATCGTCATCCGTTCGATCAGCACCGAGCCGGTTTGCTTGGTGCCGCGCGTGATCGTATCCGCGCCGATCGCGACGATGTGGTGGAACATCTCCTGCAGCGTGCTCGCCACCGTGATCTCCTCGACCGGATACTGGATCTTGCCGTTCTCGACCCAGAAACCCGACGCGCCGCGCGAATAATCGCCCGTCACGTAGTTCACGCCCTGCCCCATCAGTTCGGTCAGCAACAGGCCAGTGCCGAGCTTGCGCAGCATTTCTTCAAAGTCGTCTTCGGGACGCGTGTTCGAGCTGCGCAGCGACAGGTTGTGCGAGCCGCCGGCATTGCCCGTGGTCTGCATGCCGAGCTTGCGCGCCGAGTACGTGGACAGGAAATAGCCTTCCACCACGCCGTCTTTCACCACCGAACGCTGTTTGGTGCGCACGCCTTCTTCGTCGAACGGCGCGCTGCCCATGGCGCGAGCGATATGCGGGTCTTCGACCACTTGCACGTGCGGCGCGAACACCGGCTTGCCGAGACTGTCGACGAGGAACGAGGTCTTGCGATACAGCGCGCCGCCACTCGTAGCCTGCACGAATGCGCCGAGAATTCCGGCGGCGAGCGGCGCTTCGAACAGCACCGGCACCTTGCGCGTATCCAGACCGCGCGCCCCGATGCGCGCCAGCGCGCGTTGCGCCGCGTAACGGCCGACCGCTTCCGGATCGGCCAGTTCTTCCGCGCTGCGAGTGGACGTGTACCAGTCGTCGCGCTGCATGTTGCGGGCGCTGCCGGCGATCGGCGCGCACGCAATGTAGTGGCGCGAGTACGGATAGCCCGCCAGGAAGCCGCGCGAGGTGGCCAGCACGAACTGCGAGTGCTGCGCCGAGACGCTCGCGCCTTCCGAATTCTTGATCTGCGGATCGGTGGCGAATGCGGCGTCTTCGGCGCGGCGGGCGATTTCCACCGCTTCGTCCGCGGACAGATTCCACGGGTGATAGAGATCGAGGTCACGCGGCGCCGTTTCCAGCAACTCCGCCTCGGCGAGACCCGCGCAATCGTCTTCCGCCGTGAAGCGGGCGATGTTGTAGGCCGCCGCGACCGTGTCCTTCAACGCCTGCGATGAAAAATCCGAAGTGCTCGCATTGCCGCGCTTGTTGCCGATGAACACCGTCACGCCGACCATCTTGTCGCGGTTGTGCTCGATCGTCTCGACTTCGCCGCGCCGCACGGAGACGGACAGGCCGTCGCCTTCGGAAATCTCGGTCGCCGCGTCGGTTCCGCCGAGCGACTTCGCGTGACGAAGGATGTCCGAGGCGATTTCCTTCAGTTCATCCTGGGTATGCGGAAAAAAGCGCTGCTTGACGTCCATGTCTGCTGCCATTGTCGTTGCCGTCCTGTTCGGGGCCGAGCGGCCCTGGGTGGGTTCGCTATGTTCGCTGTATTCGCTGTGTTCGCACCGGTCACGCCCGCGCCCGACGCCTGCGCGTGTGTCCGGCGCGTGTGTCCGTTACCTATCCCGCGATCATAGCAAGGTACGCGACGCCGTACCTGGCATTCGCTGCGCCTCGCGTCACGTCGGCCGGGCACCGCCTGAGGCGCAGCATTGTCATCGCTTCGCCATGCGCGAGATCTTGCGCGCGGCGGCACCGCGGGTTCGGTGGGCGCGGCACGTTACAATATCGGCATGACACGCAAAACCCGCATTCAACCCATCGAATCCGCCGAGCCGGAAGTCGACGAGAACGGCTACGACCGTCCCAGCAAGTCCCAGCTCAAGCGCGAAATGCACGAGCTGCAGGAACTGGGCTCGGCGCTGATCGCGCTGCCCAAAGACGCGCTCAAGCGCATGCCGATGCCCGAAAAGCTCGACGACGCCGTGCGCGAAGCGCGCCGCATCACCGACCACGAAGGCAAACGCCGCCAGGTGCAATATGTCGGCCGCGTGATGCGCTCGCTGCTGGACGAGGAAACCGCCGCGCTGCGCACCGCGCTCGACACCTACAACGGCGTCAACAAGGCGGAAACGGCCAAGCTTCACTGGATCGAGCGCACCCGCGAAAAACTGCTCGCCGACGACGCCGCGCTGACCGATTTCATCCGCCAGCATCCGAACGCCGACCCGCAGCAAGGCCGCACGCTGATCCGCAACGCCCGCAAGGAAGCGCAGCAGAGCAAGCCGCCGCGCTACTTCCGCGAACTGTTCCAGTGGATCAAGAACGCGGACGGACCGTCCGCGCAAACCGATTCCGACGCCGACAACGCCCTGGACGAAGACGACGATGACGACCGCGACGCCTAAGGCGGCACGCAAGCACCCCGACGAAATCGTGATCGGCCTCGTGTCGATCAGCGACCGCGCGTCCACCGGCGTCTACGAGGACAAGGGCATTCCGGCCTTGCAGGAATGGCTCGGCGCGGCGCTGACTTCGCCGTGGCAAGTGGTCACGCGTCTGATTCAGGACGACGCACCGACCATTTCCGCCACGCTGACCGAACTGGTGGACGAAGTGGGCTGCGATCTGGTGCTGACCACCGGCGGCACCGGCCCGTCGCGCCGCGACGTGACGCCCGAGGCCACGCTTGCCGTTGCCACCAAGGAAATGCCGGGTTTCGGCGAGCAGATGCGGCAGATCAGCCTGAATTTCGTGCCGACCGCGATTCTGTCGCGCCAGGTCGCGGTGATCCGCGAAACGGCCGAGCACGCGGCGCTGATCGTCAATCTGCCGGGTCAGCCGAAGTCGATCAAGGAAACGCTGGAAGGTTTGCGCGACGCCGAAGCAGGCGGCGCGGTGAAGGTGCCGGGCATTTTCGCCGCGGTGCCGTACTGTATCGACCTGATCGGCGGACCGTATGTGGAAACCAACGCCGACGTGGTGAAGGCGTTCCGGCCGAAGAACGCGCAGCGCGCGCCCCGGCCGGCTTAGTTTTACTCCGCGGCGTTGGCGGCGTTCGGCGCCGACGGAATCAGGAAGTGCTCGCGGTAGTACTTCAGTTCGTCGATCGACTCGTGGATATCGGCCAGCGCCGTGTGCATCGCGCGCTTCTGGAAGCCCTTGTAGATGGCCGGCTGCCAGCGGCGGCACAGTTCCTTCAGCGTGCTGACGTCGAGATTGCGGTAGTGGAAGAAGCGCTCCAGATCCGGCATCCAGCGCGCCATGAAGCGGCGGTCCTGGCAGATCGAGTTGCCGCACATCGGCGATTTGCCGGGCGGCACGAAAACGCTCAGGAAATCGCGAATCTGTTCGGCGGCATCGGCCTCGCTGACTGTAGACGCCTTCACGCGGTCGATCAGGCCCGAGCGGCCATGCGTGTTCTGATTCCACTGATCCATTTTGGCGAGCGTCTCGTCGCTCTGATGAATCGCCAGAACCGGACCTTCGACCATTCTGTCGAGCGTCGAATTCGTCACCACCACCGCAATTTCGATGATGCGGTCGGAATCGGGCTCGAGCCCGGTCATTTCCATGTCCAGCCAGACGAGATTCATGTCGCTGCGCACGAGCGACGGCTGTTCGGTGGATGCGAGGATGTCAGTCATGAAGGCAACCCTGAGGGCCGCGCAAACGGCTTGGTGCAAGCCCGCCTGCCACGGCAATTGTTCGTTTGAGATTGGTTTAAGCATGTTCCCGCCGCGCGGCGGGAAGAAACATATAATTCTCGCATAGATACCACGGAATCCCCGGATGCCTACCCTGTACTTCACCGTTCTGTTCGTCGTCGCCGTCGTGGCGATGGTCGGCACCAAACTGTGGCTCGCGTCGCGGCAAATCCGCTTCGTGGCCGGCCATCGCGAGCAGGTGCCGAGCCAGTTCGCCGGCACCATCGCGCTTACCGCGCACCAGCGCGCCGCCGACTACACCGTCGAGCGCACGCGTCTGACCATGATCGAAATCGTCGTCAGCGCGGCCGTGCTGATCGGCCTCACGCTGCTCGGCGGCGTGCAGGCGCTGGATCTTGGGATATCCGACTGGCTCGGCCGCGGTTACATCGGCCAGATCGCGCTGGTCGCCGCGGTGATCGCGATCACCAGCGTGATCGACCTGCCGTTCGATTACTACCGCCAGTTCGTGGTCGAGCAGCGCTTCGGCTTCAACCGCATGAGCAAAGGCATTTTTTTCATCGACCGGATCAAGGGCGTGCTGCTTGGCGCCGCGTTCGGCCTGCCGTTGCTGTTCGTCGTGCTGTGGCTGATGAACCAGGCCGGCAGTCTGTGGTGGCTGTGGACGTGGATCGTGTGGGTCGCCTTCCAGATGCTTGTGCTGGTGCTGTATCCGTCGTTTATCGCGCCGCTTTTCAACAAGTTCGAGCCGCTCAAGGACGAAGCGCTGAAAAGCCGTATCGAGGCGCTGATGCAGCGCTGCGGTTTCGCTGCCAAAGGCCTCTTCGTAATGGACGGCAGCCGCCGTTCGGCGCACGGCAACGCCTACTTCACCGGCTTCGGCGCGGCCAAGCGGATCGTGTTCTTCGACACGCTGCTCGCGCGTCTGTCGGGCAACGAGATCGAAGCCGTGCTCGCGCATGAACTCGGCCACTTCAAGCGCCGTCACGTGATCAAGCGCATGCTCGTCACCTTCGCGATCAGTCTCGCGATGCTCGCCCTGCTCGGCTGGCTCACGCAGTGCGTGTGGTTCTATGAAGGGCTGGGCGTGCGGCCGTCGCTGATCGGCGGCAATAGCGGCCTCGCGCTGGTGCTGTTCTTCCTCGCGCTGCCGGTGTTCCTGTTCTTCGTGACGCCGCTGGGCAGTCTCAGTTCGCGCAAGCACGAGTTCGAAGCCGACGCGTTCGCGGCGACGCAGACCGACGCGCAAGACCTCGTCAACGCGCTCGTCAAGCTGTACGAGGACAACGCGTCGACTCTGACGCCCGACCCGCTCTACACCGCGTTCTACTACTCGCATCCGCCGGCGTCGCAGCGGATCGACCGCTTGCTGCGGCACGCATGAGCGGCCGCTCCCCGAAAGCGCCGCGCGCGCCGTCCAGCGCGCGCGTAGGCGGCCTCGTGGTGGCCGCGCATGGCCGCCACTATCTGGTCGCGCCGGACGACGGCGGCGCCATGCTCCAGTGCTTCCCGCGCGGCAAGCGCAGCGAGGTGGCCGTCGGCGATCGCGTGGTTTATGAGCTGGCTTCGGCGGATCAAGGCGTGATCGTCGAGATCGGTGAACGGCGCAATCTGCTGTATCGCTCGGATCAGTACAAGTCGAAGCTGTTCGCTGCCAACCTCGATCAGCTGTTGGTCGTGTTGGCCACCGAACCGCATTTCAGCGAAGACCTGCTCGGGCGCGCGCTCGTCGCGGCAGAGGCGAACGAGTTGAAGCCGCTGATCGTGCTGAACAAGACCGACGTCACCGATGCGCTCGAAGGCGCGCGCAAGCGGCTCGAGCCGTATCGCGCGCTGGGTTATACGGTCGTGGAAGTGTCGATCAAGATGCAACCCGAGGCCGCGCGCGCAGCGTTGATCGAACATCTGCAGGGTCATTCGACGCTGCTGCTCGGCCAATCCGGCATGGGCAAATCGACGCTCGTGAATCTGCTGATTCCCGATGCCGAAGTCGCCACGCGCGAGATTTCGACGGCATTGAACAGCGGGCGCCATACGACGACCTTCACACGTCTCTATCCACTGCCTGATAGCGCGGACGGCGAAGGCGGCGCGTTGATCGACTCGCCGGGCTTCCAGGAATTTGGCCTGCATCATTTGACCGAAGGACGGCTCGAGCGCGCATTTCCGGAGTTCCGGCCGCTGCTGCCGAACTGCCGGTTCTACAACTGCCATCATTTGCAGGAACCCGGTTGCGCGATTCTCGAGGCCGTGGCCGATGGACGCATCCGCCGCGAACGGCATGCGTTGTATGCGCAACTCGTCCACGAAGCCAGCCAGATCGTCCGCTGACATGAAACTGATGCGCGCGCCGAATCTCATCATCGGACAGCATTGGGTCAATGTGCTGGCTACCGCGGGCATTGCTTGCGAGCTGCACAACCGTTATCTGAACGGCGCGCTCGGCGATATTCCGGCGGACCAGTGCTCGCCGGAACTTTGGCTCGTCGATGAACGTGATGAGGCGATGGCGCGGAGGTTGATCGACGCAGCTTCGCATGGACCGGCGGCGGGGTCGCCTGGGTGGACGTGCCGTCAGTGTGGCGAGGCGCTCGAGGCGCAGTTTACGCTCTGCTGGCAGTGTGGGACGGCACGCGATCCGCTGGACGGGTGAAGCGGCTCATCGCCGACCGGTGCATTGCGTACGGTGTCGCGGCATGAATGGAAAAGGCTGTGGCGATGCGCTCCATGATGCGATTTCCGGCGCTTAAAAACAAAACCCTACGTTTCTTCGAAGCGTAGGGTTTGGTCGGCAGCCTGACACCGGAGCGCGGCGTTGTTTCTCTTCAGCGAATAGTGCGCTAGCTTGATGGCGTCAAGCCAGCCACACCGCAATCGTCAGCATCAGCAGCAGAATCATCCACAGCACCACCGCGCGCCACACCAGGCCAACGGCCGATTGCAGCGTACGCGGCGTGCAGTCGTCGCCGACCTGCATCGGGCCTCCGTCGCCGGTAGCGAGCGCGTCGAGGCTCGACGGTTCAGCCAGCGGCCCGCTCAGACGTGCGCCCAAGGCACCGCTGCCCGCGGCCAGCAACACGCCGTCGTTCGCGTCCGGCCATTGGCGCGCATGGTTGCGCCATGCATAAATCGCGTCTTCAAAATTGCCGACGATCGCAAAGCCCAGCGACGTCAACCGCGCCGGCACCCAGTCGATCACGAAGAAAGCACGCTGCGCAAAGCTCGAAAACGCGACGGTGCGGTCGTCGACCGGCCGCGCCCACGTGCGCGCCAGATATTCGGCGATCCGATACAGCACCGCGCCCGCCGGACCGACCGGAATCAGGAACCAGAAGAACACGCCGAACACGTGCCGATGTGAAGCGACCACCGCGTGAATCAGCGTATGACGCACGATCTCGCTGACGGGCATATCGACCGTATCTAGCCCGGTCCATTCGTTCAGGATTTCACGCGCGCGCGGCACGTCGTCGTTATTCAACGCGAGGTGGATGTCCGTAAAATAGTGGCTGAACTGGCGGAAGCCCAGCGTGAAGTACAGCACCGCGACGTTCCACAGGAATGCCAGCGCAAAATGAATGTGATACAGCACGTAGTAGACGAGCGCGACGACCAGCGTCCACGGCACCACCACCACGAGCCAGGCAAGCAAGCCGTGCTTCGGCTTGCCGGCATCGAATCCGTGCGCCGCCGACTCCGCATGGTATTGAAGCAACGCGGACACCGGATTGTTCGGCGACAGCGCGCGTACCTGTTCAATGATCAGAGCCAGCAATACGGAGAAAAAAGTCATGCGGTGCGCCGTGCTTTTCGAGTTTTACGATTGTTTTATAACGATAGCACAGGGTCGGATGCCGCTGAGCGCGGACCTCGACAAACACCCGACAACTGCACAGTCCATGCGGCTCATGCCGCGAGGAAGCGATAGAAGTTGCGCAGCATGGCGGCCGTCGCGCCCCAGATGAAATAGTGGCTGCCGACTTCGCTGCTGCTCTCGTCAACTTCAGGATCGGCCTCAGCCAATGCTGCGCGCGGATACGGCATCGCGAAAAAGCGCCGTTCGCCGCCTTCATAACGGAACACGCGGACTTCGTGGTGCACGGGGTTCATCAGAAAGGCGAGCGGCACTTCGAAAACTTCGGCTACTTCGAATGCGTCCGCCTTCACTGTGAACGGCGGATGCACGAGGCCGATCACCGGCGTCACGCGAAAACCGGTGCCCGTCAGATAGTCGGGCAATGCGCCGAGAATTTCCACACGCGATGGATCGAGACCGACCTCCTCCTCCGCTTCCCGCAGTGCGGTGGCCGTAGCGTCGGCGTCGAAGGGTTCATGACGGCCGCCGGGAAAGCTCACCTGGCCTGCATGATCGTTCAGATGGTCGGCACGCTGAGTCAGCAGCACGGTCAGGCCGTGTTCGCGGACCACCAGCGGCACCAGCACCGCCGCGACTCGCGGATCGGCATGCGCATCGCGCCAGGGCGCATCGACGACGAGCTCAGGGGTCCAGGCAAGGGGCTGCTCGAAGCGTGCGCGCAAGCCGTCAGGCGTGAGACGGTCGCCCGCCACTGGCGGCAGATCGGTGCCTGTTGCTTCGACAGGCAGGGTTTCAGGCTCAAAGACGGGGCGGGTCAACGGGTCTCTCGAAATGAGCGGATAGGGGACATGCCGCTATTTTGACCTGGCAAACAAAAAAGCACCCGCGAGGGGTGCTTTTTCTTACAGCTTTTACGCTTCCGGAGCAGCGCGGTCTTTCTTCGCGACCAGCTTTTCCTTGATCCGGGCCGACTTGCCCGAACGGTCGCGCAGGTAGTACAGCTTCGCACGACGCACATCGCCACGACGCTTCACGACGATGCTTGCCAGCAGCGGCGAGTACGTCTGGAACGTACGCTCGACGCCTTCGCCCGACGAAATCTTACGGACGATGAACGACGAATTCAGACCACGGTTACGCTTGGCGATCACGACGCCTTCGTAAGCCTGAACACGCTTACGCGTACCTTCAACCACGTTCACGCTGACAATCACCGTATCGCCAGGAGCGAATTCGGGAATGGTCTTTTCGCCGAGGGCGCGCGCAATTTCTTCCTGCTCGAGTTTTGCAATCAGATTCATCACTGACTCCTAAGTCCATCTTGTCGGCGTTCGTACCTGCCTCGCATGAAAATGCCCGGCTACGGCCCCGATAGAGGATGGGTTCACATCAGGCGCCGTACACGCATGTGCGGCGCCGCCTGGTGTCCGCTCGAAAGACCGAAGCTTTACGCCTTCGGCTCTTCCTTCGCGAGACTTGCAAGCCATGCCTCGTCGGCACGACTCAACATCTTGTTTTTTCTAGCCTTGACGATCAGGTCAGGCCGCTTGTGCAACGTGTTTCGCAAGGCCTCGCGCCGACGCCACGCTTCGATCTCCGCGTGATGGCCGCCAAGCAGCACATCAGGCACGCGCACGCCTTGGTATTCCTCGGGCCGCGTGTAGTGCGGACAATCGAGCAGCACGTCGACAAAACTGTCCTGCACCGCCGACTGCGAATCATTGAGCACGCCCGGCAGCTGGCGCACGACCGCATCCATCAAGGCCATGGCGGGCAACTCTCCGCCCGACAGCACGAAGTCGCCCAGACTGACTTCTTCGTCTACAACGCGGTCGAGCAAACGCTGATCGATCGCTTCGTAGCGCCCGCACAGCAGAATCAGCCCCGGCTGCGCGGCGAACTTCATGACACGCTCGTGATTCAACGTGGCGCCTTGCGGCGACATCATCACCACGCGCGGCGCGCCGATGCCCTGCTCCGCCTGCGCCGCCCTGGCTGCGCCAATCGCATCTTCCAGCGGCTTGGCCAGCATGACCATGCCGGGGCCGCCGCCGTATGGGCGATCGTCGATTGTGCGGTAGTTGTCGGTTGTGAAATCACGCGGATTCCACGTTCGCAACCCATAGCGCTCCTGCTTTGCTGCCCGGCTGGTTATACCCCAGTCGGTCAGCGCACGAAACATTTCGGGAAAGAGCGTGACGACATCGAACTGCATCGCTCTCTCCGTTTTAGCGAACTCGATTTGCTGAACTGTCAATAATCAGCTTCCCAGTCGACAATGATCTGCTTTGCCGCCTGGTCCACCGTTTTGACGAACACACCGACGAACGGGATCAAACGCTCGGCGGTGACCGGCTTGCCGACTTTGTCGGCTGCCGCATATTCGACGCGCAACACCGAATGCGCACCGTTGTCGATCATGTCTGCCACCTTGCCCAGGTTGACGCCGGCAAGGTTCACCACATCCAGGCCGAGCAGATCGACCCAGTAGAATTCGTCGGCTTCCAGCGCCGGGAATTCGCTGCGGCTGATGTAGACGCGAGAGCCGCGCAGTGACAACGCCGCATCACGGTCAGTGACGCCGCCCAGATGGGCCACCACACTGTCGCTATGCGTTTTCGCCTGCAATGACGGCGCCGACTTACGCTCGCGGCCTTTCATCAGCCACCAGCGCTTTGCACTGAGCAAAGCGTCGCCGCCATGGCCGGCATCCGCATGAGCGGCTACCTTGACCCAGCCTTTGAGACCGTATGCGTCGACGATTGCGCCGACCTCGACCGCGTCGGCCGGCCAACTCTCCGCCGTTTCCGCGCGCATTGCTGCTGCCTCGAACCCGGCGTTTGCAACATTGGCTTTCGCCTTACCTTCGGCCCGCTCGACCGGCTTGCGGACGAATGCACCGAATGGCGCCTGACCAGACGTCTTCGCACGTGAGCTCGCACCTTTCGGCGGCTCTTGTGTCGGCTCTTTGGCCTTTACGCGACCTGAACTGCCGGAATCACGCTCGGACATGATTGAGCCTCACAACGAACTTCGACGCCTGCTTCGGCAAAAAATCTTGCGTATCGGACTGCTCATGCGAGTTGCACGAGCCGCCGGACAAACCGACGACGATCCGCATGCGAGCTACCATTAAGCAGCCGGCTGCGCCTTTTGCGCTTCTTTCACGAGACGCTGGACGGTCGGCGACAGTTGTGCGCCAACGCCTTGCCAGTACGTGAGGCGGTCTTGAGCGATACGAAGTGCTTCGCCCTTCGTAGCGACCGGGTTGTAAAAACCAACGCGCTCGATGAAGCGGCCGTCACGACGGTTACGCGAGTCGGTTGCGACGATGTTGTAGAACGGGCGCTTCTTGGAGCCGCCACGAGCCAAGCGGATGATGACCATACTAGAATCCTTGA
>Ga0209759_1000149_pt1 | contig 120932 bp, 100 predicted proteins | sample AraplaCL_Col_mMS_FD_184261 | JGI IMG/M metagenome (GOLD analysis project Ga0209759, IMG submission 184261) | Arabidopsis root microbial communities from the University of North Carolina, USA - plate scrape CL_Col_mMS (SPAdes) (version 2) | ecosystem: Host-associated > Plants > Roots >...
GCGACAGGTGCCACTGGCGCAACCGGCTCGACTGGTTCGACCGGACCAAAGGGCGACACCGGGCCCAAGGGCGACACCGGGCCCAAGGGCGCGACCGGCCCAACCGGCCCAACCGGTCCGACTGGACCCTCGGGCGGTCATCACGACTCGGTTGTCGCGTCGACCACAACCCTGGCAACGACGACCCAGAAGACCGCCAATGTCACGTCGGACTCGCTCGGCCTCAAGGATAGCTGGCAATTCCTGCAGTCGGGCTCGACCGGCAATGGCAGCGGCGGCCAGCCGTCGCTACACCACCTGATCGGCCTGGCGGCTGGCTCGGTGACGACCGATCTTCTGAATATCCTCAATACGATCAAGGGATTTGGTCACCAACAGAACCAGCCGTCCGGCGCGAGTACGGACCAGACCTTGGATGCGACCAAGCACGGTACCGGCTACGCCAGCACCGACCACACCGCCAAGACGACCCTGAAGGATCTTCTGAAGCCGCATGAGTGAGCAAGAATCCTGGCGAGAGGCCACCGAAGGGAAACGCGCGAACGTCGCGGGAGAGCGAGGTTCGCGCGTCAAACATCTCGGCACACGGATTGGCGTGAGAGTCGCGCGGCCGATCAATTCGGAGTACAATGGTGGCATGATCGAAAACCTCGGCAGAGGCACTTCGGCCCGGGCATTGCTGAGTTCGCTCGCGTGCCGGAAGACAAAGCCATGGTGAACATCCCTGTGAACGCCGAAATCCTGGCGGTCCCGGTCCTCGCCGGTTCCGCGCAAGGCGACGCGGCGGGCGGCGAAAGTACCATGGCGCGGATCCCTGGCGGTCCGGCCGAATTCGACAAGATCGGGCCACGCCTCAAGGCGATGCTGCGAGCCGCCCGCTATCACGGTGTCGAGCTCGACCCGAACGAATTCAGGGCCGCGAGCGCGGTTCCGGCCGCCGCCGATCTGTCGCAATGGGCGCAGGACGCCGGCATGTGGTCACGCGCCGTGCGCATACGCTGGTCCCATCTTTTGCGCTTCCAGGAAGCCGGACCAGTCGTCCTGTTGTTCAACGATGGCAGCGCGGCTCTGCTTACCGGGGCGAGCGCCGAGCGAAACGTCGTCTTCCTGAAAAGTGCGGATGCACCCGACGATGGTGAAGCCATCGCCATCGACGAGCTGCGGCTGTCGCAGGTGTGGACGGGAGAGGCACTGCTGCTGCGCGCCGCACGGTCCTATGTCGCGGCGGACGCCCCCTTCACCCTTCGCTGGCTCGCCGAATTGGTGCGGCTCGAGAGCCACGCCCTGCGCGACATCACCATCGCCTCGTTCACGCTGAGCGTCCTTACCATCCTGCCGCCGCTTATCGTCATGACGGTGGTCAACAAGGTGCTGCAGTTCAACAGCATCTCGACGTTGGTGCTCTTGTCGGCGGTGATCGCCGTGGTTTTCGCCTATGAGACGCTGCTTGGCCATGCGCGGCGGCTGATCATCAATGTCGTCGGCGCCCGTCTCGACACCAAGCTGCAATTGCATGTCTTCAGCCGGCTCTTGCGCCTGCCGCTCGACTATTTCGAACGGCATCCGGCCGGCGAGACGATGTATCACCTCGCCCAGGTCTATCGTATCCGCGAGTTCCTGACCGGAAAACTCCTCAGCACGTTCCTGGATATGATCACGCTGTGCGTGCTCGTACCGGTCATGTTCTACATCAACGCCGCCCTCGCCTGGATCGTGCTGGCCTGCGCGGTCGTGATCATGCTGATAATCCTTGCCTTCCTCAGGCCGCTTCGCCGCAGATACCAGCGGGTGGTCGACGCCGAGACCTGGAAGTCGGCGGCGCTCGGCGAAACAGTCGTCGGCATCAAGACGGTGAAGGCGCTCGGCCTCGAGCCGCAGCGCAAGGCGCTCTGGGACGAGCGTGTGGCGGAGGCGGGAAAGGCTCGCCTCGCCTTCGGACAGCTTGCAAGCTGGCCGCAGACCCTGGTCACGCCGATCGAACGTGTGATGGTGCTCGGCACCATGCTGATCGGCGCCTATCTCGCGATGAACGACCGCACCGGCTACATGGTCGGCGGCTTGTTCGCCTTCATGATGATCGCCCAGCGCGTGGCGCAGCCGCTGGTCGGCCTGGCGCGACTGGTTGAGGACTATGAGGAGGTCGGAGCGGCGATTGGAGAGGCTGCGTCGGTCCTCAACCGGCCGCTGGAGAGCAGTTCGAATTCAACGGGCCTGAGACCCAGGCTGGTCGGCGAGGTCGCGTTCAGCGACCTGACCTTCAGCTATATCGCCACCAAGACACCGGCGCTCGACCGGGTCAGCTTCCACATTCCCGCCGGCAGCATGTTTGGCATTGTCGGGCGCAGCGGGTCGGGAAAATCGACGATCGCGCGCCTCCTGCAAGGGATCAACCGCGACTACAGTGGTTTCCTCAAGCTTGATGGCGTCGACCTCAAGGAAATCAATCTGCGCCATCTTCGCCAGGGGCTCGGCGTGGTCCTCCAGGACAACTTCCTGTTCCGCGGATCGATCCGCGACAACATCATCGCCGGCCGCCCGGGCCTGACACTTTCCGACGCCATGCGCGCGGCGCATCTCGCCGGCGCCCAGGAATTCATCGAGCGGATGCCGAATGGCTATGACACCTACATCGAGGAAGGCTCGCCCAATCTGTCAGGCGGTCAAAAGCAGCGGCTGGCGATCGCGCGCGCCCTCATCCACGATCCGACCATTCTCATCCTCGACGAAGCGACCAGCGCACTCGACCCGGAGAGCGAGGCCGTCGTCAGCGCCAACCTCATGCGCATCGCCAGCGGGCGCACGATGATCATCGTTTCGCACCGGCTCTCCTCGCTGACCGAGTGCGACAACATCCTGGTCATGGATCAGGGCAAGGTTCTCGACGTTGCGCCGCATGTGACCCTGCTCGAACGATGCGCGCTCTATCGCCAGCTGTGGTCGCAACAGAACCGGCACCTCGACGGCCGCCACGGCCGCCCGGTCGCTGTCCCGCCGCGGTTGGTTTGATCATGTCGCGCGCCTCATATTCGCATCAGGTCCGGTAACCATGAGCAGCACCTCTCTCACTGCCCCTCCAGCTCGGTGGCGCCGGATGGAAACGAGGGATCCGACGACGCCGGCCATACTCGAGTTCCAGTGGCCGTCGACGGCTGTCGCCAATGCCCCTATTCCGCGGGCGGCGCGAGGCATCGTCTGGATCGTTTCCAGCCTGGTCATCGCGCTGATCGGCCTGGCGGGGCTGATACCGGTCGATCAGGTCGTAACGACCAGAGGGCTGGTGGTTTCGCAATCCCCCAACATCGTCGTGCAACCGCTGGAAACAGCGATTGTCCGCTCGATCGAGGTGCGGGAGGGACAGCGCGTCCAGGCCGGCCAATTGCTTGCCCGCCTCGATGCGACCTTTACCTCAGCCGACCAAGCGGCACTGGCCATGCAGGTCTCGACGCTTGAGGCGGAGGTGGCTCGATTGAAGGCCGAGGCCAGCGGCCAGACGTTCACCTACAACGGCCTCGACCCGAGTTGGACCCTGCAGTTGTCGATATTCGAGCAACGCAAGGCGGTCTACGACGCCAAGGTGGAGAATTTCGAACGCCAGCGTGACGAACTAAGCTCGGTGATATCGCGATCGCAATTGGATGCCGACGGCTACCGCCAGCGGCTTACGGTCGCCGACTCGATCGAACAGATGCGCAAGCAGCTCGAGGCAAGGCAGGTAGGAAGCCGCCTCAACACGCTCCTGGCCGAGGACAACCGGGCGGAAATGTCCCGGGCGCTGGGCAATGCCGAACAGACCGCGGAAGCCGCCAAACGCCAGCAAGCAGCGGTGGCCGCCGAGCGCGACGGCTACATTCAGGGCTGGCGCGCTGAAGTCTCGCAGAGCCTGTCGGAGGCGAGTTCGCGGATTTCGGACGCCCGCGAACTTCTCAACAAGGCAAAGCTTCGAAACCAGTTGGTCGAGTTGAAGAGCCAATCAGACGCCATCGTTCAATCGGTGGCAAAGGTCTCTGTCGGCTCGGTCATGCAGTCAGGGGAACGCTTTTTCACGCTGGTGCCGGCCGACGCGCCGCTCGAGATCGAGACGAACATCGTTGGCAGGAGCAGCGGATTTGTGCATGTCGGCGACCCGGTGGTCATCAAGTTCGACACCTTCCCCTATTCGCAATACGGCCTCGCCCATGGCACTGTGCGGGCACTCAGCCCCGACTCCTTCTCGGCGCAAGAGCAAGCGCGCGATCCGAACAGCTCCCTGGCCATGTTGCCTTCGGATGCCGAGCCGTTCTATCGCACGCGGATCTCCATCGACCAGGTCGCCCTCCACGGTGTGCCCGCCGGTTTCACCGTCAGCCCCGGCATGCCGGTGACCGCCGACGTCAAGGTCGGCCGGCGCACGATACTCAAGTACATTCTCGGTGTGATGCTGCCGATCGGCCAGGAGGCGATGCGGGAGCCATAGAGTACCGGAGGAATCAAAGGCTCGGATCGATGACAATCCTGGATCGGCTGACTGGTTTCGCCAGCCCGGCGGCATCGTTACGCCGGGCGATCCATCTGTCTGACAGCGGCAAGGTCGCTGAAGCCTTTCCGCTCATGGCGGTAGCGGCGCGCGCGGGGATTGTCGAGGCCGAGTACCGGGTCGCGCGGTGCTATCTGGAAGGCTCGGGTGTGCCGCCGAGCCGCACGGAAGGCGCGCGATGGCTGCTTCGGGCGGCCAACCATGGGAGTGCCGATGCGCAGGCGCTCCTCGCCGCTCTTCACGTCACCGGGCTGGTGACGGCGGAAGCTGACGGCGGCGGCCCCGACTCCGGGCGCTTGTTCAAACCTGATTCCTCAGGGAAACCAGACTTCACGGCCGCTTTCGACTTTGCCACCAAGGCGGCCGAGGCAGGCTCGGCCACGGGACAGGCGATCCTCGGCTATATCCTTACCAGCGGCCCCACATCGATGCGCGATGCCGATGCGGCACACCGCTGGTACGAGAAGTCGGCTTCCGCCGGCTGCCCCGAAGGGTGCCTGGGCTTTGCCTTGTCGCTGGCTCGCCGCGGCAAGCGCGAGCACAGGGCCAGGATTGCGGACGAGGTGAGACGCGCGGCCGACGCCGGCCTGCCGACCGCAATCTACCTTCTCGCAGTCCTTAGCGAGCACGGGCTCGGCGTGGAACGCGACATGGCTACAGCTGCGCAACTCTATCAGGCTGCAGCGGAAAAGGGCCTTCCCTCAGCCCAGTTTCGGTTGGGATTGGCGTTGATCGATGGTGGCCTCAGCGACCATGATGTCGCTGCCGGAGAGGCGTGGATGCGACGTGCCGCCTTGGCTGGCAATATCGAGGCAGCCTATCTCCTGGGCGATCGCTATGCGAAGACGCAGCGACCGGATTTTGCGGAAGCCGCAAACTGGTATCGGCGGGCGGCCGAAGCGGGTCACCAGGCCGCCGCGCGCGCTTTGGCCTCTCTCTATCTAACGGGAAATGGCGTGGCCGAGGACGTCGAGGAGGGAGCACGCTGGCTGCGCATTTCCGCAAATGGCGGCAATCAGGAAGCACAGACCGACCTCGCCAATCTTGTCCTCGGAGGAGCTGGAGAGACGGACGACGGCACAAGCGTTGCCGGATGGTTCGAGGCAGCCGCATCGTCGGGCGACCTCATCGCGGCATTCAATCTTGGACTCTGCTTCGCCAAGGGAGTCGGCGTCCGCCAGGATGAGGGGCAAGCGGCACACTGGCTCAGGCGCGCGGCCGAAGGTGTTCCAGACGCGCAATACATGTATGCCCGCCTTCTCCAGGACGGGCGCGGCGTTGCCGCCGATCTATCGCAGGCCCGCGTCTGGTTTGCGCGCGCTGGCAATGCCGGTATGCTCGACGCGCAAGTGGCGCTTGCCGAGATGCTGCTGAACGGGCACGGGGGCCAGCGTGAGCCCAAGGTTGCAATGGAGCTTTTCCAGCGGGCCGCCGACGACGGTCATGCCGGGGCGATGTTTGCGCTTGGAGCAATGTACGGCGCTGGCCAGGGCCCGTCGGTCGACCAGTCGGCGGCGCAGAGATGGTACGCCGCCGCTGCCGGACGTGGGCATGGCCATGCCCAACTCATGCTGGGGCGCTATCTCCTCAAAGGGGTAGCCGGGGAGCACGATGCGGTTGCCGCTCGCCTTTGGCTTGAACGCGCGGTCGCGAACGGAATTAGTGAAGCCGCCGACGAACTTGCGTCTGCGCGCGGGTAAGTCCCCGCCCCTCTTGGCAACTCACTACACATCCATGCACATGTTCAAATGTCCTCCGCTGCTGCAGGAAGGGCTCCTCAGCTTGGAGACGTGACCCTCGCCGTATCTCGCCTCCAGCACGAGAAATAGTTCCCGCAATGCGTTCGCTTGATTACCAGATCCATCGCTGTCCCGGCCGGCGTTCAGGAGACCAAGCCTGCGCAACTGGCCCAGATATGCCAAACCAAGGGCAACTCTCGCGCCTCAATCGACCTGAAGCTGTTTAGGGCTTTTTCTTCCTGGTCTGGCTCAGGGTCACGAATCCGCCCTTTAGCAGCCCAAGGCGCCGAGCGCCTCTTGATCCGCAAATCTGTCAAGACCACCCTACCCACGCGTACAACCTTGTCATTGTCTATGTCGCAGGGCTCGCACAACCCATCCTCGACCCTTCGGATTGCGTACCGGGATCCGCTCGTATGCCAATGGACACCAAGCAGCTTTAATCGGCCTACCGAACAATTTAAATGTCGGAACAGGGTCGGGATTGCGGTTCATTAACTCACGTTCTTCTCATGCCAGCTTTGTAGCCAGACGGCCGCCTCAGTCCGGTTTCGTACTCCAAGCTCGCGCAAGACAGCTGCGGCGTGGCTTTTCGTCGTCCCCTCGGCAATGTCCAAATTTCGCGCGATCTCCTTGTTCGAGTACCCTTCGGCCATCAGGCTGAGGACCTCCTTCTGTCTCGATGTCAGCCTTCCGAGATTGCCTATGTGCCGCGGTTGGTGTCTCTGAGAAGGCGCAGCTATCTGTGGCCCCTGCCCGGCAGAGTTTCGTGACAGAAGTGGTGGAACATAGATGCGACCGGCGAGGATCTCCTTCACCGCCAGCATGACTTCCTCGTCCTTTTGCGACTTTACGATGTAGCCGTGAAACCCGATCGAAATTGCCTTCAGGATCTCTGCGCGTGAACCATCGGCGGAAATGATCGCAAAGCGTGTGTCAGGATAGGCAGACAGTACGTTGCCGAGCATTTCCTGATCGAACAGGCCCAGCATGTTCAGGTCCAGTATGGCGAGATTGATCGTAGCCTGCTGTTCCAGAAGATTGACGACGGCGTCGAAACCCGCAGTGTCGAATATTTCGACGTCCGGAATACCTGCCGTCAGTGACAGTCGCAGCCCGTAACGATACAGACCGTGATCGTCGGCGATAACGATCCGATACATTGAACTTCCCCAACGCTTACTCTTTGCCCCGCAAGCAAACCCGAACAGCCGCAGAGGCGCTGTTACCCGGAGATGACTGAACTGTGATGAGCTGAGAGTCGTGGCCAACCACTCGTCGTGACATCCCTGCGAGGCTCGCGGGTCCCATCCGCGAACATCACGTATTTCTAATATAATACAATTTGGCGATAAGCCTCTCTTTTTTTTGGGCTGACATGACAGTCAGCAAATCCGGGATTGTGCTGGAACGGATGATGACCATGAGGTCGACTGCCCGATCGGCGCCGCGGCCCCGAACTCGGACAGGTTGGAGCGCATGAACCGAAGCCGGTGCAGCATCATCACGCTTTGCTCCTTGGGGCGGCTATATCGGAACGAAATGCATGCTCGGTCTGGTCACCGCCTCGCAAGTGGTCTCTGGGTCGGCTGCATCATCCTTCTGACGCTCCAGATAAGGCTTCACATATTATGCCGGCAGCAGCCGAAGATCGTGGCCTCGCGCGCGATTAGCTCGCGAGCCCAATAGTGCGAGGAATTGCAGGCCTCGATCGAACGACCAGCGGGAGAGCCGCGGCTGCTTTGCAAATGCGGCACCTCGCTGTCGAAAGGCGACCATCTCGAAGCCAGACCCGATTAACGAACTTGAGGTGGTCTCGAACAAGAACGCCGCGCCAAACTGGACGCGATATGAGATGCCTATCGCCTCGCGCGTCGAAAGGGCGGTCATAAGGGCAGGCCTGACTTGGCCGCGCTATCGGCGTGCTCACGCCATACAATGATCTGAAGGATTCGGCATGCTCGAAAGACTGATCCAAGCATCGAAGCAGCTCATGACACGGAGGGTGGCACACTTCAAATTTTCTCGTTGATGGAACTTACCGACCGATGGAAGGTTCGCGCTACATTGGGACAACTGAGGCCCATTCCGGCCTGTGCAATCTGCAGGCAAGCGCCTCGCCGACAGGAGACGGCCATGAAACATCAGACACTTGAAGAACTGCATGAGGTGGCGGAAGTCAAAGCATCCTTTTCGGCCATGACGCGGCGTCAGCGTCTGGAACGTTGGGCCATGCTTCTCGAACGAAATCCCGAGCGGTGTCTCGCCGCTTTCCCCGGGACGGAATATATGACCTGGGATGTGCGCAATAATGCCCAGTCCGTGGACTCCGCCCTCAGTGTCGCTTTCGCCGATCCGACGTTGCGCGCGCACGGTTTGAAGAACGATACCTATGGCGAAGCCAAGCGTTTCTTCGAGCTAAAAGACTGGCAGTTGCACGCTATCGTTTGCCATTGTCATGTAGGCGGGACGATGAAAGCCGGATGGACTGCGGTTCAAGTCCGCTCCGCCATCGACACGGAAGGCAAGGTGTTTAGCAAATTGCGCGAAGCGATAGCCCGTTGGCCGGTATTTCGTGGTTTGATTCATGCGCGGGAATAAGGGGGACGCCCCTCAGGAAGTTAGCCGCGCCGCCGCATGACCGGCTCGATCTGATGCTCGCCACGGCCGACCCACATTGGTGGCCCAGTCGGCAATGTAGAGAAGGACTCTGGGTCTGCTTGACGCTCAAATACGGTCTATCACGCCAATTTTGATGTCGTGAACACCAATTCGAATTGCTCACCCAGCAGACATTCTGGCCCCGAAAAGGTGTGCAGTTGGACTTCGCGCCAGCCAAGCTTACAGCGACGCGGAGAAGTGATGGGACGACAAAAGGCCGCGCATTATCAAAAGTTGGAGCGTCGAGCCGGCGTATGTGCAATTTCTAAAGTGCTTGGCCCGCCTTGGCGAGCGAAGTCAACCACCTTTCCCCGCCGGCTCCGGCCGGCGGGCTTTTTTGTTTCCTGAAAACCTTCTCAAACCTTGGCTTCGCCTTTGCCGTAGAATGCGCCCCCTCCTGGCGGCCTGGCAATCATCCTCCCCTGGGGGACTGACAACGGGCGCATGGTTTTCACGGAATTCGTTGCGTCCTTTGGTTCTCTCCAACATGATTCAAGGTTTGCAGATCATGTCGGCCAGCAGCCCATGCAAGCGCCTCATTCGAGCCTGTCGTCCCCCCAAAACGTTTCGGTATTCGCGACGAAGGCTGGGGAGCCAAATATCCCATAGCTGCGGGTCCCATCGGTTTCAGCCTTGAGCCGCTCATGGGCGCGGGCGCCGTCGGCCTTGGCAACACACTGACCGAGGGGAGTCAGCACATGCCCCAGATGGGCGCGGCTACCGCAAGCGTGAGCGCCTCGGATCGGTCGCCGCTCAGGTGTCTTTCGTCTCGGGCCCTATCCCGGCCCCTTGATCAGCAAGTTTCATTTCAAACGAATTTGGATCGCCCGTTTCGGCTCGCGCCAAGATGTTGCATCGGGGGAACCAGGCCGGGGAATGCTATCTCTGCCAAGACCGCGCTCGGATCTGACTGGCAAAAGCAGATGAAGGAGGCATTTCTCATCTGCGTGGGTTAGACACCACACATTCTTGGGATGCCGCCTCGACGGGACGTTGTTCGCAATCGTCTTCGCCTATTCGCCGTATTTCGCCTTGCAAGCAGGGCTCAATTCGCTGAGGTGCTTCTTGAAGCACGCCGCAGCCTTGCCGATCGGCACAGTTGAGCAAAGCCGCTTGTAATCCGTTGCGCAAGGCGACTTGGTGTGCATCGAATGACCGCCTTTCGCATACGCCAGGCCTACGCCGGAGAGAGCGATGATCGCGACAACACCGGCAACGGAAATTGGTCTAGACATGACTTCCCGCTTCTTGGTGAGTTACGCAGACAAACTCATTATCCCTGATCAAGCAGCGAATGTTGCACGATTGCGTGAGCCAGGGGTTATGCCAACAGTATCCACCCATCACCTAGCTGGCCACGCGTAGACGCCGAGATCGAACAAAAGCCTTCAAGCCTTCGGAATCCAACGCCTGCCCGAAGGCATAGCCTTGCAATATGTCGCAGCCCAAGCCCTTGAGTACCCGTGCGTGCTCCATCGTCTCGACACCTTCCGCTATGACCTCGATACCCAAGGACTTGCCGATCTCAATGATCGACGAGACAACCTGCCTTTGTTGTGGCGATTTGACAATTGGAATGACCAGCTGCCGATCTATCTTCAGTCGACGAGGCTGTAGCTTGAGCAGGCTGACTATGGAGGCATAGCCGGTACCAAAATCATCTATCTCTATATCAATGCCGAGTTGCTTAATCTGATCGACATTCCAGGTGACCAAATCATCGTTTTCGTCTAGGAAAATGGACTCAACGAGCTCGAACGAAACTGTTCCCTTCTTGATATTTATTTCTCTCAAGCTCTTTATGAGGTATTCGTCTTGAAGGCGCCGTGCCGAGACGTTGACTGATACGCGTGGTATATGAAGTCCCGCAGCAGACCAGCGTTCAAGATCTGAAAGCGCTTGGTTCAGTATGGTTCGATCGATCGTCGAGACGACATTTAGCTCTTCTGCAATCCTTAGAAAGACATCTGGCGCCAAAATACCCTTCTTTGGGTGTCTCCATCGCGCGAGCGCCTCGACTCCGACAAGTTCAAGCGTTTTTGCGCTAAATTGGGGCTGGTAGAAGGCTATGAACTCGTTGCGCTCAAGGCCACCAAGCACCTCATCCGCAATCCGCTTTGTGTCGACGATTTCGCTTTGCATCGCCTCAGTGAAGAATTCGTATCGATTGCGCCCACGACTCTTTGCTCGGTAAAGCGCGATGTCGGCGTTCACCAGCAGGTGCTTGGCCTCGACGTCTTTTCCGTTGTCGAGTGCAATACCCACGCTAACACCAAACCGGCATCGGTGGCTCTGGTAGTAGACGGGTTCGCGCATCTGGCTGATGATACGGTCCGCCAGCAGCGCCAGTTGCTTGATTCCGTCATGCACTGTGCACAGGATGACGAACTCGTCTCCTCCGATCCGAGCGACGAATCCTCCATCTTCAACCTTGGATCGAAGGACGGTAGATGCGTGAACCAACATCGCGTCGCCCGCGGCATGGCCAAGCGTATCGTTGATATGTTTGAACCGATCCAGGTCGATGTGAAGCAGGGCCGCTTGACAACCGTCGCGCCTGGCGTTGGCTGCATACTGTTCCAATACCTGGTCGAGGTATCGACGGTTGGGCAAACCGGTCAGTGAATCATGAAGCGCGATATGCTCAATGCGCGCCTTGGCCGCCTCGAGCTCGGCGTTTTTTGACTCGGACAGTTGTTTTGCGCGAACCAGGTCGGTGTTTAGCAGGACGTCGGCTGTGACATCCCATTCCGCACCAATCATTTTGGGCGTCTCATTCGGAGCTTCGTATATGGTCGCCTTAGATCGGACATGGCGGATCTCGCCGTCCGGACGAACAATCCGGTATTCCGACGAATATGATCCGCGGCTGGCCACGGCATTGTCGAAATCCGCGTGGGCGGCGGCCAAATCCAGGGGGTGAATTGCGCCTGCCCAATCCGAGTAGCCGCGACGTCCTCCGTCACTGGGTTTGCCATATATTTCATTGACCCGATCGTCCCACGACAGGTCATTGGTCGCGAGATCGTGTTCCCAAACGCCAATGGCAGATGCCTCCAAAGCAAGTTCCAGGCGTCTCGATAATCGACGCAGTTCCGCATAGTTGCGCTGTCTCTCGCCGATCAGACGACCCGTGACCAGGAATGGGATCACAACCAGCGCCCCGGCCACGGCCATGATCGCACGCAAGAACCACGCGTTGCCAGGTGTCGAAGGCCAGCCGTTTTTGGGGACGGCTTCGATCTGCCACGATCCTGACGGCAGCAGAACTTGGGCCGTCACTGGATTGTTTTTGCGGATACCCACATCGCCGAAGAATTGATCTCCGGCTGGGCCCAGGGCGTCTTTACCGATGAGCGCGATGTCAATCCCGAGATCATCGTCGAACAGCCCGCTCGCCTCGTAAAGGCGCCGCACGTCGACAACAGCGGAAATGATGCCCCAGAACCTCTCAGTGTTGCCCACACTCGGCACGAAAACAGGAAACCGGCCGATAAAGCCCTGGCCTCCTTGCTTCAGCTCGACCGGACCGGCAAGTATCAACTTGCGCTCGTCTCGCGCTCGTAGCGCGGCGTCGCGCTGTCGATCGTCCTTGCGGTAATCGAGGCCTACGGCTTTCTCGTTGCCCTTTAGCGGGTACATCAAAGAAACCACCAGATCGGGCGCGCCGGCAATGTTGTTCAATTGCGAGCCCTCGCCAAATAGGTTACTCGCGAGCGAGGCAAACCGCTGCTGTCCCATGTAGGGCTCGGTCACGACCGTCGCGACGAGCCCATGCACGAGTTGAAGGTTTCCGTTGATATTCCCTTCCAGCTTGGCGCGGATCAGATTGACCTTGGCCAGGACATCCGCGCGGACGGCTTGGTCCGAGACGATTTTGTTTTGATGGTCCGCATAGGCCGCGCTGATGGCAATAACCAAAACCGCCACTGCCGCCGGAATATTTGCCGACGAAAACACGGCATCCTTTATGCCGCCTAACCTAGCGCCGAAAAGAGCCAATAGGGTGAAAGCCCTTGTGTTATCCAGGTCCCCGGATCGACCTGCCAACAGAACATTAGCTTTCATTAATTAATTTTGAACTTCACAGTCCTGGAAACTTTGCACTGTCGCGGTCGGGGACGATTCCCAGATTGGGGTAATCGTGCCCCATCGATAAGGCAAAACCTGGATTAACAGGAAACTAGTGGCCTTCGATCGCTTTGGGCGTAACAAGGTATGGTATCTTGCCGGCGCTTCGCTTCGTTGCACCGATGGAATAGGCCATTGGTATCTTGGGAGAGTTGCTTGGCAAGCCGTACATATCCTTGCCGGCGCGCACCGCAAATGAAAAGTGCTGCCACGAAACCCTGTCATGCTCGTTCAGAAAATCGAGCGTGAGCCCGGCTGAAATCAGCGCGTTCACCACGTCGCTGATCGGATGGATCCACTCATAGTACCGAGGATGCTTCAAAAGGCGATCGTCGCCGGTATAGGTCCGTTCCTCGTTCCATGCGAGCGGTCGAGCTATAGGCGTTCGCCAATCGTGCTTAAACTCCAGCGCAGCGGCCTTACGATCACACTGAAACATCAGCGGATGGCCCTCGGCCATATAGAGCCGGCCGCCTGGTCGCAGAAGATCAGCAACGACCCGCGCCCAGCGAAACACGTCGTCCAGCCAGTTTACCGATCCCCAGGTGACGTAAGCGATGTCAAAGGTCCGGCCAAGCGCTTCGACTGCCTCGAACAGTGGCGCTTCCACAAAGCGCACATCAGTGCCCGCCTTCGCAGCGAAATCCCGCGCAGCTGCGATCGCGGTCGGCGAAAAGTCGAGGCCAGTCACGCTGCCTGCGCCGAGATTTTTCAAACTGATCGTGTCGAGCCCTATATGACATTGCAAATGGACGATGTCCTTGCCGACAATGTCACCGACCTCGCCCGTTTCCAGTTCATAGAGATTGGATCCGCCTGCCAGCACATTTTCGATCTGGTAGCTGCCGGTTGTGTCGGTCGAATGCAGTTCGGCCCGATCATCCCAATTAAGTCGGTTTGCACCCAGAAACGGTTCCAAATTCCCAATCCCCGACGACTGACGCTTGGTAAACAAGTCGTTAATATATCTTTGCAGTTAAAGGGTCCCGCGTCAAATCTCGGGCCTGATGGCCTCGCGTTGGACCCGGTGCTTTTGCCATCGGCCTTGATTAAAGCCACTATTCCGAAACTACTGAAGCCATCCCGTCTGGCTCGACGGGCAAGCTGATGAGACCCTGGGAAGAATCGTCATGATCGCCAGCTAACGGCCATAATTCGGGAAGCCCATCGGCACACTGGTGCCGCACCCGCCAGATTCGAACCTGTGACCTCCGCCTTCCGAGGGCAGAAGTCGATAGTGTGTCAAATCCGGTGACCTTAGGTCGGCGCACACAGAAGCGAGCCGCTACTGAGGTTGATGTGGCCGAGACGCCGAAGTCGCTGTTCAGTACCGATCATTGCGAGCGGGAACCCGCTCAGTCAGATGTTTGTTGCTTCATCCGACGCTCGGATCGATTGAGACGCCGGTGCAATTCGCGGTATTGCGACGCCATAACCTGCAACGAAGACATCCGCCGTCAAAACCCAGGCGGCCGCTCCGGCCGGGGTTCGATCGTTTACTTAACCTGCGGAGCCACAGGAGTGCCGTACCGAGCCGGGTCTGGAACCAATTTCTGGAAGATCGCATCGTTCTTCGCTCGCCATGCTTCATCCGCAACCCACAGATATTCCTGGTCCGGCATCAACGGGACGGCTTTTACGTCGGCGCTGGAGATGCGCAGGTAGAAGCTGGTCCGCTCCTGGTTGACCTGCAAGTAGCGGAGAGGAACGACGATGCTGTCCTTGCCGGCGATGAAAAACCCGCCAGAGGCGACGACTGCGTAATCCAATCGGTCCTTGGTACCGATCACGACATTTCGAACTTCGCCAACGATCTTATCATCCGAACTACGAACCTCGGAGCCGACAATCTCGTCGACACGCAGGCCAGGTCCAAGGTCGTCTAGATTGATGAGCGGACGCGCGCCGGGAGCGTCGCGATTGCCTTCGGCGTCACCGCCTTGATGCTGTTGTGGATCGCCCGCGGCCAACTGTTCATCGGCCAGGTCTTCATCGTTGCCCGCCAGCTTTGCCATTGATGGCGCGGCAATCAACTGACGGATGTTAGCGAGCACGCGCTCGCAATCGTGATGAAGACCGTACGTCCATAACACAAACGCGGCATCCCTGAGGGTTCGAAGGTCATGCACGAGGTATCTATTTTCCGGCTTGCGCAACTCTGGCCTTTTGAGGACTGCCTCTTCGAGTTTTGCATCGGAAATGTTACAGACGGCGAACGCTGGTCCAACGCCAAACGCGCAGAACAACGCCAAAGGCGCTGCGATCCTGATAAATTTCATAATCATTCCCCACAGGCGGCTTCTTGCTTTGACTTCGTGTGTCGGGCACGCCAATCGGGTGGAAATGTACCGCGGAACATTTGTACCAGCAGAGTTCAACTGCCAGTAGCCATTTTTGTTCCAACGGCCTGACGGTTGATGGACTGAAAGAACCGCCGTCACCCGAGCGAGTACGCGACCCCGGATGGAGCTTGGTTCGTCGCGATCCCTTGAGGGACCTGAGGTGGCGCGTGACATTGCACATGGCGCAACTGACACCTTTGCTGTTCGTCGTGCCGGCTCCTGCGGTGATTGCTTGCGCAGTCCGGCGGATCCGTCGCAGTTGCGTCGTTCCTGTTCTAGGAACTCAAACCTATCAGTGCCGTTGCGAAGAAAATGCGGACCTTTCGAGGTCCTGTTGCAACCCAAACTTCGAGAGGCGCTCCAGCGATAACGACTTTCATGAGATGGTTTTCTCCAGGTGTTCCTGTCAGGACAAAGAAGCCAGAAGTCTGCTTGCTCGTGACCTCTGTTGAGATGGCGAGTGAGCAGCTACTTGAATGGCCGGGGAGCGGGTTTCATCGGCAAGTAGCTATAAGGGTGTGCGCAGCGGCGCTGGCGGATCAGGCCACGTCACAAGAGGCTCGCCACTGCTTCAGGCTCGCTGCGAAAGAGGCAGGAATGCTCATTACCGAATAGGGCTTACAGCCGGAACCGTTCTGTGTGCCAGACGACTTGCCATCCACCTGCGTCGGCTCATGAATAACCAGCTTCTTAGGCAGGTGGTCAAGGTGAAGCACCCCGGCGAAGGCGAGCAGTATTTGTGAGGCCCAACTTGGTGCATTCATCCGACTGAAGCCGTATTAGGTCAGCCAATGGTCCGATTGATGGAACGGTTGATGGCCGTGCGCATTTGATTATGGCAGCCGGATCGAGTCCCCCTCTTCGGCGGTCGGTTGAACACCCGCTGTTGGGTGGCGGATGGTGGGCTCTCTTCTGTCCGACAGTGGGTGTTCTTCTATTTATCGGGCTAGCGTTGTTCAGGTAAATCGCATGCCAAAAACTGCTCGCTGATCACCTCCTAGCCACATAGGCCGGCGGCTGATCATTCTGAGCTGGGAAGGCCGAAGCAAGCGACAGACTTCGATTCCGGTACCTAAACCTGCGGGACTTTATCTAGATCTATCGCTAGCAGTCAGTAGGCTTCTCTGCTCATTCCACCAGAATCCCGCTGCGAAGCGGGCCTAAACCCTCGCCAGGCAAGTGCTTCACGCCGCTGATCACCCCCGGCTTGACCCCGTCAAGGCAGGGACGCATGTGAATGAGGCTCACATTAACCGATCGGATATTCAATCAATGCGGCGTAGGCGAGACCTAAGAGGAGGATCAATACGGCGCCTCCTAAAAGGATGCTGAGCGCGATCCAGGCCCGCCTTGCTTTCGAATTGCTGCTCATTCGATAGTGACCATTCAAAGGCGGGCAAACAGCCTAACGACGCAGCCCGAAGAAACTCAGAACTGCCAGGATGACGACAACTAGGCCGACGATGTAGATAATACTGTGCATGACTTCGCCTTTGTGAGGATGTGGGAGCTTACGTCGGCACCGTAACGAGTAGTTGGAGCGATCGTTCCCGAAGTAAGGCTACAGTCGCCGGGAATCAGACGGAGGTCTGATTGGAGCAGGCATTGGTCGCAGGCATGACACTCCAGGCTTTGAAGCACATTGCGAAGCGCTGGTGAAATCGTCCCTTCATTGCCAGCTCATGGATGCCCGATAACTCAGGCTCCCCGTCTCCAATGCGGGGAAATCAAGTGTCACTGCCTCTCGATCTCAACGACGACCGCAGCCAGGACATCGCCTTCCGGCCGCTTTCGGCCGGCTGGATGAACTTCAGCCGGCCCCCGGCGGCAGGATCCATGAGCGGTTCCCAAGGGCACAAGGCGGAACATTCGCGCCGCGAGGCTGTTCCTCTAAAGGAGGAAACGCCCATGACCGAGCGCCACAACGAACACTACCATAACGATCGAAAACCCGTACCCACTGAAGACCCCTGCGAGGTCGCCCATCTAGCCCGAAAACTTCACCTCACGATGCCGGAAGCGAGAATGCTGATGCGGCAGCATGGCAACAATCACGCCCGGCTTGAGAGGGAGGCGCGAAAGCTTGTTTATCAGCCGCGATGACCAAGCTGTCCGATAGGGCGCCTAGCCTTAGCCGCACGTCGTGGCGCCGGCGAGCCAACCTAATCGACGCCACCGCCTAGCTCCATAACAGGTCCGTTGGCACGTGGCCCTTCACGTCCACGATATCAGGCCGGCCGATTTCGTTGGTCAAGGCGGGCGTGTTGTAGACTGCCAACCCTGACACTATGCAAAGATCGTCTATTTGGCCTGTTAGCGAGATTCCGCCACCATTCCTGCGACGAGGTCGCACCCACGCGGGGACTGTCTGCTGTGGCTTATGAAATTGTAAAACACCGCAGCCGGAACGTATTGGTCATCACTTCGTTGTGAGTTGCGAGTGTCTCTCAGGAAATCAGGAGGAATTGTTGAAACTTTTATTGGGAACTGCCATCGCGGCAGTGACGACATTTATATCCTTGGTGCCCACCTATGCACAGAGCATAGTCATCCAGCCCGAGAACGGCGGGGGCTATAATGACCAATACTCCTCCGACAATGGGGACGAATTTTATCGCCACCATCGGCACCACCATCAGGACAGTTACGGCGACGACCAATATGCCGGTCAGTCCGATGACAACCAGTACAACGATGGGCAATATAGGCGGCATCATCACCACCACAATGGTTGCCGCGTATTTGTAACTACGCACTGGCGCCATCATCACCGGATTGTCGAGCGCACTAGAGTATGCGGATAAGGCCTCTTAAAATTACGGGCCCTTCGAATTGTCTTTGCGGGACCTTGAAGCTGGAAAACCCGGCATCGTTCAAGGCGATGATCTCGCCGCGATGATGGCGCTCTCCACCTCGAGGTCTCGGGCGACCTTGGCGAGGTGGCGATAGTTCGCCGTCCGGTCGACGCCGCGGCGGGTGAAGATTTGCACGCCGCCGTCGTCGCGCACGATCTGCGACCGGAAACCGTCGATGTATCCTGCCGTAGGCCTCGGGAGGCTTATCGACCAGCGTCGCAACAAGGCTCTACGGCCTTCGACGGATCCCCGCATAAGGAAATGATTCTCGGTTGCAACGAACTGCAGTTCCCGCGTTGCGCTCAATCCGTATTCATAGCTGGAGGAGAGATCATGGCCGACGACAAGAGCAAGCGTGACGTTCGCGACCGCAACCGGGTGTCAGCGGACGAGGATTATGAGGTGCGGTACTTTGCGGAGAAAGCCGGCATTACCCCCCAACAGGTCAGGGACTTGATCTCGAAGCACGGCAATGATCGAGCAACGCTGGAGAGGGAAGCCAAAGCGCTCAAGGGCCGGTAATTACATGCCGAAATACCAGGTTGAAGAATTCTACGGCGAGCGACTTGTCGCATCCCAAACCGTGGAAGGTGAAAATCCGATGAAGGCGGCCGAACGAGCTGTAGGGGGTGCGATGTCGCCGAGGGCCTTGCAGAAACACTGGTTCAGGGTCGTCGATGAACGGCTAGGATCAGTGCATGAATTCAGCTTGGCTGAAACTGGCGATCCGAAAGATTTCGCCAAATGATCGGCTGGTGAATGTCCAGCGCGCCGCGGGCTCACAGTGAGTGAGAGCCATTGGGTCTAAGCCAGGCCGCTCGCCCGGTGCAGTGATGAGAGAGGCCACCGTTGCGCGTGTCACACTGGTGGCATCGTCATCAACATCATCTGCGATGAGACCAAAGTCCCGTCCACAGCCAAAGAGGTCCTAGGTCGGGAAACTCTGGGCGTTTCGATAGTTGTACCCATGAGCCCACGCCAACGAGTAAACCCCCATGCGCTTGTCCCTTGAATTCAACGACGCGCGGGTCGCGTTAGTGTGTCCCGTTTGTTCACATACATTCGTAAAAAAGGGCTCGTGGCTCAGAACCGTCAGCAGGTACAAATGCGAGGGCTGCGGAGCGAAAGTGCGGATTGGCTATGAAGAGAAGCTCGCGATATTCGAGAGCCACCTTGGAGACAATCGACCTGTCATCCCCCAAATGCAGTCGCGCAACAAGCCTCCACGCTTGATCCGGTGGTCCTGACGACGCTATCCGACCTTGAGCCACCCTCAGAGACTAAGCTTCTTTGCGCCGCGAGCCACAGGTTCGATATCAGACTGAAATACGACGAGCGCGCGCCGAGAGCGGTGCCGCGTTGTCCGTGGCCGCACTATCTGCCAGCTCCTCAGGCTTGGCAACCGGCGCCTCAGACAACCGCTCCAACCCGAGAAAGGTATCGACGATATCATCGCCGCATACGCTGTTGTCGTGCCCCACCACTTCGAGCAGCCGGAGCCGAATTTCGCGCGCTTCTTCCATACCGCGTCATTCTGGGCTCCAGTTTTTATTAAAATTAGACGGAACAGAAAACCCCGTCCCGAGTTGAATTTCCAAGTGGTCGGCCCGTCAGGGGTGTAGCCGCGAGAAATCTGAAACTCCCGTCGCTTACGCTTATTAGCTGCGACGGGATTTTCTTATGACCACCTTTCTTCCTGCCAAGGTGCTCGCAGCTAAAGCTCGATTAGCTCGCGCTGACGAGCGATGTGCTGGATGCCATCGCTGGCCAGAGTTTCAGGAGCGCAACCTTACAGTAGGTCATGTTTGTACAGCGTCCTGCCTACGTCCCGGTAACGAAAGGCACTCATTTCGAACAATATCCACTGGAGCAAGTCAGGGTCGACTAGACCCGGTGTGGGACTGCGTTGCCTGCCACTCGCTTTCCGGCCCCTGCAGCGCTATGCGCTTGACGCGGAGGCGAGCAATCGCCAGCGCCCGTTGTAAGTATCTTTTTCCAAAATAGCTGCCGATGCCGGCGTGCGGGCCAATCGTCCGATGCCCGTTTTCCCCACAGGGTATTCTGACCATCCAATGTTATTTGCATTTTTCCCAGCTTCTCGCATAGTGAGCCCGAAGAGGACGTGGGAGCCACCTGCATGGAACGCCTGCTGAAATCCACCGAAGTCATCCAAAAAGCCATAGACGAAGCCATTCAGGGCAACGTCGTCTCGCTTAAGAAGGCCGTCGCGTTTATTCGAACGAGGCGCCCCGACCTAAAGGACGAACTGGACGAATTGGGCGATGACAACCCACTTTGTGAAAGGGTTGTCCGGATTGCTGCACAGACTGGAAAGGCCGTCCTCTTCGACCTGCACGAATGACGCCAAACCCGATTGCCCCACACAGGACGGGCCTTGCGGGCGGCGCATTAGTTGAAGCTTTCACACACCGAAGCAACAGACCTTTTGTCCGACAAAAACCCCGGCCATATTGGTTTCCCCGCGCTGAGGCCGGCTTTCTTATTTGCGCCTAGGAAATTCGATGATTATTGCCCCTGGCTCGGGCTCTAACGGCTCATGCTGCCACTGCTCGTGGTAGAAGACCTGGCGAAAGTCCCGCTGATCGACCTTCTGCCCGCAAACTGGGCAAGGATAGAAATAGTCCGCTTCGGTCGCCGGCTCGCCACCATGGCGCTTACCGAGTATAGGCGGGCCGAGATCCGACAACTTCGTCATGGTCAAACCTTGATGATCGAAGCCGGCGGCTTCCGACTGGCCTCTTTCAGTTGCTTGAACTGCAGATAGGCCTTCGCTGCATGGTCACATCGATGCCGGGATGGGCCATTGGTATGAAGGATCACTTCCGCAGCATCCTTCGACAAGCCATGCTTTTCCATGAAGAAGGCAAGGTCGTAGGGGCACACGTCCGATGTCGGATCGCTGCTGGTTTTAGGCTTAGGCGTGGCCATATCAATGATCCTCCGGCGGTCGAAGGTCCGCTATTCCTCATTTGAGCCATTGAACACGGTGGTGCCATAAAAGTTCCGGGAACTAATTAAGCGCATGCTAATTAAAGCCTGTGCATGCGTTTGGCGTTTATCGAGCCGTTGCTCCCGGCAACGGCAAACGTTTCGGTCCGGACCTCCGTCCATGCATTTCGATCAGCTCAACATCATCTATTGCCAGAGCGCCGCGCCGACCGGCCGTGACGATCCTAGTCTGCAGTTCACAGACCGCGCACTGACACTGCGAACGTGGAACGAGATATTGACCGCCGAGCGGCCTGGCAGCGATTGGACTCCATGGAAGAAGGCCCTGCGAGGCGCTTAGACCAAATCCGGCGGCGAGAGAATTGCACTTCGCCAAAACTGACCGTTGGCTCGACTCTCGTTGCAATCGAACACTGGGGCTCTGGCCTGCCGAAGTGATGCTTGAAGAACAAGCCCAAGGACCGGCGACCGCCGGGCCGGGGTGTATCGAAAGGCGCGTGAGGAGGAGCAGGCCCTGCAGCGGCTTCGTTCCGAGCAGGCCGAGCATAGGGCAAGGCTTCGGCGGCGTAGAACAGCAGGCGGAGGGAAACGCGCGATGGCGTCCTCTCTGCGGCGAGCCTAGCCTCTTTGCGATGAAGTAGAGGATATGCTGGCGCCTATCGCGGCAAGGCTAATGATGAAGACCAATCAAGGCCTCCAAACCATTACTGCGGTACCCGATTCTGTCCATGGAACGCACTCCTCCCAAAGTGCGCAGCAACCGGCGAGTTTCAACGCGCTTCACGAAAACAGGTTGCCGGCGCGACCGTCAGCCTGTCGACAATGCTTATGCCGGCCTTTGCCAACATTGGTTGATCACGAATGTGCGGATGAAAGGGGTAGGCCGGTGCGACCATGGTGGGGGTGCGGGGGTCGCACCAGCGATCGAGGGTGGGCAATCCTCCAACTTCCCGCCATTTCGATCTAACAGTGTATTAGAGTTTGTTCAATTAAGACCGAGTCTCTAGTCAGCGGTCCAACTTTGGTCGGATAACTGCAATGGCGTCCACGATGGCATCGGCGGTCGCCCGGTCTAAGGAGATATCCAAAGCGCCTTCAGTCGTCAGCATCGATAAGATGCCACGGCAGCCGCCGTCATCTTCGACGAGGCCTACTTGAATTTCATCGCATATGACTACTCTCTTGCCGGCGGTCGCCCTCTTGTCGGTCATTGCCTCGGTTCTCTCGCGACGGCTCGACAAAAGGTTATTCGACCGCTGGGGCGTGAGCAATTTGGACTGAATGCCCTGATCTCACAGGCCCAACGGCTAGGGCGGCCGGCGCCTAGGACGCGCAGAATATCCGGCGCCGACACGCCGTTGGGGTTGCGCCTTACGGCATCTTCGCTTCTGGAATTTGGTTCGCCAACGCGGCCTTCCCCGCCCATAGAATCTGGCGCAAGAAGGACCGACTTAGACGCAAGAATCAGGAATAGGCGCGAGAATGGGATCTAGGCGCAATGATAGTTGCGCCTAGACGCGTGTCCGCTGGGGTTTGGCCTTTCGGAGATCACCGCGCATCTTGTCGGGCGGCAGCTGGCGGATTTACTGCGGCGTCATCAGATCCCGCTCCCTCCCCTTCGCGCGTAACCGAAAAAACGAGGCCCTGCTCAGGACGAGCGCAGCTTCACAATGACCACTGACGCCGGCCTTTGGTCGAATGTTTCGCGATCCTGAGGCCAGTCATAGTTGTTGAGTTTGACGGAGTTCCGGAGCGCTTTCGTCGAAGAGATCCAGGCTTTCAGTCTCAATTCGCAGGCGGGCCGCCCCGTTGTCGACCGGGAGCCCCAGCACATGACTGGCGCTCTTCCCCTGGGCTACGGGCCCCCGCCGCCTATATATCAGCATAACCGCTTTCGTAAGACCGCGCCGGCTGAGCGAAACGGCCAGGTCGGAAATTCGAGAGCAAGGGATGATCATTTCCGCTGGCAATCTCGCCGGCAAGCAGTTCGCCGCCAATCAGGCCAAGCGTTGCGCCGCTGTGGCTGAAGGCAACGTAATACCCCTCGAGGTCCCGCAATCGGCCAAAGACCGGCTCGCCATCGCCCGGAATCGGCTTGGGACCAGCACCATAGCTTTGCAACTCCAACCTTGGATGACCGTCGAGAACCTTCGAGGCTTCATCGAGAAGCCCCTGGATCGTCGAACTCTTGACACCAAAAGTGCCGTCGGAGTTGACGGCCACCTCTGCTTCCGACCACGCGGAATCGAGCGCGAGAGCTCCGTCCGGCGTCGGCCGGATGGCGACACGCGGTGTGTTGAGCACGGCCCGAAGCGGCAAGTGGACTGGTTTCGTTCTGACGATCAAAGCGATCGGCGTCCCGTCGGCGATATGCCGCCCGGAATCTGCAACCATGCGCGGCACATCGGCGCCGGTCGCCAGGAGCACGGCGTCGGAAGCGAAGCTGGCACCGCCTGTCGTGGTGACGCCGGTGGCGCGGCCGTCGACCACCGTGACCTTGGCGCTTCCTGCATCGGTGATCAATCGGCCGCCAAGCCCCATGAACTCCGCAACCAACAGGTTGATAAGCGACGGCAGGTCGACCCAGCCTTCGCCCGGATTGAAGATCGCGCCTTGGGGCGTGACAGCGCTTGCCGCGATACCTGGCGTGACTGACGCTATCCCGCTCGGTGCCAGATACTGTGCGTCATACCCCAGGTTTTTCTCATGGGCAAAGACATCGGCGATCTCGTTCGAAGCATCGTCGGCATCCCATGTCAGGCCTCCGTCGAAACGCAGCCAAGCGGCATCCGGATATCTCGCCGACAGCGTCCTGTAGCGGTCGATCCCGATCATGCGCAGGCGATGATATTCGGCCGATCGCTTGCGCGCGGAGTTGAGCCAGGCGAGCGAGCGGCCGGAAGCTCCCTTGGCGAGCGGTCCGTCATTGACCAGAACGGTTTCAATGCCGAGTCGCGCAAGATGAACAGCCGAGGAAGCACCAAAAATGCCGCCACCGACAACAACGACCTTTGAGACCGAATGTGATGTAGCCATGGGATAGTCTTTCACTGGTGGATATCGGATTGAACGACCTGTACGGGCTCGAGGGGTGGTGCAATCAAAGCACTTCGGCGAGGAAGTGCTTGAGACGCGTGCTTTTCGGCGCGTCGAAGATCGCAGCAGGCGTTCCGACCTCGATAACGCGGCCTTCATCCATGAAGACGACCTGATCTGCGACCTTCCGGGCAAAGCCCATTTCATGGGTGACGACAACCATCGTCATGCCGCGCCGACCGAGGTCCGCCATCAGGTTGAGAACGCCTTTCACCAGTTCGGGATCGAGAGCGCTCGTCACCTCGTCGAACAGGATTACTTCCGGGTCCATTGCCAGTGCACGGGCGATTGCCACACGCTGCTGCTGGCCACCGGACAGGCTGCCCGGACGATGGTTCTTGCGGGCGGCCAGCCCGACATCGGCAAGGCGCGCCTCGGCGATGCGCTCGGCCTCCTGCGCCGGCAGGCCCTTTACCTTCGTCAGCGATAGCATGACGTTTTCCAGGGCCGTGTGGTCGGGAAACAGGTTGAACTGCTGGAACACCATGCCGACACGCCGGCGCAGCCTTTCAGGCTTCATCGCCAAGATGCTGGAGCCATCGAGCAGCACGTCGCCGCCTTTAGGCTCGACCAGACGGTTGAGGCAGCGCAGCAGGGTCGACTTGCCCGACCCTGACGGACCGATGACGCATGTGACGGTGCCCGGCTTGACCGTCAGGCTCACACCCTTAAGGACATCGAGATCGCCATAGGCCATGTCGAGATCGCTGACGGCGAGACTGCCGCCCTTGAACCGGGAAAGCGCAGAGCTCTCCTCAAGACTGGTCTGTGCAGGTGTACCGCTAATGGCGCTTTCCAGTTCATCAACCTCGGCAAGGCCGCTGGTGACGACGCCGGCATTCTGCTTTCCGGCGCGAAGCGAGTTATCGATGTAATTGACCACGTGGGTCAACGGCACGGTGATGACGAGATAGAAAACGCCGGCCAGCAGCAACGGCGAAAGGTTTCCGGTGACCACCGCCTGATCCTGCCCGACACGGAAAATCTCGCGCTCCGACGCGAGCAGACCGAGGAAGTAAACAAGGCTCGAATCCTTGACGTTGCCGATGAATTGGTTGACCAGCGCTGGCAAGACGCGGCGGATGCCTTGCGGTATCACGATCAGGCGCATGCCTTGGCCGTAGCTCATGCTGAGCGCTCTGCAGGCTTCCATTTGCCCACGCTCGACGCTCTGGATGCCCGAGCGGAAGATCTCGCCAATATAAGCGCCAGCGATCAGACTGAGGGCGAGGATGCCCAGCGGAAAGGGCGACGGCCCGAAGATTTCACGCCCGATGCGGGCAAAACCCTGGCCGATCAGCAGAATCGTGACGATCGCCGGGAGGCCACGAAAAATATCGGTGTAGACGCGAGCCGGAATCCGCAGCCAGCGCGATTGTGAGATGCCCATGACTGCAAGGATCATGCCCAATATAACGCCGAGCACCGTCGACGAGGCGGCGAGGATCAGGGTGTTCTTCAATCCGATGGTGACCATGCTTGGCAGCACATCCGCCATCGCCTGCCAGTCGAGGAAACTGCGCCGTAAATTTTCAATCCAGTCCATTCAGCCCCCTTTCCGTTGCGCTGTTCGCACCGGAGGACATCAAGCGGCAGGTAAGGCCGGCCGTTGGCATGCATGCCGGCGGCCGGGTGCGGCTACTTCTTGGGGAGGTATTGGTCAGGCATCGGCGAACCAGGGAACCACTTTTCGTAGAGCGTCTTCCAGGTACCGTCCTGCATTGCAGCGTGGAGCGCGGTGTTCAATGCGCCGCGGAACTTGTCGTTGCCCTTGCGGATCACGAAACCGGCGGGAGCGTCGAAAGACGGAATGTTGATCGCGATCTTCAGCCCAGGATACCGCTCGCCATACTGTTTGGCGGCCTCGTAGTCGAGGAAATGCGCGTCGATGGTTCCGCTGTTGAGCGCTGAAACGGCGGAGTTGTTGTCGGGGAATTTGACCAGATCGGTTCCGACAAAATTCTTCGCAGCGTAGATTTCCTGCAGCGTCCCCTGCACGACGCCGAGGCGCTTGCCCTTGAGCCCGTCCTGCGACGTGATCGCCTTGTCGGCGGTGAGTACTGAGAGATAGCCTGCCAGATAGCCGTCCGAGAAATCGACGGTCTTCTTGCGCGCATCTGTCGTGCCGATCGCGGCAACAGCCACATCAAAGCGCCCATTGGCAACCGACGGCATCAGAGCCGAGAATTCCTGACCGGTGAATATCACCTGGTCGGACTTGAATCCGAGGCGGCTCGCGACGTTGCGGAACAATTCGATGTCGAAGCCGGTGAACGTGCCATCTGCCTTTGTAAAGGCGTAGGGTTTGGCATCGCCCATGGTGCCGACGCTAATGAATTTCGCATCAATGAGTCCATAGGGATTGTCCTCGGCGACGGCTGCTCCCGAAACCAGGCCGGCGCCGATGCACACGACCATGAGAGCCATTGTTCGGACCGGTGACATCAACGATCTGAGAATTCCTGTCCTGCTCATGTCTTCTCTCCACTCTGAAGGTCTGTTCTTGTTGGTAACTCGCCTCGAGCCAGCAATCGTGCTCCAACCACCCGCTGCCATGACTACCGCATGAGGCAGGAGGCTTTTGGTTGCCCCTCGCGACTCGCAAATATCTAAAAGAGACCGGTCTCTCATTGATTGAGACCGGTCTCTTTGATAATCGTTACCGCTAGATTGACCTTCAGTCAACAACTCTTGTAGTCGTGCATCCGATGAAAAACACCGCGCCCAAGACCCGGTCGATAACTGTCAGTGATGTCGCCCGCGCGGCGAACGTGTCGAAGGCAACAGCGGCGCGCGTGCTCGGCGGATACGGTGTCGTCAGCGACATGATCCGCGCGGAAGTCATGGCCGCCGCAAAGACCCTTGACTACCGTCCGAACGAACTGGCCCGAAGCATGACGACCGGCAGATCCGGCATCATCGGCGTGGTGGTCGGAGACATCGAGAACCCGTTCTTCAGCCTTGCGGTGCGTGGAATCAGCGACGCAGCAAGAGCTGCGGGGTTCAACGTCATTCTGGTCAATTCCGGCGAAAGGATCGAGGTCGAAAAGGCAGCCGTGCGGCTGTTGATCGACAAGCGCGTCGACGGGCTGATCGTCACGCCATCAGAATCGCGTGACATCTCTCATCTGCGCGACATCCATCGTTCAGGCCGTCCGCTTGCGCTGCTTGACCGGGCGCTGGCTGAACTTGATGTCGATACTGTCACGGTCGACGACCGGGGGATCGCCATGCGCGCGACCCGCATCCTTGCCGATGCCGGCCACCGCAACATCGCCTATGTGACCGCGGTGGACGCGGAAGGACATGAGTTCCGCGATCTCGGCCAAATCTACACGTCCTCGGTTCGCGAGCGCATCGACGGTTTCCTCACCGTCTGCCGAGATGCCGGAATCGATCGGCCGGAACGTTATGTTCGCCTTGGCGCAACACGACCCGATGAAACGCGCAGGATCGCCGACCAGTTGCTGTGCGGGCCAGATCGGCCGACGGCGATCCTTGCTTCCGACAGCGTCATAGCACTGGAGATCTTCAGGGTGATCCTCCAACGCGGCTTGCGCGTTCCCGAGGAGATTTCGCTCATCACCTTCCACGATGCCGATTGGACGAGCGTGACGACCCCGCCGATCACGGTAGTTGATCAACCCGTCTACGCTCTTGGCAAAAGCGTCGCGGAACTCCTCATCCGCCGTTTAAAAGGTGATATACACACCCCTGAAAGGCTCATCTTGCCGACAGGGATCATTGAGCGCGGATCCGTTGGTCCGCCTGCTGGTCAGGGGGAGCGTTAGGTTCTCGTGCGTTCAATGCCTTCTCCTGGGCTTAGTGAAGCAATGGAACGGGATTATCGGGTCTTGCCAGGCATTTGAGCTATGCTGCCTTTCTCCATGATCTTGTTCGCGGCATCGTCGGCATCCCATGTCAGGCCGCCATCGAAACGCAGCCAAGCGGCATCCGGATATCTCGCCGACAGCGTCCTGTAGCGGTCGATCCCGATCATGCACAGGCGATGAATACAAACGCGGTGCGGGTCGCCTGAAAGGTTCAGGCGTCCGCCAAGGCTTCCTCGCGCGTCGCGTCGTCCTTTCTGATATCGGCCGCGAGCCGCTGTGCCCATCGCGCCACAGGCGACGGTGTCTGCGGCCGCCAGGTGGGGGCTCAGGGCCTGCTGGTCTCGCCAGCGCTCCATTACGAGCACCCGTCCGCGAGACGCGTCAACCATGGCGGCGTCATAGGACAGGACGCTGTCTCCCTCGCGGGTGGCTTCGGCAAGATCGGCGAGGTCCGGTTTGAAGACCGGCAAGTCCCAGGGCGCAACCTGCACGTATGACGATGAGCATGGCGAACCACTCCAGAGCTCGAGCAAGGAACAGGTCACCGCGCGGGCGAGCCCCGTCGGCGTCAGGCGACGCTCAGAACGATCTTGCCCTGGATGCCTCTCTCGGCGGCGCGTTGGTGCGCGCGAGACACCTCCGACAGCGGAAAGACGGTGTCGACTACGACTCGGACAGCCTGCCGGTCGAATAGCGCCGCAGCCTGCGCCAGCTGCGCGCCGTTCGAGCGGACCTGGGTCGACGAGACCCGGATCCCAAGCTGCGCTGCGGCGTCGTGGCCTTTGAAGCCCAGGGGGTTGACAAGGAACAGGGCGCCGCCAGACCTGATCACATCCAGAAGCCGTTCCATCCGAGGACCGCCTACCGCATCGAGCACGAGGTCGACATCCCGGACGACCGTTTCGACGGCGGTTTTTTTGTAATCGATGACCTGGTCGATTCCGAACGCGCCGAGCATCGCCGCGTTCTTGGCTGAGGCCACAGCGATCACCCGCGCGCCCCGAGCCTTCGCCAGCTGCGCCGCCAGATGGCCGACACCTCCGCCCGCGCCGTTGATCAGCACCGTCCGGCCCTCAAGCTCGGCCGGCTCATGCGGGAAGTTCTGGAACGGGTTGGGCGCGTCATGGCCAAGCTCGACGAGGAACTGCCACGCCGTCAGCAGGGACATCGGCGCGGCGGCCGCGTGGATGTGATCCAGCCTGGCAGGCTTGTGGGCCAAGTGCGAGGCCGGCGCGCTGACGTACTCGGCATAGGCGCCGCCGCCAGTCATCACACCCTCAGGGAAACGCACCATGCCGTAGACCTCGTCGCCGATCTTGAAACCGTCGACGTCGTCGGCGGTCGCTTCGACCACGCCGGAGATGTCGGAACCCAGGATCAGCGGGAAGTCGGCGTTCGGCCGCCATTCAGGCGGCAGGGCGCGATAGCCGTCGCGTAGATACCAGTCCGGAGGATTGAGGCCAACGGCCCGGACACGGACCAAGACCTCGCCCGGCCGGACGCCGGGCTTGGGCGCCTCTTCGTAAACCAGCACGTCAGGTCCGCCAAAGGCGTGCAGTCGAACCGCTTTCATCCGCTCACTCATGTACTTTCTCCTTGTGAGGCGATGTAGCGGCGAACGCCGAAGTTGATAATTGGGCCCGAAATCAGTTTTATAGTTCCACCATGGAACGAATGAGCATTGATCGCCTCACCGGTTTGATCGCGTTCGCGCGTGTCGGCGCGCTGGGCAGCTACTCGGCGGCGGCGCGGTCGCTCTCGGTTTCCCCCTCGGCGGTCAGCAAGAGCATCCAGCGACTCGAGCAGCGCCTGGGGGTTTCCCTGTTCACGAGGACGACCCGCTCATTGGCGTTCACGCCCGAAGGCCGCGACCTCCACGAGCGCGCCTTGAGTCTGATCCGGCAGGCCGAGGAAATCGAGCAGATGGCGCTGACGGCGCGCTCAACGCCTCGCGGCGCGTTGCGGGTGGCCGCCTCCCTGCCGATCGGTCTGCACGTGATCGCACCCGCCCTGCCCGTGTTCCGGCGGCGCTTCCCTGACGTGACGATCGATCTTCGGCTCGGGGACCAGATGGCCGATCTGATCGATGAAGGGATAGACGTCGCCGTCCGTATTGGCGACCTCCCGGACAGCCGCCTGCTGTCGCGCAAGCTGGCGCCGTATCGGCTTTGCTGCCTTGCATCACCAGCCTACCTCGCCGAGCGCGGCGCGCCTGCGCATCCATACGATCTCGAAGTCCACGACACGGTCAACCTCCGCTACCAGAGCACGGGACAGATGTTCCGCTGGCCCTTCAGGATCGGCGGCCAGGAAATCGAGATCATGCCGCGGTCCGACATCGTCGTGGACACGAGCGAGGCCGTGATGGCCGCGCTCGTGGCCGGCGCCGGGGTCGGCATCGGCGCGTCGTTCGCCGCCGCGCCTTATATCGCGCGCGGAGAGCTGTCGCCGGTGCTCGTCAACTTCGCGGTGGAACGGCGGAATATCACCGCGCTATGGTCCGAGAGTCGACGCGGCAATCCAGCGGTCCGCTCCTTCCTGGACATGCTCGAGCCTGCCTTCGAGCACAGGGTGAACGTGTCGGACTTGGCCAAAACCGGTCGCGGTAATGGCTAGGCGCGATGACGGCCACGCGGCGCCCAGCCCCCAGATGCGCGCGCCTTGGCGCGCATCGGTCCTGCGAATCAACTTCACGCCGCTCCGCAGCTTTCATGCCCTTCTCCGCACATTGATGCCACGCGTGCTCGTGACACAACAAGGCCGTCCATAGGATCGCGCGCGTAGACACTCCAGCTCGATCGGCGACCTACGTGATCGCACTATGTCCGCACCCAGTACGTTAGCTAGTTTGAATGTGCGACGGCTTACGTTCCGTCGGGCCGGCGTCCTACCCTGCCATTCACCCCAACGAGGGCGCCGGCCACTAAGCCGTTGCTGGAATGCGCTCGAAGGCGGCGAATGGCCTCCGATATGTAGATGGCAAAATCGTAGATCGAACACTCGGCGTTGCGCGGCGCCTATGTCTTTCCGCTGTCCCACAGCCCGAAGAATGAGGTGTGGAGATCATCGTCATCAGTCTCACGCGGTTGCGGGACACTGCTTCCCGTATTGGCCTGCCTTTCAGGTCAAAAGCTAAATGCTAGCGGCGCAATCCGAAAAAGCTGAACGGCCAGGACGACGACGACAAGTCCGACGATGTAAATGATGCTGTGCACGAGTTATCCCCTTTTGGGTTATCCGGGAGAGTGAACTCCCAGAGCCGCCTAACGTTCCGCCTAAGCAAAGATCAGCGCAAATCCCGCATGATGAATTCGTAGATCGCGCCAATTTCCTCATCCATCTCTTGGCCGGGAATGCCTTCGGACTCCGCCGCTCGTTTTGCGTCCGTAGCCATATCAATCACCATGAGCACCGGGTCGATGATCGGAGTGTCCGGTAGATGCTCCGATATCCAATGGTAGAGAAAATCACTCCCGCGCTTGCTCATTCTTCCCGAAAATCCTGTAGCGAAGCGCGCCGCAAGTCCTCCTCGCCGCGTAAGTGCTTCACGCGGCCGATCAGGCCTGGCTTGACCCATTGTGTCGCCGGCCGCTTCATCCCCTTAGGCGCCGGTCCGGCATGCTTCTGGACACGCTGCCAGAGGCGTTCGCGCAATTCCCGGTTCAAGGTGATGAACGTTCTGCCGACATAGCGCCCGGTGCCGCGCTCTGCCATCAGGGCGAAAGCAGGATTGCCATTCTCCCGCTCAATGACGAGCTGCGATCGATACCCATCAAACTTGATCTCATGCGACCAGGCATCGCCCTCTGGCGGCCGGTCGTGCATGGTAGGCAACTGGGGAGGAACGAATTTCAAACGCATGCACGAGACTCGCAAATCGCGACTCAATTAGCACACGCTTAATTAGTTCCAGCAAATTTTAACGGTTCGTTGACCGCGCTGCTCCAAAGTAGGACAGCGCGGTCAAACCCCTATCCGACTGCGCGGGCGGCTCCGGCAACCCTGCCCCCGCCGCACTGTCGGAGCCGCTTACCCTACCTTCGACAATACCAGCAATGGTTGAATCAACCGTTACCGGCCGTGTTTCCAGTGATTTCCGAGGCATGAGATTTATGTTGGAATGGAGGCGATCTTTGACGATCTCTCCCAAGCCATCGCAGCGCCCGTGCAGGCGTTCCGCTCTGCTATCAGGCTTCGCGCCGGCATTGGAATGGCGATGGCGGGGTGGATAGGCCGCCAATCGAATGATGCCACTCGAATGGATCTGTGCATATTTACCGCACCGGCTGCGAGCCTCCTGCGCTATCCGCCGTCGGTTAGGGGCCCGGCAGTTCGATCTCCCTCGGTTGGATTGCCGGGTCACCTGTGCTTCTCAAGCAACGGGTTAGCCCGCCGCCGCCAGTAAATCCATATGGCGGCTAGAGACTTCCGCGATCGCGCCATTCCGCATGTAGCTAGGGCGCTGCTAAAGTTTCCTTCGTGGCAACCAATAGGCCGGCGCCTGGCATCTACCCCCAACAATCAAAACAGGGCGCCGGCCTTTTCCTTCCTTACTAAAATCGGTCAAAGCGCGCCCTTCCGGCCGGCGGTGCGGCACTCGTGGCAGTTATGATTTTCAACAGATCCCAGTGCAAACAAGGCTGGTCCGGGCCGAACCGTCGCATCAGAGCGCCGACGTCCAAGGACGCTCCACGCCTGCGCGTGAGGCAGTCGACCGAGAGTCCTGTCCCGGCGCCCAGCTTGCCTTCCAGCGTTGCTTCTGAAACGGATATCCCTTGCCCATGGCGATCCTCGTGCTGAAGAGTCACCGCACCGTTGAGGGATCTATTCCTTCTCCAGCCGCTTCAAGCTCTTTGGTGAAATGAGCGTCATCGAGGAGCTTTTCCAAATCCGTGCCGGAAACGCTCAACCCAAAGCATGAGCCTTCGTAAGACGCGACATCGGGCCCGGAACAATTGATAAGATCCGACGTTGGCTTGAGCCGAGTGGAGGTTGTAGATATGCAGCAAGATAACGAGTTCACCGACAAATTCTGGCGTTCGATCCGATCCGACATGACGGCCATGGTTGGGACGCGGTCCGTCAGTCCCCGACCTATGACGGCGCAGTTCGACGGCGAGCAGCCTGTGATCTACTTTTTCACTTCCAAAGAGACCGACCTCGCCAAAGCCGCTACTTCCACTCAAAAGGCGCAATTGGTTTATGCTGCCAAGGGCCACAGCCTGTTCGCGACGGTGGATGGGACTTTGGAGGTGCATAATGACCCGGCATTGATTGACCGGCTCTGGAATCGCTATGTGGCGGCGTGGTTCGAGGGCGGAAAGGATGATCCGAAACTATGCCTGCTGCGTTTCGACCCGGGCCAGGCAGAAGTTTGGAAGGATGCGTCCTCTCTTGTCGCAGGCATGAAGATGTTCCTCGGCATGGGTGATCCAAAGGAAGACTACCAAGATGACGTCGCCAAGGTGAAATTGGGTCGCAGCTAAACTTGGTCTGCCACCGGCTTTTACGGACACGCATCCAGGAACTAGATCGCCCGCTCCAGCCCTGCATATAGCCTATCAAGGTGGATTAGCCCCCGCCTGAATTAGGCATATGACCCTGAGGGCGATGCGCTCCCGCTTCCTCGGGGCCCAGGCTTTCGAGCTTTCGGATCAAGGGCTTCGGCAAATCGGACATTGCCGACCTTAGCACGTTAGCAATGTCAGGGGTCCAACTTTGGTCGGATAATTGCAATGGCGTCCACGATGGCATCGGCGGTCGCCCGGTCTAACGAGATATCCAAAGCGCCTTCAGTCGTCAGCATTGACAAGATGCCGCGGCAGCCGCCGTCGTCCTCGACGAGGCCTACTTGAATTTCATGGCAAACAACCACTCTCTTGCCGGCAATCGCCCTCTTGTCGGTCATCGTGCCTCGGTCCTCTTGCGCCAGTTAGACGAAAGGTTATTCAGACTCTGGGGGTCCGCGCCAGCGCCTCACCCAGCCAGGGCGAGGCGCCGGAGCGGAGAACACTCACCGTCGGAAAATTCCGCCACCCCAACAGCGGGTGTTCCCGGCCGCCGATGAAGGGACTCATGTCCGGCTGCCGGCCACGAAATGCACATCTGCCTCGACCGTTCCATCAATCGGACCAAAGAGTGGCAGGATCAGGCTTCAGTCGGATAATTGGCTCGTTGGCAAGCGTAAGGGCAGCTAGGTCCTACTTAGCCGTAGGGGCATAAACTTGCTTTGCAATCGCGGGTAACCGGTTGGCGGCGGTTCTGGTCGCGCAAGCTCATCGCAACGTAGAAGTTTAGGCTCAATACGCCATGATCTCGTTCAAAATCTACCAGTCAGATGATGGCGAACGGACGTGTCGTATGAGCCTCGTGTCGGGCAAAGTTGAACTTCTCCCAATGGGACAGTTGACCTAGACCGCCTTCGAAACTGCTCAGGAAGCTAGGGCGAAGTTAAGCGCCGGATGAACGTCCCCTTCCGTTAAACGCGGAAAAGCCCGCCAGTCGGAGCCAGCGGGAGTTACTCGAGATCTTTTAGTCAGCCTGGCGGAAGCGAACCGGAGCGGGAAAATTGACGGGCTGGAGTTGCCGAGAGCATCCTAGCCGAGTGAAGCCACCGTCCGAGCCCCCCGCACCATTCACGGCAGGGCCGGGCAGACGGGTCCCTGCTCCCGGTCATGCAGCGCCTGGGCAGGGAACGCTGCAATGCTCCAAAACTTGGCGATCATTTCTCGGTTCCATATTCAACGGAAATGGCCCAGAAACCGCACGCTCTCGTAAAAAAGCCCGTCACTGAGGGCAGTGACGGGCTCCCTGTTGACCTGCCCGGTTGAGGGGACACCCGGGCGTATGCACAACTTCAAGGCCGCACATTAGTTCCCGACAGCTTATCTGACGACGCTGCGCCAGCCGTCGTGAACAAACCGGCATGTTCGCCAAACGTCGTTTCAGCCGCTGCCCACACAATGACCATCAGGGACACCCCGCCTAGCAGCATGACGCGCTGGTGGTCGGCGCCGTTGCGGCGATAATCCTTGTAGCGGAAGGTGACGCCAACCTCGTCGAAGGCGATCAGACGCCGGTTCGAGATCGCGACCCTGTGGGTGTAGCGCGACGGATAGCGCGCACCGCCTCAGAGCCGGCGACCGGCGGCCTTGGCGTAGACCACCCAGGCCTTCTTCCTGACAGGAGCGAGGCGGCACAGAAGGCTCGCGGCTCGATGACATGAGCAAGGGCGCTGAAGACGGCGAACCGACCGGCGTCGTCCAAGACAAAGGTTTGCCTGTCAACATTGACCGCCGTTGTCGATATCGCTCTCCTGTCGTGACCGCATCATGCCTTTGATGGATTTCAGCGCTCAAAAAGTTGATTAGTCTGCGCCCCAAGAACGGGCGGGGTCGCCGTCATGCAAACGAGTGGCAAACAACCTTCCGCTTTACAAGCAGTGGTGAAAGAGGCCAGCCGCGGGATCCTACAGTGAATGCGGATGTGCTCAATGCCGACCTGCTGGCATTCATACGCGCCTAGGCTGCACTCTCTGGGTTGAATAAGTTCGCCTACGGAACCGCGCCCAGCGACTTGTTCCAACTGTGTGATCGTGCTGCTGAACCGCTCGGCCGACGCTGCCGTGAAGTCCGCGTTCACCGCAGACTGCCCTGAATACCTCGCACAAACTCAACGGCTTACATCAATTTGGCGCGATTTGATCGGCTTTACTGGCACCCACAGTATTTGCGCTTCATTTAGAGGCCATTCAGCGTACGCCAAAGAAAAGCATCCAAAAAGGCACGCCCGCGGCACTCGAGCCCCAGACCGGAGCGGACCGGACGTCGAAAAAAATTCAGCAGTTTCTGGAACTTTTCGCCACCCCCGGCACGTCGGTAAGAAGGCCGCCCGCCGGCGACAGGAAGCGCCGGTCGCGTCGGCGCTCGTCTGGGCAAGGTTTTGGAGCTGACGATCATCGTACCGCTCGGACCTGGCGGCGCGCAGCGTCTGCGGGCATCCTGCGGTTGCTAGGCGGCTGGCCGCGAAGCTCGTATGCCGGTGGCGCAGTGGAGCGCCGTTGACTCTCTGGCGCCCGACGAAGACGATCCAGAACTCGTCGCAGACTTCCAGCGCAATAACGATTTTGACTATGCAGGCGATTCCCAGGGCCGGCAGATGCCGTTCGGCTCCTACGTCTGGCGCATGAATCCCACAAAGCTCCAACGGCTCACCGACGTCAACATCCATCGTCTTTTCCGGCGCGGCACCACCTATGGACGGCCTTACGATTCGAACCAGATCATCAAGGCCCCATCGTTCTCTTCATCGACCTATACGGCAATCGGAGTGTGCGCTTGCGAGTAAAAGCTTGCATTCATCCGACCGACCGACATAAGGCGCAAAGCTGGCGCCAAAGCCGACGCTTGGAATGTCGATCAGACTGGCTAACAGATGTACATCGAGCACCACGGTATTTGAGCAACGCATCGTAAACCCCGGCCTCATGCTAGCTCATGGATCGCCACGCCCGGCACAACAGCCTTGGCGATCTCGCACAGGTGCTGGTGGTGCGTAAGGTAGATCACCTGACCGGCATTTGCCATTTCGCCAAACAACCGGAAGACCTCCTCGGACCGGACATGGTCGAAGGTTTCCATGATGTCGTCGGCGATGAAGGGCACGGAGGGCCGAAATTGCGCAAACTCATAATACCCGGCAAGCCGGAGCGCCAGGTAGAGTTGAAAGCGCGCGCCCTTTGATAGCGCGTCGGCGACCTTGGACTGCCCATCGCGCTGCAACGCGATGAGGACTTCCCCACCCTTCACTGGCTGCGTTGCCAAGCCAGAGTACTGGCCGCGCGTCATAAGCGCGAATGCGCCGGACGCGCGCTTCATCATCCCAGAGCGGTGGCGCTCGCGATAGAGGCGCAGAGCATTTCCAGCCGACAGTACTCCCAGTTTCAGCTCGATAAAACGGACGGCCTTTTCTTCGATTTCCAGAAGGACGGTGCCCCGTTCGGCCTCTATGCGGGCAACTGCGCTGTCACCGCCAATGGCGTCGAGCTTGTCGGTCGCGCGCGTCTGCCGAATGAGCTGCTGCTGTAATGCCTCGTCAAGGTCGTGAAGCCGTTGTTCGGCTTCGGCCTTCTCGATTGCGAGACTGTCGAGATCGAGAGCCTCCAATATCGAGCGCGCCTTCTCGAACCCTGCCACCGCGAGCTCCGACGAAACCTGCTCCTCAAGTTGGGCCACTTCCGTGCGCAGGCGGTCCCTGTCGCGCAGCAATTCGTCGCGTTGCACGACGTCCGCCAACGTGGTCACCCCAAAGACGCTCAGGACCTCGTTCTTGCGGCGCTCATGCGCCGAAATTTCGGCGTCTAGAATTCCACGCTGGTCCTCCAGGCGCCGCAGGTCATTGACGAGGCTTGCCTTTGCCTCTCGCGTGCGCTCGGCCTGCTCCAGGCGCTCGGCAAGCCGAATGGCCAGCTGTTCCGGTTCGTCGTCTCTGGCCGTCTCGCCCGCTTCGGCCGCGACAGCGCTGACCTCAACCAGGAAATTGTCCCTGTCGGCTTCCATCTTGTCGATACGCAATTGCATGGCGGCCCGGTCCTGAAGACATTTGGCCAGCTCGATTAATTGATCCAGCACCCCGCCAAGCCCAGATGCCGAGATGCCGTTCTCGAGCCAGGTGCCCTTGAGCGCTTCGGCAACACCGGCCAGCCATTGGTCCTCACGCTGCTCCGCGACCTCCTTGGCGCGGCGCCTGGCTGCCAGATCCTCTTGCCTGGTATCAACTGTCCTGAGCGCCTCGGTGCGCTCGGCGTCCACTTTGAATTGCCGCTCAAGAAACAGCTCTGCCACCGCCATCGCGGTTGCCAGGCTATTCTCAGGATCCGATCCGAGGCCGACGCTCGCCAGTGCGCCGCTCAGTTCCAGCCGTATTCGGCTTTCCTGATCAACCGCGCGCTCGGTCTTCTTACGACAAAGCTCGATCTCCTCCCATGCGGCGAGCGCATCGATGCGCGCAGCAATGCGATCCTCAATCACGTCGACCAGCTGTTCGGCGGAAGCTCCCTGGCACCGTCCGAGCAAGTGCCTTGCGGCCGAGCGCATTTCCAAGATCATTGCCTCCTGCTGCGAGCCGTTGCGCGCAAGTTGGTCGCGCGTATGCGCGATGTTGGCGGCGGCTTCAGCGAGGTTGCGATTTGTGCCGCGGATCTCGACGAGCTCGCGGGCGTTGGCCAGGCGGCCGGCTCCGACGCTGTCGTCCCGGACCAGTGCTGCCGCGAAGTGATCCGCGGTTTCCCCAGTCAGGTCAGTGCGATGCCTTGCCCAGGCCTCGTCGCGGGCGCGCCGAATGGTGCCCGCCACATCATCGTCGCTGACATCGACCGAGGCACGAAGGGCATTGAGTCGGGCCGCAAGCAGATCGTGATTGCCCTGGTGCTCGGCGAGACGTTCGGCAAGAACGCCCCTGCCCTTGCCCAGCTCTGCGGCAAGAACCTTCCAGGCGCCAATCTGTCCAGGATTCGGAACGGCGATGCTGGCCAATGCCTGAGCATCTCCCGACCAGGGATGCAAGCGCGCAATCGCGGCTTGCCATCGAATTGCTGCTGCATCCGCTGCCTCGCGCGCCGCCTTGGTCTCGCTCACGTGCCCGCTGGCCCTTGCCGCCGACAAAGCCGACACCAGCCTGGCCCTGGCAGGCTCGGGCACCGCCCGTTCTTCGCCGACCCGCTCGCGAGCCGCCTGGAGTGCATCGGCAGCGGCCGCGGCTTCCTCGCGCGCCACACGCACTCCCGCAACGACCCCGGATCGCTGCTCAAGCGTGGTGCGCACGGCGCCAATGGTTGCGGCAGGCAACAGCAGTTTGGCGGGGTTTGGTTCGGAGGACTTTCCCAGTGCAGCAAGGCAGGTCGCCACGGCATTGTCGAGGATCTGCAGTTCCGTCCTGCGGCTCGGCAGGTCGAGGCCGGCCGAGACGTGGCGCACCTTGCGGTCGGCCAGGCCGCGAACCCGTTCGGAAATCGTAAGGATCACCGCGTCCACGTCGACCGAGGCGATTTTCGTCGTCACCCGCGCGAGCTCGTCCTCGCTAGCCGACAGCCGCGTTCTCAGACTGGCGTCGGCCTCGATCATGTCAGCGACGCTGCCGGTCCACGTCCGAGGCGGTGACGCGATTTCAGGCAACTCGGCCAGTTGGGCCTGCTTGCGCCGGATGTCGGCAACGACCGGCATCACGCGAAGATACTTGGCGATCGTATCCAGCCGGGCCGACAGCACCGAGCGTTCGGCGATGCTACGATTATACTTTTCCGTCGCGTCCAGGCGCTCGGCCTCAAGCGTCTCGAACGTCGAGGCCAGGGTGTCGATGCCCTCCCTCTTTGCCTTCAGTTCGGCAAGCCGCTTCTTGAGCAGGGCAAGGTCGGTTCCCTGTGCCTGTTTGCGATAGAGCCTGTCCGCCTCGGCCTCGAGCACGCTCAATGTATCGCTTGCGTGCCCGAGGCCGGCGCTGGCCGTAAACAGCAGCTTGCCCAGGTCGCCGCGCGATTCCAGGATTGATTTTCCACCTGCTTCCAGCGTTTCGTCGTCCAACGAGAACATGGTCTCGTATGCGTCGCGGGACAGGCCGGCCAGATGTGCCGATATCGCCATTTCGCTGACTGGTTGCCCAGTCTCGTTCAACAATGAGTTGATGCGCTGTTTCGTGCGTGTAAACGTGTGCTCCGCGCCGCCGAGTTCGAGCACTCCGCCGATGCGCATCGCGCTATACTCGTGCAGGAAGTTGTAGCGGCTGCGTTCCTCGATGCCGAACAGCAGGTCGAGATAGCCGGCGAGCGCGGTCGACTTGCCGGCCTCGTTCAATCCGAAGACAATATGCAGGTCGGGGCCCGATTCCGGTTTTGGCCCGAAGTCGATCGTCCTGTCGGTGAACTTGCCATAACGGATGAGATCAAGTCGCCGTAGCCTCATTGTGATCCACCGGCTTTGAGGCGGGCGGTAACCAGGTCGGAGCCGTTGGCAAGCACCCTGTCGAGGAACAGCTCCAGCTCAGCCTCGTCCTTGCCGGCGAAACCGCGCCCGTCGGGCGGAAGATCCGCGATCATTTTCTGGACGAGGGCCCTCGCCTCAGCGCGAAAGGCATCGGAGCTGGCATCGGCACGCATGGACCCTGCGAGTTCGAAAATCGGATCAGCGACACCGTCCGATGTTTCGGCTGCGGGTGGCGAGACGTTAAGTTCGAACTTCTCCACCCAGATTTCGCCAACCTGTTCCGCGACCTGCTCAGCTTCTGCGAGCAGCAGGTCGCGGTCGCGGATCAGCGCCCAGGACAGAGGGGACGCCCCGTTCAGGCGGAGACGGACCACAGCATGGCGGGACCTGACGGAGGCGCGGACATTTTCGAGCGCGGCGCGGACTCGTCCGACGACATCGGACCACTCCACCGCGTCCGTGACGTCGACGGTTACCCTTTCGAATTGCGCGATACTGGTCAGCCTCTCCTCGATCTCGACGCTGCGGTCGTCGCGTATCGTCACCAGGGTGACGGACTTCTCGCCGGCCTCGTTGATGTCCCTGCCCTGCGGAATTCCTGGCATCACGACGGTGCTAGCCCCAGGATGGACTTGGCGCACATGGATGTGCCCAAGCGCCCAGTAGTCGAATCCATGGGCATGCAGGTCAGCGACAGCGCAGGGGGCGTAGTCGTCGTGCCCCGGCGATCCTGCCAGGCTCGTATGCATGATCCCGACGTTGACCGCGCCCTCCCGCGGATTTGAATATTTAGGGAGCAGGCTGTCCGGCGCCTTGGGGCTGGCAAAGCTCAAGCCATGGAACGCAACGTCGAGCCCCCCGGCGGTCTGCAGCACGGACTGGGGGCGGCCGCCGAAGATCGTCACCGTGTCCGGGAACACCAGCTGTTTCGATATGCGCGACAGGGCGTCGTGATTGCCGCGGATCTTGAAGACCCTGATGCCGGCCTGGTGCAGGCGCATCATCTGGGTGGCCAGGAAGCGAGCGGTTTTCATCGATGTCTGGTCGCCATCATAGAGATCGCCGGCAATGACCAGCGCATCGACACGTTCGGCAAGGCAGAGATCCACGATCGAGACGAACGCCTGGCGGCTGGCGTCTCCGACGAGTTCGGCAAGGTCGGAGTTTCGCATCGCCAGCGAACGCAGTGGCGAGTCGAGATGAATGTCTGCGGTGTGAACGAATCGAAATGACATTTGGTTTCCAGCCTTGAACCATATGGCCCTTCCACCGACTCAATCAAATTACACGATTAGAGGTGTGAGACCTCTTCGGCTTCCGAGCGGCTTTGCGTGATTTGTCGTCTGCATTCGAACATCGATCGACGTGCGGACTGAAAATCCGCGTGTCGGTGGTTCGAATCCGCCTCTGGGCACCATCTCCTCTTGGTCCATTCCGGACACATAGGTTACGGTTTATATCGGAGACATGGGTAACACTTTTGGCCCGAAGGGGTTTTGGAGTGGTTCGAGCCTGCATGTCTCGTCATCGAAGTATCCCAAATCATAATCCATGAAGCTGGCCAGCCAGATGTGGTCCTCGACCTGTTTGATGCCGACGGTCTGGCCGGCGAAGACGATACTGAGGTTGATCTTCTTGCGATTGTAGCAGATGCGGCCGCAGGTGGTGACGATGACGGCCTTGTCGTGAAACGGATAATCGAGGTCAGGCAGGCCAGTATAGCGGCGCGGTGACGGCTGATAGCGGTCTGCTGGACAGTCCATACCGAGCGCCTGGTGCGGCCGCTCCTTGTTGAAGCAGTCGATGAAGTCGTCGAACTTGGCCTGCTGCTGAAGAAAGTTGGCGGCTGCCGGTTTGGTGGTCTCCTTCTTCAGGGTGAGGTGCATACGCTCATGGCGCCCGTTCTGCTGCGGGCAGCCCGGCTTGATGCGCTCGATGTCGATGCCCAGGCGCAGCCACCAGACCGACAGCTTGCTGAGGTTGAACAGTGCATTGGGGCTTGCGAAAGGAACCCCATTGTCGGTGCGGATGGCGTTGGGCAGGCCGAACTCCTTGAACGCGTTCTCGAACACGGTGAAGGCATAGGCTTCCTTGGTGGTGGAGAGTGCCTCGCAGGTGATCAAATAGCGGCTGGCGAAGTCGGTGATCGTCAGCGGATAGCAATAGCGCCGATCGGCGAGCATGAACTCACCCTTGTAATCGGCGCACCACAGATCATTGGCTCGACAGCCGTTTGAAAGCGGCGTCCCCGTCGCCCTGTTGCGCCGCCGCTTGCGATGCTCGACCATCCCGTGCCGGTCGAGCACCGCATGCACCGTCGAGATCGCAGGCCTGTGCACATCGGGATACAGCCGGGCCAGCCGCTCGCGTATCTTCGGCGCGCCCCATGTCGGCTTGTCCTGCTTCAACCGCACAATCAGCTTCTCGATTTGAAACGGAAGCTGATTGGCGTGGCGGTAGGGCCGGCGCGACCGGTCGGTCAGCCCTTCCAGGCCACTGTCGTTATAGCGTGTGAGGATCTTGTAGCCGGTTTTGCGCGAGATATCGAACTCCCGGCAAAGCACGGCCATCTTCTCGCCGTCCAACAGCCGGGCGACAAACTTCAGCCGCTCGTCCATGACGTTACACTCCTTCCAAGGCACCTTGCTCTCCTTGCAAAGGGCCAAAAGTGTAACCCATCTATCCGGAATGAACTGTCACCCATCTCTCGGGAAGGGCACGTCTCTCCGGACAAAAAGCGTTGCGATGCGAAAAGCGATCGCAAGGCGGCGGATCGAGCTTCACCTCAGCACGCGTCGCCTGATACAGCTCATGCAAGTCTGCGGCGCGACATCGCGAGCCAGCCACCCGCAACAGGAGGATCTGAATGCCCGAGCTTTCCTTTACGTCGTCTACCCCTGGGGCCTGGCGCGGCAGGCCCTGGCATCGCGCCTGGCTCGAGAAGCAGGCAAACATCCTGTTCGATCTTTTCGATCCCGTCGCAATCAACCCGCAGGGTGGTTTTTTCGATCTCGATCCTTCCGGCAAGCCGCTGCCGGGCAGCGCGGTGCGGCCAATCCACACCACGGCCCGGGCCGTCCACTGCTACGTCATCGCCAGCCTGCTTGGCCGTCCCGGCAGTGACCGGATGGTCGATCACGGGATGAATTACCTCTGGCACTCGCATCGTGACGCAAAGCATGGCGGCTACATGTGGTCGCTCGACGACGACGGCCCGAAAGACGCCAGCAAGCAGGGCTATGGACACGCCTTCGTGCTGCTTGCCGCGTCGAGCGCGAAGCTGGTGGGGCACCCCTTGGCCGACAGGATGCTGGACGATGTCACGACCATCCTGAACGATCGATTCTGGGAAGATCAGCACGGCGCGATCACCGAGGAGTTCGAACGCGACTGGACGCCGATGCGAGGCTATCGCGGTCAAAACTCCAACATGCACCTTACCGAGGCCTTGATGGCCGCCTACGAGGCGACCGCCAACCAGGATTATCTGCGCAAGGCCGAGCGTATCGCCGACCTGATCATCAACCGCCGTGCCCGCGAATGCGATTTCCGCGTCGCCGAGCATTTCGATGAGCAATGGGTGGTCGACCGCTCCTACAAGGCCGTCAACGAGATGTTTCGTCCTTCGGGGACGACGCCCGGCCATTGGCTCGAATGGGCGAGGCTAACCCTTCAGCTCTGGGTGTTGGGCGGCAAGAGGCATGACTGGATGCCCGAAGCGGCGCAGACGCTTTTTCGTCGGTCCGTGGACCTGGGTTGGGACAAAACCAGGGGCGGCTTCTTCTACACCCTCGATTGGGCCGACAGGCCTTCCTTCCGTTTCAAGCCGTGGTGGCCAATGGCGGAGGCCGCGGGCGCCGCGGCCTTCCTGATCGAACACCGCCCGAGCGCATTCCATGAGGAATGGTATCGGCGCATCTGGAACACGATCGCTGAATCCTATATCGACCGCGAGCATGGCGGGTGGTTCGAGGAACTGGATGAAAATCTTGTTCCGGCGCATGCGCTGTTTGCGGGCAAGGCAGACCTGTATCACGCGCTGCAAGCTTGCCTGATACCGCTGTATCCGGCTGAGGGAAGCCTTACGAAAGTGATCGGCTGACCTCAGAGCAAAGTGTTTGCGGGCTGTCGGGTTTCCATCGCGTCCGGAGGGCTCTAATGGCCAAGGACCGGTCGTGGTGCCGGACGCGATGTGGAGCGGCAGGACCGTTACGCCAGCCGCGCGGCGTGCCACTTCAAATGGTCGTCCATGAAGGTCGAGATGAAATTATAGGAATGGTCGTAGCCTTCCTGCATGCGCAACGTGAGATCGATGCCGGCCTTCTTGCAGGCCGCTTCGAGCAGCCATGGGCGCAGGCCATCCTGCAGGAAGCCGTCGGCGCTGCCCTGGTCGACGAAGAAAGCGGGGAAACGCTTGCCGTCCTCAATCAACAGCGTCGTGTCATAGGCGCGCCAGTTTTTCTCGTCGGACCCTAGATATCTTTCGAAGGCCGGCCGCGACCAGCCGGCCGTGCTCGGCTGCACGATCGGCGCGAAGGCCGAGCAGCTCTTGAACCGGTCAGGATTCTTCAACGCAATCGTCAGTGCACCATGACCGCCCATCGAATGGCCGAAGATCGACTGGCGTGACATGTCGGCCGGGAAATTGGCGGCAACCAGTGCCGGCAATTCCGCGGTGATGTAGGAATACATGCGATAATTCAGGGCATAGGGTTGCTCGGTCGCATTGAGATAGAAGCCGGCGCCGCAGCCGAACTGCCAATTGTCCTTCTCATCCGGAACATCGGGACCGCGCGGGCTGGTGTCGGGACAGACGATGATGAGGCCGAGCTCCGAGGCCAGTCGCCGGTACTCGCCCTTGTCCATGACATTGGCATGCGTGCAGGTCAGCCCCGAGAGATACCAGAGCACCGGCAGCGGCCCGTCCTTGGCCTGGAGTGGCACGAAGACGGCAAAGGTCATGTCGCAGGCGCAGACGTCCGAAGCGTGTGAATAAACGCCCTGGACGCCGCCATGCGATTTCGACGTGGAAACGACCTTCATCCGCTCTGCCTTCTCTTCACAGTGTCTCGATCCGGCATAGCCGCCGGCCATGCCGCCCGCAACCTTGCGGCTGGCAAAACCGCACCGGTGGCGCGACGGAGCTGCGTTGCTCGACTACGTCGCGGGGCGGAGCGAGGTCAGCTGGAAGTTGGCCTCAAGCCCCGCAGCCGTTTCCGTCAGCACATGCAGCGCGAAGGCGGCCGAGGCGATGTCGAAGAAGATGTCGTAGGAGATCGTTCCGAAACGATCGAGGCGCGCGATGACGACATCGAGATGCAGCGCGCGGGTCTGCGCCACCTGGCCGTGCCCGAGGCTTTCCGGCCTGAGATCGGTCATCGAGATCCGGCGCATCAAGGCCGGCGCCGCGGGGCCGGAGACGACGAACCAGGCCCAGCCCTCGTCGCGATAGGCGTCGTAGCCTTTGGCGGACACCGCACTCTCCCGCCATGCCCGGCGCAGCTCGCCCAGCCTTGCGCCGCTTGCGCCCGGAGGCGCGGTCAACAGCACCTCCTGCTGGCCGAGCCGCAGTACGCTGATGCCATCCGGCAAAGTGATAGCCATGTTCACCACATCAGGCGCTGCAAGTCCTTCCGCGGCAAGCCAATCCATGGTGCCCGGACCACGCAGGCCCAGACGCTCGATCCCGGTGCAGTCCAGGACGACATTGTCGTGCGCGCCCGGCAAAGTGGCCGCCGACGGCAGCCGATGCGCGATGGCGTTGCAGCGCATATTCGGATCGACGCTGGCGAAATCAACGATCATCCTGCATCTCCTGCCGACGGTTTTCGGGATCGTAGAACGGCGTCGCCACGACCTTGGCTTCGATCTCCTTGCCACACAGGCCACGGATGCGCAGGCTGGAGCCTGGCGCTGCATCGCGTGGATCGGCATAAGCGAGGCCAATCCACTTGCCCAGGGTCGGTGAGAAACAGGTCGAGGTGACGAAGCCAACCGGACGTCCGTCGCGCAGCACGAGGCAGGATTCTGCCAGCCGGACGCCGTGACCTTCGGGCAATTCGAAACCGCAGAGCCTGCGCTTCAGCCCCAGTCTGCCGCGCGCCTCGATGGCCGTCTTGCCGACATGGCGCTGCTTGGCTTTCGACAGCGCCCAGCCCATGGCGAGTTCGTCCGGCGTCGACAGCGCGTCGGTGTCCTGGCCGATGATGATGTGGCCCTTTTCCAGGCGCAGGATGCGCGACGCTTCCAACCCGTAGGGCCGGAGACCATGCGGCGCTCCCACCGCCAGCAGCTTGCGCCACAGCGAGGCGCCGAAGGACTGCGGGACATGCAGCTCATAGCTCAATTCGCCGGTGAAGCCGATGCGCATGATGCGCACCGGGCAGCCACCGATCACGCCGCAGCGTCCGTTCAAATAGGGAAAGCCTTCGGACGAGAGGTCGATATCGCCGCCGAGAGCCTCCAGCACCTGTCGCGCCGAAGGGCCGGTGACGTTGATCGCGGCGAAAGCTGCCGTGACGTTCTGGATGTCGACCTGCATGCGCCATTGCGCGTTGAGGAACAGCATCTCGCTGAAGACGCGGGCCACGGCGCCGGTCGTGGCGGTGACATAGAATTCGGTCTCCGACAGGCGATAGGCTACGCCGTCGTCGATGACCGAGCCCATATCGTTCAGCATCAGGCAATAGCGGACGCGGCCGACCGGTTGCTTGAGATGCGCCATGGTGTAGATGCGGTCGACAAAAGCTGCTGTATCCGGACCGCGGATCGCCAGTTTGCCGAGCGTCGAGACATCGAGCATGCCGACCCGTTTGCGCACCAGGGCGACCTCGTCGGCGATCGTCTTTCGTGCATCGCCCTGCGCTCCATAGTGGAGCGGACGCCACCAGGCTCCGGCCGGCGTCAGCTTCGCGCCGGCGGCGACATGCTCGGCATGCATCGGCGTATGGCGGTAAGGCACATGGTTCGGACCGGCGAGCAGGCCGAGCTTTTCCGGCCCTAACGGCGGACGCGCGGTGGTGATGCCAACCTCGCCCACCGTGCGGCCGGTCTCCGCGGCGACGATCCTGGCAGTCGTCAAGGCGGAATGCCGACCCTGCGACGGCCCCATGCCGACGGTGGAATAGCGCTTGACCAGCTCAAGCTCGCGATAGCCGTCGGCGACAGCATTCCGGATGTCCTTGACCTGCAGGTCCTCGTCGAAATCGACGAAGTCGCGGCCCTTGGGATGGGGCGACAGCTGATGGAAATGGTTCATGCCCGACGCGACCGGGTCCAGGATAGGCTCGGGTTCGGCCACGTCATAGCCAAGAAGCTTTGCCGCCTTGGCGCCAGCCGCCTCGCCGCTGCGCAGCACCGCCTTCAGATCGAAGAAACCAGCAGCCGAACCGGCGACGTGGAGCGCTTCCGGCAGCTTATGCAAAACGAACTGCTTGCTCTTGTCGTCATAGTCCAGCCCGGCGCCTGCATGCAGCGGCAATTGATAGGCCGGCGTGTAGCCGGCGGCGATCACCAGATGATCGCAATCGAGCTGCTCCGTGTTGCCGCCTGAGGCCGTGAAGCGCACCGCGCGAACATGGCGGTTGCCAGCGGTGCCGATGGCCTCACTCACCGTCGCGCCGTGGACGATGCGCACCTTGTGTTCGATCAGGCGTTGCACGAGATCCGGGAAAGCCGGGCTGGCGGCCGGATTGAGAACCGCGGCAACCGACACGCCGGCCTCGACCAGATCGAGCGCGGCGAGATAGCCGTCGCGGTTGCCCGCGAAAACGACGGCGCACTGACCGGGGCGGACCGCATAGTGGCGCATCAGGCGTTGCGCCGCGGACGACAGCATGATCCCCGGCAGGTCATTGTTGCGGAAGACCAGCGGCTGTTCCTGCGATCCCGCGGCGACGACCACTTGCCTTGCCCGCACCCGATAAAGCCGGTCGCCCTGCAGCACCGGAAGAAAGTTGTCGGCAAACCAGCCATTGCAGGTCGCCTGGGTCATGACCTGGATGTTGGCCAAGGTCTCGACCTTTGCGCGCAAGGCGCTCAACGTCGCTTGCGCTTCCGCATTGTCGAGATCGAAGCGGGCATAGGTCAGCGCACCGCCGAGTTCCGGATTGAGGTCGACCAGCAGCACCTCAGCGCCTGCCTCGGCCGCTTTGATCGCTGCCGACAGGCCGGCCGGCCCGGCGCCTACAACCAGCACATCGGTGTGGAGATTTTCCCTGACATAGTGACCGGGGGCAGCCGCCAGGTCGACTTTGCCGAGACCCGCCGATTTGCGGATGTTCGGTTCCCAGAATTTCAGCCAGCTTTTGGTGCCTGGGCCAAAGAAGCCGCGGTAGTAGAAGCCGACCGGCATGAAACGGCCGAGCCTGTCCAGCACCGCGCCGCGATCGCGCTCCGCCGAGCCAATGACATTCTGGGCGGTGACCTTCATGCCGTCGGCGGCGGCGCGCAGATCGGCGCGGACATTCGGTTCGTCCGGCAATTGCACCAGTGTGTTGGCGTCCTGCCCGGCCATGGTGAGGATACCGCGAGGGCGATGGTATTTGAACGAGCGCGACAGGATCCAGCGTCCGGCGCCGGCCATCGCCGAAGCAATCGTGTCGCCACCAAAACCCTCGACCATCCGGCCGTCGAAGTGGAAACGGATTTTTCGGGCGCGGTCGAGGCGTGATCCCCAGGGAAGCGGCAGTCGTTCAGTCATGGTCAGGCGGGCTTCTGGTTGGGAAGATAGGTGGCGACGATCCGGTCCGTGACGGTGTGGCGCTCGGCGATCAGGATGGTGTTCGATGGCGTGTGCCGCCACCACTCGCGCATGACGCCGAGCGGGTTCTCCGCGTAGAACAGCGCCTCGATCAGTTGGCCGGGCTCCTCCGCGTCGGCGGCGCGGACCGGGCCGAGATACTGGAACTCGGCGATGTTGCGGGGCCCGTTCACCGGGCAGGTCAATATCTTCATAGCCCCCTCAATGACTGGCGGCAGTCGCGCCCATCTCGTTCAGCAGCGCAAAGCTGTCGAACCGGCGCAGGTCGAACGGTTTCAAAATATCCGGCACCTTGCCGGTGGCGATCGTTTCGGCCATGCGCTTGCCGGCCACTGGTGTGGCCTTGAAGCCCCAGGTTCCCCATCCGCAATCCAGCCAGTAGTTGGCCAAAGGCGAGGCGCCCATGATCGGGCTGTAATCCGGCGTCATGTCGGTGATGCCGGCCCATTGCCGCAATAGCTTGACCTTGTGCAGGAAAGGAAAGAGATGCAGCGCACCCTCGGCCAGATGTTCCTTCTGGTCGAGCGTCGAGCGTGTCGATGCCAGCTGGTAGGGGTCCGAGCCGCCGCCGATAACGACCTCGCCGCGTGACGACTGCACCAGATAGGTGTGCAGATTGGCCGACGAGACGAGCGTGTTCAGGAAAGGCTTCAGCGGCTGCGTCACCATCGCCTGCAGCGGGAAGCAGCGAATGGGCAGACGGATCCCGGCAAGCGCCGCCACCTGGCCGTTGAGGCCGCCGACAGCCTGCAGCACCTGTCCACAGGCGATCGAACCGCGGTTGGTCCGGACATGGGTGACCCGATCACCACTGACGTCGAAACCGGTGACCTCGGTGCGTTGGTGGATTTCGACGCCGCGCCGGCTAGCGTGCTTCGCATAGCCCCAGGCGACAGCGTCGTGCCGGGCAGTGCCGCCATCGGCATGCCAGAGGCCGCCCAGCACCTCGTGCATGCCGCCGATGTCGAGGTTGAGCTGCGGAACCAGCTCCTTGACCGTCTTGGCGTCGACCACTTCGATGCGCGTGCCGACATGCTTGCCCATCTCGGCGCGCAGATGGAAGCTGCGCATGGTCGCGTCCGAATGCGCCAGCGTCAGCTGGCCGCGCTGCGAATACATGATGTTGAAGCCGAGGTCCCGCGACATGGTCTCGAAGAGGCGTACGCCCTCGTCGTAGAAGCGGACCGATTCCTCGGTCATGTAATTCGAACGGATCGTGGTCGTGTTGCGCGCCGTGTTGCCGCCGGCGAGATAGCCCTTTTCCAGCACCGCGACCTTGCGGATGCCATGCACGTTGGAAAGGTAATAGGCGGCCGCAAGACCGTGTCCGCCGCCGCCAACGATGACGACGTCATAGGACCGCTTCAGCTCCGGCGTCGAAGGGATATCGCCAAAGGACACATGCTTTGAACGCAAGCCGTATCTGAGCAGGGAGAGGGGCATCTATTGGCGCGTTCCGTGCGGAGGGTGGACGAGCTTCAAAGAAGTCCAGAGACGCGAAATCCGCAAGAAATCGATCTTTACCCAGTGACCCCATTTTCATAAGGTCTGGCTAAGCAAAACAAGGTCAGCATGAGAAACCTGCCGCACCTCAGCTATCTGGAAGCCTTTGAGGCATCGGCGCGCCACCTGAGCTTCACCCGTGCCGCAGACGAGCTGAAATGCACGCAGGCGGCGATCAGCCAGCGGGTGCGTGCGCTGGAACAGTTCTTCGCCAGGCCGCTGTTCCACCGACGGCGCAACGGCCTCGAACTGACCGAAGTCGGCACCGCCTATCTGCCGGGCATCAGCGAGGCGCTCGATCGCGCCGAGGCCGCGACGCAAGGGCTGATGGGCGCACGGGCGCAGACCAGCCTGACGGTGTCGGCGCCGCTGAGCTTCGTGACCTTGTGGCTGGCCCGGCACCTCGGCAGCTTCTCCGCCGCTCATCCTGAGATCGAGATCCGCCTCAACAGCACGATCTGGACCGATCCTAATGTGGAACTCGCCGATCTCAGCATCCTTGTGCTCGATCCGCCGCAGCGCATGCCGGGCGCGGTGAGGCTTTGGCAGGAGCGGCTGACGCTTCTGTGCGACCCGGAGACCGCGGCCAAAGCCGGCTCCAAGCCGGACGCCGGCTGGTTCAATTCCGCCCGTCTCATCCATGTGCAGGGACGCGTGCAGCTTCTGGATCAATGGGCCAGGAGCAAGAAGATCGCCATCGCGCCGAAACTGGCGCCGATCAAAGCCGACAATGCGGCCGCCGCCCTGGAACTGGCCGCCTGCTCGGGCGGCATCGCCGCAACACTCTCGACCTATGGCGCGGCCTATCTGGAGTCAGGCCGCCTGGCCGCGCCGTTTGGATTGGGAGACACACTGCCGATCGCCCTTCATATCGTGCCGAACCAGCAGCGCCGCCTGTCGAAATCGGCGGCGCTGTTCGTCGAGTGGCTGTCAGGGGTGGTTTCGTCGAGTCGCGAGAGCTAGGCCAGGTCGAACCAACGGCACGAGGCCGTTGGATGAGCCCCATCGCGTACTCTATTACGTTATAACATTCTATGCACGAAAAGTTGAGCCTTCGACGGGTGCCAATGGGTTCATGCTTGTCGTAGAGGGCGTTAGTTTTTGGCCGGGCGGGCTGGAATCAGGGCGAAAGAAGAGAGGGGAAGCCTGCTCGATGGCAGTGCCTGTTGCGCCGCCCGTTGAAGGGAAACCTGACGCGGGCCCTCATAGCCGTTCCCGTGGATTCCAGCATGGCGGAATTGATCTCAGTCACGATCCATTGCCGGGCATCCGTTGGCGCGAGCGCATTGTCCGCTTCTCCATTGCGACGCATGCGCGGCTCGCTGTTGCCGTGCTCCTGGCCACCGTCGTAGCCACGGGTCTGTTCCTCGGCACGCTTCGTGTCGCCGTTCGCCCCATGGCCGTCACACAAGCGGTCCCCGTAGCACTACAGCGGACGAGCCAGGGATCGACCGCGAAAAGCGATCGATTGCCGCCGCCGCGACCCGCAAGCCACGACGCAACAGCGGCTTTGATCGAGCCGGAGCTTGACGGATCTGCTGATGAGTTCACCTATCGCCGGGTCGAAGTAGCCTTTGGCGAACTGGCGGCCGACGGCGCCGCGCAGGATGACCAGCCCCTGCTCTATCAGGGTGGCGCGCCTGAAAAGACGAGCCCCTTCGACGCGTTGCTGACAAGGCCGGACTCCCCAGCGGCATCCGGGCCGTCGCGACGCGCGGACGCTCGGAAGCCGCCAATGCGGGGTGTTGCAATAAATGTCAGCACTGCGGCAGAGAAGGCGCCAACGCCCGTCGAGCATATCGCGGCGATGCCCAACGCCACCGGGGATGTCGACAGCCTGCTGGCTGCAGCGAAGGTGAGCGAGGCCGACCGGCATGCGCTGGCCGATGCCTGGAGCAACCGCACGCTTGATCCCTCGGACCATCTCGACCTTATTCTGGAGAAGCCAGCATCGCCGGGTCAGCCTCCTCGACTAGCGGCCGTGCGTTTCCATCGTCATGACGAGGCGGAAGTGTTCCTTTCGCGCGGCGACGACGGCCGCTTCCTGCGGCTGGCCAGTCGCGACCAGTTCGACCGTATTGCCGCCGAAGCGGCCGACGTGGACTGCGCCGCCGCGTCACCGGCGCAGCGCGTCGATAAGGCGAAAGTGCCCGCCGATGTCAGGGCCGAGATCATCAATCTGGCCCATGCCAACGGCTTAAGCATCGATAAGGACGCGGCCGATGGTCGGCCGATGGACCTGATCTTCCGGACGGGTACCGACGGCCGTTCGGCTCTCATTGCGGCGACGTTCCATGGCAGCGGCGGCGACAAGATATTTTATCGCTATCAGCCGTCCGCGGCCGGGCAGCCCGAGTTCTTTGACGAGCAGGGCCGATCTGTTTCGAAGATGCTGATGGCTAAACCGGTGGCCAATGGAAGGCTGGGGGACGGCTTTGCCTGGCGCCTGCATCCCATCCTTAACCGATGGCTGCATCACAATGGCGTCGACTATGCCGCGCCATACGGTTCCCCGATCGTAGCCGCCGGCGATGGCCGCGTCGTCATGATCGGCTGGGAGCCCGGTTACGGCAAATATGTGCGCCTGCAGCATGACAGCGACTATTTCACCACTTACGCCCACATCTCCCACGTGCCCACAGCGCTCAAAGTCGGTCAGTACGTGAAGCAGGGGCAGACCATCGCCTATATCGGCTCGACCGGCCTCTCGACCGGGCCGCATCTGTACTACGAACTGCGCGTCGGCGGCCGGTACTACGACCCGACGTCGACCCGGCTCCCGGCGGGAACACATTTGACGGGGCAGGAACTCGAAGCCTTTCGCCGGCAGATCGATCACGTGACGAGAATTTCGCGCTACATCGAGCGGACGCCGGCAGCCGACTTGCACGGTTAGACTAGAGCGGTTCAGCGTTTCACGGAATCGCCGAACCGCTCTAAGTCTTTGTTTTCACGCAATTCCGGACGGAAAACCGCTACGCACTTTTCCTGGAATGCTCTAGAGGGCCAGCAGCGCCATGGCGCTCCGCCGGCAGCAGTCTACTGCACCACGCGCTTCTCGAGCTTGCGGGCGAGCGTGCGCCGATGCAGGCCGAGCCGGCGCGCGGTCTCGGAGATGTTGAAATTGGTCTCGACCAGCGTCTCGTGGATGCGCTCCCATTCGAGGTTCTTGATCGAGGTTGGGCGGCTGGTGAGTTGCACGGAGGCATCGCCCACGCCCCTGCCGAAAGCGGCTTCGATGTCGTCGGTGTTGGCCGGCTTGGCGAGATAGTGGCAAGCGCCGAGCTTGATCGCCTCGACCGCCGTGGCGATGCTGGCAAATCCCGTCAGCACAACGATTTTCATCGAAGGGTCGCGGGCGTTCAAGAGCTTGACGCATTCGAGGCCTGAACCCGGCCCGAGCTTGAGATCCACGACGGCATAAGCCGGGACCGCCGTTTGCAGCGCGGCGAGCAACGCATCACGGTCGTTGCAGACCACGACGTCGTAGTCGCGTTTTTCGAACGAGCGCTTGAGCGTTCTGGCGAAAGTGGCGTCGTCCTCGACGATAAACAGCGATCGATCAGGCATGGTGATCGGTTCCATCGGTCAGCGCCGCCAGCGGCAGCGACAGGGTAACAGAGGCGCCCTCGCCCGTGTTGCGCACCGAAATGTCGCCGCCGAGCTTGCGCACCACGTTGAACACCAGGAACAGGCCGAGCCCGCCGCCCGGCCGTCCCTTGCTCGACATATAGGGCTGGCCGAGCGCCGCCAGAATATCCTTGTCGAAACCCGGCCCGCGATCGTTCACGGAAAACACCAGCTTCTCGTCCTGTCGCTTGGCGGTGACGCCAACCCAATCGTGCGACGCTTCATAGGCGTTGTCGAGCACATTGAAGATGACCTGCTTCAGGGCTGTGTCGGACACCATCTCATCGTCGGGATCGAAGTCGTTCTGGTAGTCCAGGCGGAAGGGCTGCCGGCTGACGCGCCATTCCTGGACGAGATCGTCCAGGAAGTGGCGGATGGTGGTGCGGATCGTGCCCTCGCCGCGCGCCTGTCCCGACGACATCAGGATGCCGGTGACGATGCTTTTGCAGCGCTCGATCTGCGCCAGCATTTCGGCGACGTCCCCGGACAGTTCACGGTTGCGCTTGATGCTCCGCACATGGCGCCAGTCGGAGAGGATGACCGAGATGGTGGAGAGCGGCGTGCCAAGTTCATGCGCGGCGCCGGAGGCCAAGAGGCCCATGCGCACGATGTGGTCTTCCTCGGCCGAGCGCTGGCGGAGATCCGCGAGATAGGCGTCGCGCTCGCGAAGATTGCGATTGATGCGCGTCATGAAGATGACGATCAGGCCAGCCGCCAACACGAAGCAGATGAACATGCCGCGCAGATGCAGCGCCAGAAGGTCGCTGCCGCCGTGATGCGGAATGGCGATGGGCTGGAAGACAAAGATGAGGAAGACGAAGCCGGCCGACGCCGCGACCACGAGGATCCAGGTCGACCATGATGTCAGAAGTGCCGCGCCAAGGGTGATCTGCAAAAGGTAGAGCGATACGAATGGGTTCGAGGCGCCGCCGCTCAAATAGAGCTGTATCGTCAGCGCCGCCATGTCGAAGATCAAAGCGACGAAGAGCTGCGTGTTGCTGATGCGTCGGTTGCCGCGCAAGGCGAGCAAGCTGAAGATGTTCAGCCCGACGAGGAACAGCACGACGGCCGCCATTTCGGCCAGAGGCAGCGGGATGGCGAACCAGTATTGCGTCACCAGGATGGTCAGCACCTGCCCCGCCACCGCCAGCCAGCGCAGCTGGATGAGCAGGAGCAGGTTCTTCCGATTGGTTACATCGGAATTCAAGGAGGCCCCACCCTGGCCGGGGAGCGAAGCCGCCGGGAATGACTTGTCGGGACGAGGCCACCGGATGGAAAGGTTCATCGTGCCGCAGCCTGCTTGTGGCGGCCGGCAAAGACCGGCCGGGCGAGCCCGATCGCGAGCATCACTGCCAGGGCGAACCAGGTCAAAGCATAGACCAGATGGCTGTTGCGGAAGGTGACGACAGTGAGCCCGCCACGCGGCCAGCTGTCCGCGGCGGATGCTTCAGCATCGACGAAATAGGGCGCGACATCCGTCAGGCCGCGCGCCTTGGCGATAGCGGCGACGTCGCGCGAATACCAGCGATTGGCCGCCGGATCATTGCTGCGCAGGAAACCGCCACCGGGTTCGCTGATGCGCAGCAGGCCGTCGACCGTCATCGGCGACGTTGCGCCGCCGCTCTCTTGCTGGAATTCCGCCTTGCGGTCCTGCTGGATGAAGCCGCGATTGACGAGGACCGTGAAGCCGTTTCCGGTGCGCATCGGCGTCAGCACCCAATAGCCGCCGCCAAGCTCGGTCACCGCCTGCACCAGCGTGTTGGAAGTGCCCTGAAACTGCCCGGCCAACCGGACATGGCGGTACTCGTAGGTCGCCGCGTTGATATCGCCCCACACCGCAGGTCCGGGCACATCAATGACCGGAGCATGGATGCGCTGGTCGACACGGGCGATCAGGTCGAGCTTCCAGACCCGTCTCTCCATCTGCCAGATGCCGAGGCCGACAAACGCCAGGACGCCGAGGAGCCCAAGCAGGACAAGCATCAGCCGCGACGTCGAGCGTGCGCCGTTCGTCGGCGCGACGACAGGGCTGGAACGGCCGGCCGTGGCCTCGGCGTGGGTGCTGCCTGTGCCGGCCACGGAGCTCATGGCATCTGCCGCATCTCGTGGAGTCCCGGCATCATGTTGGCGTTGAGGTGGTACATCACCCACAGCGATCCGGTGAGCACGATGACGACGAGGATCAGCGTGAAGATGAGCGCCAGCATCGACCAGCCGCCTTCCGAAGCGGTGTTCATGTGCAGGAAGAAGACCATATGGACGACGATCTGCACCGCCGCGAAGACCATGATGATGACGGCCGTGGCCTGCTTGTTGTCGATGGCGCCGCTCATCACAAGCCAGAACGGAATGGCGGTCAGGATCACCGACAGGACAAAGCCGATCAGGTAGCCCTTCAGCGACCCGTGCGCGGCACCACCATGGCTGTGATCGGCATGATCGTGAGCGCTCATCGCAGCATCCCCATCAGATAGACGAAGGTGAAGACGCCGATCCAGACGACGTCGAGGAAGTGCCAGAACATCGAGAGGCACATCAACCGGCGGCGGTTGGCCTCGATAAGGCCGTGTCTCGCGACCTGGATCATCAGCGTCACCATCCAGACGATGCCGAAGGTGACGTGCAGGCCGTGCGTGCCGACGAGCGTGAAGAAGGATGACAGGAAGGCGCTGCGCTGTGGCGTCGCGCCCTCATGGATCATATGCGCGAATTCGTAGAGCTCGATCGACAGGAAAGCGAGGCCGAACAGCATGGTCACGGCAAGCCAGGCTTGCGTCGCCGCGACGCGACCCCTGACCATGGTCAGCATGGCAAAGCCGTAGGTGATCGAGGACAAGAGCAGCATGGTGGTGTTGACCGCCACCAGGTTGAGATCGAACAGGTCCTTCGGCGCCGGACCCGCCGCGTAATTGCCGCCGAGCACGCCATAGGCCGCGAACAGCATGGCGAAGATCAGGCAGTCGCTCATCAGATAGAGCCAGAAGCCGAGCATGGTGCTGCCGCCCTCGGCGTGAGCATGCTCTTCGTCGAGGTGGAAGACCGGTCCGGCGTCGGCCGTGGTTGCCGTCGATGCCATGCTTAAGCCCTAGCTCCCTGAGCGGTGAGAAGACTGGTCCTCGCCTCTTCCGTGTGCGCGACCTCGGCCGCCGCAATGTCGAAGTCACGGTGGTAGTTGAAGGTGTGGCCGATGGCGGTGGCGATCAGGCAGACGAAGCTCAGCGCCGCCAGCCACCACATGTACCAGATCAGCCCGAAGCCGAGCGCGACGCTGAACACCGCCAGGATGACGCCGGTGCCGGTGTTCTTCGGCATGTGTATCGGCTTGAAGCCGGAAAGCTGGCGCTTGTAGCCGGCCTGCTTCATGTCCCACCAGGCGTCGTTGTCGCGGATGACCGGCGTGAAGGCGAAATTATAGGCCGGCGGCGGCGAGGAGGTGGACCATTCGAGCGTACGGCCGTCCCAGGGATCGCCGGTGATATCGACCAGCTCGGCGCGCTTGCGGATGGAGACGTAGATCTGCACCAGGAAGGCGGCGATGCCGCAGGCGATCAGCACCGCGCCGAAGGCGGCGATGATGAACCAGATTTGCAGCGAGGGGTCATCGAAGACCCGCATGCGGCGCGTCACGCCCATCAGGCCGAGGATGTAGAGCGGCATGAAGGCGAACCAGAAGCCGACCACCCAGCACCAGAACGAGACCTTGCCCCAGAACGGGTCGAGCCTGAAGCCGAAGGCCTTCGGCCACCAGTAGGCAATGCCGGCGAACAGGCCGAACAGCACGCCGCCGATGATGACGTTGTGGAAATGCGCGATCAGGAACAGGCTGTTGTGCAGCACGAAGTCGGCCGGCGGCACGGCAAGCAGCACGCCGGTCATGCCGCCGACGGTGAAGGTCAGCATGAAAGCCAGCGTCCACATCATCGGCAGTTCGAAGCGGATGCGGCCGCGATACATTGTGAACAGCCAGTTGAATATCTTCGCCCCGGTCGGGATCGAGATGATCATCGTGGTGATGCCGAAGAAGGAATTGACGCTGGCGCCAGAGCCCATGGTGAAGAAGTGGTGCAGCCAGACCAGATAGGACAGGATGGTGATGACCACCGTGGCATAGACCATCGAGGTGTAGCCGAACAGACGCTTGCCCGAGAAGGTCGAGGTGACCTCGGAGAAGACGCCGAACAGCGGCAGGATCAGGATGTAGACCTCAGGGTGACCCCATATCCAGATGAGGTTCACATACATCATCGGGTTGCCGCCAAAGTCGTTGGTAAAGAAATTGGTGCCGACATAGCGGTCGAGCGCAAGCAGCGTCAGCACCGCCGTCAGCACCGGGAAAGAGGCCACGATCAGCACGTTGGTGCAGAGCGACGTCCAGGTGAAGACGGGCATGCGCATCATCGTCATGCCGGGCGCGCGCATCTTGATGATGGTGCAGATCAGGTTGATGCCCGACAGCGTCGTGCCGACGCCCGCCACCTGCAGCGCCCAGATGTAGTAGTCGACGCCGACGTCTGGACTGTAGCCGATGCCGGAGAGCGGCGGATAGGCAAGCCAGCCGGTGCGGGCGAACTCGCCGACAAACAGCGAGGCCATGACCAGGATGGCGCCGCCGACCGTCATCCAGAAGCTGAAATTGTTGAGAAACGGGAACGACACGTCGCGCGCGCCGATCTGCAGCGGCACGACGAAATTCATCAGCCCGGTGACGAAGGGCATCGCCACGAAGAAGATCATGATCACGCCGTGCGCCGTGAAGATCTGGTCGTAGTGATGGGCGTTGAGGTAGCCTTCCGAACCGTTGAAGGCGATGGCCTGCTGCGACCGCATCATGATGGCGTCGGAGAAGCCGCGCAGCAGCATCACGAGGCCGAGCACCATGTACATGACGCCGATCTTCTTGTGATCGACGCTGGTGAACCACTCACGCCACAGATAGCCCCAGAGCTTGAAATAAGTGATGGCGGCGAGAAGCGCGAGGCCGCCCAGCGCCACGACGATGAAGGTGCCGACGACGATCGGCTCGTGCAGCGGCAGCTGCTCCAGCGTGAGGCGGCCGAAGATGAATTTGGTCAGCGTCTCAGACATTCCGCTATGCCCTCACAATTCCAAACGCAGCAGACCGAGCGACGGCTTATCCGCCTCCGCCTGGCGGCTGCCGGCGCCGGGCTTCAGCAGACCGACGCCGTGCAGCGGCGACAGGTCCCTGATCGGCCAATTCGTGGCATCGGCATCGCGAGACGCGCGCGAAGCCGCGGCCGCTTCTTCCGCCGTGCAGATGCTCGCGACATAGGACGGCTCGTTGCCGAACACCGCGCCGCGCCGGGCGAGCTTGTCATATTGCAGCGGCAAGGTGTTGCGCACGCCGGCGAGGCCCAGCCCGCCCTTGGCGTCGATCGACATCATCTCGTTCATGCACATCTTGCCACGCTCGACGCACAGATTGAGAATGGCGCCATAGAGGTCGGGATCGACGGAGGCATAGTGGCGGACCGGCTCGTTCTCGCTTGGCCGTTCGAGCGCGAGGTAGCTGTCGCGGGTAAGGGTTGCCGGCGCGCTTTTGGTCTGCGCGACCCATTGCTCGAAATCCTTGTCGGACAGGCCGTGGAAGGCGAAGCGCATGCCGGAAAAGCCGGCGCCGCTGTAATTGGCGGAGAAGCCTGTGTAGCTGCCCGGACGGTTGATGACGGCGTGCAGCTTGGTCTCCATGGCGGGCATTGCATAGATCTGCCCGGCAAGGGCCGGAATGTAGAAGGAGTTCATCACCGTGGACGAGGTGATGCGAAAGTCGATCGGCTGATTGACCGGCGCCGCCAGCTCGTTGACGGAGGCGATGCCGTAGTCGGGATAGATGAACAGCCATTTCCAGTCGAGCGCGACGACCTCGACCTGGAGCGGCTTGTGGTTTTGCGTGACCGGCTGTCCCGGCTCGATCCGGTCGATGCGACGATAAGGGTCGAGCAGATGCGTGCCGAGCCAGGTCAGCGCGCCGAGGCAGATGATGATGAGCAGCGGTGCTGCCCAGATCACCAGTTCCAGCTTAGTCGAATGATCCCAATCGGGCGTGTAGGTCGCGGCATTGTTGGATTGCCGGTAGCGCCAGGCAAACAGCACCGTCAGCGCCATGACGGGCACGATGATGAGCAGCATCAGCAAGGTCGAAACGACAAGCAGATCGCGTTGCTGCGTCGCGACATCGCCGGCGGGCGCGAGCACGACGAAGTCGCAGCCGCTCAGCAGCGCGGCCAGGGGAAACAGAAGCAAGGCTCCGGATCGTTTCATCAAACGCTGCCCTCGATGGCCCGGTGCAACAGGGTCTTTCATGTTGCAATGCGGTATAGACCAACGGCTACCGCTGACGGGGCCGCGACGACATTGGACAATTTGTCCAATGCCCAGCCGGCGCGGCTTTGGCGAAAGTGTGCAATGCACAATGGGATGGTGACAATTGCGTCCCGAAGCTTCATCCAGCTTAATGGCGACGGATAAGATGGCTCAGAGTTCGACTGCCGAAACGGACAGCAAGCTGATTGGCTCGCATCACGGCCAGGTCAGCGCCGGTGATATCGCGGTCGGCGTGATTATCGGCCGGACGTCGGAATTCTTCGATTTCTTCGTCTATGCCATCGCTTCGGTCATCGTGTTTCCCAAGCTGGTGTTTCCGACGCATGACCCGCTGCCTGGCACGCTCTACTCCTTCCTGATCTTCGCGCTGGCCTTCATCGCGCGCCCGTTCGGCACGGTGCTGTTCATGGCGGTCGACCGCACCTACGGCCGCGCCGCCAAGCTGACGATCGCGCTCTTCCTGCTCGGCACCTCCACCGTCGCCATCGCGTTCCTGCCGGCCTATAGCGATATCGGCGCGGTTGCCGTCTGGCTGCTGGCGCTTGCGCGCATCGGACAAGGCCTGGCGCTCGGCGGGACGTGGGACGGGCTGCCATCACTGCTGGCGATGAACGCGCCGGAAAACCGGCGCGGCATCTATGCGATGATCCCACAGCTCGGCGCGCCGATCGGCCTGATCGTCGCAAGCTCGCTGTTTGCCTTCTTCATCGCCAATCTGTCGGCCGACGATTTCTTCGCCTGGGGCTGGCGGTATCCGTTCTTCGTCGCCTTCGCCATCAACGTCGTGGCGCTGTTTGCCAGGCTGCGCATCGTGGTTACGCCCGAGTTCTCGAAGCTCTACGAGAGTGGCGACCTGCAGCCGACGCGCATCAGGGATACGGTGAGGACGGAAGGCCGCAACGTCGTCATCGGCGCCTTCGCGCCGCTGGCGAGCTTCGCCTTGTTTCACATGGTGACAGTGTTTCCGCTGTCATGGGTGTTCCTGTTCACCAATGAAGGACCTGAGCGGTTCCTGGTGATCGAGGCGGTGAGCGCATTCTTCGGCATCGCGGCTATCATCGCATCGGGCCCGCTGGCCGACCGTGTCGGGCGTCGCAATTTGCTCATCGGCTCAGCGATCACCATCGCCATCTTCAGCGGCTTTGCCCCGCAGCTTCTCGATGGCGGCGCCGTCGGCGAAACCGTCTTCATGGTGCTGGGCTTCATCCTGCTCGGCCTAAGCTTCGGCCAGTCCTCGGGCATCGTCGCATCAAGCTTTTCTCGCCACCACCGCTACACCGGCTCGGCGGTGACGTCGGACCTGGCCTGGATGTTCGGCGCCGGTTTCGCGCCACTCGCGGCGCTGCTTCTGGCCGGCAATTTCGGCCTCATCGCCGCCGGCGCCTATCTGCTTTCCGGCGCCGCCTGCACCTTGATTGCGCTGTGGATCGACAGGCAGTCGTCCGCGACTGGCGGCAACGCCGATTGAACGGCGACCGACTGGTCACTGCACCGGCGGTGCGACCAGCGGCTGCATCGTCTTCAGCATAGCGACCAGCTGGCTCTGGTGCCCGATCTCAAGCCAACGCTTATATAAGCGCCTCCTGGAGCGGCTCCGCACCCGTCGCTCAGACGAAATGGGTTTTCGTCCATAGGCCTTGTCGCGGATTTGCTTTTCTTGGTGATCGCGATTTCCTGGTGCAAACTGCTGCCGGGCTGTCAGGAGGAGAAATGAAAGCACGCGCGGCGACGGTCGGAGATCTGGAAGATGTTTTCCGTGACCTGTCCAAGCGAATGTCGGACGAATATGTGGCGGCCGGCAAGGACAGCAAAAGCGCCTACGACAATCTGATGATGAACCTGAAGGAAGGCCGGGCGCACGCGCTCGTCGAAGGCGACAGGACTGTCGCGATCATCGCCTGGCATGAAGATGCCGATGCCGCCAATACGCTGTTTGCGGCGCGCGAGGATTTCTTCGGCGCCGGCACGGTCCGTTTCTGCAAACGGCACATCCGCCATGTCCAAGCACTTGCCGGCAACCTGCCTATACACTCGCGCAGCTGGCTCGACAGGCCGGATGTCGCCAGGTGGTTTCGCGTCATCGGCTACGTCGAGAAAGGCCGGCAGAACGGCGCTACCCTGTTCGAGCTGCCGCCAGCCGCCAACGGCTGACGGGGCCGCCTTCAGGTTTTGTCGGCCGCACCGCCTCCTTCCGGCGGCTCCCTCTCCCGTCGCTTCAGTTCACGAACCGAACCAACGCGACCGCCGACTTGCGCCGAACTTCTCCTTGTCGGCCCGCAGCTCAACCGAGGGCTCATAGTAGTTGCCTGTCGGTGCCGGACCCGAAAAGAAATCGACCTCGACCTTGCCAATGCGGCCACCACCGAATTCGATATAGCAGGTGCCGAAGCCGTCATAGAGCGTGCCGCTGCCACTCCTGCGGAGCTTGGCGATGAGCGCGCTGGCGACGGCGCGCGCGGCACCCTCGGCGAACACGCCGGCCTTAGGCGTGCCGGTGTTGGCGCCATCGCCGACGGCATAGACGTTTTCATACTTCGTTTCGAGGGTGCGCGGGTTGACCGGGATCCAGCCGTTCTCCGACATGCCGCTTTCCAACACAATCGGCGGCACGCGATGCTTGGGAACACCAAGGAAGAGCTCGAACGGCATTTCCGAGCCATCGTCGAGGACGGCCACGTTCCGCGTGTTGTCGACGGAGGCGACGCGGCGGCTCGGGATGAAGTTGATGCCGCGCTCGGCGAAGGCCGCAAGCAGGGCGCGCGAGGTGTCGGGCGAAGGCGGCACTGGACTGCCCAGCGGTAGCACCAGCGATATCTCGCAGGCCTCGCGCACGCCTTGTCGCACCAGATAGTCGTGCAGCATCAGCACGCACTCGCTGGGGGCCGGCGGGCATTTATAGGGCGCGCCGCACACGCCGACAATCGCCCTGCCCTTGTTGAAAGCCGGCAGCACGTCGCGCAGCCGTTCCGCACCGGCTACCGAGTAGAATTCGTTGGTTCCTGACAGGCCTGGTGTGGCGTCGAAATCATATTCGGCGCCAAGCGCCACGATCAGGTAGTCGGCATCGTAGACGCCGTCATCGGTGGTGACGCTGCGCTTTTCCGGATCGATCGCGGTGATGGTGCGCTTCAGCAGGCGCACACCGGGCTTGGCGTAGCTCTTGTAGGGCAGGCGCACCGCCTCCAGCGTCTCGAGGCCGAACATCACGTCAAGCTTCGAAAAGCCGAAGATGAAGGCGTCGCTTCTGTCGATGAGCGTGACGTCGATGGCGTCACCCATTGCCTCGGACAGCAGCGTTGTCAGTTCCAGGCCGCCAAAGCCCGCTCCCAGAACGACAATGCGTGGTTTCTTTACAGTGCTCATCTCGTTTCCCCAGGTCTTGGCACCATGCCGTGGCGCCGGATTGAACTCGGTCGTTGCCGTCCCGGTGGCGGCGAGGGCCGCGTCTCTCACACGCCCTCACCGCCCAAACCCTGCCGCTCGGCCTATCAGGTCAGCACTGGCTGCGGCACGATGCGGATGTAAGGCTTCGGCTCCTTCCAGCCCTGCGGATAAAGCTGGCGCGCCTCATCATTCGACACCGAGCCGGCGATGATAACGTCATCGCCGGGCTTCCAGTTGACTGGCGTCGCCAGGCGGTGCTTGGCCGTCAACTGCAGGGAATCGATGACCCGCAGGACCTCATCGAAATTGCGGCCGGTCGTCATGGGATAAGAAATGACCAGCTTGATCTTCTTGTCCGGGCCGATGACGTAGACGTTGCGCACCGTCTGGTTGTCGGCGGCGGTGCGGCCATCGGCGGTGTTGCCGGCCGAGGCCGGCAGCATGTCGTAGAGTTGTGAGACGGCCAGCGTCGGGTCGCCGATCATCGGGAAGTTGGGCGCCATGCCCTGCGTTTCGGCGATGTCCTTCGCCCAGCTGGCATGCTTGTCGACGGGATCGACCGAGAGGCCGATGATCTTCACGCCGCGCTTGTCGAACTCGGGCTTCAAACGTGCCATGTAGCCGAGTTCTGTCGTGCAGACCGGGGTGTAGTCCTTGGGGTGCGAAAACAGGATGCCCCAGTCCTTGCCGAGCCATTCGTGGAAAGAGATCCGCCCTTCGGTGGTGTCGGCGGTGAAGTCGGGGGCGATGTCTGCGATACGGAGTGACATGGTTGTATTCCTTTCCCGGTTGGAATTTGATTGCGGGGGCATCTTAGGAAATCTATGTTCCGCCAGCGTTCCCTGGCGTTCCCCTGCCGGTGACGTCGTCCGACTTCTTCCGATGGTGCAGGCATGCGCGTTTCGATCGATCTGCTTGGCCGCTTCGCCGTTAGCGTTGATGGCCGGCCTATCCCGGCGGCCAACTGGCGGCGGGATCGCGCGGCGGCGCTCATCAAGTTGCTTGCGCTGAAACCCGGGCATCGCATCCATCGCGAACAGGCCATGGAGACATTCTGGCCCGATACCGACCCCGAAGCGGCCGGTACGAGCCTGCGCAAGGCCATCCACTTCGCTCGCCGCACACTCGGGGTCCACGAGTTGATCGAGGTCGGCAACGACGTCGTCACGTTAGCCCCGCATGCCGAACTCTATATCGACGTCGAAAGTTTCGAGGCTGCCGCCAAGACGGCGATGCGCAGCGGCGAGAAGAACGCCTTTGAGCATGCTGCTGACCTCTATGGCGGCAGTCTGCTGCCCGACGACATTTTTGTGGAATGGCTCGACACACCGCGCGCACAGCTGCAGCAGCGCTACAGCGACCTTCTGCGCGCCGGCGAGCTTTGGCAGCGGCTGATCGCGCTCGACCCGGCGAATGAGCAGGCGCAATGCGCGCTAATGCAGGCCGCACTCGATGCAGGCAACCGTGTGGAGGCGATCCGCCAATTTAACCAGCTGCGCGACAATCTCCATGCCGAACTCGGCGTCGGGCCGAGCGCCGCGACGATCGCGCTCTACGAAAAGGCGCTGGCGCTCTCAGGCGCCGATACGGTCAGCGCCGTCGAGCGCGTCCGCACCTCTCTTGCCTGGGGGCTGGTCCACCTGCAGAGCGGCGAGTTCGACAAGGCGAGCGAAATAGCCAGGCAGACACGCGACCTTGCGCTCGGAGCTGATCTGCCGCGCGAGGTCGGCGAGGCGAGCGCACTGCTCGGCATCGCCTCGATGATGCGAGCACAGTGGCCGCAACTCTTCCGGTCCGAATTCATCGAATGGGTTCGGGCCAAGCCAGCCTTCGTGCAACACGTCTTCGACGGCCATCTGTGCCTGTCGGAATTCTGCCTCTGCAGCGCCAAGGGCCATGCCGAAGTTGCGGGGCTCGCCAAGGAACTGCTTGCCGTCGCCGAGGCGGCCGGATCGACGGCCGGCCGGGGGCTCGCCTGCCTGCTACTGGGAGAGGCTGCGCTGTTTTCGGGCGACCTCGACGAGGCTGAGCGCTTCCTCGGCGAGGCCGAAAAACTGCTGCTCGCGGCAGACGCGGTGGCCGGCCGCGTGCTCGCCATAGAGCGGCTTGCCGAGATCGCGCTCGAGCGCGGGCAGAAGTGGCACGCCAGCCGGCTGATCAAGCGCGGCCTGGCCGACGCTGAACGCTCATGGCTGTCGCCGCATCTCATCATGCGCATGCAGGCGCTAGCAGTCCGGGCGGCGGCACCGAGGATGGTGGCGCAAGAGATTCTTGCCGGCGACCGGCTGCTGACCCCCGGGGCTTGCCAGCCTTGCTCGATGGCGCTGCGCACTGCGTCGGCAATCGCGCTTTCGGAAGCAGGCGAGCTCGAACAGGTCGATCGCCGACTCAACGACGCCGAACGCATCGCCGGGATGTGGCATGGTGGTCCCTGGGCGGCGGCGCTTTGGGAAGCGCGCGGCGTGCAAAGACGGGCGCAGAAGAACGAGATGCGCGCACTCGCCGCCTTCGACGAAGCGGCAGGTCGCTATGAAGAGCTTGGCCGGCCACGCGACAAGGACCGTTGTCTCGCCCGGATGGGCAGCCAAAGCTGATCTTGCGCCGGGCGCTGGCAGGCAGGATGGTAAGAACTGCCGGGGGTGCTAGCACACGCAATCCCTAGGGCTGCTGGAAATAAAGATGTCACACGCTTGCCTGGCATTTGTCGCCCTGATTGCCCTGGCCGGAGCGGCAGAGGCGACCGAGCGCGTGTCCCATCTGCTCGACCGCTCCGATCTGGCGACATCCTATTCGCGCGAGTCCGATCTCGTTACGGCATACGCAACAGGCATGGCGCGCTATCGCCTTCAGCTGGCGACACGTTCCGGAGAACCCGATCTCGCGGCCCCGCTCGAACCTTCGCTTCTGCGGGCGGAATTCAGCCAACGGACCTGGCGCTCAGGGGATGGCAGCCTACTGCAAGGCTTCGCCGGCAAAGGCGGTTTTCGGCTCACTGTCGGGAACTGCGTTGGCCGCGTCTGCACCGCCAGCGAGTGCAGCGAGGAAGGTTGGCCGGTCTATGCCTGCAGCGACGGGCGCAAGCGCAAGATGTCGGTCAAGAATTTCGTGACGGCGACTTTCGACGGCGTTTCTTATCGGCGATTGAGTGCACCGAAGGAGTGAAGTCGCGCTGCTTCACATCGGCTTGGCTGTCGAGCGGGTTGCGCCGATGTCGCCCGACATGGCATGCGTCGCGCTCTCGAATTTGAAAGCAAAGCGTTGGCACGCCCTTCCGACAAACAACCTCACGCCCCCAAGGTCAGCCTCAACCGCGCGCTGTCCAAGCTCGGCCTGTGCTCGCGCAAGCAGGCGGAACTGCTGATTGCCGAGGGACGCGTGCGCGTCGGCGGCAAGGTGGCGCGCGATCCGGCCTTGTGGGTCGATCTCGAACGGGACAGCATCGCCATCGACGGCGAGCGCGTCGTTGCCGAGCGCAAGGTCTACCTGATGCTGAACAAGCCGCGCGGGCTGGTCACCACCCGCGACGACCCGGAAGGGCGCGGCACCGTCTATGATTGCCTGGACGGGCTCGACCTGCCTTACGTGTCGCCGGTCGGACGGCTCGACAAGGCGAGCGAAGGCCTGCTCCTGATGACCAACGACACGCGTTGGGCGAACGGGCTGCTCGACCCTGCCTCGCATATCGCCAAGACCTATCATGTGCAGATCGCCTCCGTTCCAGACGAGGCGATGCTCGCGCAATTTCGAAGAGGCGTTGACGCGGATGGCGAATTGCTGACGGCAAGTTCGGTCGAATTGCTGCGCAGCGGCGGCCGAACCGCCTGGCTGGAGATCGTGCTCGACGAAGGCCGCAACCGGCAGATCCGCCGGCTGCTCGGCGCTTTCGACATCGAGGTACTGAGACTGATCAGGGTGGCGATCGGTGGCCTGCGGCTTGGCGAGTTGGCCAAGGGTAAAGCGCGGCATCTGACGGACGAAGAGCTGGCGATCCTCGCGGCCTAGCCGCAGGTTATTTCTGGTTCCAGCGGCGGATGACCGGCTCGGTCAGGTCGTGCTCATAGCCGAGGACACTGAGGCTTGCGGTGTCGAGCACGAAATGCTCCCCGCCTCCCGACGGCAGGCCGACCCAGCGCGCCGCGAAGACACGCAGGAAATGCGAGCTGGAAAAGATCAGCACGTTGCCGGCAACAGCCCGAAGCTCGGCGATGATCGCATCGGCCCGCGCGCCGACATCGGCGGCGGCTTCGCCATTGGGACAGCCATCGCGAAACAACTGCCAGCCGGGACGCTTGGACAGGATGTCCTTCGTCGTCACGCCCTCATAGTCGCCATAGTTCCATTCCTGCAGGTCCGGCTTCTTGACCGCCCGGTCGCCAAAGCCGGCGAGACGGCAGGTGTCGAAGGCGCGCTGCGACGGGCTCGACCAGACGACCTCAAAGTTCAGGCCCTTGAGACGTTGGGCAACACCGCGCGCGGCTTCCTCCCCTTTCGCTGTCAGCGGAATGTCGCTGCGGCCGGTATGCCTGCCCGAGAGGCTCCATTCGGTCTCGCCATGGCGGACAAGATAGATCTCGGGAAATGCGCTGCTCATTGACCGCCCTCACGGTTGACTGTCGTGCCGGGACTCCGGCTCGCGCAACCTAAGCGGCGGCCGACAAAAAGAACAGGCCGCGGGCGATGCCGCGGCCTGCAGGCTTGGGAGGTGCCTCTTTTGTTTTTCGCAATTCCGGACGGACAACCGTTGAGCACTTTTCCTGGAATTGCTTCGGCCGTTCAGGCGGGCTGCAGACCGCCTGACAATGCCAAGTCAGCCTCTTCCGGCAACTGACCGGCCATGGCGGCGGCGAACTTCGCCTGGTCGAGCTCGCCTTCCCAGCGCGCCACCACGATCGTCGCCACCGCATTGCCGACGAAGTTGGTCAGCGCGCGGCATTCCGACATGAAGCGGTCGACGCCGAGGATCAGCGCCATGCCAGCGACCGGCACGGAAGGCACGACCGAAAGCGTGGCGGCCAGCGTGATGAAGCCGGCGCCGGTGATGCCGGCGGCGCCCTTCGAGCTCAACATGGCGACGAGCAGGAGCAGGATCTGGTCGCCATAGGTGAGCGGCGTGTCGGTAGCCTGGGCGATGAACAGTGCGGCCAGCGTCATGTAGATGTTGGTGCCGTCGAGGTTGAAGGAATAGCCGGTCGGGATGACCAGGCCGACCACCGAGCGGTTGCAGCCGGCGCGCTCCATCTTGGCCATCAGGCCCGGAAGAGCGGCCTCGGACGACGAGGTGCCGAGCACCAGGAGCAGCTCTTCCTTGATGTAGCGGATCAGCGCCAGGATCGAGAAGCCGTTGTACCATGCGACGGCACCCAGCACGACCAGCACGAAGAGCAGCGAGGTCAGGTAGAAGGTGCCGATCAGAAAGGCGAGGTTGGCGATCGTGCCGATGCCGTATTTGCCGACGGTGAAGGCCATGGCGCCGAAAGCGCCGATGGGGGCCGCCTTCATCAGGATCGCGACCAGGCGGAAGATCGGCGAGGTCAGTGCCTGCAGGAAATCGACCACCGGGCGGCCGCGCTCGCCGACCAGAGCCAGCGAAACGCCGAACAGAACCGAGAAGAACAGCACCTGCAGGATGTCGCCCTGCGCGAATGCGCCGGTGATGGTGTCGGGGATGATGTTCAGCAGGAAGCCGACGACGCTGGAATCATGCGCCTTCTCGGTGAAGGTCGACACCTTCGAGGCGTCGAGCGTGGCCGGATTGATGTGCATGCCGGCGCCGGGTTGGACGACGTTGGAGACGACCAGGCCGACAATCAGCGCCAGGGTCGAGAACACCAGGAAATAGATCATCGCCTTGCCGGCGACGCGGCCGACCTTTTTCAGGTCGGAGACGCCGGCGATGCCGGTCGCCACGGTCAGGAAGATGACCGGCGCGATGACCATCTTGACGAGCTTGATGAAGGCGTCGCCGAGCGGCTTCAGCGAGGCGCCGAAATCGGGATAGAAATGCCCAAGCAGGATACCGGCGGCGATCGCCACCAGGACCTGGACGTAGAGATGCCGATAAAAGGGAAGCTTGGCGTGCGGCTCTGCCGCAGCGATAGCTGTCTGCATAATGTCCTCCGTTCAGCCCCAATCGAAAAGCTCGACCTCCCGGGGCAGTTGACCTCCACAGCCTCGCGGCTGCTGCGGATGCATCTGCAACCGACGTGCCAGTTTTCGGTGCCAGCGCCAGCCTTTGATTTTGCATGCTTTTTCGCCTCGACGACTCCATCTCTGGGCCTCCCAGTGCGGTTATCCGCATAGATCGAATTGCGCTTTGTGCGAAATCATGCACAAATACTGTATGCTGCAACGCCCTGCCGCTGCTATGCTCTCGACACCCGAATTGCTCGCCGGGCGGGCGCGGCGCGTCTTGCTCCTGTTCACCGCCGTGGCGCTGCTCATCGTGCTTGCAGCGCTTTACGGTGCCGGCCTTTACGGCCGTTCGACCGAGATCGAGGCGCTGACCGCGCAGGGCCGCACCGACGCCAATCTCAAGGTCGCACTGCTGCGCGCCGTGCTGGAAAATCCGCGCGCGTTGCCGCTGCTCTTATCCGAAGACCAGCAAGTCAACGACGCGCTTGTGCAGCGCAGCCCGGCCGCGATCGACGTGCTCAACCGCAAGCTCGAAGGGCTGGTTTCCGGCACCAAGGCCTCGGTGCTCTATGTCACCGGCACCGATGGCTTCGCGATCGCCTCCAGCAACTGGCGCGAGCCGGTCAGCTTCGTCGGCAACGACTACGGTTTTCGCGCCTATTTCTCAGGCGCGATGCACACAGGAACCGCCGAGTATTTCGCGCTCGGCAATGTCAGCAAGCGCCCGGGCCTCTACATCTCGCGCCGCGTCGACGGCGCTTCCGGTCCGCTCGGCGTCGTCGTGGTGAAGGTGGAATTCGACCAGCTCGAGGCCGACTGGCACGAGGCGAACCGCCCGGCCTATGTCAGCGACGAGCATGGCGTGGTGCTGATCACCAGCGTGCCGTCCTGGCGTTTCCTGACGACGGCGCCGCTCAACCGGCCGCTGCTTGCCGATATCCGCGCCAGCCAGCAGTTCGGCGAGGCGCCGCTGGTGCCCTTGCCAATCGTCAGGCCGGAGGTGCTGTCCGCCGATATCGCGCTGGTCCATGCCGTTACGCCCGGAGGCAGCGACGCGGAATATCTGCGGCTGTCGACAGCGGTGCCGTCGACGCCGTGGCGGCTCGATTATCTCGTGCCGGCGGAGGCGCCGATCGCCGCCGCGCAGCGCGAAATGCGGCTTCTGGTGCTCGGCGTTGTCGTGCCGCTCATCGCTTTGGCCGCCTATCTGTTGTGGCGCCGGCAATCCGGCCAGATGCGGATCGCGGCCGAGCAGGCGGCGCGCGCCGAGTTGGAGCGCCGTGTCGTCGAGCGCACGCGGGATCTGAGCCTGGCGCGCGACCGGCTGCAGGCCGAGATCGTCGACCACCGCAGCACCGAGGCGAAGCTGCAGGTGATGCAGCAGGAACTGGTGCAGGCCAACCGCCTGGCGACGCTCGGCCAGGTCGCGGCCGGCGTCGCGCATGAGATCAACCAGCCGGTGGCGACCATCCGCGCCTATGCCGACAATGCGCGCGTCTTCCTGGAGCGCAAGCAAAGCGCGCCGGCCGAGGAGAATCTCGGCGCGATCGCGGCGCTGACCGAGCGTATCGGCTCGATCACCGAGGAGCTGAAAGCTTTCGCTCGCAAGGGCCGCACCGCGGCCGAGCCGGTCGAATTGCGCGGCGTGATCGAAGGCGCCGTCGTGCTGCTCAGAAGCCGCTTTGCCGGCCGGCTCGACGCGCTGGCGATCACGCCGCCGCCGCCCACGATCAAGGTGATGGGCAACCGGCTGCGGCTGGAACAGGTACTGATCAACCTGTTCCAGAACGCGCTGGAGGCGCTGGAAGGTCGCGACGATGCCAAGGTCGAGGTGTCCGCCTCGGAGATAGGCAACGATGTCGCGCTCGTGGTGTCGGACAACGGTCCGGGCATTCCGCCGGCAATCCTCAAATCGCTGTTCACGCCCTTCAGCACCTCCAAGGAAAAGGGCCTCGGGCTTGGCCTCGTCATCTCCAAGGATATCGTCGCCGACTATGGCGGGCGCATCGAGGTGTCGAGCAACGGCCAGGGCACGCGTTTCACCATCCATCTTGCGAAGGCGGCCACCGCATGACGATTGGCGATCCCGCTCCGGTCATCCTGATCGATGACGACAGCGATCTGCTCAAGGCGACCAAGCAGACGCTGGAGCTTGCCGGGTTCGACGTGCTGGCCTTCGCGGTGGCCAAAGAAGCGCTGGCCACGCTCGACAGGACTTTCGCTGGCGTCGTGGTGTCCGATATCCGCATGCCGGAGATCGACGGGCTGCAGCTTTTCGACCGGGTGCTGCAACTCGACCCGGACATCCCGGTCATCCTGGTTACCGGCCACGGCGACATCGCCATGGCCGTCAAGGCGATCAAGGACGGCGCCTACGACTTCATCACCAAGCCCTTTGCCGCCGACCGGTTGGCGCAAAGTGTTAGCCGCGCCGCCGAGAAGCGCCGGCTGGTGATGGAGAACCGCGCGTTACGCGCCGCCGCCGATCAAGCACAGGAGGGCCTGCCGCTGATCGGCCAGACACCGGCAATGGAGCGCCTGCGCCGAACGCTTCGGCAGATCGCCGACACCGATGTCGATGTGCTGGTGACCGGCGAGACCGGTTCCGGCAAGGAAGTGGTGGCGGGCCTGCTGCACCGCTGGAGCCGGCGCGCCAAGGGTAATTTCGTGGCGCTGAACTGCGGCACGCTGCCGGACACGGTGATCGAGAGCGAATTGTTCGGCCATGAGGCCGGCGCCTTCACCGGCGCGCAGAAGAAGCGCATCGGCCGTATCGAGCATTCGAGCGGCGGCACGCTGTTCCTCGACGAAATCGAAAGCATGCCGGCCTCGACGCAGGTGCAGATGCTCAGGGTGCTGGAAATGCGCGAGGTGACGCCGCTCGGCACCAACGAGGTTCGGCCGGTCGACCTGCGCGTCGTCGCCGCCGCCAAGGTCGATCTCGGCGATTCCGCCCAGCGCGGCAATTTTCGCGAGGACCTCTATTACCGGCTGAATGTGGTGACGCTGTCGATCCCACCGCTGCGCGAGCGCCGGGACGATGTGCCTTTGTTGTTCGGCTATTTCGCCGAGCGCGCCGGCGCCCGCTTCCGACGCGCCGTACCGACCCCATCCGGCAGGGTCCAGCGTCATTTGCGGGACCATGACTGGCCCGGCAATGTGCGCGAATTGGCGCATTTTGCGGAGCGTTTCGTGCTCGGGCTGGAGGATATTGCCGAAGTGCCTTCCCTTACGGCAACGCAGAACGATGCCACGATGGCGTTGCCGGAAAGGCTCGATCGCTACGAGGCCGAGATCATCCGCGAGACACTTGGTCGCAACGACGGCGACGTCCGCCGCACGATCGAGGCGCTCGGCATTCCACGCAAGACGTTCTACGACAAGTTGCAGCGGCACGGCATCGTGCGCAGCGATTTCTCCAGGTAGATCAAATTAGATCATGATGGCGTTTCGTCGAATCGCCATCATGATCTAACTCTTTGTTGGAGCATGGTCTTTCTCGGAAAGTCGGTTCCTCTTTGCTCTACGCAATTCCAGACGGAAAACCGCACGCGCTTTTCCTGAAATTGCCGCAAGTGGAACCGCAACGCCGCTTCGCCGTTGAGCGATACTGGGAAACCGTGGCACGCCGGCATCAGACGGCTGGCGAACGCATCGGCGCCGCCGCCGTGCCGGGTTGCGCTTATCAGGCGTTGATGATTTGTTGCCGCTCAGTGGAGAACTGACGATGCGCGAATCCCTCGGTCAAGACGAATACGGCTCGGCCAACCCTTTCGATCCGGACGACCTGCCCAATCTGAATGCGATGGGGCCGGCGATGGGCAGCGGCAATGATTTCGAGAAATATGCCGTGGCCGTCATCATCGTTTTCGGCGCGCTGATCATTGGCGGCCTGATGGCCGCCTCGCTGTCCTTCGGCCACCGCAATGGCTTCCTGTTCGCGCTCGGCGGCGCCACATCGGCCTGGATTTCGGGCAATGCGCTGCTGCTCGACCGCCCGCGCATCTATGCGCTGTTTGTCGGCATCGCCGCCATCCTGCTGATCGCTTCGACGCTGACGCTGGTAGTGTAATTTTACCTGAGCATGATCTTTTCCAAAAGCCGGTTCCCACTTTTTGGGATCATGCTCTAATATCCCAGCGCTTCGCCGGCTGCGGCGCGGCTGTCGATGGCGCCGTTGTAGCGCGCGCCGCCGCCCTTCTCGATTTCGCCGAGGCTCTTGCCGCCGACCAGGATGCCCGCGGCCTGACCCCAGGTCTGGTCGCTCAGGTCGAGGTGATAACCCATGCCGGCCAGCAACCGCTCCGTGTCCGGCGACAGCCCGAACGGCTCGACATAGATGGTATCCGGCAGCCATTGATGGTGGATGCGCGGCGCGTCGATCGCCTCCTGAATGTTCATGCCGTGGTCGATGACGTTGACGATCGCTTCCAGCGTGATGGTGATGATGCGTGAGCCGCCTGGGCTGCCGATGACCATGAATGGCTTGCCGTCCCTGGTCACGATCGTCGGACTCATCGAGGACAAAGGCGTCTTCTTCGGCTGGATGGCGTTCGCCTCGCCCTGGACCAGCCCGTAAAGGTTGGGCACGCCGGGCTTCTGGGTGAAATCGTCCATCTCGTTGTTGAGCAGGATGCCGGTGCCGCCGGCGACCACGCCGGCGCCGAAGGAGCCGTTCAGAGTGTAGGTGACCGCGACCGCGTTGCCGTCATTGTCGATGATCGAATAGTGGGTGGTTTCCTTGGACTCGCCGAAACCTTTCGGCATCAGGTCTTTCGAGACACCGGCGCGAAATGGATCGATCTTGTCGCGGATGGCTTTGGCATAATTCTTGTCGAGCAGCTTCGAGACCGGATTGTCGACGAAGTCGGGGTCGCCAAGCGCCGAGTTGCGGTCGACATAGGCATGGCGCATGGCTTCGACCATGACGTGGATGGTCTCGGCGGAACCCGCGCCGAGATAGGACAGCGGATAGCCCTCGAGCACGTTGAGGATCTCGCAGATGATGACGCCGCCCGAGCTCGGCGGCGGCGAGGAGATGATCTCATAGCCGCGATAGGAACAGGTCACAGGCTTCAGCTCGCGTACGGCATATTGTTCGAAGTCGCCCTTGGCGAGGATGCCACCCTTGGCGCCGCTTGCCTTGACGATGGCATCGGCGATGCCGCCCTTGTAGAAAGCGTCCGGGCCTTTCTCGGAGATCGCCGCAAGCGAGGCGGCAAGGTCCGTCTGCACCAGCCGCTCGCCGATGCCGTAAGGCTTGCCATCCGGTTTGAGGAAGATCGCCGCCGCTGCCGGATCCTTGGCCAGGCGGTCAGCACTACCGGCAAGCGTGGCGGCGTCGCCCTGGTTGAAAACGAAACCGTCCTTGGCCAACGCAATCGCCGGCGCCATCAGATCCTGCCTGGACAGCGTGCCGTATTTTTCGCGCGCCACCTCGAAACCGGCGACGGAGCCCGGCACGCCGACGGCGAGATAGCCGTCAAGGCTGGCGCCCTTCACCGGATTGCCGTCCTTGTCGAGATACATGGTCTTGGTCGCGGCCAGTGGCGCACGCTCACGGAAATCGAGAAAGGTCGTGCGCCCGTCCTTGAGGCGAATGGTCATGAAACCGCCACCGCCGATATTGCCGGCATCGGGATAGACCACTGCCAGCGCATAGCCGACCGCGACAGCCGCATCGACGGCGTTGCCGCCCTTCTTCAGCACCTCGACGCCTATCTCGGAGGCCAGATGCTGGGCGGTCACCACCATGCCGTGCTCGCCCTTAGCGGGGGCAGGCGAAGCGGCGAAGATGGCGGCGGATGGCGCAAGGGTAAAGGCGAGCGAAAGGGTGACGCCAATCAGCGTCCGGCGGGTCAAGGGCATGGCGGTGCTCCTGGCGTTGGCTGCGCCTAGGAAAGACCCTCGCAGCGCATTAGTCCAATAACAATTGAAGCAGCGCGTGAGAGCCCCCTCACCCGGATTGCCAAGACCGAATTGCAAAGCAATTCGGGGCAATCCGACCTCTCCCCGAGGGGAGAGGAGACTTCCAGCGCCGACGCCAATCTCTTCTCACCTGGGGGAGAAGGTGGCCGCGAAGCGGCCGGATGAGGGGGACTGGCTCGGCCTCTCAAACGATACCACCGCTGCCGCCGGCGACTGCCGGCCGCTCGGCCGCGACCTTCGCCCGGTAGCCGGCTTCCCGATAGGCGGCAACCGGCTCGATGGCGCCGCCCATCTTCAGCCGCGCCATGGCCAGGATCGGCTCGACATCGGTGCGATAGGCAGCCTTCAACGTCTGGGTGGCCATCAGCGCGTCGTCGGTCTCCTGGAAACCTTCCAGCGCCTTGCGGTCTACCAGCAACGCCTGTGCATAGGCGCGTTGCACCTCGACCGCCGACAGCATGAGGCTTTCGATCGGATCGGTGACGTTGTGGCTCTGGTCGAGCATATGTGCCGGATTGAAGCCTTCCGCGCTAGACAACTCGGCGTCGACCAGCTCGTTGAAGACCAGGAACAGCCGGTAGGGATCGATCGAACCGGCGTCGAGGTCATCGTCGCCATATTTGGAATCGTTGAAGTGGAAGCCGCCGAGTTTCTTGAACTGGATCAGCCGCGACACGATCATCTCGATGTTGACGTTGGGCGCATGATGGCCGAGGTCGACCAGGCAGAAGGCCTTGTCGCCGAGTTCCTTGGCGATGATGTAGTTGGTGCCCCAGTCCTGCACGACCGTGGAGTAGAAGGCCGGCTCGTACATCTTGTGCTCGGTGAACAATCGCCAGTCGTCCGGCAGGCCGGCATAGATTTCGCGCATGGCGTCGAGATAGCGCTCAAAGGCTTTTACAAAATTGACCTGGCCGGGAAAGTTGGAACCGTCGCCGATCCACACCGTCAGCGCTTTCGAGCCGAGCGTCTTGCCGATCTCGATGCATTCGAGATTGTGCTCGACCGCCTGGCGCCGCGTGCCGGCATCGGCATGCGAGAGCGAGCCGAATTTGTAGGAGAGCTTCTGGTCTTTCGCGTCCGAGAAGGTGTTCGAATTCATCGCATCGAAGCCCAGGCCGAAACGCGAGGCCGCCTGCTTCAGCCGGTTCGGATCGGCCTTGTCCCACGGGATGTGCAGCGAGACGGTCGGCGTTGCCTGGGTGAGCTGGCTGATGACGGCGCAGTCCTCGATCTTGTCGAAGATATCGCGCGGCTCGCCGGCGCCAGGGAAACGGGCAAAGCGCGTGCCGCCGGTGCCGACGCCCCAGGACGGGATCGCCACGGCGAATTTCTCAACCTTGCCGCGGATGGCATCGATGGCGATGCCGCGGCGGTCGAGGCGTTCGCCAAGCGAGGCGTAGTCGCGCTCGAGGTCGGCTTTGCGCGCGGCGTTGTGGCTGGCGACGAGATCGGCGGAGATGATCGTTTCGGACAATGCGGTTCCTCCCAAGAATTCAGACGGCAGCGCTGCCCTCATCCGCCCTTCGGCACCTTCTCCCCGTGAACGGGGAGAAGGAAGAAGCCCCTAGCGCGTAAAGCTCTGTGCGTTGCCGGCGTCGACGTTGATGATGTTGCCGGTCGATTTGGCCGACATGTCGGAGGCGAAGAAATAGATCGCTTCAGCGATGTCTTCCGGGAAGACCGAACGCTTCAGCATTGAGCGAGAGCGGTAATGCTCCTCGAGATCGTCGGTCGACATCTTGTAGGCGGCGGCGCGCTGTTCCTTCCACTCGCCTGTCCAGATTTTCGAACCACGCAGCACCGCGTCCGGATTGACGACGTTGACCCGGATCTGCGCCTCGGCACCCTCCAGCGCCAGGCAGCGCGCAAGATGGATTTCGGCGGCCTTGGCGGTGCAATAGGCGGCGGCGTTGGGCGACGCGGCAAGGCCGTTCTTGGAGGCGACGAAGACGACGTTGCCGCCGATCTTCTGGGCGCGGAACAGCCGGAAGGCTTCGCGCGACACCAGGAAATAGCCGGTCGACAATATGTCCATATTCTTGTTCCACAACGCCAGCGTCGTCTCCTCGATCGGCGCCGAGGAGGCAAGGCCGGCATTGGAGACGAGGATGTCGATGCCGCCGAATTCGACCGATGTTTCGGCAAAGCCGGAAAGCACCTGATCCTCCGAGGTCACGTCGATGCGCACCGGGCGGACGAAGTCCCTACCATAGGCTTTCGACAGCTCGTCATTGGCGCTGGCGAGCGCGGCTTCATCGATATCGGCGAGGACGACACAGGCGCCTTCGCGCAGCAGCCGGTTGGCGGTGGCGCGGCCGATGCCGCCGGCGCCGCCGGTGACCAATGCGATCTGCCCGGCCAGCGCCTTGGGCTTGGGCAGGCGCTGCAATTTGGCTTCCTCGAGCTGCCAGTATTCGATGTCGAAGGCTTCCTGCGCGGGCAGGCCGACATAGGACGAGACGGTGGACGCGCCGCGCATGACATTGATGGCGTTGACGTAGAATTCGCCGGAAATGCGCGCTGTCGCCTTGTCGCCGGCGAAGATGAACATGCCAACGCCCGGCATCAGGTAGACGACGGCATTGGGATCGCGGATGGCGGGCGAATCCGGATGTTTGCAGCTGTCATAGTAGGCCTGGTAGCCGACACGGTATTCGGCGATATCGTCGGCGAGGCGTGCGATGACGGCATCGACGTCGGGCTTGGCCGGATCGAACTCGATGACCAGCGGCCGGATTTTGGTGCGCAGGAAATGGTCGGGACATGAGGTGCCAAGTGCCGCCAGCGGCCTTAGGTCTTTCGAATTGACGAATTCGAGCACCGCCGGCTGGTCGTCGAAATGGCCGAGCTTGTGGCTCTTTTCGGAAATCAGGCCGCGGATCCTCGGCATCAGCTTGGCGGCAATGACGCGGCGCTCCGCGGCGTCGAGCGATTTCACCATTTCGCCGCCGAAGATCGCCTTGCCCTCAGACTTGCGCTCGAACCAGTCGATCGCCTGGTTGATCACCGAGATCGTCGTTTCGTAGCATTCCTTCGGCGTGTCGCCCCAGGTGAACAGGCCGTGGCTTTCTAGCACGACGCCCTTGGCTTCGGGATTTTCAAGGCAGAACTTTTCCAGCCACAGGCCGAGTTCGAAGCCCGGTCGTTTCCATGGCAGCCAGCCGATGGCGTCGCCGAAGACTTCCCTGGTGATCGCTTGGGAATCCTTGGCGGCGGCAATCGCGATGATGGCGTCGGGATGCATATGATCGACGCAAGCCTTGGGCACATAGGCATGAAGCGGCGTGTCGATCGAGGCCGCGCGCGGATTGAGATTGAAGGTGCAGTGCGGCAGGTAGCCCACCATCTCATCCTCGTGTCCAACGCCGCGATAGAGAGTTTTGATGGCGCGCAGCTTGTCCATGTAGAGGGTGGCGAAACCGTCAAGCTTGATCGAAGCGCTGTCGCCGCCCGAGCCCTTGACCCACAGCACCTCGACATCCGCGCCAGTGAGCGGGTCTTTCTGCCAGACCTTGGACGAGGTGTTGCCGCCGCCATAGTTGGTGACGCGCTTGTCGGACCCCAGCGTGTTCGAGCGATAAACCAGCAGTTCGGGACCGCTCATGCCTTCGGCTTTCGCATCGTCCCACAGATTGGCGAGGCGCGAGCCGGAGCGCTTGTCGAGCATAGGTATCCTCCCTTGGAGCACGCACGCCGCGCCCCGCTTTTCTCGCCAGGAATGTCTACGCTAGTGACCTGATTGTCAATCACAAACGATCAATATCGATCATATTGCACTGCACAATGAAAATATATGATCGGAAATGATTGACACTGCGCGTTTTCTAAGGCCTCATGCTCAGGCAGGGAGGAACCATGCACGAAAAAGAGCGCCACAGGATCATTCTGTCCGCCGTCCAGGAAAAGCCTGTGGTGACGGTGCAGGAGATGGTCGAGCTGACCGACTCGTCAGAGGCGACGATCCGGCGCGATATCGCTGCACTGCATGTGCAAAAGCGCCTGCGCCGTGTGCGCGGTGGCGCCGAGGCTATTTCGCCACCGCAATTCATCGGCCTTGCCGGCCGGCCTTTCTCGGTCAACGAAACGTTGAACGCCGCGCAGAAGCGGGCGATCGCGCGGGAAGCAGTGAATCTGTGCACCGACGGCGAGCCGATCATCATCAATGGCGGCACCACCACCTTCCAGATGGTGCATTTCCTGACCGGGCGGCGCATGCCGATCTTCACCAACTCGTTTCCGATCGCCGAGCATCTGCTCAAGCATTCGAAGAACACGGTGATGCTGTCGGGCGGCACGATCTACCGCGAACAGAACATCATCCTGTCGCCCTTCGACAATGACGTGACGCGCAATTTCTATGCGCGCCGCATGTTCATGGGCGCGCAAGGCCTGGGGCCGCTCGGACTGATGGAGGGCGATCCTCTGCTGATCCAGGCCGAGCAGAAATTGATCGATCAGGCCGACGAATTGGTGGTGCTGGTCGATTCCTCGAAATTCCGCCAGCGCTCCAGCCTGATCCTGTGCGGTCTCAAGCGCATCGCTAGCGTCATTACCGACGACGGCATCGAGGACCGCGAGGCCAATATGCTGGAGGCGGCGGGCGTGGCGCTGATCGTCGCCCGCAAACAGTCGAACGAGAAGGAAGAATCTTCACTGCAGGCCTGAGGGAACTTACGCCCGCAGCGGCGATGGAATGCAACGCTCAAGGGAGGATAATCGATGAGCCTTTTGAAGAAACTGCTGGTCACCGCGGCCTTTTCCGCCGCCATGTTCGTGAATGCCGCCTATGCCGAAAACGTCAAGATAGCGCTCGTGGTGAAGTCGCTCGGCAACGGCTTCTTCGACGCCGCCAACAAGGGCGCCGAGGAAGCGGCCAAGGAACTGGGCGATGTCGATGTGATCTATACCGGCCCGACCAAGGCCACCGCCGAGGCGCAGATCGAGGTGATCAACTCGCTGATCGCGCAGAAGGTCAACGCCATCGCCGTTTCGGCCAATGACGCCGACGCCCTGGTGCCAGTGCTGAAGAAGGCAATGGAACGCGGCATCACCGTGATCTCGTGGGATTCCGGCGTCGCCAAGGAAGGCCGTCAGCTTCACCTCAACCCCTCCGACACCGGCCTGATCGGCGAGACGATCATCAAGCTTGCCGCCGACTATCTGCCGGAAGGCGGCGACGTCGCCATCCTGTCGGCCTCCTCGACCGCGACCAACCAGAACGCCTGGATCGAAGCGGCCAAGAAGGTGCTGCCGGAGAAGTTTCCGAAGATCAAGCTCGTCGCCACCGTCTATGGCGATGACGACTCCGCCAAGAGCACCGACGAAGCCAAGGGCCTGTTGAAGTCCTATCCGAACCTCAAGGCGATCATTGCGCCGACCACCGTCGGCGTCGTCGCCGCCGCGCAGGTCGTGACCGACGAGAACCTGATCGGCAAGGTCAACGTCACGGGTCTCGCGTTGCCGTCGGAGTTCAAAAAGTTCATCGACAACGGCGCCAGTCAGGCTGTCGCTCTGTGGAACCCGATCGATCTCGGTTACTCGGCGATCTATTTGGCACATGACCTGGCGGTGAAGAAGGACGAAGCCAAGCCGGGCGCCACGCTGTCGATCGGTCGCGTCGGCAAGGTGACGCTCGACGACACCAACTCGGCGGCAATGGCGCCGCCCTTCCAGTTCGACAAGACCAACATCGAGAAGTTCTCCAAGATCTATTGATCCTGGACTGACGGCGCTGCCCCCTCATCCGGCCGCTTCGCGGCCACCTTCTCCCCGATGGGGAGAAGAGCCTGGAGCCAAGGTCGCCAGCCTCCTCTCCCCTCGGGGAGAGGTCGACCGAGCGAAGCAGAGGTCGGGTGAGGGGGAGTCAACACGGAATACAGACGGGCCTGATACGACTATGGACACGACAGCCCATCACGGCACAGCAAACGAGCGCGCCCCGGCCTCGGCTCCGCGCCTGACGCTGTCCGGGATCTCCAAGAGTTTCCCGGGCGTGCGCGCCCTGCACAATGTCAGCCTGTCGCTCTATCCGGGACAAGTGACGGCGCTGATCGGCGAGAACGGCGCCGGCAAGTCGACGCTGGTCAAGATCATGACCGGCATCTACCAGCCGGATGCCGGCGAGATCGGCATCGACGGCGAGGCGACGACGCTGCCCAGCGCGCATGCCGCCTTCGGCCACGGCATCACCGCCATCCATCAGGAAACCGTTTTGTTCGACGACCTGTCGGTCGCCGAAAACATCTTCCTCGGCCATGCGCCGCGCACGCGCTTCGGCACCATCGACTGGCGCATGATGCGCAAAAATGCCCGCGAAGTGCTGGAGACGATGCGCGCCGGCCATATCGACGCCGACGCCCGGCTGAAGGATCTCGGCATCGCCAACAAACATCTCGTGGCCGTGGCGCGCGCGATGTCGATCGATGCGCAAATCGTCATCATGGACGAGCCGACGGCAGCGCTCTCGATGAAGGAGATCGAGGAGCTGTTCCTCCTGATCGAGTTCCTGAAGAGCGAAGGCAAGGCGGTGCTGTTCATCAGCCACAAGTTCGACGAGATCTACCGCATCGCCGACCGCTACACTGTCTTCCGCGACGGCGAGATGGTGGGCGAAGGCCTGCTGAAGGACACCGGCCAGAACGAGATCGTGCGCATGATGGTCGGCCGTTCGGTCGACCACATTTTTCCACGGCGCGAGCCGCAGATCGGCGGGCCTGTGCTGTCGGTCGCGGGCCTGTCGCATCCAACCGAATTCGACGATATCGGCTTCGAACTGCGCAAGGGCGAGATCCTTGGGTTCTATGGGCTGGTGGGCGCCGGGCGCAGCGAGGTCATGCAAGCGATATCAGGCATCACCCGCACCAGCCGAGGTACGATTTCGCTGGAGGGAAAAGCGATTGCGCCAAAGTCTGCAGCCGACTCCATTGATGCCGGCATCGTCTATGTGCCGGAAGAGCGCGGCAAGCAGGGCGTGGTGATCGGCCTGCCGATCTTCCAGAACGTTTCGCTGCCGTCGCTCGCGCGCACCTCCAAATCCGGTATGCTGCGCTTGGCGGAAGAGTTCGCGCTGGCCCGTTCCTACACCGAGCGGCTGGACCTGCGCGCCTCATCGCTCAGCCAGGATGTCGGCACGCTGTCCGGCGGCAACCAGCAGAAGGTTGTCATCGCCAAGTGGCTCGCCACGGCGCCAAAAGTCATCATCCTCGACGAGCCGACCAAGGGCATCGACATCGGCTCCAAGGCCGCCGTGCACGGCTTCATGGCGGAGCTGGTTTCACAAGGCCTTTCCGTGATCATGGTGTCGTCCGAGTTGCCCGAAATCCTCGGCATGTCCGACCGCGTCGTGGTGATGCGCGAAGGCCGCATCGCGGCGACCTACGACAATAAGGGCCTCGATGCCGAGACGCTGGTGCGAACCGCAGCGGGGATCGCGGCATGAAGGCTTTGCTCAAATATCGCGAGCTCTGGCTGCTTGCCGGCATCGTCGTTCTGATCAGCCTGATCTCGACCCGCTTCCCCGGCTTTGCCGATCCGGCCAATCTGCGTCAGGTGTTCAATGACACGTCGATCCTGATGATCCTGGCGCTGGGACAGATGGTGGTGATCCTGACTCGATCGATCGACCTCTCGATGGCCTCCAACCTCTGCTTCACCGGCATGGTGGTGGCGATGCTCAACGCCGCGCATCCGGCGATCCCGATCCCGGTGCTTGTCGTGATTGCGCTTCTGGTCGGCCTGGTGCTCGGTGCCATCAACGGCCTGCTGGTCTGGCGGCTGAACATCCCCTCGATTGTGGTGACGCTCGGCACGCTCACCATCTATCGCGGCGCGACCTTCGTGCTGTCGGGCGGCGCCTGGGTCAATGCCGACCAGATGAGTCCCGAGTTCATCAACTTCCAGCGTGCCGCCTTGCTCGGCATTCCGGTGCTGTCCTGGATCGCGATCCTGGTGATCGCGCTGTTCTTCCTGGTAATGACGCGTACGGCAACCGGCCGCTCGATCTATGCCATCGGCGTCAACCCGACCGCGTCGGTCTATGCCGGCATCGATGTCGGCCGGACAAAATTCATCGTCTTCTGCATTTCCGGGATGATCGGCGGACTGGCCGGCTATCTGTGGATCTCGCGCTACGTGATCGCCTCGGTCGAGGTCGCCAATGGCTATGAGCTCAACATCATCGCCGCCTGCGTCATCGGCGGCATCTCGATCGCCGGCGGCATCGGCTCGGTCGGCGGCGCGGTGTTGGGCGCGCTATTTCTCGGCATCATTTCGAACGCGCTGCCGGTCATCAACATCTCGCCCTTCTGGCAGATGGCGATCTCGGGCAGCGCCATCATCCTGGCCGTGGTGCTCAACGCCCGCGGCGAGCGCCGGCAGGGCCGCATCATCCTCAGAAAGGCGGAAGCGGCATGACCGACACCCCTGCCCCGCGCCGCATTCCCGACCGGCTGGACAAGCCGCTGTCCTCGGCAATCTTTTCCTGGGAGGCGCTGCTTATCGTCATCGCGGTTGCCATCTTCGCGGTCAACAGCTTCGCCTCGCCCTATTTCTTCGACCCGTGGTCGCTGTCGGACCTGACCTTCAACTTCACCGAAAAGGGCCTGATCGCGCTCGCCATGGCGCTGCTGATCATCTCAGGCGAAATCGATCTGTCGGTCGCCGCGATCGTGGCGCTCGCTTCGACGCTGATGGGCATGGCGGTGCAGGCCGGCGCCGGCACGCCGGTGCTGGTTCTCATCGGCATCGTTGTCGGACTCGGCTGCGGCGCTTTCAACGGGCTGCTCGTCACCCGGTTCGGCCTGCCATCTATCGTGGTGACCATCGGCACGATGAGCCTGTTTCGCGGCATCGCCTTCATCATCCTCGGCGACCAGGCCTATAAGGGCTATCCGGAGAGTTTTGCTTTCTTCGGCCAGGGCTATGTCTGGTGGGTTTTCTCGTTCGAGCTGGCGCTGTTCCTGGTCGCGGCCGTCATCTACTGGTTCCTGCTCCACCGCACGAGCTTCGGCCGGCGCGTCCTTGCCATCGGCAACAATCCGGTGGCGGCGCAGTTTTCCGGCGTGCGCGTCGGCCGCATCAAATTCATCCTGTTCTGCCTGACCGGGCTGATGTCGGGCATCGCGTCGGTGCTCATCACCTCGCGCCTCGGCTCGACAAGGCCGTCGATCGCGCAGGGCTATGAGCTGGAGGCCATCACCATGGTGGTGCTCGGCGGCGTCTCGATCCTCGGCGGCGCCGGCAGCATTCTGGGCGTGGTGCTCGCCGCCTTCATCATGGGATTGGTGACCTTCGGCCTCGGCCTGCTCAACGTGCCGGGCATCGTCATGTCGATCTTCATCGGCCTCTTGCTGATCATCGTCATCGCGCTGCCGATCGTGTGGCGACGGCTGCGCGAAGGACGCTTCGCTTGATGCAGAAATACGCCTTCAAGATGAAGCTCAATGCGGGCATGAAGGCCGAGTACAAGCGCCGCCACGACGAGATCTGGCCTGAACTGTTGGCGTTGCTGAAAGAGGCCGGCATCTCGGATTATTCGATCCACCTCGACGAGGAAACCAACATCCTGTTCGGTGTGCTATGGCGGCGTGACGACCACGGCATGGCCGACCTGCCGACGCATCCGGTGATGCAGCGCTGGTGGGCGCATATGGCCGATGTGATGGAGACCAAGCCCGACAACGAGCCGATAGCTGTGCCGCTGGAAACAATGTTCCATATGGAATGAGCGCGCTTCAAACAATCGCCGTCATCGACATCGGCAAGACCAACGCCAAGGTCGCGCTGGTCGACCTTGCGACGTTGAGCGAAGTCGCCTTGCGCCGCAAGGCGAACGCGCCGCTGCGACAGGCGCCCTACCCACATCACGATGTCGAGGCGCTGTGGACGTTCATCCTCAACGGCCTGGCTGAGCTCAACCGCGAACGCCGCATCGACGCCATTTCGATCACCACCCACGGCGCGACGGGCGCGCTGGTCGACGCCGCCGGCGAACTGGTGCTGCCGGTGCTCGATTATGAGTTCGACGGCCCGGACAGGCTGGCTGTCGAGTATGACGCAGTTCGTCCGCCGTTCGCCGATACCGGCACGCCGCGCCTACCGGTGGGCCTCAATCTCGGCGCGCAGTTCTTCTGGCAACAGCAGCGTTTTCCGGCTGAGTTCGCCAAAGCCACCGCGATGCTGATGTACCCGCAATATTGGGCGCTGCGGCTAACCGGGATCGCGGCCAATGAGGTGACTTCGCTTGGCTGCCACACCGATCTGTGGGATCCGTGGACAGCGGATTTCTCGTCGATGGTCGACCGCCTGGGCTGGCGCCGGCTGATGGCGCCGGTGCGACTGGCCAGGGACCGGCTCGGCCCGATTCTGCCCGCGCTCGCGGCTCGGACCGGCCTTGATCCGCGGACACCGGTGCTCTGCGGCCTACACGATTCCAACGCTTCGCTGCTGCCGCATCTCTTGTCCGACAAGCTACCCTTTTCGGTCGTCTCGACCGGAACCTGGGTTGTCTCGATGGCCGTAGGCGGTAAGAAAATCGAGCTCGATCCTGGGCGCGACACGCTGGTCAACGTCAATGCGCTCGGCGATCCCGTGCCGTCGGCGCGCTTCATGGGCGGACGCGAATTCTCGCTGCTCACCGACGGCAAGCCGCAGCTCTGGAACGACAGCGATATCGCCTCAGTGCTCGCGCGCCGGGCGCTTCTGTTGCCCTCCACGCAGCAAGGCTCGGGACCTTTCCCGCATCGCACCGCGCAATGGGTCGATGCCGATGCCCTGAGCCCCGGCCAGCGCTTCGTCGTCATCTCGTTCTATCTGGCGCTGATGACCGCAACCTGCCTGGAACTGATCGGCGGCGACGGGCCGACGACGATCGAGGGGCCGTTTGCCCAGAACCAGCCTTACATCCTCATGCTGGCGGCAGCGACCGGACGGCCGGTCGTCGCATCGGAGACTTCGACCGGCACCAGTATCGGCGCGGCACTGCTGGCGGGGGATGGAGCGAAAGCGATGGGCAAGGGTGAGCGGGCCGAGCCGCCGGTCGATCCTGTCTGGGGCGGCTATGCGAGGGCGTGGCAGTTAGCCGTTCGGGCGTAACAGCGAGGCCACAATCTGAGACGTCAGCGCTGCCCCTCATTGCCCTGCCGGGCATTTCTCCCCGTATAGAGACGGGGAGAAAGGGCTATCTTCGCGGCCTTCGCCAATTTTCAACGCCGCAGAATGGGCGCCGACGTTGCGGTCAACCCCTTCGCCCCGTTTACGGGGAGAAGATGGCGGCAGCCAGATGAGGGGCAGCGCCGACCTCGGCAATTGGACAAAGGTTACCGCGCCGTCCCATAGAGCAACCCCTGCGGATCGATCTGCGGCTTCCGCCTGGCAATGACGTCCGACAGGAATTGCCCTGAGCCGCAGGCCATGGTCCAGCCGACATGGCCGTGGCCGGTGTCGAGATAGAGATTGCGATACTTCGCCTGGCCGATCACCGGCACCGAGTTCGGCATCATTGGCCGCAAACCGGCCCACAACACGGCTTTCTTCTCGTCGAAAGCGCCGGGAAACAGGTCCTTGCCGGTTTCGAGAATAGTCCTGAAATCGCGCGGCTTGAAGCTGCGGTCGAAGCCGGTGAATTCGGCCGTCGAGGACATGCGCAGCCGATTGCCCAGCCGCGAATAGCCGATCAAACGGTCCTCGTCGGCGCCGCCCATGGTCGGCCCTTTGCTCTCGTCCTCCAGCGGGATCGTCGCCGTGTAGCCCTTCACCGGATAGACCGGCAGGTCGATGCCATAACGGCGGCCGAGCAGGCCGCTTTCCGGTCCCATCGAAATGACCACGGCGTCACCCGCGATCGGGCCGGCCGAGGTCATAACGGCGCGCACCCGGTCGCCGTCGATGTCGAGGCCTTCGACCGTCGTGCCGAACAGGAATTTGACGCCAAGCTTCTCGGCCGCATAGGCGGCCAGATTGTCGGTGAACTGCTTGGAATCGCCGGTCTGGTCGATCGGCGAATAGATGCCGCCGGCGATCTTGTCCCTGACGCCGGCGAGTCCCGGCTCCAGTTCGGCCAGGCGCTCGCGGCCGACGATCTCGATCGGCAGGCCATGTTCTGCCAGATAGCGGTAATTGTCGGTGCCGTGGTCGAGGCTGTTTTGCGAACGGAAGAAGTAGAGGATGCCCTTCTTGCGCTCGTCATAGTGGATGCCGGTCGTGTCCGACAAAGCGTTGATGCACACGCGGGAATGGAGCGCCAGCCTGAGCTTGACGTCGGTATTGGCGCGCAGCCGCTTGACCGTGCATTCGCGCAGGAAGCGCAGGCTCCAGGCATAAAAATACGGATCGAGGCTGAGCCTGACCTTGATGCCGAGATCGTGGTTCCACAGCCCAAGCAGGAAGGTCTTCAGCGCTGCGGGCGAAGCCCAGGCTGTCGCATCGCCCGGCGATACCAGTCCGGCATTGGACTGGCTGGTGCCGCGCGCCACGGCTTCGTGACGCTCGATCACCGTCACCTCATGGCCGTCGGCGGCCAGGTAATACGCAGCCGCCGTGCCAACAACACCGGCGCCAAGCACCACGATCTTCATGTCGTCCCTCAAGGTCATGCCGGCGGCGCGCATCCGCGCACCACCTGAATGAGCCTCAATACCGTGTATGAATGCGCCGGACGAGCCCTTGGCCCAACGGGTTAGTTTCTAACGGAGTTCTTGGTCGTCAAAATGCGTTCCCAGGCCAACGCATCCTTGACGATGAGGTCGAGATCGTCGCGCTGCGGCGCCCAGCCGAATTCCTGACGGGCAAGGTCGGAGTTGGCGACAACGGCCGCGGCATCGCCGGGACGGCGGTCGCCCATGCGGACATCGAAATCATGGCCGAAGGCGCGGCGCACGCTGTCGATCACTTCCAGCACCGAATAGCCATGACTGTAGCCGCAATTGGCGACCAGGCTCCGGCCTCCCTCACGCAGCCGCTGCAGCGCAAGCCGGTGCGCCGCGGCAAGGTCGCTGACATGGATGTAATCGCGGATGCAGGTGCCGTCCGGCGTCGGATAGTCCTGGCCGAAGACCTGCATGAAAGGCCGCTTGCCGAGCGCGGTCTCGCAGGCGACCTTGATCAGATGCGTGGCGCCGGGCGTCGACTGTCCGGTGCGGCCCTTGGGATCGGCGCCGGCGACGTTGAAATAGCGCAGCGCCGTGTAGCGGATGTCATGGGCGAGACCTGCATCGCGCAGCATCCATTCGCTCATCAGCTTGGACAGGCCATAGGGCGATTCCGGCGCCAGGCGGGCATCCTCCTGCACCGGTTCCAGCCCGGCGCCGCCATAGACGGCGGCGGTCGAGGAAAAGATGAAATGCGGCACGCCCTCGCGCACGGCGATCTCGATCAGCGTGCGGGTCTTGGAGGTGTTGTTTTCGTAATAGGCAAGCGGGTCGGCGACCGATTCCGGCACCACGATCGAGCCGGCGAAGTGGATGATGGCGTCGACCTTGTTCTCGCGGATGACCTGGCCGACCAGGTCACGGTCGGCGACATCGCCGACGACCAGCTTGGCCTCGGGCGCCACCGCCCATTCGAAACCGGTGGAAAGCCGGTCGAGCACCACGACGCTTTCGCCTGCGTCGAGCAGCTCCCAGACCATATGGCTGCCGATATAGCCGGCACCGCCTGTCACCAAAACCGTCATGTCGTGTCCTCGTTGATCAAGATTTATCGGAAACTGTCTCAACAGCCGCCGTGCTGGAAACCCCGTCGCAAGCCCACTACACCCTGAATGTTAAATCCGTAACAGTTCCTCCGCCCCGAGGCATTGTATCGAAACGAAGTTCGTTCACACCGCTGGGAATAGGCCACGATCCGGCATCGTTAGGAACAGGCCCGGGGCGTGGCATTTTGACCGGTTGGGTCCGGTTTACGTGGCTTGGGGCTATGACTATGATCCGGCGCAAAACTGGGATGCTGACATGAATTATCAGCGGTTCTTCGAAGACGCGATCGACCAGCTCCATGCCGAGCGGCGCTACCGCGTTTTCGCCGACCTCGAACGTATCGTGGGCAAGTTTCCGCGCGCCATCTGGCGCTCCAATGGGCGCGCCCAGGAAATCACCGTATGGTGCTCCAACGACTATCTCGGCATGGGCCAGAACGCCGATGTCATCGCCGCGTTCCAGAATACGGCCGGCAAGATGGGCTCGGGCGCCGGCGGCACCCGCAACATTTCCGGCACGTCCAACCCGCTGGTCGAGCTCGAGCATGAGCTCGCCGACCTGCACGACAAGGAAGCGGCGCTCGTCTTCACCTCGGGCTTCGTCTCCAACGAAGCCTCGATCTCGACAATTGCCCGGCTTTTGCCCAACTGCCTGATCATCTCGGACGAACTGAACCATGCCTCGATGATCGAAGGTGTGCGCCGCTCCGGCGCCGAAAAGAAGATCTTCCGCCACAATGACGTCGCGCATCTGGAAAGCCTGCTGCAGGCGGCCGGGCGCGAGCGCGCCAAGCTGATCGTGTTCGAGAGCGTCTATTCGATGGACGGCGACATCGCCCCTATCAAGCAGATCGTCGAGCTCGCCGAACGCTACAACGCCATGACCTATATCGACGAGGTCCATGCCGTCGGCATGTACGGACCGCGCGGCGGCGGCATTACCGAGCGCGAGGGTCTCGCCGATCGCATCGACATCATCGAAGGTACGTTGGCCAAGGCTTTCGGCACGCTGGGCGGCTACATCACCGGCACAAATGCCGTGATCGACGCCGTGCGTTCCTACGCGCCGGGCTTCATCTTCACCACCGCGCTGCCGCCGGCGATCGCCGCGGCCGCCACCACCTCGATCCGGCATCTGAAGCGCTCGCAGGCCGAGCGCGACGCGCAGCAGCGCCAGGCGGCCACGACCAAGCAGGTCCTTTCCGCCGCCGGCCTGCCGGTGATGGAATCGGCGACCCACATCGTGCCCGTGCTGGTCGGCGATCCCGAGCTCTGCAAGATGGCCAGCGACCGCCTGCTCGGCGTGCACGGCATCTATATCCAGCCGATCAACTATCCGACCGTGCCGCGCGGCACCGAGCGGCTGCGCATCACGCCGACGCCGTTCCACTCCGACGCGCTGATTGCCGAATTGCAGGACGCGCTGGTCGAGACCTGGGATGCGCTCGGCATTCCCTACGGCTCCACCGGCCGGCCAGCCGTGGCCAAGAGCGACCGGATCGTTCCGCTCCTGGTACCGAAGTCAGGCGGCTGAAGCCGTTTGAAACTCTACTCCGGCGGCCATCCGCCGCGGCTTTCTGCGCTTCCGGTGCTCACGGACAGAATGTCCGCTGCGCTCCGGTTCTCGAAATCCGCACCGGCTGACTCACCGGAGCGAGTTTCAATCCGGCTTCAGTGCAGCTCAGACAGTCTTCATCCACTTCGCCAGGCGATGCGCCGCTTCTTCGAGCTGATCGAGGCGGCGGTGGAAGCATAGCCGGAGGAAGGCCTCGCCGCCGGGGCCGAAGGCAGTGCCTGGCGCCAGGCCGACATTGGCGTGATCGACGATGTCGAAGGCGGCGGCGCGGGAATCGGTGATGCCGTCGACCGTGAAGAACAGATAGAAGGCGCCTTGCGGCACGGTGAAGCGCGCCTTGCCGGTGGCGCCTAGGATGCCGCAGACCAGATCGCGCGCCGCCCTTGCCCGCTCCACTTGTTCGAAGATGAAGGCGTCGCCCTCGTCGAGAGCTGCGACCGCGCCACGCTGCATGAACTGAGCGACGCCGGAATTCGAATACTGGATCAGATTCTCGAACACCTGCTGGAGAGCGGGGTGGGTCTTGATCCAGCCGACGCGCCAGCCGGTCATCGCCCAGTTCTTGGAAAAGCTGTTGACGAACAGGATGCGGTCTTCAGGCGTGGCAATATCGAGGAAGGACGGCGCACGGCCATGACCGTAGTGGAACAGCGAGTAGATTTCGTCGGCGATGATCCACAGGCCCTTGGCGCGGGCCAGGTCGAGGATCGCCTGCAGCGTTTCGCGATCGGCGGTCCAGCCGGTCGGGTTCGATGGCGTGTTGATGAACAGCAGCTTGGTGCGCGGCGTGATCGCAGACGCAATCTTCTCGACATCGCAGGACCAGCCATTGCCGGACTGGTCGAGCACCACCGGCACCGGCACCGCGCCCGCCACGCCGGTGGCGGCGGCGAAATTCGGCCAGGCCGGAGACAAATAGATCACCTCGTCGCCGCTGCCGGCGATCGCGTCGATGGCGAGTTGGATGGCATGCATGCCGGAGCCGGCGACGATGAACTCTTCCTCGGCAAAAGTCTTGCCGAAATGCCTGGCGTAATAGCGGGAAAGAGCCTGCCTGAGGTCGGGGATGCCCTTTTGCCAGGTGTAGAAAGTCTCGCCATTGGCGAGCCCGCGGGCGGCGGCGTCCGAGATGAAGGCAGGCGTCGGCAGGTCACCTTCTCCGGCCCAGAGCGGGATCATGCCATCGCGCAGCCGGCCGTAATTGACGACGGCGACGATGCCGCTTTCGGGCGCGGCGCGCGCTTCGGCGCGCAAGGTCTCGATAAGGGTCATGGGCAAATCCATATTCGTCTTGCCGGCGCTCTTAGCAGATCATCGAACAGAAAACCCCGGCCGCGGGCAGCCGGGGTTTTGGTCCAGAACGTTCGCCGACGATTATTTCTTGGCGAGAAGATCGCGGATTTCGGTCAGCAGCGCGACATCGGCCGGCGGCGGCGCGGCAGGGGCAGCTGGCTTCTCGCGTTCAAGCCGCTTGCGCAGATTGTTCACCGCCTTGACCATCAGGAAGATGATGAAGGCGAGAATGATGAAGTTCAGCGCCACGGTAATGAAATTGCCATAAGCAAAGACGGCACCCTGCTTGCGGGCATCGGCCAGGTTGGTGGCGGTCACATTGTGCGACAGGCCAATGAAGTAGTTGGAAAAATCGACCCCTCCGAGCGCACCGATGAAGGGCATGATGATGTCGTTGACCAACGAGTCGACGATCTTGCCGAAAGCAGCGCCGATGATGACGCCGACGGCCAAGTCCATCACATTGCCTTTGGAGATGAATTCCTGGAATTCTTTCAGCATTCGTCCCTCCTTGACGGGCCGAGCTGCCGCCTCACCAATGTCCTTCGGCGCCGGCCCTGGCCCACCATAACAAAAAGCCTAGGTTGCAAAACCGGAAAAACGGGCAAAGCACCGCTTTGTGGTTACGCAGCGTCATCAACGACATATGCACCGAAAGCCGCAATGGACTCAGGCGCCGGGCTGTGGTTGCGTTGTGAGCGCCGGAGGAGAAAACGGGTTTAAATCCTGAGATAGAGCATGATGTCGCCCGAAAGCCGCTACCCACTTTTCGGCATCATGCTCTAGGGAGGAAGTGCGGGCCGTGCTGGGCTGGTTCGTCGTCATCATTGCGATTGCCTATGTGACGCTGCTTTTTGCCATTGCCAGCGTCGGCGACCGGCGTGCGGCAACGGCCGGGTTCGGCCGGGCGCGCCCGTTCATCTATGCGCTGAGCCTCGCGATCTACTGCACCTCCTGGACCTTCTTCGGCTCGGTCGGATTGTCTTCGGAACGCGGTCTCGAGTTCCTCGGCATCTATACCGGCCCGGTGCTGGTGTTCGTGTTCGGCTTTCCGCTGCTCAACCGCATGGTCAAGCTGGCCAAAAGCGAGAAGATCACCTCGATCGCCGACCTTCTTGGCGCCCGCTACGGCAAGAGTTTCACCGTCGCCGCGATCGCGACGGTGATCGCCACCATCGGCGCAGTGCCTTATATCGCGTTGCAGCTCAAGGCGATCTCCGGCTCCGTCAGCCTGATGGTCGAGCATTATACCGGCTCGCCGCCGAGCTTCGACCCGTTCGTCAGCGATATCTCGCTGGTGGTGGCGATGCTGCTTGCGCTGTTTGCCGTTCTGTTTGGCACCCGCCACGCCGACGCGACCGAACACCAGGATGGGCTGATGCTGGCGGTGGCGGTCGAGACCGTGGTCAAACTCGCCGCCTTCCTCGCCATCGGCCTGATCGTGACCTTCCTGGTCTTCGGCGGTCCCGGCGACATGTTCGCCAAGCTCGCCGCCAACGGCCAGGTGCGGCAGGCGATGAGCTACAACACCTCTTTGGCCACCTGGCTCGTGCTGACGGGGTTGAGCGGTTTTGCCGTGCTGATGCTGCCGCGCCAGTTCTATGTCACCATCGTCGAGAACCGCAGCGAGGCCGAGTTGCGCACCGCGACCTGGGTGTTCCCGCTCTATCTGGTGGCGATCAACCTGTTCGTGCTGCCGATCGCCTTTGCCGGCCTGTCGCTGGTCGGCACCAGAACCAGCAGCGACCTCTATGTGTTGTCGCTGCCGCTCTTCAACGGCCATGACGCACTGGCGATGGCGGCGTTCATCGGCGGCCTGTCGGCGGCGACGGCGATGGTCATCGTCGAGAGCGTCGCGCTGTCGATCATGATCTCCAACGATCTTGTCATTCCACTGTTCGTGCGCCGCGTGCTCAAGACCAGTTCTTCCGAGAACGAGGACTGGTCGACGCTGATCCTCAACGTGCGCCGCGCCTCGATCTTCATCCTGCTGTTCATCGCCTTCCTCTACTACCGCGAGAGCACCGACAGCGCGCGGCTGTCCTCGATCGGGCTGATGTCGTTTGCCGCCATCGCGCAGTTCGCGCCGGCGCTGATCGGCGGGCTGATCTGGCGCCGGGCCAATGGCCGGGGCGCGGCGCTCGGCATGGTCGCCGGCATCGCGGTGTGGGGCTACACGCTGCTCCTGCCCTCGCTCGTCGGCGCCAACGCCGACCTCCTGGTCCATGGCCTGTTCGGCTTCGAGGCGCTGAGGCCGCAGGCGCTGTTCGGCACGGTCGGCGAGCCGCTCAACCACGGCGTGCTGTGGAGCCTGTCGATCAATGCGATGTTCTTCGTGCTTGGCTCGCTGTCGCGCGCGTCGGTGCCGCTGGAGCGCATCCAGGCGGCGATCTTCGTGCCGCGCGAGGCTGGACCGATGCCGAGCCTGCGCCGCTTCCGCACCGCCGTCACCGTCAACGACCTCAAGGACACCATTTCCCGCTATCTCGGCGTCGAGCGCACTGAGCGCTCCTTCCAGTCCTTCGAGAAGAACGCGAAAGTCTCCCTGCATGGCAAGGAACAGGCCAGCATGGATGTCATCCGCTTCTCCGAGCAGCTTCTGGCAAGCGCTGTCGGCTCGTCCTCGGCGCGGCTGATCCTGTCGCTGCTTTTCCGCCGCAACGACCGCGATTCCAGGGACGCCTTCAAACTGCTCGACGACGCCACGGAGGCGCTGCAGCATAATCGCGATTTGCTGCAGATCGCGCTCGACCAGATGGAGCAAGGCATCACCGTCTTCGACCGCGATTTCCGGCTGATCTGCTGGAACCGGCAATACCGGGCGCTGTTCAACCTGCCGGACGAGATGGGCCAGGTCGGCGTGTCGCTGGACCAGATCCTGCGCCACCTCGCCGAGCGCGGCGACATCCCCGCCGAACAGCGGGTGACGATGCTGAACCGACTGACCAGCTTCGTCAGTCCCTGGCAGATGGAGCTCAAGACCAGCGGCCGCATCCTGGAGCTGCGCTCCAACCCGATGCCCGACGGCGGTATCGTCGCCACCTATGCCGACATTTCCGGCCGCGTCGAGCAGGACCTGGCGCTGAAGCGGGCAAACGAGTCGCTGGAGCAGCGGGTCAAGACCCGCACCATCGAGCTGACCCGCGTCAACGAGGAGCTGGCGCAGGCGCAGATTCTGGCCGAGGAGGCCAATCTCGGCAAGACGCGCTTCCTCGCCGCCGCCGGCCACGACATCCTGCAGCCGCTCAACGCCGCCCGGCTTTACTGCTCGTCGCTGATCGAGAAGGCTGGCAAGGGTCCGGCCGGCAAGGCGGCGATCAACATCGAATCCTCGCTGGAATCGGTCGAGACCATCCTCGGCGCGGTCCTCGACATCTCACGCCTCGACGCCGGCGCGATGAAACCCGACGACACTGCCTTCGATCTCGGCGGGCTGCTAGGCCAGATCGGCAATGATTTTCGCCCTCTTGCCGCGGAAAAGAAACTCGACCTCAAGATCATGCCGTCGTCGCTTGGCGTGACGACCGACCGCAATCTGTTGCGCCGATTGATCCAGAACCTGGTCTCCAACGCCATCAAATACACGCGGGAAGGCCGTATTCTGGTCGGCGTACGCCGCCGCGGCGAGTTGGCTGAGATCCAGGTGATAGACACCGGCATCGGCATCGCCGGCGACAAGCTGAACACCGTCTTCCACGAATTCACCCGGCTCGACGAAGGCGCGCGCGAAGCCGAGGGCCTGGGCCTCGGCCTCTCGATCGTCGACCGCATCGCGCGGGTGCTGCGGCTCGAGATCCGCATCTTCTCCAATCCGGGCAAAGGCACGCGCTTTTCCGTCCTGCTGCCGGTTGCGGCGGTTTCAGTGCCGCCTCGTGAGGTCGTGAAGACGCCGGCGCGCGCCGCCTCGTCGCTTGCCGGACTCAACGTGCTGTGCATCGACAATGACGCGCGCATCCTTGACGGCATGCGGTTGCTGCTCGAAGGCTGGGGCTGCCGGGTCACTACAGTGTCGGGAGCGGCCGGTCTTCTAAGGCCGGGCGCGCCGAGACCGGATATCGTGCTTGCCGACTATCATCTCGACGGTGAAACCGGGCTTGAGGCCATCGATGCCCTGCGTGCCATCTACGGCCAGGAGCTGGCTTGCGTATTGGTCACCGCGGACCGCTCCAGCGAGGTGCGCGCCGCGGCAGGCAAGCTCGACATACCGGTGATCAACAAACCGCTGAAGCCAGCGGTGCTGCGTTCGATGATGGCGCGCGTCAGGCCGCTCGCATCGGCGGCGGAGTAAAGCCTATCGCTGACATGCTCGTTCGGCGACATCGCGCGAACGCCGGGCCGACAGCGTCAGACGGAACTGTCGACCATCAGCGAATTGCGGAACCGCGGCTTCGCGCCGTTGACCGCCGGCGACGGACGATGCTCGCGAAACGCCATGGCAAGGGTGCGCAACGCATCGCGCGATTGAGGGTCCGTGAGCGTGGACAAGAGCACGATCTCCGACGCGGGCAGCGGCGGCAAGCCGAATTTACGGCTGACCTCGATCGTTCCGGGCGGGGCCAGCCGACAGGAGAATACCGATACGGCGAGACCGGCTGAAACCGCCTCGGCTACAGCGAAGGAGCCGCAACCCAGGAAAACCTGCGTCCACTGTATTCCAACGGCATCGAGCGAGCTGGTTATGATGTCGCGGATGCTGCAGGAAGGCGCCGAGGCGGCAAGCCGCAGTGGCTCACCGGCGCGGTAGACGAAGTCGGGCGTGGCGTACCAGCCGAAGTGTTCGGGCGCCAGCACCTCGCCGTCGCGGCGGTCGTCCTCGCGCCGGACGATCGCTGCGTCGAGGTCGCCACGATCGAACGCGGCGATCAAGTCGCGCGTATCGTCGAGCCGCACCTCGATGGTCAAGGCAGGATCATGCGCATTGAGCCGCGCCAGCAAGGTCGGCACTTCGGCGCCGCCGACATGGGTGGCAATGCCCAGCCGGAAGTGGCGGCGGACAGCGGCGAGGCTGGCGACGGCGCGGTCATGCGCGGCAAGCAACTCGCGCGCCGGTTCGAGGAACACCGCACCGCGCGCCGAGAGACGCACCAGCCGCGGCGTCCGCTCGATCAGCTTCTGCCCGACCCTATCTTCCAGGCGCTTCAGCTTGACGCTGATTGCACCTTGCGTGCTGCCAAGCGCCTCGGCCGCGCGCGTAAAACTGCGCAGCTCGGCGACGGCGACGAAAGCTTTCACCGCATCTACGTCCAGCGTCATGTCAGCTATCTCGTTTTGTTGTCTCTGAAATAGCCAACCATGCAATTCTAAAATGATCAAGCCTGTCCTAGTTTGAACGGAGCGCGGCGGCGACCGCCATTCGTCCCCGCCAAAGAGAAGTCGAAAGGTTTGATCATGCCCACTGTCCTCACCCACCGAGGCATCGTCGTTCTGTTGGCCGCGTGCCTCGCCTGCCTGATGTTCGGGCTGGAGATTTCCAGCGTTCCCACCATCCTGCCGACGCTGGAGAAGGTTTTGAACGCCGACTTCAAGCAGCTGCAATGGGTGATGAACGCCTACACAATCGCCGTCACCACCGTGCTGATGGCGGTCGGCACGATCGCCGACCGTTGTGGACGCAAGCGCGTCTTCCTGGTCTCTATCGTCGCCTTCGGCCTCGCGTCGCTGATCTGCGGCCTGGCCGACAACGTCCCGATGCTGATCGCCGCCCGTTTCCTGCAAGGCCTGAGCGGCGGCGCGATGCTGATCTGCCAACTGGCCGTGCTGTCGCATGAATTCCAGGAAGGCCGCGAACGCGCCATCGCCTGGGGCTGGTGGGGCGTCATCTTCGGCGTCGGCCTTGGTTTCGGCCCGATCGTCGGCGGCGGCATCGTCGCTTTGTCGAGCTGGCAGTGGGTCTTCCTCATCCATGTTGCGGTGGCGATCGTCGCTTTCCTGCTCGCTTTGTTCGGCGTGCACGAATCGAAAGACCCCGGGGCGGGCAAGCTCGATCTTGCTGGCATCCTGACGCTATCGCCCGCCGTCTTCTGCCTGGTCTTCTACATCACCCAGGGGCAGGAACTGGGTTTCGCAAGCCCCGCGGCGCTGGCGATCCTCGTCCTGTCGATCGCAAGCTTCATCGCCTTCCTTATCGCTGAAAAAGTCAGCAAGCGGCCGATGTTCGACTTCACCGTCTTTCGCATCCGCCCATTCTCCGGCGCCATCGTCGGTTCGGCGGCGATGAACATCAGCTACTGGCCGTTCATGATCTACCTGCCGATCTGGTTCCATGCCGGGCTTGGCCTGGACAGCGTCGCCACGGGCCTCGCTCTGCTTGCCTACACACTGCCGACGCTGGTCATGCCGCCTTTGGCCGAACGGCTGTCGCTACGCTACCAGCCGGGCATCATCATTCCAGTAGGGCTTGCCACCATCGGCATCGGCTTCATGCTGATGAAGTGGGGAAGTGCTGCCCCTCATGCCAGCTGGCTGACCATGCTGCCCGGCTGCCTGATCGCGGGCGCTGGCCTCGGCATCACCAACACGCCGGTCACCAACACGACGACGGGTTCGGTTTCGCGTGACCGCGCCGGCATGGCATCAGGTATCGACATGAGCGCGCGCATGATCTCGCTTGCCGTCAACATCGCGGTGATGGGCTTCATCCTGGCGAGCGGAGTGCTGTCGCATCTGAAGGCCGCGCTGCCCGATCTCGACGGTGCAAGGCTCTACCGGTTGGCCGAAGGGATCGCGGCCGGCAATCCGGTGCCGGCGCTTTCCGACGATATCGCCCATGATGCGCTGGTCAATGGCTTCGGCTGGGTGATGCTCTACGGCGGCATCGGCGTCTGGATCATGGCGGCGATCGGCTTTGCGACCTTCAGGGCTCGGTCGGTTCGGCGGGAAGCGGTTCAGTGCCCGGACTGAGCCGGACGTCGTCAGCCCACCGGCTGCAGCGGATCGCCGCCGATCTTCGACAGCTGGATCACCGCCTGGGTGCGGCTGTCGACGCCGAGCTTCTGCAGGATGGCCGAGACATGCGCCTTGATCGTTGCCTCGGAGACGCCGAGCTCATAGGCGATCTGCTTGTTGAGCAGACCTTCGGCGAGCATGCCGAGCACGCGCGTCTGCTGCGGTGTCAGCGCCCGCAGCCGCTTGATCAGGTCGGAGATCTCCGGATCGCGCTCAACGCCGAGCTCGACGCCGGTTGGCGCGGCGATATCGCCGGCGAGCACCGCCTGCACCGCGCCGCGGATCTCCTCCATGCTTGCCGATTTGGAGATGAAACCGGACGCGCCGAGATCGAGCGCGCGGCGGATGGTGACGGGGTCGTCATGCGCCGACACCACCACCAGCGGCACCGCCGGGTGGATGCCGCGCAACGAGATCAGGCCTGACAGGCCGCTGGCGCCAGGCATCGACAGGTCGAGGAGCACCATGTCGATATCTTCATTGGCCAACACCAGCGCCTTGGCGCTCTCGAAATCGCCGGCCTCGTGAATGGCGGCGACGTTGCCGATACCGGCCAGCGCCTCCTTCAAGGCGCCGCGAAAAAGCGGATGGTCGTCGGCGATGACAAAGGTGTGGCCCGACGGCAAATATCCCTCCCCCGATCCCATCATGATTGTCTGCTTGTTGCGGGGACCGGAACGATTATGCGGCGGCGTGGCGCGTTTTCAAGCGGCAAAGGCCGCACGCGAGGTTTTCCCCAGAGCGGTTCGGTGAACAGAACCGCTCCAGCTCCTTGCTCTGCACGGCTCAGGTCTTCTGATTCAGCTTGGAGCCGCCGCTCTCTTCCTTGTCCATGTCCTTCACGATGTCGTTGAAGGTGCGGAAGAACTGCTGCATGTAGCCCAGCGATTTGGTGAAATCCTCCTGACTGGGCAGCTTGGATTCCAGCCGCGCGGAGAGCGAATTCTCGAGCTTGGCGACACGCTCGTCGAGCGCCTTGACCGAGCCATCGAGACGGTCGATCTCGTCCTGGTAGGCGGCGCGCTCGTCGGCAGCCATCTTGCAGACAAGCTGGCCGGAACGTTCCTCGCAGATCGACATGGCGCCGGTGCGGGTGTCCATGCGGACATAGCCATTGGCCGACTTTTCCAGCCGGTAGTGGTCGGTCTCCTCGGAATAGGCGGTGGCGGCGACCAGTGAGCAGAGCGCCGCGGGGATCAGGATGTGCTGAAGACGCATGCTTTATCCTCCATGAGCCATTGCGCGAACCAGTATCACAGGTTTGCGCCGGAAATGGGGAAGAACCGCGCTTGAGCCTTTCCCATGCCTCAGGTTCGGACTATAGCGCGACTATGTCTCAGATTATCTACAAGATCGCGCCCGAGGTGCTGTGGCGCGAAGCCGAGCAGAACGGCCGCTTCGGCGGCGCGCCGATCGATATCGTCGACGGTTTCATCCATTTCTCCACCGCGGCCCAAGCGCGCGAGACGGCGGCCAAGCATTTCGCTGGACAGACGAACCTGCTTTTGATCGCGATCGACGCGACGAAGCTCGGCGATGCGCTGAAATACGAAGTGTCACGCGGCGGCGCGCTGTTTCCGCATCTCTACGCCACGCTCGGCCTCGATGCGGTCCTCTGGGCAAAACCGCTGCCGCTCGGCGCCGATGGGCAGCACGAATTTCCACAGTTGGAGGGCGAATGAGCGTGCTCGACCGGATCGGCCAGAAGCTGCTTTTCTCCTTTGATCCGGAAACCGCGCATGGCATGTCGATCGCAGCGTTGCGCTGCGGGCTGCCGGTCGGCTCATCGCCGACGCGCGATGCGCGGCTCAAGCTCAGCCTCTGCGGCCTCGATTTCCCCAACCCGCTTGGCATGGCCGCCGGCTACGACAAGAACGCCGAAGTGCCGGACGCGCTGCTGGGCCTGGGTTTCGGCTTTGCCGAGGTCGGCACCATCACGCCGCTGCCACAAGCCGGCAATCCTAAACCACGCATCTTCCGGCTGACGGCGGATGACGCGGTGATCAACCGGCTGGGTTTCAACAATGAAGGACATGCGGCCGCCGAAAGACGGCTTGCCGCGCGCAAGGGACGCGGCGGTATTGTCGGCGTCAACATCGGCGCCAACAAGGACAGCCCCGACCGCATCAGCGACTATGAGCGCGGCGTTGCGCGCTTCGCGGTCCATGCCTCCTACCTCACCGTCAACATCTCTTCGCCCAACACGCCGGGCTTGCGCAACATGCAGGCGCGCGAGCAGCTCGGCGAGTTGTTGGCGCGGGTGATGGCCGCGCGTGCGGCCGCTCCCACGCACCCACCCGTCTTTCTCAAGATCGCATCGGACCTGGTCGAAGCGGAGCTCGAAGACATCGCCGCCGAGGTGAGCGAGAAGAGGATCGACGGCATCGTCGTCTCCAACACGACGCTTTCGCGCACGGGATTGCGAAGCGCCGGCCTGGCCAATGAGGCCGGCGGTCTTTCGGGAAAACCATTGTTCGAGCGCTCGACGGCTGTGCTGGCCCGCATGCGCAAGCTGCTTGGGCCGGACATGGCGATCATCGGCGTCGGCGGCGTCGATTCCACTGAGACGGCGCTGGAGAAGATCCGCGCCGGCGCCGATCTCGTCCAGCTCTACACCGGCATGATCTATGCCGGCCCCGCGCTGCCAGGACGCATCATTGCCGGCATGGCGCGGTTCCTTGACAAAGAGCGTCTCAAATCCATCCACGAGCTGCGCGACAGCAGCCTGGATCGATGGGCTACAAAGCCGTTGTGAACCACTGGAGGGTATCACGACAATGCGCGCCTATGTTCTCGATCGCTACGGAGGCCCGCAGGGTTCTTCCCTGGCGGATGTCCCGGCGCCGGCGCCCGGCCGCAAGGACATCCTCGTGGAGGTGCGAGCGGCAGGGCTCAACCCTGTCGATTTCAAGTTCCGCCAGGGCAAGCTGCGCGCCATTCACCGGCCGAAGCTTCCGATCGTGCTCGGCAGCGAATTCGCAGGCACGGTCATTGCTGTCGGACAGGAGGTCAAGCAGTTCTCCGTTGGCGATAAGGTTTTTGCCCGTGTCGAAAAAAATCGGCTTGGTGCCTTCGCGGAGCAGGCGGTCGTCTGCGAGGACAACGCCGCCGATATGCCACCCAACCTTGATTTCGCAAGCGCGGCAGCGGTGCCGCTCGCCGCGCTGACCGCCCTTCAGGTGCTGAGGGACCAACTCGACCTGAAACCGGGACAAAAGGTCTTCATTTCGGGTGGTGCCGGCGGGGTCGGCACATTTGCTGTTCAGATCGCAAAATGGCTTGGCGCCAACGTGACAACGACGGCTTCGCCGCGCGGGGAGGCGCTGGTCCGTTCCCTGGGCGCCGACGACGTTATCGATTATACCAGGAACGATCTCTCCAGGATCGGCAAAGATTTTGACGCGGGCTTCGACCTGATCGGAGGCAAGACTCTCGATCAGATGTTCACGATCATGAAGTCCGGCAGCAAGGTCGTTTCAATCGCCGGGATTCCGGAGCCGCAAACGGCGCGGGAAGACCTTGGCGACCGCAGAAGTCTCGCAGCGCTGTTCTGGCTGGCCAGCTACAGCATCAGGCGGCGGGCGCGGCGCGCCGACGTACGCTACAGATATTTCTTCATGCATCCGAGCGGCAGCGACCTGGCCCTGCTCGCTGATCTGATCGCGCAGGCAAAGCTTCAGGTCATTGTCGACAGGAGCTATGCCTTTTCCGAAATCGCCGAGGCCTTCAAATACCTTGAAAGTGGCCACGCCAAGGGAAAAGTGGTCGTAACGCTGCCAGCTTCGACAGACTAGAGTGATTCATCGCTTCAACTGAAGCGGTAAATTCCGGACGGAAAGCTACGGTGAGATCGCCGTACCTGACGTTTCACACTTTTCGTGGAATTGCTCTAGAAAGCCGTGCGTACCCTGAGCCTGAGCACGCCGAGCAGGCTAAATCCCCGCACCAGCAGGAAGACATGCAGCGACGCCCACAGCCCGTTGTTGCCGAAGGCCGGCGCCAGCGTGATCAGCGCGGCGCTGAAAACGAGGAACGACAACAGCATCATGTTGCGCATGTCGCGCGACCAGGTGGCGCCGATGAAGACGCCGTCCATCTGGAAGGCGAGCACGCCGCTCAGCGCCGTGAAGGCCGCCCACGGCAGATAGGTGTCGGCGACCGCGCGGACTTCCACGGATGTCGTCACCAGCGCCACAAGACTGGCGCCAGCCGTCAGCAGGATGAGCGTGGCGACCCCGGCAAGACCGAAGCCCCAGATCAGCGTGAGTTGCACGGCGCGGCGAAAAGGTGCTGCCGCATGCGCGCCGATGGCGCGGCCGGCGAGCTGCTCGGCGGCGGTGGCAAAACCGTCGAGGAAATAGCCGGCAATCAGGAAGAAATTCATCAGCACTGCATTGGCGGCGAGCGTCACCGTGCCGAACTGCGCGCCCTGGCGCGTGAACAGCGCGAAGGCGGCGAGCAGCGAGAAGGAGCGGATCATGATATCGCGGTTGAGCGACAGCATGCGCCGGTAGGCCGGCAGGTCGAGGATGCGACGGCGCGATGGCCGCTCGAGTTTGCGGAAACGCAGCAGGATAATGGTCAGCCCGAGCAACATCGCCAGGAACTCACCGGTGACCGTCGCCCAGGCAACGCCGGCAACGCCCCAGCCGAGTTTGAGCCCAAGCAGGAAGCAGAGCGCGATGTTGATGCCGTTCAGCACCGCCTGCAGCATCAGTCCCAGCCCGCCCTCGCCGCGCCCCAGCACGTAGCCCAGTATGGCGTAGTTGATGAGCGAGAAGGGTGCCGCCAGCAGCCTGATGCGGATATAGACCGACATTGCCGCGCTGACGCGCGGCTCGGCGCCCATGAACCACTGGCCGGCCACCGCAAAGAGTGGCGACAGGGCGGCCAGTATGACGCCCGCGACGACCGCTATCAGCACGGCGCGCCACAGCACCGCCTGCTCCTCCAGCGCATCGCCGCGCCCGAAAGCCTGGGCGACGAGGCCAGTGGTGCCGGAGCGCAGGAAATTGAAAGTGGTGAAGACGACGTCGAAGACCAGCGATCCCGCTGCCAGGCCGCCAAGCAGGGCCGCGTCGCCGAATTGGCCGACAACTGCCGTGTCGACTATGCCGAGCAACGGCGTCGTCAGATAGGCAAGCGTCATCGGCACGGCGATCGCCAGCACCGAACGGTTGGTGACGACGAAAGATCTGGCGTTGGCCTGGGTTACGTCCAAGGTGGTTGCATCCAAAGCGATTGCCGCCTGGCTGATTGCGGCTTGATCAAAGAGCCGATGTGCCCCAGTTTGCCGGCATCACGCAACCATCATCCGCCAAACTGCCAACCGAATTCCTGAGCTGGCGCAGACCCGCCGATCAATGCCGCTGCAGATCGTCCACCACCCCGACTATGACGCCGGCTTTGCCGTCAACCATCGCTTCCCGATGAGCAAATATCCGCTCTTGATGGAAGCCTTGCGCGACCGCGGGCTGGCTCTGCCGGAAGCGCTGTCGATGCCCGAGCCGGCGCCGGCGGCATGGCTCAAGCTCGCCCATGCAGCCGACTATGTCGACCAGGTCATCGCTTGCGAAGTGCCGCACAAAATAGAGCGTGAGATCGGCTTTCCGATCGGCCCGCGGGTCTCGTTGAGGGCGCAGCTTGCCACGGCAGGCACCGTGCTTGCGGCAAGGCTGGCGCTGAGGCACGGCATCGCCTGCAACACCGCCGGCGGCAGCCACCACGCGAGGCGCGCGCAAGGCGCCGGCTTCTGCACCTTCAACGACGTCGCCGTCGCCGCGCTGGTGCTGCTCGAGGAAGGCGCCGTCGACAACATCCTGGTCGTCGATCTCGACGTGCACCAAGGAGACGGCACGGCCGACATTTTGCGAGATGAACCCTGCGCCTTCACCTTTTCCATGCATGGCGAGCGCAATTACCCGGTGCGCAAGATCGCCTCCGACCTCGATGTCGCCCTGCCGGATGGCACTGGCGATGCGGTCTATGTGGAACGCCTCGGCGACATCCTGCCTGAACTATCCCAGCAAAGGCGCTGGGACCTCGTCTTCTACAATGCCGGCGTCGACGTTCATGCAGAGGACAGGCTCGGCCGTCTAGCGCTTTCCGACGACGGCCTGCGCGCAAGAGAGCACATGGTCATCGGCCATTTCCGCGATCATGGCATCCCGCTCTGCGGCGTCATCGGCGGCGGCTATTCGACGGACGTGCCGGCGCTTGCCGCGCGCCACGCCATTTTGTTCGAAGCAGCTGCGCGCTATGCGTGACCCGGCCGATACAGCGGTTCACCGTCTCACGGGGCACCGCTCTATTTCCTTGTTTCGACGCAATTTCGGACGGAAAACGGTTTCACACTTTCCTGAAATTGCTCTGGCTATTTCCTGTAGCTGGCAATGCGGAGCAGGATGAACACCGGCACCACGATCGCCGCGCCGAGCAGGATATAACCCAGGAAGCGGTCGACGGCGTGGAAGCCGAGATTCCACAGGTCGATGAAGAACTGGCGGATGCCGTCGAAGATATCCATCGGCGTCCAGCCGAAGGCATGCATGACGAGGCCGACGAGGAAGGAGACCACCAGCAGCTTCAGGAGCACCCTGAGCGGCGAGTCGCCGAGAAAGCGCGTCAATGCGGACAAGTCCATTCTCCCGTGCAAGCGGCCCGATTCGGGCGCAGGCCCAGAAGTATGCGTTCAACTGCCCGGCATCAAGCGCAGCCTTAGCCGATGCCTGCTTGCCTTGGCTTCCTCAAGACCCGACGGGCAACCCGCAGCGGTCCAGCATCTGGCCAAGCGGAGACCCGGCCGGGATCGGGCGTCCTTTCATCTGCTGCTTCAGCATCTTGTCGAACAGATGGATGCAGAGCGTGCGAGGCGTCACGATATCGTCCAGTGACAGGCCGGGATCGAGCAACATCGAGACTTGCTCATGATGAACGGGATAGAAGACATCGATCGGCGCCGCATGATGCATGACGTTGGCCTTGCCGGCGAAGTAAGTAATGGCCTCCGGCCCGAGCTTGCCCCAGGCATAGTGCGAAATATGGACCGGCAGGCCGATCGCCTTGCGCAACCGGTACCGTCGCAGCTTCTTCTCGCCGAGCCAGGGAGCGATGTAAAAAGGATCCTCGGTCATCGCCAGCGCCTCGCGCAGCACACTGCTGTCGGCGGGCAGCTTCAGCACCGCATTGTTGAGCACCGTGTCGGTCTGGTATCCGAAAATGTAGTCGCCTTGGGGGATCGGCTTCAGGCAGAAGACATCGCAGTCGATATAAACGCCCAAGCCTGCCTCCAATATCTTCAGCCGATAGAGGTTGGCGAATAGGGAAGGGCTGCCGTTCTCCTTGTAATAGACGATCCGATCCTTTGGCATCAGCGCCGATGCGTCGACGACCTCAACGTCCGGCGGCACATTGCGCGGAGCGCCATAGCAATGAAGGAGCACACGGTGGCCGGCCAGTGCAAAAGAACGCAGGCAGGCGGCGTTGGTATCGTCAAGCGCATCACCGATCCAAAGCGCGTTGACGACAGGTTCTATGGACGTCATCGAGCCGCCCTGCCACCGACGCCTGCGGAACTGGCCTGCGCGATGAAATCGTCAATGATCCTGGCCGGAGACCGCAGTTCGCGCATGGCGGTGCGGTAGGCTGCGGCCCGTTCCGAGAGTTTGCCGATGGGCTGGCGAAGATCGCCGACGAGATCGAATGTGCGCGCAGTGTAAGGCCGGAAGCAATTCTTTGCAGCCATGCTAAGTGACTTCGCCGGCAGGCCGACGGGCACGGAGCCGGCATAAGCACACTCGACATACTTCATCAGCTCGACATTGAAACGCGTGCCGCACAGGAAGAAATGCGTGAAGCGCGCCGCAAGGGCGACGAAACGATCATGAGTGATGTCGTGCCGCGGCGGCTTGCCGTGCTCGGGATAGCCGGGATGCTTCAGATCATGGACAAGGTATCTCAGCAACGGCGACCAGCGCCGCCTGCGGCGCAAGGCGTGGCGGAGCGGATAGAGGATTCTGGAATTGCTGCCCGACAGAAAGAGCCGGCGGCTGCGGCCAGACAAGGGCAGCTCGACCTCGCGCGAGGAATCATAAGCATAGGGAAGAGGGACGATGCGGGATAGCTTGAGCCGCCTGGTGAATCCCAGGAATGGGCCTTCCGGATCGTAGGTCGTGGCATAGTGAACGCCGGCAATATCGGCACAGTCGAAGATGAACCTGACGTTGGGATTGGGCGAGTCCGGCATGTCGGGGTCGCTGACCCGAAAGAAGATCGCCGACCGGCCCGTCGCGGCAAGGGCAAGATAGCGCCTGAGACGCGCCACATCTCCATCTTCCAGACGGTTGTCGACGACGCCGGCATCGAAATTGCCGTCATCGAGCCCGCTGATCGGCCTGGTTTCCCAGCCGAGCGGCCGCGCAAAGGCCGGGCCGACGCCGGGATAGATCGCCTTTTCGTAAGGATGCGTGTCGGAATAAAAGTAGACAATCCGCAAAGCAGTACCCCAGTGCGGCGGCCGCTGCCGGGCGCCTATGCCTGGCATGCAGTTTGCTTCGCCGCCCCCTCAACCCCGGCATTTTGTAATCCATCTCAGGCGATTGCGGCAATGCCGATCATGCCATCGTGAAGAAAGCGTCGGCTTCGGGGAGGAGTGCCTGAATGAGGCCGGCCCTCGAACAGCTTAATTTTGGGTAAATAGAAAAACTCCAAATTGCTGAAAATAAATAGAAAAATCTTCATTTTGTCGACCCGCGCAATGTGCCTGCAATTTTCGCCTGACAGATAGGGCTGGTCTTTCGAGCAGTGTCGCAACGGAAGTTCGGACCGCAAGGCAGCTGCCTTTCGGCGCGCAATTCCTTTGCCGCGAAGGACGATCGAACCGGAGCGGCTATCCCAGGAGCCGGCTCCACGGATCAATCCGCGCATGGTCCAGCCCTGCGCCCGTGTTGTTTGGAGTATTGAGCGTGTTTTCAGGAACCAAGATTGCCCTGGCAGTGGCCTTTGCCTGCCTCAATGGCGCGGCGATGGCCGCGGACCTCGCGCCCGCCTACAACGATCCTCCGGCTTTCCAGTGGAGCGGCGCCTATGTCGGCGTTCATGGCGGAACGGCCTTCACCAAAATGCCCAATCCGTTTGCCGGCAGGAATGGCTGGAGCGGCGGCGTGCAGGCCGGTTACAACATCCAGGCTGGCCCGGCCGTGTTCGGCGCGGAGCTCGAAGGCTCCTATCTCGGCGGCGCCGAGCACAATGTCCAGGGCGGCAAGATCAAAGAGAAGTGGCGCGGCGCCGCCAAGGCCAAGGCCGGGCCTCGCCTTCGACCAGACGCTGGTCTTCGGCACTGCGGGCGTTGCCATGACGACATTCGACAAGGGTTCCGGTCTGCGCGACACCGACGGCCGCAAGGTCGGCTATCTGGTCGGCGCCGGCGTCGAGCAGGCCTTCGCCGGCGGCCTCTCAGCCAAGATCGAATACGACTATATCCGCACACCCAATGTGGAGACGACATCGGCCTTCGGCAAAGCGAAGACCGGTATAGGCAGCCAGGAACTGAAGGCCGGTATCAACTACCGGTTCTAATGCATGCCGCCCAGAAGTGTGCAGCGGTTCTGGGATAACGGCATGCATCAGGAAAAGTCCTGGTCGCCGGAGAGCAGTTTTCCGCGGCGGCCCGACCCCCGCCGATCTCCACCGCGGGAAACTGCCTTTCTCCGCCTTTTTCATGCCAGCCCGCGTAATGTCGAGGCAATTTTCGCGGCCTAGCTGACAAAGGCACATCCGGGGAAACAGAATCATGCTCATGTCAGCGAAGGGCCGGAACATGGCCCTGAAAGCCTTTTGTTTCTACGCAAGTCCGGACGGAAAACTGCTACGCGCTCTTCCTGGAATTGCTTTGGCGGCGGCGCTTATCGGCATGTCCGCCTGCGCCTCCGACATCATGAAGAACTATGTCGGACAACCAATCGAATCCGTCGTGCTCGACTACGGACCGCCGACCACCGTCGTCGAGCTCGGCTCGGGCGAGCGCGCCTATCAGTGGCGCAAGATCTCGACCAACGTGGTCTCCGGAAGCTCGAGCGGCGAGACGCGCCGCACCAAGCACGGCACCGAATATGAGGAGACCGAGACGCCGGGCTACGTCGAACAGCAGGAGTGTTTCTACACCTTCTATGCCCGGTCTTCAGGTGGCCGCTGGTTCATCACCAACTTCCGTCAGCCGAAACTGGAATGCGAGTGAGGCAGCCGCAAATGGCCGGCTGGCTCTTGCACGGCGCGGGCGTGGGCACTACCGCGACCTCATGACCGCGCGCGGCGCCACCGCCGTGCCGACGGAGACCTGAAATGCGCATCCTTGTGATCGAGGACGAGCCGGAAATGGCGTCGGTGCTCAAGACCGCGCTGGAGCGGCAGGATTTCATCGTCGACCGGACCGCGACGCTGGCCGATGCCGAGATTATGGCTCGGCTTGGCAGCCATGACGCTATCGTGCTCGACCGGCGCCTGCCCGACGGCGAAGGGCTCGACCTGATCCCGCGCCTGCGCGCCATGAATGTCGACACGCCCGTCATCGCGCTGACGGCGATGGCAGGCCTCGACGACCGTGTCGGCGGGCTGAATGCCGGCGCCGACGATTATATGGTCAAACCCTTCGCCACCGAGGAACTGGTGGCGCGATTGCGGGCGTTGCACCGGCGCCAGTACAGCTTGCGCGCCGACCGTATCGAGGTCGGCCGCCTCGCCTATGATTTTCGCGAGCGCGAGGCCCTGGTGGACGACAAGGCGCTGGACTTACCCAGGCGTGAACGGCTGGTGCTGGAAACGCTGATCCGCCGGCCCGGCCGTGCCGTGATGCGCCGGACGCTGGAGGATGCCGTCTACGCGCTCGACGACGAGATCGGCTCCAACGCGCTCGATGCGCATATTTCAAGACTGCGCCGCAAGCTGGAGGATGCCGGCACCGGCATCGAGATCCGCGCCATCCGCAACATCGGCTATCTGCTCAGAGCCCTGCCATGAAGCAGCGGCGATCGCGTTCGCTGCAATGGGTCCTGGTGCGGCGGCTGGTCTTTTTGCAAGCGGCCATGCTTGCCATATTCATTGCGCTTTGCGCCGCGGCACTGTGGATCGCCAACCCGACGCTGCTGGTCGACAACGAGGCCGCCGTCGCAGCGCTGAAAGGCGCCGTCGACCGCGACCCGGACGGACGGCTCGTCGTGCGCGAAACCGAGGCGCTCAAGCAGTTCCGCGAGAGCTTCCCACATGTCTGGTACATCATCCGAGACAAAACAGGACAAAGTGTGCGGGCGGGCGCGGTGCCGGAAGTCTATAGCGGGGCGCCCGGCGCGCTGCTCGATGCGGTCGACCGCGCGAGCCTCGACCTCAAGCGCGACGACATGCGCCCGGAAGCCTTTGTCGAGAACACCACGACCAAGGCCGGCCCGGTGCAGATCATCACCTCGACGCGCTCGTCGCGCGAACAAACCGACGGGCTGGAACTCAACATCTCGGCAACCGTCGATGTCGCCCGCAATCCGGACGGCAGCCGCAACTGGCAGCGCGCGTTGCCGGCACTTTCGCTGATCATCGTGACGCTGGTGTTGCCGATCGTTCTGGTCATGGGGCTCGCCACGCTGGTGACGATGCCGGCGGTGGTGCGCAGGTCCTTTGCCGGACTGGTCGACACGGCCGACCAGGCCGCCCGCATCGACATCAACACGCGTGGCATGCAGCTGCCGGTGCAGCGCGTGCCGCAGGAGATCGCGCCGCTGGTGCAGGCGTTCAACCAGACGCTGACGCGCCTCGCCCACGGTTACGACCAGCACAACCGCTTCCTGACCGACGCCGCGCATGAATTGCGCACCCCGATCGCCATTCTGCGCACCCGCGCCGAGCTGCTGACCAAGGAACCGGAGAGCGAACGGCTGCTGCACGACATCGAGCGCCTGTCGCATCTTGCCCAGCAACTGCTCGACCATCAGATGCTGGAGCGGCCGGCCGATGAACGCCGCAGCGTCGACCTGGCCGAGCTTGGACGCCGGGTGACCGCCGACTTCGCGCCGCTGGCGATCGAGGCCGGCTACGATCTCGCCTTCGAGCCGCCGCGGGGCAAGGTCGAAATCCTGGCGAACGGCTCGCAGATCGAACGCGCCCTGGCGAACCTGGTGCGCAACGCCATCGACCACGGCGGCGGCGCCGGCACGATCACGGTCGCCGTCGACGACGGCGGCGGCCTCGAGGTGCGCGACGAGGGCCCCGGCATTCCGCCGGCGGAGCGCGAGAACGTCTTCCAGCCCTTCTACCGCCTGCAACCGCAATCGCGCGGCGCCGGCCTCGGCCTCAACCTCGCCCGGCGGATCGCCGAACTGCATGGCGGCACGGTCAGGATTTTGGATGGCGCATGGCACGGCGCGCGCGTGCGCATGGAGCTGCCGGTCGCGCGGTGCTGATCGCCTGTTTCCGCGAGGTGCATAGGTCTGCTTTGGCGATTGCTTGAGCCCGCGCCCTCATGGTAACGAGGGCTCGCGCGGGTATGATGTAATGGTAGCCTGTCAGCTTCCCAAGCTGAACGCGCGGGTTCGATTCCCGCTACCCGCTCCAGCTATTCCAGGCAGATTGTCTGAAAACACGGATTGGGGTCCTGCACAGCCCGTGCAGAACCCCAACCTCTGCGTTCAATCTATAGATTTAATCTAGAGCCAGATCCAGAAGCGCTCACGCCAGCAGCGGCGGTGCCAGCGGCCGTGACGCCAGACGCGGCGACAGACACGCCTCCAGCCGTGACGGCGGCCACGCCGGCGGCGCCAGCGCCAATGTCCGTGATGGTGGCGGTGATGCGAGACCAGCTCGACTTCGGCCGGGTCATCGCCGTCGAAGACCGCATTGTCCGGCTTGTCGAGTTCGTCGAGAATACCGTTGCCGGCGGGAATTCCGGCAATGGCCTTGCCAGGTCCAGCCAAGCTTGCAAGTGCGGCTGCCCCCGCAACGCCCAGCATTCCAGTCAGAAATAACCGACGTTCCATCAAAACCTCCGTGCCGTTTGAGCATCGGCAGCTCTTTCCTCACCCGCAACAGGCTCCAGCAAGCTGCCGATCGGTTTGAACGTACAAGGATTATTGTCGTTCCATTACCCCACCTCGCGCAAGATGAAATCGTGCAACATCTTGGCGGCGGGCGAGAGCACGCGGTTCTTGATCGTTATTAGACTGTAAGGCCGGACCTCGATGTCGAACTCGGTCTGCACCACGTCGATGGCGCCTGCCAGCCCGTCGGGACCCTGGATGAACTTCGCCACCTGGATCGATACCGGCGCGATGGCGTCCGACTGCGCCACCATCACCAGCGTCAAGAGCAGCGAAGAAGTGTTGAGGATGCGGTCGGGCAGCGGGATGTTGCGGTTCAAGAAGTTGCTTTCCATCGCCTGGCGCAGCGGCGAGCCGCCGGACTGGAAGACCCAGTCGTAAGCTGCTGTGTCTTCCAGCTTCACCGCCTTGCCGCTCGCCAGCGGATGGCCGCGGCGCACGATGAGGCAGGCTTTTTCGACGCCGATGACGCGCGATTCGAACAGGCGCGGATTGAGGTCGTCGGGGATGCGGGCGATGATGAAATCGTGCCGCGACGCGATCAGTTCGCGAGCCAGCACGTTCGAGGTCTCGACCTGCATGGTGATCTCGATGCGCGGATAGATGCGGCGGATTTCGCGGATCGCCGGCACCGCCAGCTCAATCGCCGGCGCCGTCACCGCGCCAAGGAAGACCGAGCCGCCCTTGCCGGACTTGAGCTCGGAAATCTCGCGATCGGCCTCGCGCATCTCAAGCAGGATGGAGCGCGCACGCCTGGCGAGCGCCTGGCCGTAAGGGGTCAGTGTGACGCCGCGTGGCAGCCGCTCGCACAACTTCACGTCGAGCACTGCTTCCATCTCGGCGATCATGCGCGAGGCGGCCGGTTGCGAGATGTTCATGACCTGCGCGGCGGCGCTCACTCGCCCGTGATCGTCAAGCGCTGCGATCATGCGCATGTGGCGAAGGCTCAAGCCGCTGCGCAGCAGCGCTTCACTGTTCCCGGGCAATTTTTCGTAACTGCCTGAAATCCCTTCAGGATCGCGCAATGACGCCATGATTTCGAACTCTCTCCGCCAGTTGGCCACGTCGCGACAAGCTATAACGGTTTCGGTATAGCAACCAGCAAAGATCGCATTTGACAGTTATGTCAAAGCGACACAACCTCCGCGCTGTCCTGAGCCGTGCCAGTCGACGACGAGGAAATCGTATCGATTGAAATCAGCGGTTCAGGGCCGATTGGGAGGATACCGGAGATCGATAGGCTGACAGTGGCGCGCCAGCGCTTCTGTTCGACTGCGCGGCCCGCGAAGCCCCGAGGTGTCGCGTCCATCAACCAGGGAGAGTTAAGTGAAGATCATCAAGACACTGGCCGCCGTAGCGGCCCTTGGCGTCGCTGCCATGACTTACTCGGCGCATGCCGCCGACAAGGGCCTTGTCGGCGTGCTGATGCCGACCAAGACCTCGCAGCGCTGGATCAATGACGGCGACGCCGTCAAGTCCCAGCTCGAAGCGCTCGGCTACACGGTCGACCTGCAATATGCGCAGGACGATATCCCGAACCAGCTCAGCCAGCTGGAAAACGAAATCACGAAGGGCCCGAAGGCACTGATCATCGCCTCGATCGACGGCACCACCTTGTCGGACGCGCTGCAGAAGGCGGCCGACGCGGGCGTCGTCGTCGTCGCCTATGACCGCCTGATCAAGAAGACCAAGAATGTCGATTACTACACCACCTTCGACAATTTCGGCGTCGGCGTGATCCAGGCGAATTCGCTGGTCAAGGGCCTCAAGGAGCGTTTCCCGAACACCAAGCCATGGAACGTCGAACTGTTCGGCGGCTCGCCGGACGACAACAACGCCTTCTTCTTCTACAATGGCGCAATTTCCGTCCTGCAGCCGCTGATCGACGACGGCTCGATCAAGATCAAGTCCGGCCAGATGGGTATGGACAAGGTTGGCACGCTGCGCTGGCTCGCCGCCACCGCCCAGGCGCGCATGGACAATCTGCTCTCGGCTAACTACTCGGACGGCAGCCGCGTCGATGGCGTTCTGTCGCCCTATGACGGCCTGTCGCGCGGCATCACCGCCTCGCTGCGCGCCGTGGGCTACGGCACGGCCGCTCAGCCTTGGCCGATCGTGACCGGCCAGGATGCCGAGACCGCCTCGGTCAAGCTGATCATCACGGGCGAGCAGTACTCGACCGTGTTCAAGGACACCCGCGACCTCGCCAAGGCCACCGTCGGCCTAGTCGACAAGGTGCTCTCGGGCGGCAAGCCCGATGGCCTCGACGAAAAGACCTACAACAACGACGTCAAGGTTGTTCCCTCGATCCTTTTGACGCCGCATGAGGTCGACAAGTCGAACTACCAGAAGCTGGTCGTCGACTCCGGCTACATCAAGGCCGAAGACCTGAAGTAATCCCGGTTACAAAGTCAGGGGTCCTGCGCACGCAGGACCCCTTTCCGTTCACAAGCGACCCCGGTATTGTTTTGCCGGCCTGGAGCAATTCCAGGAAAAGCGCGCTGCGGTTTTCCGTCCGGAATTGCGTAAAAAACAAAAATGTCTGGGAGGAGCTTGCCCTGATGACGACGATTTTGGAGATGCGCGACATCACCAAGACGTTCCCCGGCGTGAAGGCGCTGTCGAACGTCAACCTCAGCGTCGAGGAAGGCGAGATCCATGCCGTGGTTGGCGAGAACGGCGCCGGCAAGTCGACGCTGATGAAGGTGCTGTCGGGCGTCTATCCCTCCGGCACCTATGACGGCCAGATCATCTTTCAGGGCCAGGAATGCCATTTCAAAGGCATCCATGACAGCGAACACAAGGGCATCGTCATCATCCACCAGGAGCTTGCGCTGGTGCCGATGCTGTCGATCACCGAAAACATCTTCCTCGGCAACGAAAACGCCAAATACGGCGTCATCGATTGGGACGCCAATGAGCAGCGCACCAGCGCGCTGTTGAAGAAGGTGGGCCTCAACGAGGACCCCAAGACGCTGATCACCAATATCGGCGTCGGTAAGCAGCAGCTGGTCGAGATCGCCAAGGCGCTCAGCAAGGACGTCAAGCTTTTGATCCTCGACGAGCCGACGGCGTCGCTCAGCGAGAAGGACAGCCAGGCGCTGCTCGACCTTTTGCTCGAATTCAAGCGCCAGGGCATGACCTCGATCCTGATCTCGCACAAGCTGAACGAGATCAACCGGGTCGCCGACAAGGTGACAGTCATCCGTGACGGGCGCACCATCGAGACACTGGCCAAAAAGGACATTTCGGAAGACCGCATCATCACCTCGATGGTCGGCCGCTCGCTCGACGACCGTTATCCGCCGCGCGATCCGAAGATCGGCGAGGTCGTGTTCGAGGTGAAGAACTGGTCGGTCTATCACCCGATCCATGCCGAGCGGCAGGTGATCAAGGGCATCGATATCAAGGTGCGCAAGGGCGAAGTGGTCGGCATTGCAGGGCTGATGGGCGCCGGCCGAACCGAATTCGCCATGAGCCTGTTTGGCCGCTCCTACGGCCGACGCATCACCGGCGAGGTGCTGCTCAAGGGCAAGCCGATCGATGTCTCATCCGTGAGCAAGGCGGTCCAGCAGGGCATCGCCTATGTGACCGAGGATCGAAAGACCTACGGTCTCAACCTCATCGACCATATCAAGCACAACATCACGCTGGCCAACCTCGGCGGCGTGTCGCGCCACAGCGTGATCGACGATCTGCGCGAGCTCGCCGTCGCCAACGACTATCGCAAGAAGACCAACATCCGCGCGTCCAGCGTTTATCAGCTGACCGGCAATCTTTCGGGCGGCAACCAGCAGAAGGTGGTGTTGTCGAAATGGCTGTTCGCCGATCCGGAAGTGCTGATCCTCGACGAGCCGACACGCGGTATCGACGTCGGCGCTAAGTATGAAATCTACACGATCATCGCACAGCTTGCCGCCGAAGGCAGGGCGATCGTGGTCATCTCTTCGGAAATGCCGGAATTGCTCGGCATCACCGACCGCATCTACGTCATGAATGAAGGGCGCATCGTCGGCGAAATGCCGGCGGCCGAAGCAAGCCAGGAAAAAATTATGCGCGCCATCGTTCGGGGAGAAGGAAAAGCAGCATGAGCACCGAAAGCGCGCCCGCTCCGCAGGGCAACGTCGCCACAGAACAGCGTCCACGCATCGCCGTCTCGGCGCTGACGACGAACCTGCGCGAATACGGCCTGATCATCGCGCTGATCATCATCATGCTGTTCTTCCAGTTCACCACGTCGGGCACGCTGTTCAAGCCGGTCAACCTCAGCAATCTGGTTCAGCAGAACTCGTTCATCATCGTGATGGCGCTGGGCATGCTCCTGGTCATCGTCTCCGGCTATATCGACCTCAGCGTTGGATCGGTCGCCGGGTTCATCGGCGCGCTGGCGGCAAACATGATGGTCATCTGGCAGCTCGGGCCGCTCAGCAATCCGCTGGTGGTTTCGATCGTCTGCCTGATCATCGGCGGCCTGATCGGCGCCGCGCAGGGCTACTGGATCGCCTATCATCGGATACCGAGCTTCATCGTGACACTGGCCGGCATGCTGATCTTCCGCGGCATCTGCCAGGCGCTGCTGGGCGGCGGTTCCTCGGTCGGTCCGCTTCCGGACGACTTCAAGGCGCTAAGCTCCGGCTTCATTCCCGATGTGATCGGCCCGCTGACGCTGATCCCGCCGACGGTGAACGCAGCCGGCAAGACCATCATGGGAAGCGGCCTGACGCTGCACATGACGACGATCGTGCTCGGCCTGATCGCCGTCGTGGCCTATGCCTATTTCGGTCTGCGCACCCGGCGCAAGCGCGAGCGTCATGGTTACGAGGCCGAGCCCTTCCCGCTGTTCGTCGTCAAGACGCTGGTCGCCGGCGCGCTGGCGCTGTTCCTGGTCTATGAATTCGCCAGCTACCGGGGCCTGCCGGTGGTGCTGCTGGTCATGGGCGTGCTGATCTCGCTGTTCGTCTTCGTCACCAAGCGCATGACCATCGGCCGCCGCATCTACGCCATGGGCGGCAACCCCAAGGCGGCACAGCTGTCGGGCATCAACACCGAGCGGCTGACGCTGTTCGTCTTCATCAACATGGGCGTGCTGTCGGCGCTTGGCGGCCTGATCATCGCGGCGCGCCTCGGCCAGGCCGTGCCGGCAGCTGGCCTGGGCTCGGAGCTCGACGTGATCGCGGCCGTCTTCATCGGCGGTGCCTCGGCCATGGGCGGCGTCGGCCAGGTGATCGGCGCCGTGGTCGGCGGCTTCATCATGGGCGTGATGAACAACGGCATGTCGATCATGGGCGTCAATGTCGACTGGCAGCAGGTGGTCAAAGGCCTGGTGCTGCTCGGCGCCGTGATCTTCGATGTCTACAACAAGAACAAGGCCTAGAGCATGATCCCGAACCGAAGGACCGCGACAGCGAAAAGTGGATGCCGGTTTTCGCAGAAGATCATGGTCCACCCAGAACGCCTGGCGCGGATTTAAGGAGGCATACGGGTTCCAGATCGCGGAGCTGCCGGGCGGCGCCAATAAGTCCCGACAGAGACAGGTTCGCGAGCGCAATCCGGACGATGAATTTCAACCGTGGCGTGGATTCCTCCATGCCGCGCCGGTTAAGGTTTGCCCGCGGGCAGCCGGCCACACGCACGATGAGAGAGGATTGAAAACATGCTGATCTCCCAGATCCTCGACGACGCCGAGACGATCCGCGTCGTTGCCCGCAATGGCGGCGGCAAAACCAGGGCCATCAATGGCGCGCGTAGCGTCTATTCGCTGGCGATGGAGGCCGCGCGCACCGGTGTCGGCCTGGAGGCGCTGATAGAGCGCAAAGGCTTCGGTGAAGCTGTCGACCTCGATGCCGCCTACAAGAAGGGCCGGCTGGTGTCGCCGATCAACCATCCTGATCCTGCGCATCTGCATCTGACCGGAACCGGCCTTACGCATCTCGGCTCGGCATCGGCACGCGATTCCATGCACAAGAAGCTCAGCGAAGGAGGCGAGGAACAGCTCACCGATTCGATGAAGATGTTCCGCATGGGGATCGAGGGCGGCAAGCCTGCCAAGGGCCAGGTCGGCGTGCAGCCGGAATGGTTCTACAAGGGCAACGGCACCATGGCGGTCGCGCCGGGCGCGCCGCTGATGTCGCCGGCTTTCGCGCAGGACGCCGGCGAGGAACCGGAAGTCGCCGGCATCTACGTCATAGGCGATGACGGCGCGCCGTTCCGCGTCGGCTTCACGCTGTCGAACGAGTTTTCCGACCATGTGACGGAGCGGGTGAACTATCTCTTCCTCGCCCACTCCAAGCTGCGCAACGCCTCGTTCGGTCCAGAGATCCTGATCGGCGAGCTGCCCGCCGACATCCGCGGCGCATCGCGTATCTGGCGCGACGGCAATTTGCTGTGGGAAAAGCCGTTCCTGTCGGGCGAAGCGAACATGTCACACACCATCGCCAATCTTGAGCACCATCACTTCAAATATTCGGCGTTCCGCCAGCCGGGCGACGTGCATGTGCATATGTTCGGCACCGCGACGCTGTCCTTCGCCGATGGCGTCAGGACGGAGGCCGGCGATACATTCGAGATCGAGGCGCCGGATTTCGGCCTGCCGCTGCGCAACCCGCTCGAGATCGAGAAGCCGGTGAAGGTGGCGGTGAAGGCGCTTTGAGTGGGTGATCTCCCCCGCAAGGGAGATTGGCAGGGTCACCGAGCGGCGCGGAAATGCTTGGAGAGCTTCAGGCCCTGCGCCTGGTAGTTCGAGCCAAGATCACTGCCGTAGAGCGCCTGCGGGCGCTTCAGCATGTGCTCGTAGACCAGGCGGCCGACGATCTGGCCGTGGTCGAGGATGAAGGGCACCTCGTGGCTGCGCACTTCGAGCACCGCCCGGCTGCCGCTGCCGCCGGCGGCGGAATGGCCGAAGCCGGGGTCGAAGAAGCCGGCATAGTGGACGCGGAACTCGCCGACCAGCGGATCGAAGGGCGTCATCTCGGCGGCATAGAGCGGCGGCACATGCACCGCTTCGCGGCTGACCAGGATGTAGAATTCGTCCGGATCGAGCACCAGCTCGCCGGCGCCGCTCTTGTAGATCGGCTCCCAGAAATCGACGACGTCCTGGGCGGCGCGCTTGTCGACATCGACAAGGCCGGTGTGGTGCTTGCCGCGATAGCCGACAAGGCCATCCTTGTCGCCGTCGAGATCGATCGACAGCGCGATGCCGCCGCCGGAGATGTTGGGCGGCTCGGTGGCGACCAGCATCTCGGCATGGTGGAGATCGCGCAGTTCGCCTTCCGACAGCACCGCATGTCCGGTGCGGAAGCGTATCTGCGACAGGCGCGAGCCGACGCGCGCGATGATCGGGAAGGTGCGCGGGCTGACTTCGAGATAGAGCGGCCCGTGATAGCCAGCCGCGATCTTGTCGAACTCGTGGCCACGGTCGGTCATGACGCGGGTGAAGATGTCGAGCCGTCCGGTCGAGCTCTTCGGATTGGCCGAAGCCGACACATGCGAAGGCAAGGCCAGGCTTTCGAGCAGCGGCACGATGTAGACGCAGCCCGTCTCCAGCACCGCGCCCTCGGCAAGGTCGATCTCGTGCAGCTTCAGCCGGTTGAGCTTGTCGACCACAAGATGATCGGGACCCGGCAGGAAGGAGGCACGCACGCGAAAGGCTTTTTCGCCGAGCCTGAGGTCAAGGCTGGCCGGCTGGATCTGGTCGGCGTCGAGCGCGCGCGGCGACTTCAGCGCGCCTGCCTCAAACAGCGCCGCGATGTCCTGATCGGGAAGAATGCCTGTCTGCCGCAAGGCTTCACTCCTTAGCCGCTGGTACAAACCTCTTAATGAAGCCGGCAATTGACGCAAGCGCGGCGCTCATTTAAAGGGTCGTTATCCCGTGGTGATTTGGCCGGTCGGCTTGCAGCCACGTTAAACAAGTCGCTAAAGGACCGTTGGCCGCAAGGCCGTATGGACCGGTTGCGACTTTCGCGGCCGGTTTTTTTGTGTCTGGAAGCAGGGCTATGAGCACCAACAAGCGTAACTGGAAGCCTCAGACGACACTCGTGCATGGCGGAACGCTGCGTTCCCAATTCGGCGAGACGTCCGAGGCTATGTACCTCACCCAGGGCTATGTCTACGAGACAGCCCAGGCGGCGGAAGCCCGCTTCAAGGGCGAGGAGCCCGGCTTCATCTATTCGCGCTACGCCAACCCAACCGTCGACATGTTCGAAAAGCGCATGTGCGCGCTGGAAGGTGCCGAGGATGCGCGCGCAACCGCTTCCGGCATGGCGGCGGTGACCGCGGCACTTCTGTGCAGCGCCAAGGCCGGCGACCATATCGTGGCGGCGCGGGCACTGTTCGGCTCCTGCCGCTGGGTGGTCGAGACGCTGGCACCCCGCTACGGCATCGAGGCGACGCTGGTCGACGGCACCGACATCGCCAACTGGGAAAAGGCCGTCAAGAAGAACACCAAGCTGTTCTTCCTGGAGAGCCCTACCAATCCGACACTGGAAGTGGTCGACATCGCCGCGGTGGCCAAGCTCGCCAATTCGATCGGCGCCAGGCTGATCGTCGACAATGTCTT
>Ga0209759_1000150_pt1 | contig 120839 bp, 99 predicted proteins | sample AraplaCL_Col_mMS_FD_184261 | JGI IMG/M metagenome (GOLD analysis project Ga0209759, IMG submission 184261) | Arabidopsis root microbial communities from the University of North Carolina, USA - plate scrape CL_Col_mMS (SPAdes) (version 2) | ecosystem: Host-associated > Plants > Roots >...
CGGCAAGCATTTCAGCGAAGCGCAGATCTACCGGATCGACCACTACCTCGGCAAGGAAACCGTGCAGAACCTGATGGTGCTGCGCTTCGGCAATCCGATTTTCGGCCCATTGTGGCAGGCGCCGTATATCAAGAGCGTGCAGATCACGGTCGCGGAAACGGTCGGCGTGGGCACCCGCGCGGGCTTCTACGATAAGACCGGCGCGCTGCGCGACATGGTGCAGAACCACTTGCTGCAACTGCTGTGCATCGTCGCAATGGAGCCGCCGGTTTCTCTCGACCCGGACGCGGTGCGCGACGAGAAGCTCAAGGTGCTGCGTTCGCTGCGGCCCATGACGCCCGAGGACATCGCGCGCGACACCGTGCGCGGCCAGTACACCGCGGGCGCCGTGGATGGCGAGGCGGTGAAGGGTTATCAGGAAGAAGACAATGTGCCGGCCGGCAGCCGCGCCGAAACCTTCGTCGCATTGCGCGCGCATATCAACAACTGGCGCTGGGCGCACGTGCCGTTTTTCCTGCGCACCGGCAAGCGGATGCAGAAGAAGGTGTCGGAGATCGTCATCGAATTCGCCGAACTGCCGTTCTCGATCTTTCCGAAGGGCGGGCGCAATTACGGCAATCGGCTGGTGATCCAGTTGCAGCCGGAAGAATCGATCCAGTTGCAGGTGCTCGCGAAAGAGCCGGGCAGCGGCATGCATATGCTGCCGGTGAATCTGAATCTGGATTTGCAGCAGGCCTTCACCGAGCGTCGCGCGGAAGCGTATGAGCGCTTGCTGATCGATGTGATTCGCGGACGCCTCACGCACTTCATGCGGCGCGACGAACTCGAAGCGGCATGGGCGTGGGCCGAACCGATTCTGGAAGGCTGGGGCAAGTCGGGCGAAAAGCCGCGGGGTTATACGGCAGGCACGTTTGGACCGGCTGCGTCCACGGCGCTGATGGCGCGCGAAAATGCAGTGTGGGCGGAAGAGTCGCAATAAGCGTTGCTTTTTCAGTGCCAAACGGAAATGGCCCGCATATGCGGGCCATTTTCACTTATCGGTTCGCGCAGGCTTAGGGCAACGAAATCGTCAACGTAGCCGATTGCGGCCCGAGCTTGACCACCTGCGAATACGGCGCGAGCGAGCGCAAAGTCTGATCGCGCAGATAAGTATTCAGGCCGAGATAAGCCAGCAATCCGACGAGTGCGAACACCGCGCCGATCGACCACAGCGGCACCTCGCGTTTCAGGCGGTGCGCGACCTGATCGGGCAGCGGCCAATGCGGCGCGAACGGCGCGCGCTTGCCTTTCATATGCGCGATTTCATCGCCGATGCGCGCGGTCAGATACGCGAGCTTCTCCGGTCCTTCGAGAAGATACTTGCCCTGGAAGCCGAGCAGCAGGCACATGTGAAACACCTCGAGCGATTGCAAACGCGCCGCGCCTTGCGCGCGGCACTCCTCGAGATACTGGAAAAACTTCTCGCCCGCCAGTTGCTCGCCGAACAGCACCAGTTGCAGCGGCCGGCGCTCCCATTCCGTGCGGATCCTGAAGGTGGACGACAGCACCGATTCGTCGATGGCCGCGCAGAACGCAAACTTCGACGCATAGACATCGTCCGCCGACGCATTGAGCTTCTTCGCGCCGCGTTCGAAGTCGCCGAGGAACTGCTGGATGCGCTGGCTGAACTCCTGCGCGTCGCCGGGTTCACGGCCGTTCTTCAACAGGAACAGCATGAAGAAACCGTCGTACAGCAAATCGAGCAGCGAACGAACCTGATAGGTCGGCTCGGTGATCGGTGCGGGCGTGGCGGTAGGCGTGCTGCTGCCGCCAAAGAGGGATGGCGCGTAGCTCATGATGTGACGGCGATCAGTTCGAGTTGAAGATCGTTGATGCCCGACGGCGCATAGATCATTGCCGATTGGGCCTGCAACATACGGTCATACAGCGCGCCGCGCGATTCGAACGAGAAGTAGCACGCGCCCGGACGGACCGGAATGGCGGGCGGCACCTGCGGCGTGTAGACGAGCCGCACGCCCGGCATGGCCGAGAGCACCAGCTTGTCGACGTCGTCCGGCGCGCCGACCTTGAAGCGCGCGGGCACGGCTTCCACGAGCTCGGCGGTCGGCATGTCCGCCGACACCGCGATGTAGAACATGGTTTTGTCGTCGATCTTGCCTGAGTCGAGCCGGCCCGCATGGAACGACGGCCGCACTTCCTCGAGCGCGATCGCGAAGTAGCGCGTGGAGATCACGGTTTCGAGCAGATCGCGCAGGATCGTGTCGAGACGCGCGAAGCCGGGGCCCGGATCGTCGTGCCGGTAAGCCGGCAAGTCGGACAGCGCGTAGCCCTTCGAAAACGTCATCAACTGGCCGGCGAGGCGCAGCAGTTCCTGGAACAGGCGTTCGGGATGCAGCGCCGAATGCTGGTACAGATGCGCGAGCGACGCGAATGCCGCACTCGCGGTATGCAGAAGCCAGAACGACGCGATGTCGCCGGAACGGAACTCGATGATGTTCTTGGTCGGCTCGCGGTGAAAACCGTATAACGCGTTGACCTTGGCCTGCAGTGCGTCGATCAGCTGGCGCAGGCGCTGATGCAGGATCGGCGAGGCGTCGATAGCGAGGCAGGGCGGCACGAACGTGTCGTCGATTTCGAAACCGCTCGTGGCGGTGCGGCGTACACGCACGAGCGGCACCGAAAGCAGTTGGTCGCGCGGCTCGCTATGCGCGATCAGTTTGACGCTGGTCTTCAGGAAGGTGATGTCGGCTTCGGCGGCGTCGGTGAAATGATCGGCCACCGGCGTCTGCTCGCTCACGTAACGCGACACGAAACCGGCGTTGCTGTCCTGCGCATAGTTCGCACCGGTTTCGCGCAGCGGATGCAGCGCGAGATAAAACGTGAATTCGTTGATGCCGTCGGGCAGCGTATCCAGCGCGATGGGCGGCGGCAGATCGTCGGCCTGCGGCGCGGAGTAGAGCGCGCCGTCGGGAAATACCAGTGAGAGTTCGCTCACGCGCAGCACATTGCTGCCGAGCGCGTCGCGGTCGAAGCGCGCCGAGCGCACGCCCCAGTTATACGGCTGGATCGCCTGGATCGATTCGAACAGGCGCGCCTCATGATAAGCGTCCTGACGCTGAAAATGCTGCGGCCTCAAAAACAGGCCTTCCCCCCAGAGCACTTTTGCGGAATAACTCATCTCAAACCTGTTATATGCGTTCAGCGTATGGCGCACCCGGAGATAACCGATTCGAGCGCCGCATTGTTAATTGTTTAGAAAATGTTAAATCGCATTTGACCGGCATCTTTATCCGCAGCTTACCGAAGAAAGCATATTCAGCGCTTGCGCGGGCAGTCCCTGGTCTGGCGGGATCACCGTGCCATTGGTCACCGTCATTGCACAGTTATGCAGGCCGATCATTATGCCGGATTTCTCCGACTTCGCCGGGTCGAAGGCAAATTTCCAGCGCTGCATTGCCGGATCGCGGAATAGCGCGACGATACCGAATGCCTGCGCTTCACGCGAGACTTTTTCGGTAACAACGTAGCGCTGGCCGGGGATCAGCGTTACTTCGCGCACGCCCAGCAAATCACCGCCCAGTATGGTCTTTTCCTTTGCCGGATCGGTAAATGCGTCGAATGGCGCCTGCTGGAATGAAGTCGGGTCTTTCAGCACGTAAAGCCGTACTACCAGCGCCAATGGCCGTTTGTCATTCGCGGCATTCAGATTCGGTGCGGCATATAAGGTGAGACCGACATTGCGCGGCGGTTTCTGGGCATCCGGCAGGTCCGGTTTGCCGAGGCCGCTTGCCTGCAAAGCCGCGTTGGCAGCGGCTCCGAGCACCGTCACGCCCGCTGCGCAGCCGCCCAGCAGCAGGCAGGCGGCCGCATTGGCAATCAATAACGATGCATAGCGAATAACATGCGAATTCATATACATCGACCGGCTCGGCGCCGTCCCCGTCAAAACACCAATAACGAAATCAATCCGGCCAATTTCAGCCAAGCAATGCCGCGTAATGCCGCTTTATGCAAAGCGCATGTAACTCAACATGTTGCAAGGTTGCGGCCGGCGAGTGGAAATTTTTTCCGGTAACCTGATTACTGCTATTGCAGCAGGAAACAATTTCTGCATGCTGCGATTAAATGATCCACATGCATTTTTTTTGTGCAATCCTTCTTCACACGAAAGTTGAATTATCGAAAATTGGCCTGTACTATACCCGCGCACTTGAAGCAAAGCAAAACTCCGGTTTCTCCTTGAATTAAAAAATTCGCACGTCGGTGAAAAACGATGAATGAGCGTCTGTTAGTAAAACTATCTGGGGTTGTGTTGGCATGCGGCGTGATGGCCGGTTGCGCAACACAGGGCAACAACTTGGCGACCACACCGGAGGCTTTTAATAAGCAACTCGCGGATGCCGATACCGTCGCAAAGGGCGGTGATCAGGATCGCGCTATCGCGCTTTATCAGCAGCTTTCCAAATCCGATCCGACGCGTGAAGAACCCTGGTCGCGTATTGCGCAGATCCAGTTCACGCAAGGTCATTACGGCCAGGCAATCGTTGCCGCGCAAGAAGCGCTGCAACGCGACCAGACCGATCGTCAGGCCAAGAGCGTGCTGGCGGTGGCCGGCTTGCGCGTCGCCACGCAATCGCTCGGCGAATTGCGTCAGGACGCGTCGCTTGCAGGCGATGCGAAGTCGGACGCGCAAGCGCTCGCCAAGCAACTGCGCGACACGCTCGGCGAAGCCACGCTGTTCCCACCCGACCCGAGCGACAAGCCGGCGGTGAAGAAGAAGCGCGTGGTTCGTCACGTCGCCAAGGGCAAGCCCGCAGCGGAGACGCCGGACGCTACGACCGGCGCCGCGGCGCCCGCCGCCACGCCGGCAGCTCCAACTGCGCCGGCAGCGCCCGCAACACCCGCCAAAGCCGCGCAAAGCGGCGGCGCGTCCGATCCGTTCAGCGCGCTGCGCTGATCCACACGCCTGATCCATCAGCACCGGGAGCCGACGATGGCGAAGAAAGAAAGCATTCAGAAACGCTTGCAAAAAGTGCGGCCGCCCCGCGTTCAGTTGACCTATGAGGTCGAGCGCGGCGATGCGATCGAGGTGAAGGAGCTGCCGTTCGTCGTGGGCGTGGTGGCCGATCTGGCGGGGCAGTCAGAAGTCGAGCAGCCGAAGCTGCGCGATCGCAAGTTCGTCAATATCGACCGCGACAACTTCGACGACGTGATGAAGGCAATCGAGCCGCGCGCCGCGTTTCAGGTGGAAAACCGCCTGAGCGAAGCCGGCGGCAAATTCGCGGTCGACCTGCGCTTCAAGTCCATGGCCGATTTCAATCCGGACGAAGTGGTCGCGCAAATCGAACCGCTGCGGCGCCTGCTCGAAGCGCGTTCGAAGCTCGCTGATCTGCGCAACAAGCTGGCCGGCAACGACAAACTCGAAGACCTGCTGAGCGAAGTGCTCAACAACACGCAGCAGTTGCAAACCCTGGCGAAAGACCAGAGCAACGCGGCGGACCAGCACGGCGGCGCGCCGGACCACGACAAGCACGGCGAATAAGCACGGGGTGTGAGATGAATCAGCAAACGGCAGCAGCTCAACTCGCGACCGCGCAAAGCGGTACGGAATCCACGCTGCTCGACGAAATCGTCGAGAAAAGCCGCGTGGCTAAGTCCGATTCCGAGCACGCGCGCGCGAAAGACCTGATCGGCGAACTCGTGCATCAGGTGCTCGACGGCACGGTGGTGGTGTCCGACAACCTGTCGGCCACCATCGACGCACGCGTCGCCGAACTCGACCGCCTGATCTCCGCGCAGTTGAGCGCGGTGATGCACGCGCCCGAATTCCAGCGCATGGAAAGCACGTGGCGCGGTCTGGACTATCTGTGCAAGGAAAGCAATACCGGCGCAACCGTCAAGATCAAGGCGCTGCATGCGCCCAAGCGCGACCTGGTGCGCGACTTCAAGACCGCGATCGAATTCGATCAGAGCGCATTGTTCAAGAAGATCTACGAAGAAGAATTCGGCACCTTCGGCGGCTCGCCGTTCGGCACGATCGTCGGCGACTTCGAAGTGACGCGCCAGCCGGAAGACATGTACTTCATCGAGCAAATGTCGCACGTTGCCGCGGCCGCGCATGCGCCGTTCATCGCGTCGGCTTCGCCCGAATTGATGGGCCTCGATACCTTTGCCGACCTCGGCAAGCCGCGTGATCTCGGCAAGGTGTTCGACACGGTCGAATACGCCAAGTGGAAGTCGTTTCGCGACGCCGAAGATTCGCGCTACGTCGGTCTCACGCTGCCGCGCTTTCTCGGCCGCCTGCCGTTCAATCCGAAAGACGGCGCCACGGCGGAGGGTTTCAACTTCGTCGAAGACGTGGACGGCACGGATCACAGCAAATACCTGTGGTGTAACGCGGCGTGGGCTTTCGCCGCACGCCTGACGGCCGCATTCGACGACTTCGGCTGGTGCGCGGCGATTCGCGGCGTGGAAGGCGGCGGTCTGGTGGAAGATCTGCCCACCCACACCTTCAAGACCGACGACGGCGAAGTCGCGCTGAAATGCCCGACTGAAATCGCGATCACCGACCGCCGCGAAAAGGAACTGAGCGACCTCGGTTTCATTCCGCTCGTGCATTGCAAGAACTCCGACTACGCCGCGTTCTTCGCCGCGCAATCGGTGCAGAAACCCAAGAAATACAGCACCGACAGCGCGAATGCCAACGCGGTTCTGTCCGCGCAATTGCAGTACATCTTCTCGGTGTCGCGCGTCGCGCACTACCTGAAGGCGATGATGCGCGACAAGATCGGCAGCTTTGCATCGGCACAGAACGTCGAAGTATTCCTGAACCGTTGGATCTCGCAGTACGTGCTGCTGGACGACAACGCGACTCAGGAGCAGAAGGCGCAGTTCCCGCTGCGCGAGGCATCGATTCAGGTCTCGGAGATTCCGGGCAAGCCTGGTGCGTATCGTTCGGTCGCATTCCTGCGTCCGCACTTTCAACTGGACGAGCTGTCGATCTCTTTGCGGCTTGTCGCTGACCTGCCGAAACCGGCTAATTCATAAAGCAAAGCAAGTCAGCTAACCTGGGCTGGCCGCCCGGGTTAGCTGTTGAAACCACCTCTTTGGGGAGTCGATGAGTTATGAAGGATATCTATTTAAAATTCGGCAATCCGGCGATCAAAGGCGAGTCTGCCGATAAGGATCACGCTGGTTGGATCGAAATCGATTCGTGGAGTCACGCGATCACGCAACCGCGTTCCGCAACCGCTTCCACGGCAGGTGGTCACACCTCCGAGCGCTGCGAACATGCCGACATGCAGTTCACGAAAGACATCGACGTGGTCAGCCCGTTGATCTATCAACACGCGTCGGGCGGCACGACGTTCGACGAAGTCACGATCGACTTCATGCGTTCGGACGGCGAAGGCAATCGCATCAAGTACCTGGAAGTGAAGCTCAAGTACGTGATCATTTCGAGCGTGACGCCGAGCGTGGTGGGCGAAGGCCTGCCGACCGAACAGTTCTCGCTGAAGTACGCTGCCGTGCAGTGGAAGTACACGCAGCAGAAGATCGGCGGCAACCAGGGCGGCAACGCGCAAGGCGCGTGGAGCCTGACGAAGAACGACAAGACGTACGCGGTCTGATGCACGGGCGCACGCGGCGCGCGCGGCTCAAAAGAGTTGCCGCGTGCCGGGTGCGTCTCGCATCGATCTGCTTCTTCGGACGCTGATGAAACGCTTCGAACCCAGCTTTCTCGACAAGCTGTTCGACGACGAACCGCATCTGCCGGCATCTCCGGCAATGCGGCAATTGTCGTTGGATGAATTGAAGAGCACGGTGGCGCGCGACGTCGAGGCGATCCTGAATACGCGCATCGCGCTGACCGAGCACGAGCTGGCGGCGTTGCCGGAATGTCAGCGCTCGGTGCTCACGTACGGCCTGAACGATTTTGCGGGTTTGAGTCTTGCGAGCCATTACGACCGCACGTTCATCTGCAAATCGATTCAACAGGCCATTGCGCGGCACGAGCCGCGTTTGCAGCAGGTGGCGGTCACGCTCGAATTGAACGAACAATCCACCAATGCGCTGAACTTCGCGATTCAGGCGCTGCTGGTGGTGCATCCGGCGGAAGAACCGGTGAGTTTCGATGCGATGTTGCAGCCGTCTACGTTGCAGTATTCAGTGACGCGCGCACGCGCGAAGTTGTAGTTTGTTTTTTTCAGTCGGTGTTGTTTGAGTAGTGGTGTCGAGTACCGCTTTACCGCAGCCGTTACGCGCAACGATGGCGATGAATCAGGCGGAGAAGTTTCAGGTCCGGGGATAGATCGATGGAAGAATTGCTGCCGTATTACGAGCGCGAGTTGTCATTTCTGCGGCGCTATTCGCGCGACTTCGCCGAGCGCTATCCGAAGATCGCGGCGCGTCTGGCCATGTCGGGCGAACATTGCGAAGACCCGCACGTCGAGCGGATGATCGAATCGTTCGCGCTGCTCGGCGCGCGCATCAACAAAAAACTCGACGACGATTACCCCGAATTCACCGAAGCGCTGCTGGAAGTGCTTTACCCGCACTACCTGCGGCCGTTCCCGTCGTGCTCGATCGCGCAGTTGGGCACCTCCGCCGCGCTGAGTCATCTGACCGAACCGGTTCTTGTCGAGCGCGGGACCGAACTCAAGTCGCGGCCCATTCGCGGCGTGCAATGCCGTTTTCGTACCGCTTACGATGTGACGTTGGCGCCGATCCGCATTTCCGAGGCGAAGTACACATCCGTGGCGATGGCGCCGAGTGCGACCGTATTGCCCGGCAATGCCACGGCCATCATATCGATCACCTTCGAATCGACGGCGGCGCAACTCGATCTATCGGCGCTGAAAGTCGGCAAGCTGCGCACGCACTTGCACGGCGAGCAGTCGTTTATCGCGGCGCTGGCGGACTGTCTGTTCGTCAATGGCATGGCCGCGTACGTGGAAGCCGACCGTCGCGGCGTGTGGAAACAACTGCGCGAATCTCCGGTCGTGCAAGCCGGTTTCGACGAAGACGACGCGCTGATCGACTATCCGGCCAAATCGCATCCGGCATACCGGTTGCTGACCGAATACTTCGCGTTCCCCGAAAAATTCAACTTCGCCGACTTCGATCTGGCGGCGATGACGCGCGCGGGCGGCCGCTGCCAGCGATTGACGCTGCATGTCGTGCTCAAGGAAGTGCGCAGTGATTCGCACATGGCGCGTCTGCTGGATTCATTGGCCGCGCATCATTTCCGCCTGTTCTGCACGCCGGTGGTGAATCTGTTCGAACAGCACGGCGAGCCGATCCGCATCAGCCATCAGGCGATTTCGTATCCGGTGATCGCCGAAGCGCGCCGCGCGTTTGCCTATGAAGTCTATTCGATCGATTCGGTGAAACTCGTCAGGCAACAGGCGCATGAAGAATCGGTAATCGAGTTCCGGCCGTTCTATTCATTGCATCACGGCGAAGCAGCGCGCGCGGGACATTACTGGTTTGCGCGGCGCAACGACTGGGTTGCACAGAAAAGCCCCGGCTACGAGACTGAAATCTCTATCGTCGATATCGACTTCGAGCCGGCCGCGCCGCAAACGGATACCTTGAGTCTCGATCTCACCTGCACCAATCGCGATTTGCCGGCCGGTCTGGCAGTAGGACTCGAAGGGGGCGATCTGTTTCTCGAAGGCGGCTCGCTGACCGGCAGCATCTCGATGCTGCGCCGGCCTACGCCAAGCGTGCGTTTCGAACGCGGTCGCGCTGCGCATTGGCGATTGATTTCCCATCTGGCGTTGAATCATGTGTCGCTTGCCAATAGCGGCCTGTCGGCGCTCAAGGAAATGCTCGTGCTCTACGACTTGCGGCGCACGGCGGTGTCCGCGCGGCATATCGACGGACTGGTCGGCATCGAACAGCATGCCGCCGTGCAATGGCTGCCGGGTAAGCCGTTCGCCACTTTCGTGCGCGGTATCGAAATTCGTTTGACGATCGACGAAGAACATTTCGTCGGCACGAGTCTCGCGTCGTTCGTGCGCGTGATCGATACGTTTTTTGGGCTTTACGTACATCTGAACAGCTTTGTGCAACTGGTCGTCGTCTCGAAGCGCACTGGCGAGGAGATCCTGCGATGCAAACCGCGCAGCGGCGAATCGATCCTGGCGTAGTCGAGCAGCTTCTCGACGAGCCGCATCGCTTCGAATTTTTTCAGGCGGTGCGGATTCTCGAGAAGTGGTTCGCGCAGCAATCGCCATCTCAACCCGGACGTCCCGGCGAAATCGTCGCGCAGCGAATTGCTTTTCGCAATTCGCTGTCGATGTCGTTCCCGCCGAGCGAGATTCACGGCGCGCAGTCTTATGACGAGGCAGGTGCGGCGCTGAAGGAAAAGTCGCAACGCACGGCAGCGCTCGAAGACGGTTCGCTGGACAAGGTGGATATCACGCCGGCCTTTTTTGGTTTGCTCGGCGGGCAGGGCGCATTGCCGCTGCACTACACCGAGCAGATCATCGCGCGTGAACAGATCAAGCGCGATCGTGCCGCGCGCGAGTTCTTCGACGTGTTTTCGAATCGCGCAACGGCGCTGTTCTACGCGGCGTGGAAGAAGTACCGTTTGCCGTTTCACTACGAACTGGATCGCGACGAGCGTTACCTGCCGCTTTTGCTCGCGCTCGCAGGCGTCGCCGACGACGACACGCGCAACAGCCTGCAAAGCGGCGAGGGCGCGCTATTCGACGAGGCGATTGCCGGCTACGCATTGGCCGCGCGGCATCGGCCGGTATCGGCGGCGTATTTGCAACGCACGCTCTCGGAGTACTTCAAGGTGCGGGTGCGCGTCGAGCAATTCGTCGGCAAATGGTACGACGTGCCACGCGATCAATTGACCTTGCTCGGCAGCGTCAACGCGACGCTCGGCGCGACTGCGCTGGCGGGCGAGCGCGTCTGGCAGCGCGACATGCGTGCGCGCCTCGTGATCGGACCGCTCGACAAGGCCGATTACGAGGCGTTTTTGCCCGGCGCCGATCGCGCGGTGGCGCTCGAACGCATGCTCACGCTGCTGGCCGGCGTCACGCTCGAATACGAGGTGTCGCTGGTGCTGCGCCGCGAAGCTGTCGGACCGAGCTTATTGAGCAAGGGCGCGCGCCTGGGTTGGGACGCATTCCTGTGCACGAAAGACGCCGACCGTGACCGCGCGGATGCCCGCTACGAATTGCACGTGATTCACTGACCATAACGACAGAACCCGGACCCGGATCGCACGACATGAGCACGTCCCTCAATACCCTGATCGCCAAACTGAATCCGACCTGCCGGCAGGCGGCTTTGCTGGCGGCGAATAATTGTCTCGCGCGCGGTCACTACGAGGTCGACCTCGAGCATCTGCTGCTCGCGCTGCTGGACGAACCGGCCAGCGACGTCGCACTGGTGCTGCGCGCGAGCAGGATGGACGCGCACGTCTTGCGCGCAGATCTCGAGCGCGAGTTGCAGCGTTTGAAAACCGGCAATACGCGTACGCCGGTGTTTTCGAAGCATCTGATCGAGTTGCTCGAACAGGCGTGGCTGATTGCGTCGCTTGATTCGCAGATTGGGCGGATCCGCTCAGGGCATCTGCTACTGGCGCTGTTGAGCGCGCCGGATCTCGCGCAATTCGCCGAGCGCATGTCGCCGCTGCTGCGCGACGTGCGTGTGACCGACCTGAAGCACAAATTCGATGAGCTGACTGCGGGTTCGCGCGAAGTCGAGCACAGCAATGACACGCAAAGCGCGGGAGATAACGCGAGTGATCCGGTGGCGAGTGCTGTCGCGCCGGGCGCGCCGTCTAAAACGCCCGCGCTCGATACCTACACGAGCAACCTCACGCAACGCGCGCGGGAAGGCAAGATCGATCCGGTGATCGGCCGCGAAGGCGAGATTCGCCAGACCATCGATATTCTGATGCGGCGCCGCCAGAACAATCCGATCATGACGGGCGAGGCGGGTGTCGGTAAAACGGCCGTGGTCGAAGGTCTCGCGCTGCGCATTGCCGCCGACGACGTGCCCGCGCCGCTCAAAGGCGTCGCGCTGCACGTGCTCGACATGGGGTTGCTGCAAGCCGGCGCGAGCGTGAAAGGCGAGTTCGAAAACCGCCTGAAGAATGTGATCGATGAGGTCAAGAAGAGTCCGCATCCAATCATTCTCTTTATCGACGAAGCGCACACCATCATCGGCGCCGGTGGTCAGGCCGGGCAGAACGATGCGGCCAATCTGCTGAAGCCGGCCTTGGCGCGCGGCGAATTGCGCACCATCGCGGCCACCACGTGGAGCGAGTACAAGAAGTACTTCGAGAAAGACGCGGCGCTCGCGCGGCGTTTCCAGGTCGTGAAGATCGAGGAGCCTAGCGAGGCGCTCGCCGCGGCTATGTTGCGCGGCATGGCTTCGCTGATGGAAAAGCATTTCAATGTGCGCGTGCTGGATGATGCGATCACAGAAGCCGTGCGTCTGTCGCATCGCTACATCAGCGGCCGGCAACTGCCGGATAAAGCGATCAGCGTGCTCGACACCGCTTGCGCGAAAGTCGCGCTCGCGCACAGTTCGACACCGGCGGCCATCGACGACACGAAAAAACGCCTCGAACGTATCGACGCTGAAATCGCCGCGCTGGAACGCGAAGCGGCGAGCGGTGCACTGCACGAAGAACGCCTCGCTGAGTTGCGCGGCCTGCGCGAAGAGGACCTCAAAGACCTCGCCGCAGACGAAGCGCGCTACGACAAGGAACGCGCATTGGTGACGGAGATAGTCGGCTTGCGCGCGGACATCGACGTGGCGCGCGTGAACAGCGCGGGCCCGGAGCAGGCGGATAAGGCACAGCAGGCGCGCGAAAAGCTCGCCGCGCGCGTCGCCGAATTGCACGCCTTGCAAGGCGGCCAACCGATGGTGCCGCTGCAGGTCGACGCTCATGTGGTCGCCGAAATCGTCGCCTCGTGGACCGGCATTCCGCTCGGCCGCATGGTCAAGGACGAAATCCAGACCGTGCTGAACCTGCAGCCGTTGCTGGCCGCGCGTGTGATCGGTCAGGACCATGCGCTCGAAGCGATCGCGCAGCGCGTGCGCACCGCTAGTGCGAATCTTGAAGACCCGAACAAGCCGCGCGGCGTGTTCATGTTCGTCGGACCGTCGGGCGTCGGCAAGACCGAAACCGCGCTTGCGCTGGCCGATGTGCTGTACGGCGGCGAACGCAAGATGGTCACGATCAACATGAGCGAGTATCAGGAAGCGCACAGCGTGTCCGGCCTGAAGGGTTCCCCGCCGGGCTATGTCGGTTACGGCGAGGGCGGTGTGCTGACCGAAGCGGTGCGCCGCAATCCGTATTCGGTGGTGCTGCTCGACGAAGTCGAAAAGGCGCACCCCGACGTGCTCGAAATGTTCTTCCAGGTGTTCGACAAAGGCACGATGGACGACGCCGAAGGCCGCGAGATCGATTTCCGCAACACGTTGATCATTCTGACTTCGAATGTCGGCTCGCAGGCGGTGATGCAGGCGTGCCTGAACAAGAGCGCGGAAGAACTGCCCGACGCCGATGAACTCGCGGAAACCTTGCGTCTGCAGTTATACAAAGCATTCAAACCGGCATTTCTCGGCCGCATGAAAGTGGTGCCGTACTATCCGATTTCCGACGACGTACTGGCCGAGATCATCGAATTGAAACTCGACCGGATTCGCCGCCGCATCGAGTCGAATCACAAGGCAGTGTTCGAGTGGGACGAGTCGCTGGTCGATGCGGTGCTCGCGCGTTGCACCGAGGTGGATTCCGGCGCACGCAATGTGGATCACATTCTGAACGGCACGCTCCTGCCCGAAGTCGCGCAGCAGGTGCTGGAACGTGTGGCGAACGGCGCCGCGATCGAGCGCATTGCCGTGCGCGCGAGCGAGGCGGGTGAGTTCGACTACACGGTGGTGTGAGCGGACGCGCCAATCTGATTTAAATGCCGTACCCGATACTTATTGCTTTCTCTCATGCCGATTAATCTAGACATCTTGCTGGCTCCGCTCAGCGAAACCTCGCCCTGTGGCGAAGATCTGCTGTTCTCAGCCGATTTCGATGCGATCCAGCACGCGCGCCGTTTCGAAGACCCGTCGCTGGATCAGGGCGAATGGGTCACGGAGATCAAGGAGGCGGATTGGGCGTTCGTGGTCGAGCGTTCGGGCAGCTTGCTGCAAACGCAGACCAAAGATTTGCGTCTCGCCGTCTGGCTCACTGAAGCGCTCGCGATCGATGAAGGCATCAACGGTCTTTCGCAGGGTTACGCGCTCTTGACGGGGCTTTGCGAGCGCTACTGGGATCACGTGCATCCGCTGCCGGAAGGCGACGACACCGAATATCGCCTCGGCAACGTCGCGTGGCTGGTCGGGCGTACGGGCGATCTGCTGCGCGCCATGCCGCTCACGTCGTCGCAAGGTAATGCGTACAGCACCATCGATTGGGACGTGGCCACGCACGTCGCGCAAGCCGTCAAACGCGATCCGGATCACGCCGACGATATCGCGCGCGGCAAGCCGTCGATCGATCAGATCGAGGCGTCGAAGCGCGCTACGCCGCCTGCGTTCTATTCGGCGCTACTGGTCGATCTGAAAGCGTTCGAAGCGGCCATGCTCGCACTCGAACAGGAACTGGACCGGCGCGCTGCGGATTCCGCGCCGAGTTTCCGGCAAGCGAAGGACGCTTACGAAAACGTGTACCGGTTGGCCGAGCGCTTTGCGCGCGAAGTCGGCGTGAGCGTCGAAGCGCCGCCGCCCGCCAAAGCGCCCGCGGCAAACGAGCACGATCGCGCCGAGCCCACCTTCAAGACCGCACCGCAACGCGAGGAACCTGTGTTGACGACCATGCCGACGAGTCCAATTGCAGGAATCCAGAGCCGCGCGCAGGCCGTCGCGCAGTTGCGCGCGGTGGCCAAGTTCTTCCGTGCAACGGAGCCGCACAACCCTGCCGCGTATTTCGCCGACAAGGCTGCGGAGGCCGCGGATATGCCATTGCATCAATGGCTTTCGACGGTGGTGAAAGACGATGGATCGCTCGCGCATATTCGCGAGTTGCTGGGCGTGAAGCCGGAAGAGAACAGCTAATAAGGCTGTCTAAAGAAAGAGAAAAGCCTGGCATCGAAGCCAGGCTTTTTTCATGCATGCTGCGCGAACAACAACGGCTCAAGACCCCGCGCGAAACTCTATTCGCCGATTCCGCGCCCGCCCATCCGTCGTATCGTTCGATGCAATCGGCTGATCCGGGCCAACGCCGGTGGTCGACAGCTGCTGCGGCGGGATGCCCTTGGCAACCAGATAACCCTTCACCGCATCCGCGCGCGCCTGGCTCAGCGCAATATTCGACGTGCGATTACCCGAGTTGTCGGTGTGGCCGATGATCGCAACGGTCTTCGTCGTCATCTTTACCATCGCGGCGGCCATCTGATCGAGAATCGCGCGGCCTTGCGGCGTGAGCGTCGCGCTGCCGGTTTCGAATTCGATCGTACGATTCGCGAGCGTCTGATCGAGCAGGCCTTGTTCGGACGCACTTACACGTAGCCCATTCTTGATCGTGTAAGTCGGGTTCAGCGCATTCGCCATATCGCTTGCGAGTTGCTGGCGCTGCGACTCGTTATGCACTTCGCCTTTCACGTCGATCTGCGTGCCGTCGATTTTCAATTGGCCTTTGCTGATCTGCTTCAACTGCGGGCCGATCAGCTTCTGCACATTGGCGGACCAGTTCGGCGGCGTCGCCACATCGGCGACTTCGATCTGATCGACCACGTTGGCCGCGCCGTAAGTGTCGCGCAGGCGCGCGAGCACGGCCGCCTTGGTCGCTTCGTCCGGCACTTTGCCGCCCACCACGACCTGGCCCGGCGTCGCGTTGGCGGGCGGCGGCGCCGCCGTGATCGCGCCGGTACCGGCGCCGGTCGTGCCGCTTGCGAGTCCGGCCGTATTCACGGCAGGCCCTGCGTTGCCAACGGAGGCCGAAGCAGCCGGCGGCAGCACTGTGGTGTGAATCGAAACGCCGCTATTGTCGACCGGCGTGACGCGAGCGGGCCCGTCGTTGTCGGCATGCGCAAACGCGCTGAGCAGAAGACCCGCGAGAAGCACTGTCATGCGTGCGGTGGATGTGTGGTTCAGCATCGTGTCACGCTCCCGTGAATGCTTCGCGGAACGTGTCGATGCTGACGCGCAGCGACAGTTGCGGTTGGTCGAGGTAACTGACGAGCTTGCTGATGCCATGATCGTTTTGTGCGTGTTCGTCGATCCACTCGGGATCGTCGATATCGATGTTGTGCGCCGCGTACGACTGCGGATCGACCACGCTATGCAGCGTTTTGGCCGAGGCGCCGTTAAAGCCGATGATGAGCCGCTCGCGCTCGGCAATCGTGCCGATGAAAATCGCCAGCTCGAAATCCGCCTGCGCGACGAACGGCGCAATCAGTTCGAGCCAGAACGCGGCAACCAGACTGCGGTAGAACGGGTCGTTCGGCAGCGGCAAGGTGAGCCCGCGTTCGAGATGCGACGAGCCGCTTTGCATCACCGGACGCAGCAGTGAGCCGAGCGCCAGCATCGCGCCGCGCAAGCGCACCGGATGGCCGCTCGCCAGCAGCATCTGTTCGAGGCCGGCGAGCGTCTGGTGTTCGACGAAGTCATTGAACGTACCGTCGTGCGGATTGCCCGGACCGCCGCCGATCTCGATCGGCACTTGCGTTTCGCCGAGCGCCTGCAGCGCGCCGGGCGGCTCGCTCGCGCCGAGCAGCGGCTTCATTTGTGCCGCGACGCGCGACCACAAGCGCGCAAACGCGAGCGGACTGTGCGCCAGAAACGTCAGCGGCTTTTCGACTTCGAGCGCGGTGGCGGCAAGAAACGGAAAGCGCCGCGACGACTGATCGTGGCTCGCCACCATATGCCCGGCAATCGCCAGCTTGCTGCGCGAACCGAGGAACGCGAAGTGCATCGGCTTGGCGTTTTCGTAGACGATCTTCCAGCGCGGATCGTCGCTGAGCAGTTCCATGGCTTCGGCGATCCAGCGGTCGAGCGTGGCCAGCAATTGCGGGTTATGCGCGCTCTTCACGAAGTCGCCGCGCGACGGGATCTTGCCGAAGTAGGCGATTTGCGCCTGCACGGTCTGCGTCATTGCGCACCCCCTGTGTTCGAAACCGCGGTGGCGGCCGCAGCCGGCCGTGTCGCGGGCGTGGCCGGCGCGGGCGCACCCGCGGCCGTCGCATTGACCGAATTCGCCGCCGCGCTCACATCCGCCACCGAGGACGGCAACCGCAAGCCGCGCAGGCTTTGCTGTTGCGGCGCATCGCTGCTGCCGCTCGACGCCTGCGACGTGCTGATGATGCGCATGCTGACCGCCACCGTCACGCCACCTTGCGTCCACGACAGGTCGAACGTGCCGTCCGGACGACGCTTGCGCTGCGCCGAGTTGATCAGCTTCTCCAGACCGTAGCGGCCCGGCTCGTTGACCAGTTGCAGCGTGCGGCCGTCGAAGGTCGTGGCGTTTAATGTCGCGCCAGGCGAGCCCGACGGATTCGGCCACACGAAGTTGGTCCACTGCGGCGGCGTGTTGCGGTAGCGCATCTGCTGGCCGTCGATCGCCAGCGTGTATTCCGTCGTGCCGCTGCTCGGCTGCGGCAGGATCTGGAATACGGTCTGCGGTTCGGCAGAACCCTGGCCCGCCGTTGCGCCCGCCGCGCCGCCGGCGAGCGGCGCCACCCAGCGCGCGAAGCCGCTCGTGAAATCAGGCGTGAGGGCGAGGCCCATGTCGCCCCATGTGCGGGCCGTCAACGTGTCGCCACGGCGCACCGCGAGCGGCCCGAGCGTGGTGCCGACGAACTTGGCGATTGCGCCGTCCGGGCCGAACACCTGGGCGATTTCGCCGGCGCCGGCTTCGACCTTCGCGTCGCTGGCAAACGGGTACTTGTTGGCGAGCGAGTTCTGGAAGCTCTGATACACCTGCGCGTTCCACACCTTGTTGACTTCGACACTGGCCGGCTGGATCACCACCGCATACGCCGCCATCAACGGACGCACGAGCAGCGGACGCAGCGCTTTGCGCTGCGAGTCGGTGAGGCCCGTGAGCATCTGTTCGTCGACATACTTCAGCGAATCGGCGAGTTCGGAGCCGCTGCCGTCGAGCGTCTGCTGCATCAGTTGACGCGCGCCCGGTCCCGGATCGCCCTGATTCTTGATCACGTTAAAGCGCGTGCGGACTTTCGACAGCGTGTCCATATAGCCCTTGAGCATCGAGCCGTTGTCGCCGCTCACGACGATGCGGCCCAACGCCGAGAACTCCTGGCCGATCGGACCCATCGGCACTTCGACCGGATTGCCGTTGATGTCGATGTTCGCGTTGATCTGGCCAGTGGGCGCACGCGAGAACAGGTTCTTGACCCAGCTCGTCACGCCGGTTTGCGCGCGTTTCAGGTTCGCGTTGAAGAGCGACGGGTTGTCCCACGAAGTCTGGTCGTACGCGGTTTCGAGCACCTTGCGGATCGGCGAGTCCTGCGGATCGCCCAGCCGGTTCATCGCATCCACGGCCTGACCGAAGCTGCCGAAGCTCTGCACCGCAATGCCTTGCATGAACTTCTGCCAGTGCATTGCGTACTCGGTCTTGTACATCGCGACGAGCGCTTTCTGGATCTGTTCGGGGCTGCCTTCCAGCGTCAGATCGTCGTGAGCCGATGTGTTGAGCACCCAGTCCTTTGCCTGCAACTCTTTCGTCGCGGCGTCGCGAATGGCGGGTTGCACGTACTGGAACCAGGCTTCACGCGTGAAGGTGCCGGGGATCGCATAGCTGCCCGCTACCAGCGCGGTGTTGTTTTCGCCGACGATGCGCGCGATCGTCATCGGCGCGAAACGGGTCGAGGCGCGCGCCTTGATTTCTTCGTAGACGCGCTGACGCGCCGGCATGCCGCGTACCACGCGACGCAGGTTCTCTCGCGTTTGATCGACGAGGCCGAGGTTCTGGTCGATCATCGGCCAATCGTCGTCGGACACGCGCGCGAGGTAGAACGTGATCATGCGTTCGGCGCTACGGATCATCTCGTCACGAGGCATGTTGCCGCGATTCGTTTCGAGCCAGCCGCGCCAGAAGCGCGCGACTTGATCTGTGAGGTGAGCCGTTTCAACATGACGCTTGTCGCTCAGCATCAGATACGTCTTGAGCGCGTTGTACGCATCTTCGACGTTGGTCGGCGAGGCGTCGCTATACAAGCCGCCCTGGCTGTTCGCGCTCATGGCCGAGTGGGTGGAGACCGGAATCGCGGCGGCGTCCGGCGCGCGGTTCAACGGCGCGAGCTGGTCGGGGTGCGCATTGACGTCCTTCAGGAACGACGCGAGATTCTGCGAAACCGGATCGAGCAGGATCTGCCGCACGCCGTTGTAGTACTCGGTGAGCAGACGCTGTTCGAGGCGATCGCCCTGATACAGACCGAGCGATACCGCGAGCGGCCTGTCACGGCGAAACTGTTCGAGTTGATCGATGCGGTCCTCGAGTACGTCCATGGCTTGCAGGCGCGATTGCAGATCGTTGCGGTTCTGCTGCAGGCGCACGACATTGTCGAGGTCGGCCTGCACGTTCGCGGTGAGCTGCTGGTTATTGACCGTCGACCAGGTCCAGCCGCCGAGCGCCAGCGCGAGCACCGCGACGAAGCCGAAGAAGGTCGCATAGCGCATGCGGGTCTTGGCGGGGCTGGCGAATTGCCTGACGGTTTGCCGGTCGGCAAAGATCACCTTCGAGAACAGATCGCGCAGGAAGAACCCGTTCTTCGAGAACGCGCTATGCGGCTTGGGCAGGCCGTCCGAACTCAGGCCGAAACGGTTGGCGATGCGCGTGGCCGCCGCGCTATTCGTTTCACCTTCCTGCAATGCACTCGTGAAGTAGAAGCCGCGGAAAATCGGCTTGTACTGGAACGGATTGGTCTCGAACAGCGTGGCGAGAAAGGCGCGCAATGCGGGCTTGATCGTCGAGAACTCGAGCGGAAAGCTCAATTGACCCGGCGAGAGCTTGTTGCCGCGATTGATCGACATTTGCGCGACGCTGATCTCTTTCAGGCCGTCGTACAACTCTTCAAAATGTTCGTCGAACAGACCGACCACGTCGCGCTTCTCGTCTGGCTCGTAGGGCAGGGTGGCGCCCCACACGCGATCATATTCGTGACGTTCGCTGCCGCTGAAGAATTCGGTAAAGCCGGTAATCAGGTCGGCCTTGGTGAACATCACATACACCGGCGCGAACACTTCGAGCTTCTCGGTCAACTCCTGCACACGCTGGCGCAGGTTCTTCGCGAGATTGATCGCGAATTCTGGCTTGCTGCCGGTCAGTTCCGCAATGCTCGCCGTGACGATGATGCCGTTGATCGGCGCCTTCGGCCTGAAACGTTTGAGCAGCCCGAGAAAGCCGAGCCATTCGGTGCGGTCTTCCTCATGCACGGAATAGCGGCCGGCGGTGTCGAGCAAAATGCCTTCGGTCGTAAAGAACCAGTCGCAGTTACGCGTGCCGCCAATGCCGTGGATCACCGCGCTGTTCTTGTCGGCGAAGGGGAATTGCAAGCCCGAGTTCAACACCGCGCTGCTCTTGCCTGCGGCGGGGTTGCCGATCACGATGTACCAGGGCAGCTCGTACAGCGCGGACCCACCCGAGACCTGACCAATCTTCGAGGTCTTGATGGTCTTCACCGCATCGACGAGACGCGTGCGCAGCACGTCGAGTTCAGCCTGGCGCGCGGGCGTGGGCGCGGGACCGGCCTCGGCCTGCTTCTCGGCCTGCTGCTCGAGCATTTCGCCGAGCTTGCGATTGGCACGGCGCGCGCGCAGGCGGCGCACGATCCACACCAGCAGCCACAGCGCGATTACGGCCCCGAGCACGATGGCCGGCCACATCAGATCGATCTGCAAGGTATCGGCGCCGATGAATAAAACAGCAGCGAGCGCGAGCAAGCCGATGATCGAGAGCGTGCGTGTGTAGGTCAACACGTTGAGAATGCGTCGCATAAGCCGTTCAGGTCTTGGTGATGAGTGTTGTGGCGCGTGCTGTGGCAGACAGCACGGCGCGCGTACGGCGTTTGAAATAAAACGAAAGCATATTCAGGCGAACGCGAATACGGCGGAATTGTTAAATCGACAGGATTTGCCCGTGACGACGCTGATCGGGGCAATGCCGTTATGCGTGCGGCATTGCCGCTTTTCGCCAGAAAAATTGATTGAACGCCCCATGTCAACCTCTTTATTACCCGGTTTCGCCCATTGCGCCTTAATGACCGCGCCCAAGTACGAAGCCGGGTTTGTGATATTCGACGTGCCCGAGATCCATCATTTTCCAGCGGCCACCCCAGGTCAGACCGACCTGTTCGGCTGTCTGCCCGTATAACTGATAACCGCGCATGGCCCAAGGATCTTTTTCTGAAATGACGAGCTTGCCGTCGCGCAAAAACGCATTGTCCGAGGCAAGACCGTATTGGTGATAGCTTTGAAACGCTGCGGCATTGGTGACGTTGCCCCCCATTTGCGCCAGCCGGTTTTGCCGCTCCGGACTGCGATAACCTTCCAGCAAAGCCATTTCATACCCGTACTGCTCGCGCATGATTTTGTACACGAGCAATAAACGCGTTCTGAAATCGGCGTCGAGCAAATTCCAGTCGCGGCTCGCGTCTTTAAGCGCGGGCCGGATCTGCTCGACTTCCTGCGTTGCGAATACCTCCGGCGGCAACGGCGGCGGGGGCACGAGCTGTTCGCCATTCAATAACGCGGCAATTTTCTCGTCCGGAACCCGTGCAGTGTCATCGAATTGGAATAATTGCCGGCCGCGTAAAGCCAGTGCCACCAATGGAGGCGTCGCAAGAATACCTGTCGTGGTAAAAATCAGCAAGCGCCGCTTTATCAGTAACTTTTGCATATCGACTGCGGTCGATTGCGAAATTCTTGCCGAGCGTGCTAATTGACCGCGTGCGCGCGATGCACTAAGCGATGCTCTGCGCATAACACGGCCGTGAATAGCGAGCGCCGCGCCTAATAAAGAGGCGCGTACCGCCGGCAATAGCAGCATTGCGGCGATCACAACGGCGATGGCGAAATAGGCGAGAAGTACTACGGCAATCAAAGGCGACCCCGGAAATTGGAAACAATTGTATTTTGTAATGCTTGCTCTTAGAATCAGGCCTGCTCGGAGACGAGCCAGAACGTATTATCACGGCGAAATAATCCAGGATTCAATGAGACAGTGAATGAGTGCGCCGGAAAGTTCGAATTCCAAAGCCCCGCCTAGCCTGTTATCCGATAAGGCTAAAGGCGCCGATGGCAATGGTTCGCGAATTCTTGCGAACCTCGAAGGCCGCGTTGCGCCGCCTGCGGAAAAACCACGCCGGTCCAGGGCGCCCTTTGTATTGGTCGCGCTGCTCGTGATCGCAGCCGGCGGCTGGGGTGCGTGGCATATGCAGCAGCGTGTGCAGAGCGAGTCGCTGGCAGCGGCTGCGTCTGCGAGTGAGCAAAAGAGTGCTGCTGCGGCGGCGAGCGCCGCGCCGGAGGTTGTCGCCAAAGCGGAGGCGCCGGCTCCGGCATCCTCGCAAGCGGCCATGATCGTTGCCGACGATAGCGACAGCAAAGCCGCCGCGGCGTCCGCCACGGCACCTGCCAGCGATGGCAGCCGTCTGTCGCGCGCGCTCGCCGACGGCGCGGAGCCGAGCAGCGCATCCGCGCCGGTGGCATCGGCAACGGCCGCTTCCGCGGTCACGGTGCCGGCGGCGAAGCATGGCAAAAGCGCGACGGCGGTAGCCAGCAAAGAGAAGTACGAGAGCGCCGTCCACGGCAAGAAGGAAAGCGCGACTGCCAGCAACCGTCATGCGAGCGCGCCGACCGCGGTCGCTCAGTCGAAGAAAACGCGCACGAATGGCAATGCATCGAAAGATGATTCGGATGCCGATCTATTGGCCGCGCTCGTCGCGCGCACCAAGCCAGCGGATGCGAAAACAGCGAGCGGCAACACCGCGACCAAGGTTAGCGCATCCGCAACGCCTGGCAACGCCAGGCTGGCTGAGCGCGTGAAAGAGTGCGGACAGCGTGGCTTCTTCGAAGACCAGTTGTGCCGCTGGCGCGTATGTGACGGCCATTGGGGCAAGGATCCGGCGTGCCCGGGTTCGGCGCAGCAGGCTCGTCAGCCTTAGTCACGCTTCTTCATTCAATCAGTTTGGCGCTTTCTATCAGCGTTGTCGGCCGCCGCAGACTATGCTCTGTTGCGGCTTCACCTGCGCGTCTTTCGCGCGCATGCACTCTCCGTGAATTATCTATTCGACATGACGATTTGATTTCATCTGGATTACGTCTATGATGAGCCTCCTTCGCGCGACACAGCGCTATAAAAAAGGAGACATGAGTGAAGCGACTTCTCGTGGCAATGACGTGTGTGGCAAGCGTGATGGCTATCACGGCGCTTTCGGCCTGCGGCGGTAGTGACATCAACGCGCAGACTCCGCCGAAGGTAATAATCGACAGCGACTACAACACACTGAGCGACGATGGCCAACTCGGCGTCATGGCCGCGCAATTGCAGGCGCAAGGCTCATTGAAAGTGCTGGGTATTACGGTGGTCTCCGGCAATCAATGGTTGAAGCAAGGCGTGGCGGATGCATTGAAATCGGTCGAACGTCTGGGTGTTGAAAATCAGATCGGCGTCTATGCGGGCGCCAATTACGCCTTGTCCCACGACTTCGCCACCATTCAGGCCGAGCAGAAGCAATTCCCCGGCGGCGACGGCTATCTCGGCGCATGGAATACACCCGAGCCGAAATCCGACAGCGACCTGGTCGCGCCGCCCGACGGCTTCGCCACGCACACCAAAGTGCAGAGCAAAAGCGCGGTGGATTTCATCGTCGATTCGGTGAAGCAGAATCCCGGCGAGGTGACGATTCTCGCGATCGGCCCGCTGACCAACATTGCGCTGGCCACGCGTCAGCATCCTGAGATCGTGCCGTTGATCAAGCAGATCATTTACATGGGCGGAGCGATCGACGTGCCGGGCAACACCACGCCGACTGCCGAGTTCAACTGGTGGTTCGATCCGGAGGCGGCGAAGACCGTATTGCGCCTGCCGATCAAACAGGTGGTGATTCCGCTCGATGTAACCGACACCGTGAAGATGGACAAAGCGCTTTACGACCGTGTCGCGCACGATCCGACGAAACAAACCATCGTCACGCAATTGTTCAAGACCTTGAACGGTTATGGGTTCGACGGCAAGAACGGTTTCGAGACCAACCCGAACTACACGACGAACATCTGGGACACGCTGACGCTGGCGTATCTGATGCACCCTTCGTTCGCCACGCAGACCGTGGATGAGTGGGTGGACGTGGATATGAGTTTCGGTGCGAACGATGGCAAGGCTACCGGCTATACGAGTTCGCCGCCGGCGGGGTTGCAGAAAATGACGGTGGTGAAACGCTTTGACAATCCGAACTTCTTCAACTTCTATGTCGACCTGCTGACGCGGCCTGTGCCGGTCAAGTTAGCGAACTGACGCGGTTTGCTACCGCGCTGCGTGCCTGCATTCAACCCGCCTCAGGCGGGGTGCAGGCCGCGCAGCAATTGACGGACACGCGAGAGATCCTGATCGACGTGCTCCGCTTTCTCGAACAACTCCGCCAGCCAGTCCACGAACGCGCGCACGCGCGGCGACACGCGGCGATTCTTCACATAGGCGACCGAGACCGGCATCGGCACCGGTTTCCATTGCGGCATGACTTCGCGCAATAGTCCCGAGTCGAGATACGGTTGCGCGGCGATCCGCGCGGGCTGGATCAAGCCGAGGCCTTGCAGGCCGCAGGTGAGATAGGCTTGTTCGTCGCTGACCTTGACGAAGCCTTTCACCTTGACGTTTTGCGCTTCGCCGTTCACTTCGAAATCGAAGTCCACTTCGCGGCCGTTATGCGGCGACATGCAATTGACGGCTGCATGGCCACGCAAATCGTCGAGATCCGTGGGCGTGCCGTAGCGGGCCAGGTAGGCTGGGCTCGCGCAGGTCACGTGTTCGAGCGTGCCGAGTTGGCGCGCGACGAGATTCGAGTCTGGCAATTCGCCGAGCTGGATGCTGCAGTCGATGGCTTCGGTGATCAGGTCGACTGTGCGGTTGCTGATGCTGATTGCGAGATCGAGGTTCGGGTAACGGATGTGGAAGTCGTCGAGAGCCGGCAGCACGATGGCGCTGGCTACGGCGCCGGGCATTTCGATGCGCAGACGGCCGGTCAGGTTGTCCGTCGCGTGACGAATGCTGGCTTCCATTTCGTCGATGTCGGCGAGAATTTGCGCGCAGCGTTCGTAGTAGGCCGCGCCTTCGGGGGTGACGCTTAGGCGCCGCGTTGTGCGGGCTAGAAGGACTGTGCCTAGCAGGGCTTCCAGATTCTGGACGATGGTGGTCGCCGTGGCGCGCGGAATGTTGAGTGATTCCGCTGCGCGGGTGAAGCTGTTGGTGTCCACGATTCGGATGAAGGTGCGCATTGCAGTTATTCTGTCAATCACGGTTCATGCTCCTGTCGATGGGTGTTTTTTTGCCTGTTTTTGGCGAGGTATTTTTTTGTTTGGGATGCTTAGGGGGTTGGCCTTTCCTTGATTTGTTTGTGGTCTATTAGCGTTGCCCCTGTGCGGGGCGGCACCTACTTCTCTTTGCCGCCGCAAAGAGAAGTAGGCAAGAGAAAGCGGCTCACACCGCTAACTCTTAAGTGGCCCCCTCGCGCAGTCGCGGTAGTGGTGCATCTGGAATCTGTGTTCTAGCGCATTCCGCTCCCGTGACACAGCAGTCATGCTTCCCGCCTCGCGCTGCGCGCTCGTCGGAGCGGTCGGCGAAAAACCAGTGGATTTGTTTGTGTGTGGCGGGGGCCATCGGCTTCGTTTCGGCGACGCGCCGAAAAAACGATGGGTTTAATGATGTACCGGGGGGCGCGCGCAGCGCCGCCGGAAGCATGACTGCCTTGTCACTTATGCGGAATGCGCGGGGGCACTGATTCCAGATGAGCCACTACTGTGGCTGTGCGGGGGACCCACTTAAGAGTTAGCGGTGTGAGCCGCTTTCTCTTGCCTACTTCTCTTTGCGGCGGCAAAGAGAAGTAGGTGCCGCCCCGCACAGGGGCAACGCTAATAGACCACTAACAAATCAAGGAAAGGCCAACCCCCAAAGAGCACACCCCAAAAAAACTAAGAAAAAACCCACGCCACAGCCCAAAAACGACCCGCGGCGCGAGCCAAAAAAAACCAAAATCACTTCCGCAAGGAATCCAGATCAATCACAAACCGATACTTAACATCACTCTTCAGCATCCGTTCAAAAGCCTCATTGATCCCCTGCATAGGAATCACCTCAACATCAGAAGTAATCCCATGTTCCCCGCAGAAGTCCAACATTTCCTGCGTCTCAGCGATCCCCCCAATCAACGACCCAGCCAGGCGGCGACGCTTGAAGATGAGATTGAACACTTGCGGCGACGGATGATCATGCTCCGGCGCACCAACCAGCGTCATAGTCCCATCCCGCTTGAGCAGATTCAAAAACGGATTCAAATCATGCTGAGCAGCAACCGTATTCACGATCAGATCGAAGCTATTCAAATGCGCTTCCATTTCCCCGGCATTCTTCGAAATCACAACTTCATGCGCACCCAACCGCTTCGCATCTTCGATCTTGGAAGGCGAGGTCGTGAACAGCACAACATGCGCACCCATCGCGCGAGCGAGCTTCACACCCATGTGCCCCAAACCGCCAAGCCCGACAATGCCCACCTTCTTGCCAGGACCAGCACCCCAGGTCCGCAGCGGCGAATACGTCGTGATCCCCGCGCACAGCAACGGCGCAACACCCGCAGGATCGAGATTCTCCGGCACACGCAGCGTGAACGCTTCATCCACCACGAGCTGCGTGGAGTAACCACCGTAAGTGACCTGCCCATCAACCCGATCAACGCCGTTATACGTGCCGACAAAACCGTTCTCGCAATACTGCTCGAGATCTTCCTTGCAACTCGCACACGTGCGGCATGAATCCACCAGACAGCCGACGCCGACCAGATCGCCAGCCTTGTACTTCGTCACGTCCGGACCCACCGCGGTCACGCGGCCGACAATCTCATGGCCCGGTACAACCGGAAACACCGTGTTCTTCCATTCGTTGCGCGCCTGATGCAAATCGGAATGGCACACACCGCAAAACAGAACTTCCATCTGCACGTCATGGGCGCGCAGTTCGCGGCGCTGGATTTCGAACGGGGCGAGCGGCGCGGTAGCGTCGGTCGCTGCATAGGCGTAAGTCGTGCTCATGGGTAGCTCCAGCAAAGAGGGTGAAGTCGCAAGGCGCCGGCGATGGGCGACGCATGTCGCCGATGTGGCCAACCTCGTCATGAACCGGGATCACGGCGCGGGCAGCGGCTGGCAAATTCGTCAAACTGGCAATTGCCAACCGAGCCCGGCGCAGCGCGGAAAAGGATGATCCGGCAGGGTTCCCATGATAGGAGCGGGCAGGCAGCCCGGGAATACCTGAATGTCTTGAAGATTTGCCTAAAACTCCTGGCGAGGAGCGCGATAGGTCGTTTGATGCTAAATTTCAAGCATTATTCTCTCGCACGTCACTATACCGTCATGTCTCCCCGTTCCGCTGAACCCGTATCGGTCGTTCCCGCCCAGCAGCGCCTGGTCGAATTATTCGATGTGCTCGCGCCCACCCCGGGCTTCACGCGCACGAGTCTCGAAGGCGTCAATCTGATGCGCGCGAATAGTCCCATGCCGCGCATGCCGGTCATGTACGAGCCGAGCATCGTGATCGTCTGCCAAGGGCGCAAGCGCGGCTTCCTCGGCGATCAGGTGTTTCAGTACGATGCACAGCAGTATCTCGTGCTCTCGGTGCCTTTGCCGTTCGAATGCGAGACCGAGGCGAGCGCGGAAGAGCCGTTTCTCGCCATCTCGGTGCGCGTCGATCTGACCATGGTGGCTGAATTGCTGATGGCGTTGAACGAAACGCACGGCACCGCGCAGAACGAACCCGTCGGCATTTATTCAACACCGCTCGACCCGGCGTTGAGCAACGCGGTGCAACGTTTGATGGACGCGCTGGCTTCTCCGCTCGACGCGCGCATTCTCGCGCCTGGGGTAGTGCGCGAAATCTGTTATCGCGTGCTGACCGGCGAGCAGGGCGACGCGATTCGCGCGGCGCTCACGCATCAGAATCATTTCGGCCGCATCGCCAAAGCATTGCGGCGAATTCATGCGGATTACCACGGCGTGCTCGACGTCGATACGCTCGCGTCCGAAGCGGGCATGAGCCTCGCCGTGTTTCATGCGCAGTTCAAAGCAGTCACCGCCACTTCGCCGATGCAATACGTGAAGACCACGCGCTTGCATCACGCGCGTTTGCTGATGGTTCAGGATGGATTGAATGCGGGCGCGGCCGCGGCGCGCGTCGGTTATGAAAGTGCGTCGCAATTCAGCCGCGAGTTCAAGCGTTTGTTCGGCCTGAGCCCAGTCGACGAGGTGAAGCGCATGCGCGCCGTCTACGATGCGCCCGCGCCGCGCGTGGTCAAGCCGGTGCCGCGTTACGTCACCGCGGTGTGATTGGGCAAGCCCGCCGCGCCATACGCTACAAACCGCTGAACCAGTTGTACCCCTGGTCTTCCCAGTAACCGCCAGGATTCGTATTGGTCACGAAGATCGCCGCGATGTGCTTGGGATTCTTGAAACCGAGTTTGGTCGGCACGCGCAGTTTCAGCGGATAGCCGTATTTAGCCGGCAGTGGCTCATTGCGGAAATCGAGCGTGAGTTGCGTCTGCGGATGCAGAGCTGTCGCCATATCCAGGCTGGAGTAATAACGGTCCGCGCATTTGAAACCGACATAGCGTGCGCTCAAATCAGCGCCGACGCGCTCCAGAAACGTGCGAAACGGCACGCCGCTCCATTGTCCGATCGCGCTCCATCCTTCGATGCAGATGTGGCGCGTGATCTGCGAAGCCTGCGGCAATGCGCGTAACTGATCGAGATTCCAGGTGCGCTTGTCCGACACGAGCCCCGACACTTCCAGTTGATACGTCGAGCCGTCGATGTCCGGCGCGTCGAACTCAGGATAGAACGCGTTGAAGGGGAACGGGTCGGTGATTTCGCGCGCCGAATAGGTCGGCGCGAGCTTGTTGCGATCGAATAGCCAGCCTTGCACGCGATCATTCCAGCGCGACATGGCCCAGAGCACCTTGTCGACCGAATCGCCGTCCTGCATGTTGCAGCCCGAGAGCATCGCCAGTGCGCCGATGGAAAGCGAGGAGCGCAGAAACAGCCGCCGTTGCAGCCGCTCGATTTGCGGCTGATGATCGGCAAGCACGATGGGGGATCGGCGTGCGTCGCGGTTGGGTTTGGATGCGCTCATGCCTGGCTCCCTTCATGCGCCGAATGTGGCCGTGCGCGTCCTGTCAACATCGGCAGCAAGGTGCGCGGCACGAGCAGCACCAGCGCCAGATGCACGACCACGAAACCGACCACGCCAGCCATCGCGATGAAATGCACGCGCCGCGCAAAGTCGAAGCCGCCGAATAGCGCGGTGAGCCACGAGAATTGCACGGGCTTCCAGATGGACAATCCCGAAGCCACCAGCAACACGCCAAGACATAGCACGAGCAGATACAGGGCACGTTGCACCGCGTTATATTTGCCGGAATCGTGCGGCAGCTTGAAGCGCAGCGCGAGGCTCGCGTCATGCACCACGTCGCGTGGATGAACCGGCAACAGCTTGCGCCGGAAATGCCCGCGTCCGAGGCCATACGCGAAATACAGCAGCCCGTTCGCGCACAGCAGCCACATCGCCGCGAAATGCCACGCAATCGAACCGCCCAGCCATCCGCCGACGGTCGCCCAAACCGGAAACCGGAACGGGAAAAACGGCGACGCGTTATAAATGGCCCAGCCGCTCATCACCATGCAGACCATCGCGAATGCGTTGATCCAGTGCGTGATTCGCACGACGAGCGGGTGGACAAGCAGGCGCGATTTTGAGTCGGGCATGGTGCGAAGGTCACGAGATAAACAGGAAATCGAAAAGCCGCGTCATGCAGGAACGCGGCTGTCCGACTCGAAGACAAAACAGCAACGCTGTCTTACATCGGCGGCGTCACGCCATGCTCGCCTGCGGAGATAAAGTTGGCGGCCATCGAGCCGTCGGCTTCCTTGTGCGCGAACAGCACGACTTTCGCGCCCGGCACGAGCAGCGAACGGTCACCCGGTTCCAGCGCGACGATAGGCACGTCTTGCGGAATCACAACTTTCTTTTCGCCGTCCTTGTACTTCACGGTAATCGTGCGGCCGTTGCTGACCACGAGCGAACCCACTGTGCCGTTGGTCATGGAGCTATTGCCGCCGAGATCCCACGGACGATGGCCTTCGCCGGAGCCGCGCATGCTGGCCGGGAACACGTGCACTTCAAGCGCCTTCAGCGTGCCGTCTGCCTGCTGAATCGCGGCGGTGCCGACATAGCTGTCCGGCTTGATGTCGTTGATGTTGGCGAGCACCACGCCGCGGATCGGCGTGTCCTTGGCGAGCTTCACGTCGACGTCTTTGCCGTCGCGTGTGTGGATCTTGAGCTGATCGCCCGACAGCGATGTCACCGTGCCGCGCACGCCGGTGGGCGCGGCGCTCTGGGCCTGTGCAGCCGGTCCGGCGGCGAACAAAGCAGCGGCGACGAGCGCGGGGGCGGCGAAAGTGCGCAACGCACGCGCGGAAACAATCTTCATGAATCTGCTCCAGGTGGTGAAGGATGGGGGCAGATTAGTCTCGGGACCGGCTCCGGCGAGTGACAGACGGATGACAAAAACGTCATGAATGGCGCGCCGCAGCCACGTAAAATGGCCGGCATATCCACGTCCAGAATTCGGCGGGCGGCAGGGCGAGCCTCTGGGCCAAAGCCGAATCGAAGCACCGCGCACCATGACTATCCTCGTCATCGAAGACGATCCGAAAACCGGCGACTACCTGAAGAAGGGTTTGCGCGAGAGCGGCTATGCGGTCGATCTCGCGCGTACCGGCACGGACGGTCTGCATATGGCGCTCGAAAATGCGTACGACCTCGTGGTGTTGGACGTGATGCTGCCCGGCATCGACGGCTGGGAAATCATGCGTGCTCTGCGCACGCGGCGCGATCTGCCGGTGATTTTCCTGACCGCGCGCGACCACGTCAGCGATCGTATTCGCGGTCTCGAACTCGGTGCGGACGATTATCTCGTCAAGCCGTTTTCATTTACGGAGCTGGTGCTGAGGATCCGAACGCTGCTGCGCCGCGGCGTGATCCGCGAGAGCGATGTATTCGAAATCGCCGACCTCAAGCTCGACGTACTGCGCCGCAAGGTGACGCGCGAAGGCGTGGAGATTCCGCTCACCAACAAGGAATTCATGCTGCTGCATCTGCTGGTGCGCCGTCAGGGCGAAGCGCTGTCGCGCACGCAGATCGCCTCCGAAGTGTGGGACATGAACTTCGACAGCGACACCAACGTGGTCGACGTGGCCATCAAACGGCTGCGCGCCAAAGTCGATCATCCATTTGAAAAGAAGCTGATCCACACGGTGCGCAGCATCGGCTATACCTTCGGCGACGGCTCATGACATTCTGGACCGGGCGCTCGCTCACGGCTCGCACCACGGTGCTGTTCGCGTCGATTGCGTGCGTGGTGATCGGCACGCTCGGCGCGTATTTCTATCACTCCGCCGAAGTGTCGCTGCAACGTCGCGCCGACGTGGTGCTGACCGCCCGCGTCGAGCATTTCAGCCGCATCGTGCGCGATCTCTATTCGGTCGGCGAACTGAAGAGCCGGCCATTGCTGTTCGAGACCATGCTGGGCGCTGAACAGGACGTGCTGCTGTTTCGCCGTCCCGGCGAAGCGCCGTTCATCGACGTGAACCCGGCGGGCGTGGCGGTGCCCGCGCTGCAAGCCGGCGTGGAGGGCCGCTTGCCGACCTTCGCCGACGTTCGCCAGACGCGGTTGGCCAACGGTGTGCCGGTGCATTGGGCGATCGCCACCGCCAAAGCGCGCGAGGACGGCACCGAGGTCGAAGTGATCGCCGGCCACCCGATGACGGAGGAAGTGCGCATGCTGGCCGCGTACCGCGATCGCATCGTGCTGGCCACGCTGATCGGCATGCTGGCCGCGACGCTGCTCGCCTGGTACGTGCTGCGGCGCGCGCTGCGGCCGGTTCGGGAGATTGCCACGCGGGCCGCGCAGATCAGTCCCACGAGCCTGTCGGTGCGGCTCGACAGCGAGGCGGCGCCGCTCGAATTGCGCCAGCTCACGCATGCGTTCAACGCCATGCTCGAGCGTCTCGCCGATGGTTATCAGCGGCTCTCGCAGTTTTCCGCCGATCTGGCGCACGAAATTCGCACGCCGGTCGGCGCATTGATCGGGCAGACGCAGGTGACGCTCGCGCGGACCCGCGAGCCCGACGAGTATCAGCAGGTGCTCGAATCGAATCTCGAAGAACTGAACCGCCTGAGCCATATCGCGGAGAACATTCTGTTTCTCGCGCATGCGGACCATGCGGCGCTTTCAGTGGAACGCGAGCCGGTCGATCTGCGCGAGGAACTCGTCAGGATCGCTGATTATTTCGAAGGTCCCGCCGACGAACGCGGCATGCGCTTCGTGGTCGAGGCCACGGGTGTGGCGTCGGCCAATCCGATGCTGTGCCGCCGCGCGATCAACAACCTGGTCGTCAATGCCGTGCGTTACGGGGCGAGCGATACGGTGGTGCGTCTGCGTGGCACGCAGGACGAGGCGGGCGCCACCGTGGTGGTCGAAAACGACGGCGCGCCGATTCCCGAAGAACAGCTAGGCCGCCTGTTCGATCGCTTCTATCGCGCGGACACGGCGCGTAGCGCGTTCACCGAATCGAGCGGTCTGGGTCTTGCGATCGTCAAGGCGATCATGCATCTGCATGGCGGCACGGCGCGCGTGGTGTGTCCGGCGCCGGGCGTGGTGCGCTTCGAGTTGCGCTTTCCGGGCGCTTAAGTGCCGGTCGCGGTGGCCGGGCTGGCCGGGGCTTGCGGTTCGTGACAGCACACGCAGAGCTTGTTGCCGTCCGGATCGCGAAAGTAGGCGCCGTAATAGTTCGCGTGATATTGCGGGCGCAAACCGGGCGGCCCCTCGCACGTGCCGCCGTGAGCGAGCGCCGCGGCGTGTGCGCGATCGACCGTGACGCGGTCGGCGGCGAGCAGGGCGATCATCTGACCGTTGCCGGCCGAGGCAGGTTGGCCGTCGTACGGCTTGCCGATCAGGAACAGCGGGCGTGGCGCATCCGCCGCCATCCAGCCGGACCAGCATGCTTGCTCATCGCGGAACTTGAGGCGCAGATCGAGCGTGCCCATCAGCGAGTCGTAAAAGCTGCACGCACGCTCGAAATCGCCGATACCGATGAAAACGTGGGAAAGCATCGCTGTCGCTCCTCGTGACTACTGACTGTGCCGGCCGGCGCCGTTCGTTCAGACTCAGACCTTCTTCAGATACGCCGCCTTCAGCATGAAGTTGCCGCCGTCCATCTTGCAGTCCACTTCGTGATCGCCGCCGACCAGGCGAATGCTCTTCACCTTGGTGCCCATTTTCAGCGTGATCGACGAGCCTTTCACTTTCAGGTCCTTGATCAGCACGACGGCATCGCCATCGGCGAGCGGGTTGCCGTTGGCGTCTTTGACCACGCGCGCGTCGGCCTCATCGACCGACGCGGCGGCGTTCATCGGCCACTCATGCGCGCAGTCGGGGCAGACGTAGTTGTCGCCGTCCGGGTAGGTGTTTTCCATCGCGCACTGCGTGCAGGCGGGGATTGTCGACATGATTTTTCCAGACCGCGGCGCCGGGTCGCGGAAAACTTCAGGGGCGGCGAGTATAGCCGACGCGCGCCGGGCGGCCGCCATCGGCAACGCGGAATGCTGCGCTAGCGCAAACCGGCGCGCGTGGGTCCTGACGCGATGCGCGCGCGAGGGCGCTACACCGATAGCGGACTATACTTCTCGATAGTCTCGCGGCCCCGCAAGTTTCGTCCGCCTGGCGAAGCGTTGCACGGCACACCATTGCTCGAATCTCACAGCAGGAGTTCTGTCATGGTCAAACTCGCACTGTACGTTCGTCTCGAAGCCAAGCCCGGCAAGGAAAAGGACGTTGAAGCGTTTCTGCTCGGCGGCTTGCCGCTTGTCGAGGAGGAGCCGGGCACCGTCGCGTGGTTCGGTTTGAAGCTGGGGCCGTCCACCTTCGGTATCTTCGATGCCTTTCCGGATGAAGCCGGCCGCGACGCGCACCTGAACGGCAAAGTGGCGGCCGCGTTGATGGCAAAGGCCGGCGACCTGTTCGCCTCGCCGCCCACGATCGAAAAGGTCGATGTGCTGGCGGCCAAATTGCCGGGCTGAACTCACTGCTCAAGGCTGGGCGGCTCGCTCCGTCGTCCGGTTCAGCCACGCCGCAATGCCAAAAAGCGCGCCGATCATTCCGACGCCGCGCCGTGATCCGGTGCGGCCAATGCACTGATCAGCGGCCCGCCGGGTCGCCAGCCGGCTGGCTCGCGTAGGTCGCGCGCTTTTCCTCGTACATCAGCAGATCGGCGCGCTGCACGCCCGCTTCGAGCCGGTCGCCGCGCTGGCAGGTCGCCGCGCCCATCGAGAAGCTAAGCAGCGAGCCAGGATAAAACTGATTGTTCAGTTCCACCAGTTGCCGGATCGCGTCGACCATCGCGGCGCCGCCGCGCTCGTCGGTGTCCGGCATCAGGATCGCGAACTCGTCGCCGCCAATGCGCGCCGCATGAAACGGCGTCTCGGTCGCCTTGGCAAGCACCTCGCCGGCGCGCCGCAAAAGCGCGTCGCCCGCGGCGTGGCCGAGCTGATCGTTGACGCGTTTCAGACCGTTCAGATCGGCCATGATGATCGTCACGGGCCACGGGCCCTTGCGTTCGAGCCGGTTGAGTTCGTCCACGTAGAAAGAGCGGTTGCGCAGTTTGGTCAGCACGTCGTGCTTGCCAAGGAACTCAAGGTAGGCTTCGGCCTTCTTGCGCGCCGTGATGTCCGTGAGCGCCACCAGCACCAGGTCCCAGGTCTTTTCATGGCCCGGCAGTACGGAAAACTGCAGGTGCACATGCACCTCGTTGCCGTCGAGCGAATAGTTGAGCACTTCGCGCTGCTGGAACAGCTTGCCGTCCCACAGATCGACCAGCTGCTCGCGGAAATGCGGACGCATGTCGTCGCGGAACACGTCGGTGAGACGCGATAGCAGCGTTTTCTTGTCTTTCGCCGCGAACATGTCGAGCGTGTGCTGGTTCACGTCGAGCACGTGGATTTCCTGCATGCAGCGCTCGACGAACTCGGGATGCACGTCGGTGAACACGCGGAAATCGTTGATGCCCGCTGCCCGCGCCTCGTCGAGCAGACGCTTGACCGCGCTGAAATCCTCCACCCAGAGCGATACCGGCGAATATTCGAACAGGCCGCGCACATACTGCTCGGCAAGCGTCACGCGATGCCGCGCGCCTTCCAGTTCCGTAATGTCTTCGACCGACACCAGCACGCGGTCCCAGCGCGCCTCGTGGCCGGGCAGCACGGCGCCCTTGAGCAACACGTCGAGGCGGCGTCCTCCGAGTGTGTAGTTGACCGTCTGGCTGGTGAACTGCGACTGGCCGGCCCACAACTGGCATAACTCTTCCAGGTGCGTCTTGAGCATGTCGTCGCGGAATACCGAGGCGAGATTGCTGGTGAGCGCGTCGAAATCGGCGGCCTCGAATTGCGTCAGCGTCTTCTGATTGACCTTGATGACGCGGATGCTGTGCGCGCATTGCGCGACGCAGTCCGGATTGGCGGCGAAATGCGCGCGCAGATCGGTGACGCCGTCTGCCCGCCATGCGTCGAACAAGGTGCGCACGCCGCTGAAGTCTTCGAGCCAGAGCGAGACGGGCGCGAGTTCGAACATCTCGGAATCGTCGTTGGCGGGCGCGGGGCCGCGCGGGAGGATATCCAGCATGAGGTTCTCAAAATCGGAAGTGCCGCTATTTTAAGACGGGTTGGGCTGTGGCTGAAAAGAAAGACCGGTTGCGCATCATTTTTGCGTCAGGCCATCCAACGAAATAACGGCGCGGTTGCGTTGGACTTGAGGCGCGCCGGGCGCATTCGGCGGGGCATCCGGCCATGAGCAGGCTTGCCGGCAAGCCTTCGGGAGCCTTGTTACACTGGCCTGAGAATTGTCCTGTCCATCCACGTCGCCAGGAAAAAGCGCCGCCATGAAGCCATCCCTGCTGGTTCTGATCCCCCTCAACGGTACGAGCCGCGCGAAGATCGAGGCCGCGTTCGACGTCGTCTACGCGCCCGACGCCGCCGGACGAGCCGCCGCGCTCGACGCGCACGGCGAGACCATTCGCGCCGTACTGACCAACGGCACGACCGGGCTCGCCGCCGCGGAAATCGACCGCATGCCGCAGATCGAACTGATCAGCGCGCTGGGCGCGGGCTATGAAAACCTCGCCGTCGACCACGCCCGCTCGCGCGATATCGTGCTCGTCAACGGCGCGGGCACCAACGACCATTGCGTGGCCGATCACGCCTTCGCGTTGCTGCTTGCGGTCGTGCGCGACGTGCCGCAACTCGATCAGGCCACCCGCAAGGGTGTCTGGCGCGACACCTTGCCGATGCAGCCGAACGTCTCCGGCAAGCGCCTCGGCATTGTCGGGCTCGGCAATATCGGCGAGAAGGTCGCGCGACGCGGCGCAGGGTTCGAGATGGAGATCGGCTATCACAACCGTAAGCCGCGTGAAGGCTCGCCGCATCAGTACTTCGATAGCGTTGAAGGCCTTGCGCGCTGGAGCGACTTTTTGATCGTCGCGACGCCGGGCGGTGCGGGCACGCGTCATCTGATCGGCGCGGCCGTGTTCGAGGCGCTCGGTCCGCAGGGCTTCGTGGTCAACGTGTCGCGCGGCAGTGTGCTCGACACGGCGGCGCTCGCGCAGGCGCTCACGACAGGGACGATTGCCGGTGCCGCGCTCGATGTCTACGAGAGCGAGCCCCATCCGCCCGAAGCCTTGCTGACACTGCGCAACGTGGTGTTGACGCCGCACGTGGGCGGCCGCTCGCCGGAAGCGATCACGGCCTCGGTCGACAATTTCTTGAGTAACGCCCGCCGGCATTTTGCGGGAGAAGCGGTACTGACGCCGATCTGACGTTCAGAACCCGCGCGGTCCGCGACTACTTTTCTTCGCTGCTGCCCGGCCGGTTGCCGATGTACTCGTACTCTTCGGTGTTGAGCCGCGAAACCCGCAGCTCGACGACGGCACGATGATACGAGTAGGCAATACGCCGGATCTCCAGCAAGGGCGCACCGACCTCCACGCCTAACTCGGCGCTTTCCAGTTCGCTCGCCCGACCCACGCTGACGCGCTCATCGGTCTCGACCACGTTGATGCCGAATCCGTCCTGATAGAAGTTGTACAGCGTGTTCGGCCGGTTGCGCAGTTTCGTTTCCGTGAGACCCGGAAAGTGCGCCTCAGGCACGGTGATATGTTCGATGAGCACCGTCTTGCCATGCAGCGCGAGGCCGTTGACGAACTGGAACACGCGCGCGCCGTTTTCCACGCCGAGCACGGCCGCCACTTCGCGCGAGGCACGGGCCTTTTTGAAATCGATCAGCGTGACGACGGGATAGGCCTTGTCGCCGTCGCGCCGCACGACCCGGAAGAAACGAAAAAAATGCCGGTCGCGCTGATGCATGGACACGAACGTGCCCAGCCCCTGATGACGGATCAGGATGTTCTCGGCGCACAGTTCGTCGATCGCCTTGCGCAGCGTGCCGATTGACACGCCGAAGCGCTCGGCGAGCCGCTTCTCCGAAGGAATGCATTCGCCGCCTTTCCATTCGCCTGCCGAGAGCGCGGCGAGTATCGCGCTCTTGACCTCTTTGTAGCGCGTGCCGCCCAGCGCGGGCGGATTGATGGCGAGCGTGCTCATGAATACCTCTGCAATGCGCGAGCCGTGCAATGCCGCTCGCGAGTTAGACCTGCGCCGATTTTAAACGACAAACTCATCTAGTCCATCCAGATGATCTGGATTCCTTGACCCTACTGGAAAACACTCATGTAACACATATAGATGACCTAGTTGACATCCATCAATGTGCCGCCTAATATCCATTCCACAGCAGCGCATCTGGCTGCGCTTTCCCAGCGGCACGACACCGCATTCAATTCACGAATGGAGACGCTATGAGCAATCCCACGGCAGACATCAAGAGCACCGCGGCAGCGGGCGCGTTGCCCGAACGCAAGACGATTCACATCGTGTTGCACGAGGCGAAAGACACAGTCGGTGTGGCGGTCGTCGAGGGTATCAAGGCGGGCACGCAACTCAATGCGTGGATCATGGACGAGGACGAGATCGTGACCTTTCCGGCCAGACAGGACATTCCGATCGGGCATAAGGTGGCGCTCAGCGACATGGCGGTGGGTGACACGGTGTTCAAGTACGGCGTGGATATCGGCAAGGTGGTTGCGCCGATCAAGGCCGGCGAACACGCCCACGTGCACAACATCAAGACGAAGCGCTGGTGAGCCGCGCCAGCCGCTAGCGGCTACCCGCACTGACGCAATCGAATCGCCCCACATCTGAACGATCTGAACGAGAGACACACCATGAGCGTGATTGACCTGGATACGACTTTCCGCGGCTATCGTCGCGACAATGGCCGCGTTGGCGTACGCAACCACGTGATCATCCTGCCGGTCGACGATCTGTCGAACGCCGCGGCGCAAGCCGTCGAGCACAACATCAAAGGCACCATGGCGCTGCCGCATCCGTACGGGCGGCTGCAGTTCGGCGCGGACCTCGATCTGCACTTTCGCACGCTGATCGGCGCGGGCAGCAACCCGAACGTTGCGGCGGTGGTCGTGATCGGCATCGAGGAAGGCTGGACCAAGCGCGTGGTGGACGGCATTGCGAAAACCGGCAAGCCGGTGATGGGCTTCGGCATCGAACTGCATGGCGACCACGACACCATCATGCGCGCCTCGAAGGCGGCCAAGGAAATGGTGCAGTACGCCACCTCGCTCGATCGCGAGGAATGTCCGATCTCGGACCTGTGGGTCTCCACCAAATGCGGCGAATCGGACACGACCTCGGGCTGCGGCGCCAATCCGACCGTCGGCAATGCTTTCGACAAGCTGTACGGACTCGGCACCACGCTCGTGTTCGGCGAGACGTCGGAATTGACGGGCGGCGAGCAGATCGTGGCCGCGCGCTGCGCCAACGACGGCGTGCGCGAGCGTTTCCAGTTCATGTTCGACCGCTATCAGGACATGATCAACCGCTGGAAGACGGACGATCTGTCGGAGTCGCAACCCACCAAGGGCAACATCGCGGGCGGCCTCACCACCATCGAGGAAAAGGCGCTCGGCAATATCCAGAAGATCGGCAAGAAGTGCATGGTTGACGGCGTGCTCGACAAGGCAGAGGAACCGACGCACGCGGGGCTGTGGTTCATGGATTCGTCGTCGGCCGCGGCGGAAATGGTGACCTTATGCGCGGCGTCCGGTTTCGCGGTGCATTTCTTCCCGACGGGGCAGGGCAACGTGATCGGCAATCCGATCGTGCCGGTCATCAAGATCTGCGCGAACCCGCGCACGGTGCGCACCATGGGCGAGCATATCGACGTCGACGTGACCGGCATCCTGCAGCGTGAACAGAACCTCGATCAGAGCGGCGACAAACTGCTGGAATGCATGATGGCTACGATCAACGGCCGCTTTACCGCGGCGGAAGCACTCGGTCATCGCGAGTTCGTACTGACGCGGCTGTTCGAAAGCGCCTGAGTCTGGCAGCGAGGCAAAGCGCGGCCGCAGCGCTTGCCGCGTTTGCCGCGTTTGCCGCGCTTGCCGCGTTTGCCTGGTACTATCGCAGTGGACCCCAAATCCCGGCGCGCGCCGGCACGGAGAACGGCCACGACGCCGCCCGTTGCCGGCAAGCCATGCCGCTAACGGCGCCGGTTCGACATCTGGCGGCAGCGAGTGGAGGAGACACCATCTTGCGCGTGCTCAAACATCTCTACGTGCAGGTCCTGATCGGACTTGCGGCCGGAATTGTCGTCGGTTACTTCGCGCCCGCGTTCGGCGTCGAAATGAAACCGCTCGGCGATACCTTCATCCGTCTCATCAAGATGCTGATCACGCTGGTGATCTTCTGCACCGTGTCGGTGGGCATCGCGCGAATGGAAAGTCTCAAGCAGGTCGGCCGCGTCGGCTTCAAGACATTGCTCTATTTCGAAGTGGTGACCACCATCGCACTCGTGATCGGGCTGGTCGTGGCGAACGTGCTGCATCCCGGCGCGGGGCTGAACATCGATCCCGCCACACTCGATGCGCGCGCCATGACGCACTACGTGGCGGACACGCATTCGGCGTCGTCGAGCTTCTTCGATCTGCTCGTGCCGAATTCGGTGGTCGGCGCCTTCGCACGCGGCGATCTATTGCAGGTGCTGCTGTTCTCCGTGCTGTTCGGCATCGCGCTGTCGATCATGTCGCAACGCAGCCGGCTGCTCATGCGCGGCATCGAACAGTTCGGCGACACGCTCATGCGCATCGTCGAGATGATCATGCGGCTGGCGCCGCTCGGCGCATTCGGCGCGATTGCCTTCACGGTCGGCAAATACGGTATCGGCACCTTGCAGCAGCTCGGGCTGCTGATTCTCTGCTTCTACATCACCAGCATCCTGTTCGTCGCTATCGTGCTCGGTGCGGCGGCGCGCTGGGCGGGCGTCGGACTCTGGCCGCTCCTGCGTTATTTCCGCGAGGAACTGCTGATCGTGCTCGGCACGTCCACCACGGAATCCGTGCTGCCGCGGCTGATGGAGAAGCTCGAACGCATGGGCTGCCCGCGAGCGATCGTCGGACTCGTGTTGCCCACGGGTTATTCGTTCAATCTCGACGGCGCGGCGATCTATCTGACGATGACTTCGCTTTTCATCGCTCAGGCCACCAACACGCATCTCTCGCTGATGCAGCAACTGGGGCTGCTGGCGATCCTGATGCTGACGTCGAAAGGTGGCGCGGGCGCGGCGCTGGTCGCGTTGACGGCGACGCTGTCGACGCACAACATCATTCCCGTGGCGGGCATCACGCTGATTCTCGGCGTGGATCGCGTATTGAACGAAATTCGCGCGCTGACCAATATGATCGGCAACGTGGTGGCGACGCTGGTGGTCGCGCGCTGGGAGGGCGCTTTCGATGCGCGCGCGGCAAGGGAATTTCTTGCGGCCCCGCGCGAAGTGCGGGATCAGGTGCCGTCCAAACCGCAGGTTCAGACGCCTTCGGCTCAACCTGGTCCCGAGGAAAGACATCCGCCAGCCGGTACGACGCTGCTGGAAAAAGGCGGTTAAGCAGGACAATCACGATCGCAATCCAGTACAGGATCATCACGGACGATGCCGCAATCCACAGGTTGCGGCATTGCTTTGTGTGCGTTTCGATCCCACACTCGTTGCGCCAGCGCGCGGCGGCGTTACCGTCTGAACGGCGCGCCTCGACGCCCGATCCGTGCCGAACATCAACCCACGACTTAAGGAATAAGGAATCCCCGATGGCCCGACTGTCTCCCGACGCGCTCACCGCGCTTGCCGTCGATTCACTGCGCCGCGCGGGCGCGTTGCCGGCTACCGCCGAGTCCACGGCTCGCGCGCTGGTCTATGCCGACCTGCGCGGTTTGTCGTCGCACGGCGTATCGCGTCTGCCGATGTATTGCGCGCAGTTGCGCAACGGTCGCGTCGATCCCGCCGCGCAAGCTGTGGTCGTGGCGGATCGCGGCGCGGCGGTGCTGATCGACGGCGCAGACGGCTTGGCCTATCCCGCTTGCGACCTCGCGGTCGCCACGCTGGTCGGGCGCGCAAAGCAGTTCGGCAGCGCGGTCGCGGGCGTGAAGCGCAGCCACCATTTCGGCGTGGGCGCCGCCCATCTCGCGGCGCTCGGCGCGGCGGGCATGGTCGCGCTTGCGTTCAGCAATTCGCCGGCGGCGATGCCCGCGTGGGGCGGCCGGCGCGCCCTGTTCGGGACCAACCCGATCGCCGCCGTGTTCCCGCGCCGCAAGGGCGAACCGCTCGTGATCGACCTCGCGCTGTCGCAGATCGCGCGCGGCAAGATCGCGCTGGCCGCGCGCGACGGCAAGCCGATTCCCGAAGGCTGGGCGACCACCCGCGACGGTCAGCCGACCACCGACGCCCGCGCGGCCCTCGACGGCATGATGCTGCCGTTCGGCGGCGCCAAAGGCGCGATGCTGGCGCTGGTCGTCGAGCTGCTGGCGGCGGCCCTGACGGGCGCGAACTTCGGCTACGAAGCCGGCTCGTTCCTGACCGAAGAGGGCGAGCGCTCGCGCATCGGCCATCTGTTCTGGGCGATCGATCCAGGCGCGCTCGCGGGCGACGAGACCTATCTATCGCGCGTGGAAACGCTGATCGACATGATGCTAATGGACGACGAGGTGCGCTTGCCCGGCGATCGGAGAGAGCGTCTCGCGGACACGGCGCAGAAAGACGGCGTGGAGATTCCGGACGCTTTGATCGCACAACTCGAAGGGCGCGCTTAGGCAGAATCTAGCAGGGCGCCGCACGACCGCGCCACGCGTCGGTTGTCCGATCGCCATTGAAAGCCAAACATAAACTATCGGCACAGCGGATAGTTTCTCTCGAAAATGGCGATTTCCCTTGTGGGGCGACGGCGCATAGGATGTGCGGTATCGCATCACCACCGCTTCGGCGCGACAGCCGGAACAGCGACGGAGACCCCGCATGGAACATCACGCTCGCACGCAGAACGAACGGCTCGACATCAAAACGACCACCTGCTACATGTGCGCCTGCCGCTGCGGCATTCGTGTGCATCTGCGCGAAGGCGAGGTGCGTTACATCGACGGCAATCCGGAGCATCCGCTCAACCAGGGCGTGATTTGCGCGAAGGGCGCGTCGGGCATCATGAAGCAGTACTCGCCCGCGCGCCTGACTCAACCGTTGATGCGCAAGCCCGGCGCGGAGCGCGGCAGCGCCCAGTTCGAGCCGGTGTCGTGGGAACACGCGTTCGAGGTGCTCGAAAAGCGCCTCGGCCACATTCGCGCCACCGACCCGAAAAAATTTGCGCTCTTCACCGGACGCGACCAGATGCAGGCGCTGACCGGCCTCTTTGCCAAACAGTTCGGTACGCCTAATTACGCCGCGCACGGCGGCTTCTGCTCGTCGAACATGGCGGCGGGCATGATCTATACGATCGGCGGCTCGTTCTGGGAATTCGGCGGCCCGGACCTCGACAGCGCCAAGCTCTTCTTCATGATCGGCACCGCGGAAGATCATCATTCGAATCCGCTCAAGATCGCGATTTCGAAGTTCAAGCGTGCAGGCGGCCGCTTCATTGCAATCAATCCGATTCGTACCGGTTACGCGGCGATTGCCGACGAGTGGGTGCCGATCAAGCCCGGCACCGACGGCGCGCTGTTCATGGCGTTCCTCCACGAACTGATTGCCGCCGACGCATGGGATCATGAATTCGTGCGGCGCTACACCAACGCGGCGGAACTCGTCTCGCTCGACGAAGCCAGCGAAAACTTCGGCCTGTTCGTGCGCGATCCCGAGCGGCCGGTCGGCAATCCGCTGTTTCCGCAGAATCATCTCTGGTGGGATGCCGACGCCGCGCGGGCCGTGCCGCATCACGCGGCCGGCGTCAGTCCCGCGCTCGACGGCCGCTATACGCTCGACGACGGCACGCCGGTCACGCCGTCGTTCGCGTTGCTGCGCGAACGCGTGGCCGATTGCACGCCGGAGTGGGCCGCCGGCATCACTGGTATCGCGGCCGATACGATACGCCGCCTCGCCGGTGAAATGATCCAGACGAGCCGCGAGCACCGCATCACCTTGCCGATCCGCTGGACCGACGCGTGGGGCGAGACGCACGAAACGGTCACCGGCAACCCGGTCGCTTTCCACGCCATGCGCGGCCTCGCGGCGCACTCCAACGGCTTCCAGTCGATCCGCGCGCTAGCCGTGCTGATGTCGCTGCTCGGCACCATCGACACGCCGGGCGGCTTTCGTCACAAGTCGCCGTTTCCGCGTGCCGTGCCGCCATCGGCGAAACCGCCTAACAGTCCCGACGCCGTCAAGCCGAACACGCCGCTCGCTACCGGTCCGCTCGGTTGGCCCGCCGCGCCCGAGGACCTGTTCATCGACGATCAGGGCGGACCGGTGCGCATCGACAAGGCCTTCTCGTGGGAATATCCGCTCGCCGTGCATGGCCTGATGCACAGCGTGATTACCAACGCGTGGCGCGGCGATCCGTATCCCATCGACACGCTGATGATTTTCATGGCCAACATGGCGTGGAATTCGTCGATGAATACGATGAAAGTACGCGAGATGCTGGTCGACAAGCAGGCCAGCGGCGAGTACAAGATCCCGTTTCTGGTGGTGTGCGACGCGTTCCAGTCGGAGATGACGGCGTTCGCCGATCTGATCCTGCCCGACACGACCTATCTGGAACGGCACGACGCGATGTCCATGCTCGACCGGCCGATCTCCGAATTCGACGGTCCGGTGGATTCGGTGCGCGTACCGGTCGTGCCGCCTACCGGTGAATGCAAGCCGTTCCAGGAAGTGTTGATCGAGCTTGCGTCGCGTCTAAAGTTTCCGGCGTTCACGACCGCCGAGGGCGCAAGGCGTTATCGCGACTATCCCGACTTCGTCGTCAATTTCACGACGTCGCCTGATTCCGGCGTCGGCTTTCTGATCGGCTGGCGCGGCAAGGATGGCGACAAGGCGCTAGTGGGCGAACCGAATCCGCGGCAGTGGGAGCAATACGCGAAGAACAATTGCGTGTTCCATTACCCGTTGCCCGAGACGCTGCAGTACATGCGCAACTGCAATGGGCCGTATCTCGAGTGGGCGGTCAAGCACGGTTTCCGCAAGTTCGGCGAGCCGATTCTGATCCAGCTTTATTCCGACGTGATGCAAAAATTCAGGCTCGCCGCGCAGGGTCGCACGAGCGGCAGGCAGCCGCCGGATCACTTGCGCGCGCGGGTGGAAAAGTACTTCGATCCACTGCCGTTCTGGTACGCGCCGCTCGAAAGCGCGGCGACCGACCTCGACAGGTTTCCGCTCGCCGCCGTGACCCAGCGGCCGATGGCGATGTACCACTCGTGGGACTCGCAGAACGCATGGCTGCGGCAGATTCACGGCGAGAACTATCTGTACATGAATCCGTTGATGGCGGCCGAAAACGGTATCGCCGACGGCGCGTGGATCTACGCCGAATCGCAATGGGGCCGCGTGCGCTGCATGGCGCGCTTTAGCGAGACCGTCGAGCCGGGCACCGTATGGACGTGGAACGCGATCGGCAAGGCGTCGGGCGCATGGAGCCTCGGCCCGGGCGCGAACGAATCGCAACGCGGTTTCCTGCTCAATCACCTCATCACCGACGAGTTGCCCAACCGCGCCGACGATGTTGAGCGAAGCGTGTCGAATTCCGATCCGGTGACGGGCCAGGCCGCGTGGTACGACGTGCGCGTGCGCATCTATCCTGCGGAGGCGGACGCGCGGCACACGCTGCCGCAATTCGCTGCGATGCCCGCGATGCCGGGCGAAAACGGCGTGATCTCGCGGATCGTGCAAACCTACTTCGCGGGACGAGGGGAGTTCGCGGCGCGGCTGCGCGGCGCGACGGGGCGCAAATAACATCGGGACAGCCGCAAGGAGCCTGTGATGACACAGATGGCGTTGGTGATCGACCTGAACGTGTGCGTGGGGTGCCATGCTTGCGTGACGAGTTGCAAGGAGTGGAACACGTCGGGCGAATCGGGCAGTCTCGCCGATCTGAATCCGTACGACGCGGATCCGTCCGGCACCTTCTTCAACCGGGTGCAGAGCTTTGAAGCCGGCAGTTTTCCCAACGCCGAGACGATCCATTTTCCCAAGTCGTGTCTGCACTGCGAGGACCCGCCGTGCGTGCCGGTCTGTCCGACCGGCGCGAGCTATAAGCGCAAGGAAGACGGGCTCGTGCTGGTGGACTTCGACCGCTGTATCGGCTGCAAGTATTGCGCGTGGGCGTGTCCGTACGGCGCGCGCGAACTCGACGAAAGCCGCAAGGAGATGACCAAGTGCACGCTGTGCGTCGATCGGATCCACGATGAAAATCTGTCCGAGCGCGACCGTCAGCCGGCCTGCGTGCTCGCCTGCCCGACTTCGGCGCGGCTGTTCGGCGATATTCACGATCCCGAGTCGGTGGTGTCGAAGGCGATCGAGGAGCGCGGCGGCTATCAACTGATGCCCGAGTGGAATACGCGGCCGGCGAATCACTATTTGCCGCGCGTGCCGACCGAGGCGGCGGGTTGCGGCAGCGGTTCGTGCTCGTGCAAATCGTCTGGCTCGCTGCAGGAGCCGAGCGCGTCGCCGGAATCGCTCGATGCGCAATTCGAGCGCGGCGAGTTGCATCTCGCGTCCATGGCGACGCGCATCTAACGACTGATAGGACCTCACGATGAATCCCGCATTCTCCGTGGTCTTTCTGACCACTTTGAGCGGCGCGGCCCAGGGCCTGCTGATCGCGCTCGTCGGCGTGGAAACTGCCGCGCATCTGGGCCTGCTTGTGTCGCCCTCCGGTGCGTTCTATATCGCCGGCGCGGGCGTGTCGGTCGTATTGGGCGGACTCGGGCTGATCGCATCGTTCTTCCATCTCGGCCATCCCGAACGCGCATGGCGCGCCATCGCCATGTGGCGGACCTCGTGGTTGTCGCGTGAATGTTTGTGCCTGCCTGCGTTTCTCGCTTGCGCTTTTTTCTATGGTGTCGCGCATTGGTTCGGCTCGCCGTGGTCGCTCGCGATCGGCTGGCTCGGCGTGCTGGCGAGCGCCATGCTGTTCGTCTGCACGGCGATGATCTACGCGTGCCTGCGCTTTCTGCAGGAGTGGGCCACGCCGCTCACACTGGTGAACTTCACGCTGCTTGGCTGCGCGTCGGGCTTCACACTGGCGACGGCTTTGAGCGCATGGTTCGCGCCCGAGTGGACCGTTGGACTCGCTGTCTGCGCATGCGTCCTGACGCTCGCCGGCTGTGCGAGCCGCTCGGCGTCGCTCATGCGCAATGCGCGCTTGCGGCCGAAGTCGACGGTGCAGAGCGCCACCGGCATTCACAATCCGAAACTGGTGCAGGTGTCGCGCGGTTTTACCGCCGGTGCGTTCAATCTGCGCGAGTTCTTTCACGGCAAATCGGCGGGAACGCTGCGCAATGTCAAATGGGGCTTTCTCGCGACGGCGTTTGTCGCGCCGGTTTTGTTGCTGGCGTTAGGGGCGGGGCTTCATTCGATCGGCGTTTCGTTAGGGCTGCTGGCTGCGGCGTGTCTCGTGCAGTACGCGGGACTGGTGGCGGAGCGCTGGTTTTTCTTTGCCGAAGCGAAACATCCGCAGAATCTTTATTACGCGCGGGTGGGTTAGGGCGCTGGTTTGCGGTCGAGCCGGATGTCATTAACACCGGTGGCAGTGAGTCGGTTAATAGCCCCGCGCATGCGGCACGCGCGGTGATGTAAGTTGACGCAAAAAAAAAGCGGCCGCGAAGAATAGCGGCCGCGACGTTTTTCACGCAGAGCAATCTACCCGCACGCACCCACCTCGCCGCACGCGGTGCAAAAGTCGCACCCGTCCTTGCGGATTACCGCATTCGCCCCGCACGATCCGCACTTGCGCCCGAGCATCGTATGCAGGCCTTGCGCGCCGCCCGGTTGCGTCAACGCGGGAGCGTCGGCGTCGGTCTCAACGGGATGCGGACGAATGCCGAAATCCGCCGGCAATGCCGTCTCGGCGCGCATCTGTCCGCGCGGCAAACGAGCCAGCATGCGCGAGGGCACCTGATTGCCTTCGGCATCGAGAAAGCCGCGCCGATGCAGAATCTGCTGGATCGCGAAGGCGAGGGCGGCCACTTCCGAATCGTGCCAGCGTGGCGCGCGATGTCCGTCGAGACGCTGCACCTCACCGAGCCGCACTTGCCCGCGATCCCACGAAACCTTGCGCATGTCCTGCAGATTGCGCGCGACAAAACCGCCGCGCGCCGCCAGCGACAGCGAACGCATGGTCGCCGTGATCCATTGCTGCGACTCGTCGCGCTGACCGGTCGGAATGAAGAACTCGATAGGCCGTTCGATGGTGACGTCTTCGCCACCGAGCCGCCCCGTGACCTCGATAAACGATACCGCTACGTAAAGCGACTTCTTGCCCAACTGCGTCAGATATTCGACCTTCTCGATGATCGCGGGCAACTCGCCCCTGGGCCGATGATCGATCGCGATACGCAGCGGATCGAGGTCGTTCTCGGTCAGCGTGTCGTCGGCTTGCGGCGGGCTCACGCTGAGCACCGCGCCGAGCGTTTCGTTCGGACGATAGGTGGCGAGACCCTTGAGGCCATTTTTCCACGCATCGAAGTAAAGGCTTTCGAACGCCTCGAACGGGTAGTCGGCGGGCACGTTCACCGTCTTCGAGATCGACGTGTCCACGTACGGCTGCACGGCCGCCATCATGTCGAGATGGTCGCGCGCCGACATTTCCAGTGCGCTGACGAAATAGTCCGGCAGCTTGTTCGTGTCGCCGCCAAGCTCGCGATAGAGCCGATATGCGTAGTCTTCGACATCGAACGATTCGCGCCCGCCGTCGGCCATCACCTTCATGCGCGTGTAGGTCCACGAGAAGGCGGGCTCGATGCCGTTCGACGCGTTGTCCGCGAAGGCGAGGCTCACGGTACCGGTCGGCGCGATGGAGAGCAGATGGCTGTTGCGAATGCCGTCGCGACGGATGGCCTCTTTGATGTCTTCGGGCAAGCGCGAAGCGAACGTGCCGGCTTCCAGATAACGCCCGGCATCGAAAAGCGGAAATGCGCCGCGCTCGCGCGCCAGTTCCACGGATGCGCGATACGCCTCATCGCGCATCAGTTGGGCGATGCGCACGGCGAAGTCGCGGCCTTCCTGCGAGTTGTAGCGCAAGCCGAGCATGACGAGCGTGTCGCCGAGACCGGTGAAGCCCACGCCGATGCGCCGCTTGGCGCGCGACTCGTCGTATTGCTGCTGCAGCGGCCACAGCGTGACGTCGAGCACGTTGTCGAGAAAGCGCACCTGCGTGCGCGTGCGTTTGGCAAGGCCGTCCCAATCGAACGAAGGCTTGCGGCCTTTCATCTGCGCGAACGGATCGATCACGAAACGCGTGAGGTTCAGCGGTCCGAGATTGCAGCAGCCGTACGCCGGCAGCGGTTGCTCGCCGCAAGGGTTGGTTGCGCGGATGGTTTCCACGGCGCGCAGATTGTTGTCTTCGTTCATGCGCGAGATGAACACGATGCCGGGTTCCGCGACGTCGTAAGTGGAGCGCATGATGCGATCCCAGATCGCGCGCGCGGGACGTTCGCTGTACACCCACAGGCCGTCTTCGCGTTGCCGCACGTCGTCGGCGGCGCGCTGGGCCGGTGAGGGCTCGGCGCGATGCACGAGTTGCCACGGCTGATCTTCTTCGACGGCGCGCATGAATTCATCGGTCACGCCGACTGACACGTTGAAGTTGTTCCAGCGCCCCTTCGAATGCTTGGCCTCGATGAACTCCAGCAAATCGGGATGATTGCAGTCGAGCACCGCCATCTGCGCGCCGCGCCGCGAACCGGCGCTTTCAACCGTGCGGCACGACGCGTCGAACACGTCCATATAACTGCACGGACCGGACGCCGACGAACTGGTGGTGTGAACGCGCGCGCCTTTGGGCCGGATCGCCGAGAAGTTGTAGCCGACTCCGCCACCGCGGCGCATGGTCTCCGCCGCCTGCAGCAGGGCGACGTAGATGCCGGGCAAGCCTTGTTCGTCGACGCCTTGAATCGCGTCGCCCACGGGCTGCACGAAGCAGTTGATCAGTGTGGCCGCGATGCCGGTGCCCGCCGCGCTCATGATGCGGCCGGCGCCGAGCGCGCCGTGCCGCAGGTTGTCGACGAAGAGCGCCTCGACCGATTCGCGCAGCGCTTGCGGTTCAGCCTCGGCGACGCCGCGCGCGACGCGCTTGAACACATCGTCCGCGGACTGCTCGTCGCCTTTCGCGTACTTTTCGAGCAGGACGTCCAGGGAGAATTGTTGCGGTGCGACCAGCGGTGCGGGAGGCGCGGGGGGCGCCGGGGGGGCGATCGGCGTGCGGGTTTCCGGCGTGTCTTCGGCCATGGTATGCCCTCAATCGGCGCCGCAAGGGATACGGCGCGGTGGGTGGAGTGCGGGTCACGATACGCCGTGCCTGGAGCAGGCAGGGTGACTTGACGCAACGTCGTCCACCTTAACGCACGTGACGAGGGGCCGCAATCAGAGGGTGTTTTACCCACGCCGGGAAGCGGGTCGCGCGCGCTGCGCGTGCCGCTATGTGGGTTGGTGCGCCGGGCAGAGCGGGCGCGTCAGGCGTGTTGGCCAGGACGTGCGCGCGACGCCGGCAGGAAGATTGAGGCTCAGGCCTCGACGCACTCCAGCAGTTCAGCGCAGATCATGGCGGAAGCATTCAAGGGCGCGGGCCGCTCGGCTGGTTTGAACACCGCGTCGCCGCGGCGAATCTTGCGGCGCGACACCGCACACGTGCCTGACGTATGTGCCGACCTGCGCCGCCACCGCTGCTCGCCGTAATGACATTTGCCCGGCTCGACCCAGCGAATCACAAGCGTCGTGTCCGAGCGCTCGAGAATTTCGATGCGGACGCCATGGGTACCGTCAAGGGGGATGGACTCTAAGGTCATCGTCGTCGGCTCCGTATTGTGTGGTGTGCCGAATGTAGTCCCGCGCGCGCCGGATAGCCATTGTGTCGCGGTTGAAACACTGTTCTTCAAATAGCAACAATGAAACTTGACATTCGCGCTATCCCGAAAAGACGGGCCTTCGCGGGCCATTGTTATGCTGAATTTACGATAGGACGGATTTTTGCAACGCAGTGTTGTACGTAGTGAGACAAGCGTACTGCCTGCAGGGGGCGCCGGTGCTTCCTTTAAGATGTGGTTATTGATGAGCGACCGTGCCGCGCCAGTGTAGCGGTTTTGCATTTTTCCGGTCGGCTCGCGCACACGTATCGAAGGAAGTCCCTTGAAGGGTGCCTTTACAAACCATAAGAGCTCACATGAATTCACGCCCGCCTGTCTCACCGCCTGAACCGCCTGACGCGCCGGACTGCCTGAAGAACCAGAAAGCGGCCTCGCTCGTGCTGTACATCGGCCTGGTGTTACTGGCGCTGTGGGTCGTGCGCGACTTCATCGCAGTGGTGGCATGGGCCGCCGTGCTTGCGATTGCACTATGGCCGCTGTTGCGCAAGGTCGAGGGCAACCGCTGGTTCACCGGGCGCACGACGCTGATCGCGGCCGTGCTGACGCTGGCGATCGCTTTGCTGGTCGTGCTGCCGGTGGGCGTCGGCATTGCCCAGGCGCTTCGCGAAGCGCACGACATGAGCGACTGGTTCAAGGACGCGCAGGAAAACGGCATCCCGTTGCCGGATTTCATCCAGCATCTGCCGTTCGGCGCGCAGCAGGCTTCCGCTTGGTGGCAGGCCAATCTTGCTCAGCCGCTGCGCGGTTCAGCGGCCATGAAAGGACTGCATAGCACCACGGTGATGACGCTCGGCCGGCACTTCGGCGCACGCGCGGCGCATGCCGTGGCGGTGTTCGGTTTCATGCTGATCACGCTGTTCGTGATTTTTCAGGCGGGGCCGCGCCTGTCGAGCTCGCTGCTCAAAGGCGTGCGGCGCGGCTTCGGCGAAGACGGCGCGCAGCTTCTGCTGCGCATGGCCACGGCGGTGCGCGGCACGGTGTCGGGACTTGTCGTGGTCGGGCTCGGCGAGGGTGCGTTGCTGGGCGTCGCCTATTTCGTGACGGGCTTGCCGCATGTCGCGCTGCTCGCGCTCGTCACCGCGATCGCCGCGATGCTGCCGTTCTGCGCGCCGCTCACCTTCGGTCTCGCGGCCTTGTGGCTGGTCTCGCAAGGCTCGGTGGCGGCGGGCGTCGGCCTCGCCGTGTTCGGCTCCGTCGTGGTGTTCATCGCCGAGCATTTCGTGCGGCCGGTGCTGATCGGCAACTCGACGCGTTTGCCGTTTCTGCTTGTGCTGTTCGGCATTCTCGGCGGCGCGGAAACGTTCGGCTTGCTCGGCATCTTCATCGGCCCCGCGCTGATGACCGTGCTGATGGTGTTGTGGACCGACCTCGTGCGATAGTTGCACGGGTTTTCAAACCGGCATCAGGGGGCGCTGCTGAAGCGCTCAGGGCCGCTGGTTTGACGGATGGTCCTGTGGTTGCTGCTGCGGTTGCGGCTTCACGCAACCGAGCGTGTATTTGAGCGCGGCCGGCAGCAGCGCGCTCCAGACGTCCCAAGTATGGCCGCCGTCAATGATACGCAACGCCGCCGGATTGCCCGCCAGCCGCAGGTGTGTATAGAGCGACGATGCATCGGCCTGGATCGCGAGGTCGTCGTCGCCGGCGGCGATGAACATCGGCAGACGGTACGGCCGGCTCATGTAGCGATCCCATTGCGCCGGGTAGTTGAGTTCGTGCCAGATATGCGCGTCGAATTCGCGCTCGCCGAACACGCCGACGCGGCGCGCAGCCGACGCGCGCGGCGGCTCGTTCGGATAGATCGCGGGGCTCAGCAGCAGCGCGCCGCAGAAGCGCTCGGGTTGCGTCATCGCATAGCGCAGCGCGCCGAAGCCGCCCATCGAGACGCCGCCGATCATGCGTGCGCCGCGTTGCGTCGAGACCGCGTAGCGCGTTTCGATCTCGGGCAGCAGATCATCGAAGAAGGCGGTCTCCATCTTCTCCTTCCGATCGACATACCAGTCCGTGCCGCCTTGCGGCATCACGATCACCACGGGCGGCATGTCCTTGTGTTCGATCAACGCGTCGGCCGCGCTCTGCAGATGGCCTCGTGTGATCCAGTCGTTGGCGTCGCCGTTATTGCCGTGCAGGAGATACAGCACGGGCAGGCGGCTGCCGTCATGGCGATAGCCGCTCGGCAGATAGATCGTGTAGGCCCAGTCGCGGCCGAGGGCGTCGGAATGGAAGCTGCGGCTGATCACGGTGCTGGCGAGCGCCGGCGCGTTGATCGAGGTCGCGCAGAGCGCAACGAGGGCTGAACGTAGGAATAGACGCATGTCAGAGTAGGAAGCCGCCCGGCGGGTTGCGCGCGGCCGTCATGCTATCAGGATCGGCAGACCATTTTGACCGCTGGCAAATCCAGCGGACGGCTGCATGGAATGTGACCGAGTGGCAGAGAAATAGCCGTGGCCGCCGTCAAACGGCAAGGCTACGCCCTTACTTATGGTATGGACGCCGCTCAGGCCGACGTGCGCAGCCACCCGCCATACAAGCGGCCGGCCGCACGCTTGAGCGGCTCCACGCCCAGCGCGACCGCGAACAGCGCGCCGATCGCAATCGCATCCGCGAGCAGTCCGAGCGGATAGTTCAGATAGCCGTCCGTCGCCGCGTACAGCACGGAGTCGACCACGAGCGAAATCACTGCGCCGGCGATGAAGCACAGCAACCCTTTGCGGCCGATCTCGCCGACCCACGGTGCCCATTGCGCGAGCTTTCTGGCCCAGCCGAACTGAATCAGATTCGCGACCAGCCACGCGATGGCGAGAAAATTGACAGCCCGCAGATACGAGAGGTTCTGTTTGAGGCTGGCATCGAGCGGTTCGTGCTCGATAAACAGCTTGTAGTAAGCGGCCGCCGCGACCACCGCAAGCGCCAGCAGGCTGACGAGCCAGCTCAGACGGTGCGCGCTCGCGCGCTGATAAACCGGCTGGCAGCGGGCCAGCACGCCGAGCACGAACAGCAGTTGCCAGGCGAACGGATTGAAATCCCAGTGCATGTCCGGCGCGGCGGGCAGGTAGGCGACGATGGCCGGCGCGCCGGCCCACAGCGCGACGCTGCCGGCCAGCAGCAGCCACGGCTTGCTGCGCGCGAGCGGCAGGATCATCGGCACCAGCAGCGCGAAGAACGCGTACATGGGCAGCACTGAAGCCAGATACGGCTGGCGGCGGAACAGCAGAATGTCGCCGAGCGCCGCGAGCGGGGTGTCCATCAGATCGTCGAGATCGGTGGTGGCGAGGTTCGGCCCGTCGATGCTGAACGCGCTGAGCACGGCGCTGACCAGCAGCATCAGCGCGGCGGTGACGAGGAACGCGCGATAGATTTCCAGCGAGCGCCGCAGGAAGCGGCTGCGCGCGATCGTCTCGTTGCGCCGTTCGGCCAGCGCGGCGTACGCCGTGGCGGTCGCAAAGCCGCCGAGGAACACGAACACCTCGGCGGCATCGCATAGTGCGTAGGCGTGCAGCGTGACGCGCGACAGAATGCTGCCGCCGATGTGGTCGACGACGATGATCAGAAGGACCAGCCCCCGAAAAAAATCGAGTTCGATCAGGCGCGATTGCGACTTTTGCATTGTGTTCGCCAAAAGCAAACCCCGTGCGACGGCGCGCTGGTTCAGCGCGGCAGGCGTCTCACAAGGCTTTTAGAAATTGGATTGGGATGCTGCGGCGGATACGCGACCCGCGTCGCCGTTTTCCAACCGGCCGAACGTGGCACGGTCGCAGGAGGCAGTAAAAGTGACCCGCGTGGCGGTGCGGAGTTCCGCTGCGCCGCCGCAAGAAGCTCGCGATTATATTTCTTTTCGTGACAAATCGGCTTGAGACAGGGCAAAGCACGGCAAGGCAAGGCAAGGCACGGCAGCGCGCTTGACGCGCCGCCGCTATCAAGTCCGCGTGGCGCTGCGCCGTTTACCTGAATGAGCGCTGCGACAAAAGGGCCCATCGCACCAAGTGGAGATTTCGCAACGTTTTCAGATATCGATACGACACCCAATGGACGGCGGCCTAACGGCGTGTGAGGATTTCCGTAAAGCGTGCCAGGGTGGGTGCAGCACCTTGTGAGGCGCCAAGAACAAAGCGGCCGGATCGAGTTGTCCCATTGCTCGAGTGCAGGGAGATCGTCATGAACAAGCAAGTGTTCGCGCTAGCTGTCTCCACCGCCTTGTCCGCCGCTTTTGCCGCGCCCGCCTCGGCGCAGACGAGCGTCACGCTGTATGGCGTGCTCGACGAAGGCATCAACTACACCAACAATGTCGGCCGCGGCCATGTCTATGAACTGGCGAGCGGCTATGCGCAAGGCAGCCGCTGGGGGCTGAAAGGCGCCGAGGAACTGGGCGGCGGTCTGAAGGCGATCTTCCAGCTGGAAAACGGTTTCGACGTGAGTTCTGGGCGGCTCAATCAGGGCGGCCGCATGTTCGGCCGTCAGGCCTTCGTCGGCTTGAGCGCGAATCAGTTCGGCACCTTGACGTTCGGCCGCCAGTACGATTCGGTGGTCGACTATCTGGCGCAGACCACGGCCAACGGCAACTGGGCCGGCTCGCTCTTCTCGCACCCGTACGACAACGACAATACCGACAACTCGTTCAGGCTCGACAACTCGGTCAAGTACACGAGTCCGTCGCTGTCCGGCTTCCAGTTCGGCGGCGTGTACAGCTTCAGCAACGACACCAACTTCGCCAACAATCGCGCGTACAGTTTCGGCGGCCAGTATTCCTATGGCGGACTGCTGGTGGCCGCGGCGTATCTGCAGGCCGACAATCCCGGCAATGGCGCGAACGGTGCGATCACGGCGAACGACGCCAGCTTTATCGCCGCCCGCATGCGCGTGTTCGGCGGCGGCATCACGTACACGTTCGGTCCGGCGACGGCCGGCTTCGTCTATACCAATTCGAATTATCTGGACCCGACCGGCAACGGCTATCTCGGCGTGACGCCGCTCGTGCCGCCGGGCGTCTTGCTGAACTCGCTGAAGTATCAGAACTTCGAGGTGAACGGCAAGTATCAGATTTCGCCGATGCTATTCGTCGGCGCGCAATACGTGTACACGATGGAAACCTACGACGCCTCGAGCGGCGGCGTGAAGCCGAAAATTCACTCGTTCGGCCTGATGGCGGATTACAACCTGTCCAAACGCACCGACGTCTACATTCAGGGCGAGTATCAGCAGGTGACCGGCGACTCGACCTATTCGATTCTGGACGATGCCTTCAACGTCGGCACGCAGTCGCCGTCATCAACCTCGAAGCAGGTCGTGGTGCGCGCGGCGATCCGGCATAAGTTCTGATTCCACCTTATTTAGCCGTGCCGCGCGGCCGTCTGTTTTTAGGCGCTGCGGCGGCGCTTTCCAGTCCGGCGAACGCAGCGGGCATTGATCGGCTAGCCGATCATTCCGCATTTAAGAAAAGGAAAGAGGTAAACGAACCGCGCGCCTTGAATAACGAATTATCACAAGGCGCGCGAATGAAGATGATGAATATCGAGCAGCGTATTAAACCGGATTAACGCTCAATTCATCACGTAATTCTGAAACAGAATGCCGACGATCACGCCGAACGGAATGCCGAAGGTCCGGCCGCGAAGCGTGGCATTGATATCTTCATCGAGGACGAAACTGCAGCGGCGCTCGCGCCACACGGTCTTATAGGCCAGAGGTTTAGCGTCGACGATTACGATGGCAATCAGCGCGGTCACGATAACCTGTTCAAGCGCATGCAGTTTGGCCATGAACGGCGAAAATTCGCCGGCATTGCACAAGAGCACCATGATGACGGCGGCAATCAGCGTGCCGAAGAAAAAGCCGCTCATGAATCGGCTTGCTGAACTGAGAGAATCCATTTGAACCTCGGCTTTATACGCCGCCTTGATAAAAGCGGCGAATCAAAAATATTCTGACGGAAAGGGTTCCATTCGGTAAACCGGCGCTGCCGTGACTGCGGCGCCGCTCGACCTCAATGGGATGCGTAAGAATATTTTTATTGCCGGGTCCAACCTATCGTCCTTTTCCTAATGCCCGATAGGATGAATCCCAAAAGCGCGCAAGGCACCACGTTCCAGCTATGTGCCGAACAGATTTAACCTGGCGTACTGCAACAGCATGATGGTTTTTCCATCGACGATTTCACCGCGCTCGATCATCGCCAGCGCTTCGTCCACTGGCAGTTCCAGCACTTCGATGTCTTCGCCTTCGTCGGCGAGGCCGCCGCCCGCGCCGACTTTCGCCACTGCATCGTATTCGGCGACGAAAAAGTGCAGTTTCTCCGTGACCGAACCCGGACTCATGAAGGCCTCGAAGACCTTGCGGACGTCGTGCACGCGGTAGCCGGTTTCTTCCTCGACTTCGGCGCGAATCCGTTCTTCCGGCGAAGCGGCTTCCAGCAGCCCGGCCGGAGTTTCGATCAGCATGCCGTGATGGCCGTTGACGAACGCCGGCAGCCGGAACTGCCGCGTCAGCACGACCGTGCGCCGGTGCGGTTCGTAAAGCAGCAGCGTCGCGCCGTTGCCGCGGTCGTAGGTTTCGCGGCTCTGGCGCTGCCAACTGCCGTCGGCGCGGCGGTAGTCGAAGGTGGTTTTTTTCAGCACGTACCAGTCGTCTGACAGCACCTCGACGTCGACAATCCTGACCCTTTCGGCGGTTTCGTTCATGGCTCGCATCCTGTCCGGTGGAAACGCGGTTCGCTCCGCATGCGAATCATGGTATCGTGCGATATCGTGCAAAAACAAGTAATTTCGTGCAATCCAGCGCAATCCGCCAAGGATCAATCGCCGTGCTCACATCGCAAAGAAAGCAGCTGATACTCGATGCGCTCAAGCGCAACGGGCAAGTGATCGCCAAAAGTTTGAGCGCTGAATTCGAAGTCTCCGAGGACACGATTCGCCGCGATCTGCGCGAACTCGCCGCCGAAGGCCAGCTTCAGCGCGTGCATGGCGGCGCACTGCCGGCGTCGCCGGCAGCGGTGGATTTTGCTGGGCGCGAGCGGATCGAATCGGCGTCGAAGGCGGCGATCGGGCGGGCGGCGGCAGGCATGATCGCGCACGGCCAGATTGCGTTCGTCGACGGCGGCACGACGGGCGTGCAGCTGGCGCGTCATCTGCCGCGTGATTTGCAAGCGACGATCGTCACGCATAGCCCGAGCGTCGCCGTCGAACTCGCGGAGCATGCCGGGCTCGAGATCGTCATGATCGGCGGCCGCCTGTTCCGGCATTCGATGGTCAACGTCGGCGCCGCCGCCATCGAAACGCTCAGCCACATTCGCGCGGACCTGTATTTCATGGGCGTGACCGGCGTGCATCCGCAAGCGGGTCTGAGCACCGGCGACAGGGAAGAGGCCTACGTGAAACGCGCGTTCGCGGAACACGCGGCGGAGACGGTGGTGCTGGCGTCGGCGGAAAAACTCAATGCGGCCTCGGCGTACAAGATCGCGGACGTGACAGCGGCCAGTACGATCGTCGTCGAACGAAACACGGATAAGGCGTTGACTTCGCCGTTCGAAGCCTTGGGCATTAGCATTGTGCGCGCATAGTTCGGCATGCTGATTAAAGGTCAAAAAACGCCGAAAGCCGACGTAAACCTACGGATATAGCGCTTCATACCAGATCCGTTATTTGCGAGATAGCGCACAAAATTTGACGCACGCTGTGGCGAATCAACGCGATAATCCCGCCCCTTGCCCTCTGTAGGGCGAGGAAAGGCAACTCACGGTAGTTCAAGGTCAATCAGATCGACTGAGGCATGACCGAAGTGACGGTTGTCGCAAGTCGCCGGTACGCCCGGGCGTTAAATAGCGTCCGCAGTGCGAATACCTCCCCCGTGGTGACAGCCGTCCAGCGTAACTTGCTCTGTGCAGGCACGCACGCGGACGCTTGCGCGCGGTACTGCATACTTCTGACGCCGCCGTCAGGCAGTTACATTGCGGGGCGCCTCGACGCAAGTTCTTTGGACGACGCCTCGAAGCAAGCCCCCGCGAGGCCGGGTTGCCGCCGTATTCACTAAAGGAGAAGTCCATGGGGAAACTCGACCTTTCGCGTCGCAGTTTTCTGAAGGCCAGCGTGTTGGCGGGTGTGTCGGTGTATATCGCGCCGATGGGCAGTCGCGCATTCGCTGCGTTGTTCGAAGAAAAAATCCTGACGCCCGTGCAGTGGGATGCGGCCAATGGCCAGGCGAAATTCCGCATCGACGGGATTGCCAAAGTGACCGGCTCGAAAGTGTTCGCCCGCGACATTCGCGCCGCCGACATGCCGCACTGGCCGCAGCAGCAATCGCACGCGTTCATTCTGCGCACGACGCAAGCCGACCGCGGCTACGAAGGCTTCGACCTGTCGCTGCTCGGCGACGAACTGAAGCCGGACCGCGTGATTACCGCCGCCGATCTCGCGCGCGACGGCCTGATCTTCCCGGCCTTCTATGGCGACGACATGCTGTTGCCGCCGGGCAAGACGCCCGCGTATCTCGGCCAGGCGGTGGCGATCCTGATCTATCACGACTTCGCGCGCTTCCGTTTCGCGAAGGACAAGCTGAAGTTCCGGGATCAGATCATCCGTTACGGCGCGCCGACCGGCGCGCTCGAACGCGATCCGTGGGGCACGTTCCGCTTCGTACGCGTCGGCGGCAAGACGCCGTACGACGATGACACCTTCTCCAGTCTGAAAGACGCCCCCGTTTTCCCGAGCATGATGCGCAAGCATCAACCGGTGTGGCCGGACGGCGTCGAACACGGCAAACTCGACGAGCAGGGCATGTTTCACGCCGCGCGCATCCAGCAGGAACTCGATCAGCCGTCGCCGGACTGGCTGGTGATGGAGCGCGAGTACAACACGCAGTCGATCGACACGGCCGCGCTCGAGCCCGACAACGCAAACTGCTGGTACGACGCGGCGACGCAATCGCTGCATATGGTCGTGCCGACTCAGGCGCCATCCGAAGTCGCCGAGAGCGCGGCCGGGATGGTCGCGAAGTGCGCGTTCCCGGTGAAGCATTTGTTCATCCACCCGTGCTACACGGTGGGCTACGGTTCCAAGGATCACTTCAACGTGCCGTTCTACGGCCTCGTCTGCGCGATGTATTCGGACGGCCGTCCCGTGCGCCTCGCCAACGATCGTTACGAGCAGTTCCAGACTTCGTTGAAGCGCCACGCGTTCAAGATGCACTACCGCATCGCCGTCGATAAAAAGAGCGGTCTGCTGCAATCGTTCAAGGCGGAGATGGAAGCGAACGGCGGCGGACGCTGCAACTTCTCGCCGTCGGTGGCGATGGTCGGCGCGACGGCCGCGCAGTCGATCTACTACTTCCCGAAGAACGATCTGTCGGCGGTGGCGATTGCTTCGCGCGCGATCGACGCGGGTTCCGCACGCGGCTACGGCACGCTGCAGAGCATGGCCGCGACCGAGATGATGATCGACGAAATCGCCGCGCGGCTCGAACTCGATCCGATCGAGTTCCGCCTGAAAAATGCGCTGCGTTCCGGCATGAAGAATACGCAAGGCGCAGTGCCGGCCGGCGCGATTCGCGTCGACGATGTGTTGAATAAGGCGAAGCTGCATCCGCTGTGGACGAACCGCGCGAAGCGCAAGGCCGAGTTCGAGGCGGCGCATCCGGGCAAACGCTACGGCGTCGGCTTTGCGTGCGTGCAGAAGGACTTCGGCACGGGCGCGGAGACCTCGTTCGCGAAGGTCGAATTCAGCGCCGACGGCAAGATCAGCCTGCAACATACGGCCGCTGAAATCGGCACCGGCATGTCGACCTCGCAGGCCGTCGCGGTGGCGAAGTGGCTCGGCAAGCCGGCCACCGACGTGCATGTCGCCATCACCGACTGGCCCGATCTGCCGGTGGTGACGAGCGGCGATCCGTACATGATGTCGCAAGCGGATCAAGACAAGCTCGCGACGAATCCGCGCTGGTCGCCGGGTTACGCGTCGCCCTCGAGCGCGACGAATTCCGCTTACTACTTCACGCACAGCACGCGCGAAGCGGCGCGCGTCGTGTTCACGCATGGCCTGTGGCCCGCCGCGATGTCGATCTGGAGCCAGGGAATCGGCGGCGGCCAGGCCGCGCCGCTGGTGGTGCATATCGAAGACGCGCGCTGGGTCGACGGCAAGCTCTCCGCGGCCGGTCTCGAAGCGCTGCCGTTCGAACAGCTCGCGAAGAAGGCGCACGAACTCGGGCTCGTGACCGGCGCGACCGTGCACGTGTTCAACCGCTGGCAGTGGACCGAAGCGGACTTCGAGATCGACGGCAGCGTCGAGCGTTGGCCGCTCGACGGCCTCGCCGTGCGCTACGGCGACAGCGCTCCGGCCGATAAGCAGCAGACGCAGACCACGCCGAATCGCTACCGCGTGCTGGATCGTCAGCGCGTGTTCATTCCGCCGGTCCAGCGCAACAACGCGGCCGTGACGTATTACAGCGCGGTCGGCACGCTGGTCGAACTGTCGGTGCATGAAGCAAGCGGCAAGGTCGATCTGCTCGCGCATCACTCGATCATGGAGTGCGGCAATCAGATCTCGCCGCAACTCGTCTCTGGCCAACTGCAAGGCGGACTGGCGATGGGCATCGGCCACGCGCTGCATGAATATTTGCCGCTCTACGAAGATGGTCCCGGCAACGGCACGTGGAACTTCAATCGCTACCACTTGCCGCGCGCCACGGATGTCGCCGTCTGGACGCAGACCGGCGAAGTGCTGCCGCCGCTGACCGAGACCGATCCGCCGAAGGGCATCGCCGAAGTGGTGATGATTCCGGTGGTCGGCGCCATCGTGAACGGAATCGCGCACGCGATCGAACATCGCTTTACCGACTTGCCGGTCACCCCGCAACGTATTCAGGAGGTGCTCGCATGACGGCACTTAATCAAACTAACGCTAATGCCGCTAGTGGCGCGGTGAGCGCTGCCGCGGCAAGCGGGACTTCCGCAGCGCTGGGCACGGCTCCCGCTAGCGGCGCTTCCGTAGCTTCTGCGAGCGGCTCGCCTGCCGCTCCCGCGAGCGGTGTCGCCGGGGCGTCCGCTGCCGCCGTGGTCGAGCGACCGCTGACGCATTTCCGCTCGATGCCGCTGTCGATCAAGGTGAACGGCGAGATCGTCGGCCCGACCGACGTGCCGGCCGGGCTGATGATGATCGATTACCTGCATGAGTATCTGCACCTGACCGGCTCGCGCCTCGGCTGCGGCCAGGGCATCTGCCACGCGTGCGTGGTGATCGTCGACAAACCGGACGGCACCAGCGAAGAAGTGCGCACCTGCATCACCGGCGCGAATTTTTTCCACGGCAAATCCATCCGCACGATCGAAGGCCACGCGAAGCGCAACGAAGCAGGCGAGGTCGTCGAGTTGGCGCCGATCCAGCAGAAGTTTCTCGAGCACTTCAGTTTTCAGTGCGGCTACTGCACGCCGGGTTTCGTCAACGCGGCGATCGTGTTGATCGAACGCCTGAAGCGTGAGCCGGTTGCCAAAGACAAAGTCGAGGCGACCATCACCGAAGCGCTGAACGATCACATCTGCCGCTGTACGGGCTACGTGCGCTACTACGAAGCCGTGAAGGAAGTCGTGCTGACGACGCCCGGCCTCGTAAAGGACGCCGCATGATGATTCGACCGATCACCTTGCGTCGCGCGCTATTGCTGCTCGGTGCGATGCTCACGCTGAGCGCGTGCGGCGGCAAGCACGACGACACCGGCGCGCTGGCCGCCGCCGCCGCATTGGGTGCGCAATCCACCGCCGCCGACCCGCTCGCGCGCGGCCGCTACCTCGTCAAAGCCGCCGACTGCGCCGCCTGTCACACCACGGCCGACGGCGCGCCGTTCGCCGGCGGCGTGAAGCTGGCTTCGCCGTTCGGCACCTTCTACGGCACCAACATCACGCCGGACAAAGACCACGGCATCGGCAACTGGAGCGCGGACGATCTGTACAAGGCGCTGCACGACGGCGTCACGCCGGACAAGCAACTCTATCCGGCGATGCCGTACACGTCGTACCGTCAGTTGTCGCGCGCGGACAACGATGCGATTTACGCGTACCTGATGGCGCAGAAGCCGGCCGCGGTGGCGAACCACGAGCCCGAGCTGTCGTTCCCGTTCAACCTGCGTTTCGGCGTGCGTTTCTGGAACTGGGTGTTCCTGAAAGACGCGTTGCCGGGTGCGTCGACGGGACAGACAGCGGAGTGGAATCGCGGCCGCTATCTGGCGAGCGCGCTCGGCCATTGCGCCGAGTGTCATACGCCGCGCGGCACGTTCGGCCAGCTCGACGGCGCGAAGCCGCTAACCGGCGCGGCGCTCGGCCGGATCGCGGCGCCGGATATCACGCCGCACGGTCTCGCGGCGCGCGGCTGGACCGCCGCCGATCTGCAGACTTTCTTCGCCACCGGTATCGCGCCGCAGGGCTCGGCATTCGGCGAGATGTACCCGGTAGTGCATCTGAGCAGCCAGTACCTGACGCACGACGACTTGCGCGCCATGTCGACCTATCTGCTCGGCGACCAGGCGCCCGCGCCGCAACCGCTGCGGTCCGTTTCCGCTGACGCCGCTCAGCTCGAAGCAGGGCGCAACGTGTATCTCGCCGTGTGCGCGGGCTGTCATGGTCTGAGCGGCGAAGGCAAGCCGCATGTCGCGGTGCCGATGCACGGCAATTCGACGCTGCGTCAAAGCGATGCCCACAATCTGATCGTGGCGATGCTCGACGGCATCGGCGCGCAGGATTTTCCGGGCCTCGAACGGATGCAGGAGATGCCCGGCTTCGCCACGCAGCTCAGCGATGCAGAACTCGCACAGCTCGCCAACTATCTGCGCGCGACGTGGGGCGGTCAGCCTGCCGATGTGACGGCGGATGCGGTGAAAGCGCTGCGCTGAACCGTTGCTGTATTTCCCGCGCTTTGTATCGGGCGGCAGGTGCAGCCACGTAAAGAAACCGACGCTCTCTGCTTGAGGGCGTCGGTTTTTTAATGCACGGTGGTCTTGCGCAGGAAGCCTCGACAAAAACCGTCGACGCCACGCACGCACGTCAATCCCGCTTTTCAAGCAACGCCTTCAGCTTGCGCAGATCGCGCTCGACCCATTGCGCGTCGGCGGCGAATTTCTCGTCAGTCATGCCGGGCACGCGAAACAGCGTGAATTGCACATCGCAGCCACTGCCGTTCGCGATCGCCCGCAGCGGTATATAGATTTCGTTGCCGTCGGGCAAAAGCACGAAGTGATCGAGCACGCCGTACTCGTTCGGCGCGGAGAAACGCACGGTCGTCGCGCCTTCGCTGCCTTCGAAGCGCCATATCGCACCGTCGTGACCCAACGGGCGGCCGAGTCCCGATGCCCACTCGGGAAACGCCGCCGGATCCGAAGTGAAAGCGTAAACCTCGCGCCAGTCGCGCGCGATGTGAACGCTGATTACCTGGGCTTGTGCCGCCTTTCTCATCATGTCGCATCCCATTGAGCCGGAGGGCCTCCGTGCCGTCCGCTTGCCGCCCCGGCTTTCACTCCATGCGTACCGCGAGCCGAAGCCGGCGATTCAAGTTTCCATGCCGCTCTGCCGTTAATGCAAACGTTACCGTGCGCTGCCGAGGCGTCGCCATCGGTGCGCTTTGCATGAATTGCAAGCCCGCACCCGATTCGCCGGCGACGCACGAAATGCGGTCCGACAACACCAGGACGTGCGGCGGTCACGCGGATGCCTGACGGGCACGCGCCGCCGCCGTACACGTTGCATGCGCAACGATGACCGCAATACGCTGCGTAAGGTTTGTATCAAAGTATGTGGGTTGACGCGTTTTGTTAGAACGCACTTTACAATTCCGCTTGAATTTTAATCGGCAATCCGGCCCTTTTCGCGGAAGATCGGCTGTTCTGGCGGCATCCGGCAGCTTGTGAAGGCGAGGGGTTGGGTTGGTCGGCAAAGGCATGGGTGAGCGCCGCACGAGGCGGCTTTGCCGTGTCGCAGGGAGAGCAGCGCGCCGTCCGTACGTGCGCGTCGCTGCGGCAAGGCGTCATCCGGCTTGCCAATGAACAAGGCAGGAGTCGAACAAGATGGGAAAGCGCTTCGAAAGAACAATGATGGCCAGTCTGGCTGGCGTATGGGTCGCGCTGGCGGTCGGCGGTTGTGCGAACGTGGGGCAGCAGGGCGCCCAGACTGGCGCGGCGGCGGGCGCGGCGCCTGCGTCCAGTGTGCCGGCGGCTAGCGCGCCTGCATCCGATGCGACGGCGGCCGCGCCGCCCGGCATCAGCGCCGAGCAGAGCGCGCTGCTCAAGAAAGCGCCGCCGCTCGTGTATCGCGTCAAGCGTGGCGACAGCCTGGCGCGCATCGCGCAGCATCATCATTGCAGCGTAAAGCAGTTGCAAGCCTGGAATGGATTGAAGGCGTCCTCGCGCTTGAAGTTGGGCCAGGTCTTGCACGTCGCGTCGCCGGAAACGGTGCGCGCGGTGAACGCGGCCAATGCCGCGGCGAAAGCCGCAGCGGCATCCACGCCGGCCGCTTCGGTCGCGGCGCGGCAGGCGGCGGCAACCGCGTCGGGTGCTACGCAGCCGCCTTCGCAAGCCGCGCAGACTGCGCAATCGACGCAGTCTGCGCAGTCGCCGGCGCTCAGCGCCGCCGAAGCACGCGAAGTGGCGCAACAAACCGCGCGGCACGCGAACGGCGTAGCGCTGGCCTGGCCCGCGGGCGGACGTGTGGTCGAAGGTTTCCAGCCGGGCGAAACACGCGGCATCGAAATCGGCGGCAAGCCGGGCGATCCGGTGCGCGCCGCCGCCGACGGTAAGGTGATGTACGCCGGCACGGGTCTGAACAGCTACGGCAGTCTGATCATCGTCCAGCACAACAAGGACTTTCTGACCGCCTATTCGCACAACCGCAAGCTGCTGGTCAAAACCGGCGACATCGTCGCGCAGGGACAGCAGATCGCCGAGATGGGCGACGAAAACAACTCGCGCGTTTCCGTGGGCTTCGAGTTGCGCCGCGACGGCAAACCGATCGATCCGATGCCGTACCTGCCGCAAGGACGCGGCTAGGCGCGCGGCTTCAATCCAGCCATCGCAGCGCCGCGGCGACGATCGCTTCCGGCGCATCTTCCTGCATCAGGTGACTGGCTTTCGGCACCGCCTGAAAGCGCGCTTCCGGTATGGCCGCGGCCAGTTGCCGGCCGCGTGCCAAAGGAATCCACTGGTCCTCTTCACCCCACAAGATCTGCACCGGACAGCGTAACTGCGGGTAGCGCGCTTCGACCTCGTCGGTGTAGCGCTGATCCATTTGCGCGATCTGCCGGTAAAACGCGGCCTGGCCGGTTGCGCCGAGCCATGGCGTCACATAAGGCGCGAGTTCGTCGTCCGGAATCTTGCGCGCTATCGCGCCGCGCACGTACGCTTTCACCACCGCTTCGTGGATATACGGCGGCAGTCCGGCGAACGCGTCGCCGTGTTCGCGGACATGCCGCACGAACGGCGAACCCCATGGCGCGACCGCCACCGGATCGATTAGCGTGAGGCTTCGATAGTCGCAGCCATCGATCAGATGCGCGCGCAATGCAGTCGCGCCGCCGAAATCGTGTGCGATGACATCCGGGCTTGTCAGTTGCCAATGCGCGAGCAATTCCGCCAGCAAAGCATTCTGCACGCCGAGCGAGACGTCCTGACCGTCGCGCTGTTCGGATTGCCCGTAGCCGAGCAGGTCGTAGTAATAGACCGTGCGCGTCTGGGCGAGATGCGGAGCAATGCGATGCCACACATACGAAGAAAACGGCGTGCCGTGCACCAGCACCAGCGGCGGACCGTTGCCGCTCACGTTGAAACGCACGGCTTGATCGCGGAAGGTATAGCTTTCGGGGAGCGGCCAGGTTTGCATGGCGATGAGCGTCGCGAGGAAGTCTGCTTACCTTAACAAAGCTTCGTGAAGGATGCTGACCGGCTTTCCGTAGCTCCCGCTGAACATCTCCCGCAGAAGCTCACCTTTGTTTTATTCAGCAAAACCAGGCAAATTCAGCCAGGAATCAATCGCGCACGCGTTTCAATCGAAAACGGGTGGGGCCGGCAACAGGCACTCTTACGAATCGCGCATAAATTGGCTTGAAATAAGGCCTCGTTGTGTTGGCCGTGTTTGAAAAGCCTGGTAATCGCTAGGCGACGCCCGCATGCCGCCATCGAGTGGACAAGGCGCGATCGACCGAAACGCGTGCTTTCGAGGGTGAGGAAATTCGGGAGTCGAGGCGCGTTGAACGCCACGCGCCACACACGCGATCATGCCGACAACAAATCGCAACCCACGCGCAAACAAGGCGCAACCAACGCGCGGCCCGAACTCGCACCACGCGAGCACACGAAGCCGCGCACAACCGGCTACTTCGATTCGATCCCGCGCAACAGCTGCGACACCTGGCCATGCTGATGCAGGATTGCCGGATCGGCCTGCAACAGCGGCAGATAGCGCGGCAGAAAGGCGTTGTTCGGCTGGTCGGGCGAGAAGAGTCCCGTCACCGCTTCGACCGCGGCGGTGCGGTCGGTGGCGTCGGCTTCCTTATCGTCGAGAATTTCGTCGACGTTCGCAATGACCGTCGAGAGCGGCGCGAGCCAGCGGAAGCCCGATCCGTTGATAAGCACCTGCAGGAAAGCCGCCGGCGTGACCGGGCCGAATTCCTTTTCATACACGGCACGCTCGTGGTCGAGAATGGCTTTGTGCAGCGCCAACAGCGGTCGGCGAATGTCCGAGAGGAATTGAGTGCATTGCGAGTCGTTCATATGTGCTGCTCCTTCGGATAGTCAGTCAGACCGGACCATGCTAACAAAATCGCCGGGCATTGATTCAACAAGATTCACGAGCCGCATAAAGACCGGCCGTTCAGGCCGATGCACGGACCGTCTCCCGACGATTAACAACAGCTTTCAGACGCGCGATCACCCTCCGCGAAATGCTTTGAGCAGACCGCCGCTGTGCAGCCACGAAGCGAACTTTTTAAGTCGCGTCTACAATTCGCCGGTCAGCATCGGCGCGCTCGCGCCCGTGCATTTATCGCCGTTTTCAATGACCGGAAAAACGTTACACGTATTAGTCAAGTCAGTCGAATAAACGCGGCTAGTCTTTATGTTTTGGTTCGACGTCTCTGTCTAAACAGCCTGATAAACAATAATCCCCACTCGGAGCCGCTCAAATGACAACGCTGAATATCAATGGCCAGACGCACACCGTCGACGCGCCGCCCGACATGCCTCTTCTGTGGGTCCTGCGCGATATCGTCGGTTTGACCGGCACCAAGTTCGGTTGCGGCATCGCGCAATGCGGCGCATGCACCGTGCACCTCGACGGCGTGGCAGTGCGCTCGTGCGTATTGCCGGCAGCGGCCGTCGGCGATAAAAAGATTACGACGATCGAAGCCGTGGGCAGCACGCCGGCCGGTCAAAAGGTGCAGCAGGCCTGGCGTCAACTGGACGTCGTGCAATGCGGCTACTGTCAGTCGGGGCAGGTCATGTCGGCGGCGTCGCTGCTGGCCAGCAACCCCAATCCTACCGATGCGGACATCGACGCCGCCATGGCCGGCAATATCTGCCGTTGCGGGACCTACAACCGCATCCGCGCGGCGATCAAGCAAGCCGCCAAGGGAGCATGACATGTCACAGGGATTGCTCGATTCACAAAACGGCACGCAAGCGTCGAAGGCGGGCGCGCGCGCCGCAGGTGGTTTGTCGCGCCGCACCTTTCTGAAATTCGGCGTGACGGTCGGCGCGGCGGCGGGCGGCGGTCTGTTGCTCGGCTTCAGCATGCCGGCCGCCAGTCAGGATCAGAAGGCCGGCAAGTCGGTGATCGGCGGCGACGGTGTCGAAGCACCGCAAAGCGGCGTGTTCGCGCCGAACGCGTTCATTCAGATCGATACCGCGGGCAAGGTCACGCTCGTGATCCCAAAGGTCGAGATGGGCCAAGGCGTCTACACGTCGATTCCGATGCTGATCGCCGAAGAACTCGAAGTGCCGCTCGACTCAATCACCATCGATCACGCGCCGCCGAACGAGAAACTCTTCATGGACCCGCTGCTCGGCGGCCAGCTCACGGGCGGCTCGACCTCGATCCGCTATGCGTGGGAGCCGATGCGCAAAGCGGGCGCCACCGCGCGCACCGTGCTGATCAGCGCGGCGGCGCAGCAATGGCAGGTCGATCCCGCAAGCTGCCACGCGCAGGGTGGACAGGTGATTCACGAGGCTAGCAAGCGCAGTGTCAGCTATGGTGAACTGGTGACCGCTGCCGCCAGTCTCCCCGCGCCGCAAAACGTCAAACTGAAGGACCCGAAAGACTTCAAGCTGATCGGCACGGCGGTCAAACGGCTCGACTCGCCGGAGAAAGTGGACGGCACCGCAATGTTCGGGCTCGACGTGCGCGTGCCCGACATGGTCTACGCGGCGATCGCCAACTGCCCGGTGTTCGGCGGCACCCTCGCGAGCGTCGACGACACCAACGCGAAGAAAATCCCCGGCGTGCACCAGGTCATCAAGATCGACAACGCGGTCGCGGTGATCGGCGACCACACGTGGGCCGCCAAACGCGGCGTGCAGGCGCTCGTCATCAAGTGGAACGAAGGCGCGGGCGCGAACCTGTCGATGAAGCAGATCGTCGACGATCTCGCCAATGCCTCGCAGCGCGACGGCGCGGTGGCGCGCAAGGACGGCGACGTCGGCAATGCGTTCTCCAATGCGAAGACACGCGTCGACGCCGTGTATCAGCAGCCGTTCCTCGCGCACGCCACCATGGAGCCGATCAACTGCACGGTGCACGTGCGTCCCGACGGTTGCGAGGTTTGGCTCGGCTCGCAGGTGCCGACGCGCGTGGTGGATGCCGCCGCGGCGGTTACGGGTTTGGCCGCCGACAAGATCGTCGTGCACAACCATCTGATCGGCGGCGGCTTCGGCCGGCGGCTCGAGTTCGACATGGTCACGCAGGCTGTGAAGGTGGCCAAGCAGGTGTCGACGCCGGTGAAGGTGGTCTGGACCCGCGAAGAAGACATTCAGCACGACATGTACCGCCCGTATTACTACGACAAGATTTCGGCCGGGCTCGATGCGAACGGCAAACCGGTCGCGTGGCAGCACCGGATCGTCGGTTCGTCGGTAATGGCGCGGTTCGCGCCGCCTGCGTTCAAGAACGGCATCGATCCGGACGCGGTCGAGGTCGCGGCAGACTTGCCGTACGACCTGCCCAACCAGTTGATCGATTACGTTCGCCAAGAGCCCCACGCGGTGCCTACCGCATTCTGGCGCGGCGTGGGACCGACGCGCGGCACCTTCGTGGTGGAGAGTTTCATCGACGAACTCGCGGCGCAGGCCAAAGTCGATCCTGTCAAATATCGTCAGGACCTGCTCGGCAAAACTCCGCGCGCGCTGAACGTGCTCAACGTCGCCACGCAAGCGGCGAACTGGGGCAGCGCGGTGCCCAAGGGCCAGGGGCGCGGTGTGTCGGTCATGCATGCGTTCGGCAGCTTCTTCGCGATCGTCGTCGATGTGGCGGTGGAGCAGGGCGAGGTGGCGGTCAAGCGCGTGGTCTGCGCGGTGGATTGCGGCATGGTGGTCAACCCGAACACGATCGAAGCGCAAGTGCAGGGCGGCATCATCTTCGGCATCACGGCGGCGCTCTACGGCGAGATCACGATCAAGGACGGCCGCGTCGAGCAGAACAACTTCACCGATTACCGGATGCTGCGGATCGATCAGACGCCGCCTATCGAGGTGCATATCGTGAAGAGCAGCGAGGCACCCGGCGGCATCGGCGAACCCGGTACTGCGGCGCTCGCGCCCGCGCTGACCAACGCGATTTACGCGGCCACCGGCAAGCGGCTGCGGCAATTGCCGGTCGGCAGCCAACTGCAAACCGTCTGAGCGGAGCCCGATATGAAAAACACTTTGAAGGGTTTCGGCGCGGCGTTGTGCTTGACACTGCCGTTGTTCGCGCAGACTCCGGCGCGAGCGGCGGATCAGGCGTTGGTGCAACGCGGCGCTTATCTGGCGAAGGCCGGTGATTGCGTCGCCTGTCATACGGCGCCCAAGGGCAAGCCGTTCGCGGGCGGCCTGCCGATGACCACGCCGATGGGCCAGATCTACACCACCAACATTACGCCGGACGCGCAAACCGGCATTGGCGGCTATACGGAAGAGGACTTTGCGCGGGCGATGCGTGAAGGCGTCGCGAAAGACGGCCACAACCTCTATCCGGCGATGCCGTATCCGTCCTACGCCAAGGTCAACGACGACGACATGAAAGCGCTGTACGCGTATTTCATGAGCGGCGTGGCGCCGGTGCAGCAGGCGAACCGCGAGCCTGACATCAAGTGGCCGTTGAACATGCGCTGGCCGTTGAAGTTCTGGAACATGGTGTTCCTCGATAAAGGCGTTTATCAGGACAAGCCGGGCAAGGACGTGGCGTGGAATCGCGGCGCGTATCTGATTCAGGGGCTCGGCCATTGCGGATCGTGCCATACGCCGCGTGGCATCGCGTTCCAGGAAAAGGCGCTCGATGAAAGCGGCAGCGCGTTCCTGACCGGCGGCTTGCTCGACGGCTGGTTCGCGGCGAACCTCACCGGCGAGCACAACGTCGGTCTGGGCCGCTGGAACGATCAGGACTTGCAGGCGTTTCTGAAGACCGGCGCGAACCGCCATGCCTCGGCGTTCGGTTCGATGACCAGCGTGATCAACAACAGCACGCAGGGCTTGAACGATACGGACATCGCGGCCATGTCGACGTATCTGAAGTCGCTGCCGCCGGCAGGGGGCAGCGGCGCGCCGCCCTACAAGTACGATCCGCAGGCGACGAAGGTGTCGTTGAACCGTCCCGCGAACGATGCCGGCGCGCGCGTCTATACGGCGTATTGCATGCACTGCCACGGTGTCGATGGACGCGGCTTCGCACCGATGCTCGCGCCCCTGTCCGGCAATCCAAATGTGCTGGAGAAGGATCCGTCGTCGCTGATCAACGTGACGCTGAACGGCACCGAGGACCTGGTGATCGGCGGCATTCCCGCGCCGTATCCGATGCCGAAGTACGCGCCGGTGCTAAACGACCAGCAGATCGCCGATGTGCTCACTTTCGTGCGGGCCGGATGGAACAACGGTGCGCCCGCGGTGACGGCTGACGACGTGACGAAGTTGCGCAAGTCCACGCACGCGGCCCGCTAGTTCTGCGAAGCTGGCAATAAAAAACGGCAACCGCTTCACACGGTTGCCGTTTTTTCATTCATGCGCCGGAGCGCGGCATCAACGATGTTGCCCTACCTTCTGCCGTTTCTCCAGCACCCGCGCGTACCACGTGAGCGGGAAGCACATCGCGAAGTAGATCATCGCGACCATGCCGTAGATCGGGAACGGGCGGAACGCGGCGTTGGTGATCATGGTGCCGGTCTTGGTCAATTCGGTGAAGCCGATGATCGACGCGAGCGCCGTGCTTTTCACCACCTGCACGAGAAAACCGACCGTCGGCGCCACCGCGATTTTGCGCGCCTGCGGCCACACGATGTAACGCAACTGTTGGCCGAACGTCATGCCGAGGCTCGCGCCCGCCGACCACTGGCCGCGCGGCACGGCTTCCACACAGCCGCGCCAGATATCGACCAGATACGCGCTCGTGTAGAGCGTCAAGGTGACAGTGGCCGCGACCCACGGCGACACATCGACGCCGAGCAGCGGCAAGCCGAAAAACGCCAGGAAGAGTTGCATGAGCAGCGGCGTGCCCTGAAACACCTCTACATAGACCACGACGATACGCCGCAGCCAGGCGATCGGCGACACGCGCATCGCGAGCAGAATCAGCCCGACGATACCGCCGCCGACAAACGCGATCAGCGACAGCAGCACCGTCCAGCGCGCGGCGAGCAACAGATTACGGGCAATGTCCCACAGCGTGAATTCGACCATGATCAACGCTCCGTGGGCAGAGTGCGGGCGCCGCGCCACATCAGGCGGTTGCGCCAGTTACGCGGCGCGCTCTCGTTGCCGCGCGCCGCACGGCCCGCGAACAGACCGCGGCCGAGCCGGTTGAGGATTTGCCGCAACACGATCGACAGCACCAGATACGTCGCAGTAATGATCAGGTAGCTCTCGAACGAGCGGAAGTTGCGCGACTGGATGAAGTTGGCCGCGTAAGTAAGATCGGGCACGGAGATCTGCGAGACCACCGCTGAGCCGAGCATGACGATCAGCACCTGGCTCAGCAGCGCGGGAAACACATTGGCGATAGCCTGCGGCAACACGATGAAGCGAAACACCTGCCGCCCGTGCAGACCGAGCGCCTGCGCCGCCTGTATCTGGCCACGCGAAATCGAATCGATGCCGGCGCGCACAATCTCGATGGCGTAAGCGCCGAGATTGACGGTCATGGCGAGAATCGCGGCCTGCACTTCATCGATATGAATGCCTAGGCTCGGTAAGCCGAAGAACACGAAGAACAACTGCACGATGAACGGCGTGTTGCGGATCAGCTCGACATAACTCGCCACCACCCAGCGCGCCCATTTCGGCCCGGCCACGGCCACGCTCGCACCGGCAATGCCGACGATCCCACCGAGCACTGTGGAGACCGCCGTCAGCCCCAAGGTCACGGCGACGCCGCGCGCGAGCATCCCCGCATAGAGGCCGAAGCCGCTGAAGTCGAACGCATAGGTCATGGCGTGGCGCTCATCGTGAGGTCAAACTCCGGCGCGGACCACGCTTCGCGGGCCGCGCAAAAAAGGTTCAGAGGTCGGCCGGCAGCGGCGCGCGCAGCCACTTCTGCGAAATCGCGTTCATGGTGCCGTCCTTGCGGGCCTTGGCAATCGTTTCGTCGACCTTCTGCTTCAGACGCGGCTCGTTCTTGTTCAAACCGACGTGATCCGGCGAGCTGAATAGCGAGAATTTCTGCTCGGGATCGTTAGCGGGATGACGCGCGAGAATCGTGGCGCCGACGTCGTTGCCGACTACCATCAACTGTACCTGACCAGAAAGAAACGCCGAAATTGCCCCGTTAGGATCGTCGAATCTTTTGATGTTCGCCGTGGGCGGTGCGATCTTGGTCACGCTCAGGTCTTCCAGCGTGCCGCGCGCGACTGAAATCGACTTGCCGGCGAGATCGGCGGCGTTCTTCACGGCCAGGGCCTTCGGGCCGAACACGGCGAGATAGTACGGCGCGTACGGCTGCGAAAAGTCGATCACCTTTTCGCGTTCCGGCGTCTGTCCGACCGACAGCAGCATGTCCGTCTTGTGGTCGGCGAGATAGGCCATGCGGTTGTCGCCCGTCACCTGCACGAGTTCGACCTTGACGTTGAGTGCCTTGCCGATCAGGTTGGCGACGTCGATGTCGTAGCCCATCGGCTTCATGTCCGGGCCGATCGAACCGAACGGCGGATAGTCCTCGAACACGCCGATGCGCACCGTGCCGGACTTGGCGATATTGTCGAGCGCGTCCGCATGCGCGGCCGACGGCAACGCGCACAGCGCGCCGAGGGCGGTGAAGGCCAGCGTCGCGGCGAGCGTGGCGAACACGCGGCGCGTGCGGGTGGGGGTAACGGAGCGGTGGTTCATGGTCTGTCCTCTGTCGAAAATGTCGGTATTGGAATGGGTTCTAGTGACGTACGGCTCAATGCGCGGCGCGCGCGGCGATCAGTTTGCACGCGTGCGGCGGTAATTCCGCGAGCACCGGCATGCCGAGCGCAAGCCCCGGCGTTTCGCGCGGCGTGGTGGCGGCGGTCAACGTGAAGCCGGCGCAATCGATGGTCGCTTCGAGCGACGCGCCCACGTCGCGGATAAACGTCACGGTGCCTAGCAGGCGGTTCGGGCCCGCCGCGTCGGACGCCGCTTTCACGCACACGTCTTCCGGCCGGATCAACAGGCGGATATCGCTGCTCGACTCCGGCACGCGCGCCGGTTGCACGACGCTGATGCGCCGGCCACCCGGCAGTCTCACGCCGCCCGCGCCGTCGTAGGTGACCGGCAGGATATTGCCGAGGCCGATAAAGTCGGCGACGAACTCGCTGACCGGATCGCGATAGATATCGAGCGGCTTGCCGACCTGCGCGATGCGGCCTTTCTCCATCACGACGATTTCGTCGGCCATCGTCATTGCTTCGCGCTGGTCGTGCGTGACCATGATCGTGGTGATGCCGAGGCGCTGCTGCAGCAGGCGGATTTCCACTTGCATGGCCTCGCGCAGCTTGGCGTCGAGCGCGGAGAGCGGTTCGTCGAGCAGCAGCAGTTTCGGTTGCGACGCGATCGCGCGCGCAATCGCCACGCGCTGGCGCTGGCCGCCGGAGAGTTGCGTGACCGGCCGGTTCGCCATGTGCGGCAACTGGATCAGTTCCAGCAATTCGGCCACGCGGCGCGTCTGCTGGTCTTTCGCGGTTTTGCGCAGCTTCAGCGGATACGCGATGTTCTGCGCGACCGTCATGTGCGGAAACAGCGCGAGCGACTGAAACACCATGCCGAAGTCGCGCTGATTGGCCGGCAGGCGCGTGATATCGCGCCCGGCGAAGTGGATGCTGCCCGAGGTCGGCGTTTCCAGCCCGGCAATCATGCGCAGCAGCGTGGTCTTGCCGCAGCCGGACGGGCCGAGGAAGCACACCAGCTTGCCGTCGGGCACGCTCAGATCGACGTTGTCCACGGCATGCGCCGCGCCGAAACGCCGGGTCACGGCCTGCAACGTTAAATGGGTCATCGGATGCTCCAGCAGTTGGGCGTCATGAGCGCGGGATCACAAGGCGACGCCTTCGTCGCCGATCAGCTTTTCGAGCAGCCAGATCAGCGCGAAGTCGATCGCGACGATGAACACGGCGAAACAGAACACGGTCGGATCGAGCGACGACACCGTGCGGCTGTAGAGCCACACCGGCAGCGTCATCGTATCGATGCCGTAGAGGAAAAACGTGACCGTGAATTCGTTGAACGAGATGATGAACGCGAACAGCATGCCGGCGAGAATGCCGGGGCGCATCAGCGGCAGGATCACGTCGACGAGCGCGCGCCCGGGACTCGCGCCCATCACGCAGGCGGCCTCTTCGAATTCCGGGCCGATCGAGGCGACCGAGGCCGCGCAATTCTTCACGGTGAACGGCAGCGCCAGAATCACGTGCGCGATGATCAGGCGGAACACGCCGAGTTCGACCGGCAGCACGTTGAACACCAGCAGCAGCGACAGGCCGAGCATCACGAGCGGATAGACGAGCGGCAACGCGACCAGTTGCTCGACTGCGGGCTTGCCGCGAAAGCGGTAGCGGCTCAGCGCGTACGCGGCGGGCACCGAGACCAGCGTGGCGATCACCATGGTCGACAGCGCGACGACCAGGCTCGTGCGCAATGCGTCGCCCATCGAGAGCGTATCGCTCGCGTCCGGCGACACGAAGCTGTGCCAGGCGGCGTGATACCAGTGCAGGCCATAGGCGTGCGGCGGGAATTCGAGCGTGTCGGCCGCGCTGAACGACATCGTGATCATCGTGAGGATCGGCAGCGCGGCGAGGAACAGTACGATCGCCGCGAGCAGGGCGGTGGCCTTGCCGAGCTGGCCGGGCATGACGGCCGCGAGCCGTGGCGAGCCCGGCATGCGCGAGGGAGCGGCTTGAACGGGCGTGCTCATGCGTGCGGCTCCTCGGCGAGTTTTTGCGTGCGGCGCACGAGACGCTGCGACAGCGCCATCACCGTCAACGTGGCGATCATCAAAACGACACCCGACGCGGAGGCCGCCGGCCAGTTCAGCAACGGCGCGACCTGATCGTGGACCAGCACGGCGAGCATCGGCACGCGGCGTCCGCCGAGCAGCAGCGGCACGGCGAACGCGCTCGCGTTGTACGCGAATACGAGCAGCGCGCCGGATACGAGGCCGGGCATCGCCAAAGGCAACAGCACGTGACGCAGCGTTTGCCAGCGTGTCGCGCCGAGCGTGGCGGCGGCTTCTTCGTAGGAACTCGAGACCGCGCGCATCGCGCTCGAAAGCGGCAGCACGGCAAGCGGAAACGCCGTCTGGATCAGCCCGAGCAGCACGCCGTTTTCGCGGTACAGCCACATCAACGGACGCTGCACGAGGCCGCTGCCGAGCAGCGCGTGATTGAGCAGACCGGCCGGACCGAGAATGATCAGCCAGCCGTAGCCTTGCAGCAGCAGATTGACGAGCAGCGGCAGCAGCACGCCGGCCAGCAGAAGCCGCCGCGCGAGCCGCGACTTCGTGCGCGCCATGGCCAACGCGACCGGAATCGCCAGCAGCACAGCGCAGATCATGCTTTGGAACGCGAGCTTCAAGGTGAGCCACAACGACTTCATGAAGTAGCCGTCGAGCAGATCCGCGTAGTTTTGCAGCGTGAAGCCGTGCCACTCGTTGCCCTGCGTGCCGAAGCTCATGCGCAACACGACCAGCGCCGCCGCGCCGAGGATGGCGAGAAACAGCAGGATCGGCGCGAGCAGCAGCCATGGCCGCGCCTTTGCCATCGCGGTGGCGGCAGGCGTGTCCGGCCCGAGACCGGACGCACCCGACGCCGCATCGGACGCCGGCCCGGACGAAGCAACACGTCGCGAGAAGCGCGCGAGCATCGTCGTCATGCCGCGAAGATTTCGGTGTAACGCTTGATCCACGCTGGCTGCACCACGGCGAGCGCCTTGTCGTCATGCAGCACGGCTTTCTCGGCGATCTGCTGCGGGCTCGGCACGAACGCGCGGCTTTCGGCGGGAATCACCGCTTTCGAATTCACCGGGCCGTTCAGCACGTCGGCGGCCATGCGGCCTTGCACGCCGGCGTCGAGCGAATGGTTGATGAAGGCGTGGATCAGATCGCTGTCGCCCGGATGCGCTTTCGGGATCACGGTGAACATCAGCTGCGTGGCGAAGCCTTCTTTCATGCCGTAGGTCACGCCCATCTTGTACTCGGGCTTGCGGATCTGGTCGGGGAAGAACGCCGGCGAATAGATGCCGCCGATATCCAGCGAGCCGGTGCGGAACAGATCCGCCACCTGGTTCGGGTTCTCGCCGAGCGTCATCACGCGATCTTTCAGCTGCATCAGTTTCTTGAAGCCCGGCTCGATGTTCTGCTGCGAGCCGCCGTTCATCTTCGCGGCGATGATCGCGAGGTCGACCGCTTCGGCCCACTCGGGCGGCGGCAGGAACAGGCGTCCGGCATATTTGGGATCCCACAGGGCTTCGTACGATGCGGGCGCGGTCTTGACCGTCGACGTGTTGTAGATCAAGCCGTCCGACCACAGCAGATAGCCGACGCCGAAGCCGTTCGCGCCCGTGCGGTACTGCGGCGCGACGTCTTTCAGATTCGGCAGTTTGTCCAGATCGGGCTTCATCAGTAGACCTGCATCGCCGAGACCGGCGGCGCCGACGCCGGCCAGGGTGATGACGTCGTAGGTCGGGCGGTCGCCTGCGGCCTTGACCTTCGCGACCATGCCGGAGGTGCCGTCGGCGCGGTCGGCGATGACTTTGGCGCCGGTTTTCGCGGTGAAGGTGGCGGCGATATTGCGCAGCGCGGCCGCGCCGGTGTCGTCCGACCAGGTCAACAGGCGCAACGTCTTGCCGCTGAAGTTGTGTTCCTGCGCGCGCAGATTGATGAACGGCATCGGCAAGGTGGATGCCGCGAGTGCGGCGCCGAGTGTCTTGATGGCCTGCCTTCTGCCCCGTTTGATCTCTTGCATGGCGGTCTCCTGTGTTGAACGCCTTGTTGCCGATGATGTCGCTGATTGCCGCCGTCGCCTCGCTAATTGGCGTGTTCTGCCTGCGCTGCGTGTGGAAGCACTCTAGGTTTGCCAAAATCCCTCAACAAACGAAATATGCGCATGGACGGCATGACATAAGCTCATGCGGTGGCCATCGCGGGATTGCGCTGGCGCAGGGCAGTCAGACGGCGGAAGCGCCTAGGCAGTAACGCATGCGGGTTAACGTCCATGTTTCGCTGACGCTTTCCGCCCTTGCGGAGGTATGAGGAAAGCTCGGTTCTGGTGCGACTGTTGACGCGCGTTGCCCTGTGCCGGTGCATTGCGGCTTGCCGGAGCGCAAGATTCGGCAGCGGCATGAGCCGAATGCATGAGGCCAGTTTGCACGCTTGTCGTGCGGAAATTTCTGATCGCGTATCCTGTAGGCCCGGCGTGGCGTTCCGGCGGCCTGCGACGAGCCGTGCCGCCACGCCCACGCAATGACTTTTCCTGATCGTACTGGACACTCACGATGCGACGCCTACCGCCGCTCAACGCTCTGCAGATTTTCGAAACCGTGGCGCGGCATCGCAGTTTCACGCGTGCCGCCGATCATTTATGCCTGACGCAGGGCGCGGTCAGCCGGCAAATCATCGCGCTCGAGGATTACTACAAGTTTCCGCTCTTCAAGCGCCATGCGAAAGGCCTGACGCTCACCGCCGAAGGGGAATTGTTGCTGCCGGCCGTGAAGGAGAGCTTCGCGCGCATCGAGGAAATTTCGCTGCGTCTCACGCGGCAGCGCACCGATCTCGCGTTGAAAGTGCCGACCTGTGTGATGCGCTGGATGTTGCCGAAGATCATGCGCTTTCAGGCCGAGTATCCCGAACTGCACGTGCAGATCACGACCACGTGGCAGCACGACGTCGATTTCCAGCTCGAACCGTTCGACGCGGCGATCATCTACGGTTCGTCGCCGGGGGCGGGCGTGCAGGCAGTGCCGTTGTTCGAGGAGCGTCTGACGCCCGTGTGCGCACCCGATCTTTTGAAGGACAAGCCGCTTGCCGAAGTGGCCGACCTCGCGCGTCATACGCTGCTGCACCCTACGCGAGATCATCGCGACTGGAAGATGTGGCTCGCCAAGGTGACCGAGATCGATGCCGCGAACGCTGCGGCGATCGACGCCGAGCACGGCCCGAGCTTCGATACGCTGGATATGGCGACCAATGCCGCGCTACAGGGCTTCGGTGTCGCGATCAGCGACCTCGCGCTGATCGACGAGGACGTGGCGGCAAAGCGTCTCGTGCGCCCGTTCGATACGGTGCTCAAGACCGGTTGGCGCTATTACTTCGTTTATCCGGACTCGGTCGCGCATCAGCAGAAGCTGAATCTGTTCCGCGACTGGATCGCGGCGCATTGGGAAGAGTAGGCGCGCCCGTTTCGGCGGTGTGCGGCCCTCTCTTTAAGGATCAGGCCCACAGGCTCAAGGCGCGAACGACAGAAACAGATACGCCGCGAACAGCGACAGATGCACGGCGCCTTGCAGAATCGTGGTGCGGCCGGAGCTGAGCGTGAGCGTGCCGACGATCAGCGTAAGCACGAGCAGCACGGTTTCCTTGCCGTCGATGCCCAACACCAGCGGCTGGCCGGTATACAAAAACACGCAGGCGACCGTCGGAATGGTCAGCCCGATACTGGCCAGCGCCGAGCCGAGCGCGAGATTCAGGCTGTTCTGCAAGCGGTCGGCGCGCGCCGCGCGCACCGCGGCCAGTCCTTCAGGCAACAGCACGAGCGCGGCAATGATAATGCCGACCACCGCCGGCGGCGCGCCCGCATTCTCGACCGCCGTTTCGACCACCGGCGAGAGCACCTTCGCAAGCAACACCACCGCCACGAGGCACACCAGCAGCAAACCGCCGGCCGCCAGCGCCTGTCCGGCGCTCGGCGGCGCGGCGTGGACGTCCTCATCCGGTGTGCCGGCCAGGAAGTAATCGCGATGGCGAACGGTTTGCACGAATACGAACACGCCGTACAGCACCAGCGACGACACCCCCGCAAACGCCAGTTGCGAAGACGACAGTATCGGACCGACGCTGGTGGTCGTGTAGTTCGGCATGACCAGCGTCAGCACGGAGAGCGACGCGAGCACAGCCAGCGCCGCAGCAGCACCGCGACTCTGGAAATCCTGCTCGCGGTGGCGAAGGCCGCCGACCAGCAGGCAAATGCCGACAATGCCGTTGCAAACGATCATGACCGCGGCGAAAACCGTGTCGCGCGCGAGGGCGGCCTTTTCCGGACCGGACGTGAGCATGACCGAGACGATCAGCGCGACCTCGATCACGGTGACGGCCACCGCCAGCACCAACGTGCCGAACGGCTCACCGACGCGATGCGCGACCACTTCCGCATGATGCACGGCGGTGAAGACCGCCGCGCACAGCGCGACGCCGACCAGCACGAGCAGCAACCCGCTGTCCGGCATGGCATACCCGATACCGAGCACGATCCACGCAAGGAACGGCGCGGCAATGGTCCAGCGGGGCAGAACGATCGCGGGCGTGGTCATTGGGGCTTCCTTTTAATGCTTGTCGTGAATGGCCCGGCGGGACGCGGAAGGCTTCCGCCCTGGCTTGAAACAAGCGCGCATGGTGATGCAACTTCTAAGCAACACGCTCTAACGCTTTAAATTATAAAGGATAGTTGTTCGTGTGCGAGGCTATGTCCATTCTTAGGGACACATGACGACGGCGTGCGTCCGGCATGCTGTGGCGCAAACGGCGACTGCTGGAGAAAGGGATCGGGTCACGCAGAATTGCGCGGATAACGCGTGGCGGGTGTGACTGATGCGTCGCTGGTTCGTGCTTAATGCTCGGCGGCCAAGGCGACCGGTATGCGTTGAGTTCCGCATCGGTAATGCGGGATGCAGGGCGAATCCAAGTGTGCCGAGCATACTACGGGTGCGCGGCTCCCGGCGAACTGCTCGAAACCGCTCCGGTAACGCCAATGCCCTGCGAGAAGGCATTGGCGTCCAGGGTTCACTCGGTTACTGGCCGACCGGACGAATCGTCAGCGCGTTCTTGACCGACGTCACGCCTGCCACGCCTTGTGCGGTCTGGGTGGCCAGATCGACTTGCGGTTGTTCGGGCACGGAGCCGGCCAGCGTCACTGCGCCGCCACGTGCGCGCACGGTGATGTTCGACACGCTCAGGCCTTTCGTCTTCGACAGGGCCGAGCGGACCTTGCGTCCCAAAGCGCGGTCGGTCGCTTTGGTCTGCTTGGCCGTCGGCGCTGCCGCTGCCGGGGCTGCATCGCTGCTCTGTGCATATGCGTTGAGGGACGCGAGAACGATCAGCGCGCCGCCGATCATCTTGATTGCCGGGAATGCTTTCATTCAACTCTCTCCTATTGTCATGGGTACAACCGCCTCCGAATGAGGCAGTGCGCTACACCAGCGGGTACATCGGGATCAAAACTGAATGGAACGGTGCTGCGGATCGTGCGAATGCTATCCATCTGTATGTTGATTCGGGCGGGCCGAAACACACGCGAGCCGAAACACACGCGAGCCGGCAAAGGCTGTGCTGCAGGCCGGAAACACACGATACTCCAATTAGTGCCATGGTGATGGCGGCGCTGCACAGAAGTGAGGTTTTGGTACAACGAATAGGCCGATGAAAACTGGCCGATGGCGGTCAATCGCTGGGACCGACGCGCGCATCGCACCGTCCACGGCTCGCGCAATGGCCCGATCCGCATGCCTTTTCATGCTGTTTGCATTTTCTCTTAAGCCCTACACCATGCGCTTTAAAAATAAGGCCTGATGCATGCGCAAACATCAACTCCCGATCCTGCCCTTGCTTCGTGACGATCTGCCGCTCGATACCGTCGAACTCGCGCGCTTCATGATCGGCAAATACCTCGTGCACGATCTGCCCGAAGGCCGCATGAGCGGGCGCATCGTCGAGACCGAGGCGTATCCGCTCGGCGATTCGACGAGCCATGCATTCATGGGCCGCCGGCCGCATAACGGTTCGATGTTTCTCGCGCCGGGCCACGCGTATGTGCGGCTGACCTATGGGCTGTCGTACATGCTCAATATGTCCGCCGAAGCCGAGGAAGTCGGCGCCGGCATTCTGTTGCGCGCGATCGAACCGCTCGAAGGCCTGCCGTTGATCGAAGCGCGGCGCCCCGGCGTGCCGTTGCGCGATCTCGCGCGCGGACCCGGCCGGCTCACGATGGCGTTCGGCATCGGACCGTCGTTCGACGGCTGGGATCTGTGCTCGGGGCAGGGCTTGTGGATCGGCGTCATCGAGCGGGGCGAGGTGCCGGTCGGTGTGACAACGCGCATTGGCTTGTCGCGCGAAATGCATCAACCGCTCAGATTCTTCGAACCCGGCAGCGCCTTTGTCAGCGGGCCGCGCAAGCTGCTGGTAACGCCCCAGTCCGGTGCGCCGAAGCGGGCGTAAATTTGCCCCGTAATTCTGCGTCTGACGGTAGAACACGCTCGGATCAGAGGTATTTTTGAAACTTCAGACACAAAGGGTTACGTTCCCGACAATTATTACGCCAGAGATGCTTTTTGAATGCGACCTTGCGGTAATTTCCAGACCATTTTTGCGATTCCAACAATTATCTATCTCTTAATCAAGGGTTTTCCCTTGGCGATGTGATGACTAGACTGAATTCACCCGCTTCTCACGTCGTGTGGCAAGCGTCGCAAATAAAACCACGTCTGGAGGTAAGTCATCATGAAATCGCTCATCAAGGCAGTTGCCATCGCAGCCGTTCTCGCCGCTCCGATCGCTTCGTTCGCTCAGTCGAGCCAGCAGCCCGTGACCCGCGCGGATGTTCGCGCCGATCTGATCCGGGTGGAACAGGCGGGGTATAACCCGGCTGCGTCGAACGATCCGACTTATCCGTCGGACATCCAGGCTGCTGAACGGCGCGTCCAGGCGCAAAACCCGGCCGTTGCGCAGACACAGGAGCCGGTCGCAGATACCAGCGGTTACGGTGGCGCGGCGAGTGGTTCGTCGCAAGCCGGCGGCGTGGTTCAGCCGATGTCGGGCTCGAAGTCGGTCTACTTCGGTAATTAAGCGAGGTAGCCGGGCAAGCGGATTCGGCGCTCAGCGGTCGGCTTGCCCGGTGGAGCACGGAACGACACGGAGCCGCAGGGATCGGTTCGAACCGCGGTTCCAAAAAAACGTCGCGCTGTCTGGAAATCGAAATGGAAACCGTAGCAAGCGGTCTGAAATTGAACACGATGCGCGTTCCGTCATGAATGACGCGTACGGTTGCAAACGTCGAGTCGGTTAAGCGCGCCACGCGCCAGCAGTGCTGCGAGCGCCGCAAGACCGCCGTGCCGCGCGAGCGGCGCACCAGTCAAGAAACCTCCGCTGCCGCAAGGTAGCTTCGCCCAACCGTTTGACCGATTGGGCTTTTTTTGCGCGTCCGGTCTAGCGGCGTGCGCCGTGCGCCGTCCGTCAGGGCCGCTCGCCGTGAATATAGAACTCGAGTTGCTGAATGGTGAACTGCTGTTCGGCGATGATGTTCTTCACCAGGTCGCCGATCGATACCATGCCGACCAGCCGGTCATTCTCGATCACCGGCAAGTGACGCATACGCCGCTCCGTCATGAGGGCCATGCAGTCGTCGGTGGTCTGATCGGGGCGCACGAAGCGCACCGCCTTGCTCATGATGTCGCGCACCGGCGTGGCCTTCGACGAACGGTCCATCAGCACGACCTTGCGCGCGTAGTCGCGCTCCGTGACGATGCCGGCGATGCTGTCGCCGTCTGTGACGACCAGCGCGCCGATGCCTTTTTCGGCCATCAGCTTGATTGCCTCATAGACTGAGTCGTCGGCCCCGACAGTAAAAACGGTGGTGTTGTTCGGTTTCGTTTTAAGAAGCTGTGCAACGCTTGTCATGGAGCGGCTCCGTTTCGCAGTGCAGCACGCCGGCGCGGCGCGCTGTCGTGAGGGACAGGCGATTCCAGTATAGGCGTGACGCGGCACCGGGGTACTTCGGGAATACCTGTGGCGCGCCGGACGTTTAACTCGGGTAGCGCCGCGCCGCGACAGCGGTTCCGTGCCGCATGCAAGAGCATACGGGTGCGGGACGCCGATTAGCGGTAAACTCCCAGTCCGTACCTTATTCCCGGTTTGATCGGGTTCATGTCAGCACCATTGTCTAACGCCATGCTCACGTCTCACGATCCGTCGCCCGCAGTAGACGGCGCAACCAACGGCGAATGCGTCATTCTCGACGCCACCGCCACGCTTCCCACGCGCTACGGCACGTTCACTTCCTACGTGTTCCGCGTATGCGAAAGCGGCGCCGAACATCTCGCGCTCGTGATGGGCGACGTCGCCAACCAGTCGTCCGTGTTGACGCGCCTGCATTCCGAATGCCTCACCGGCGACGTGCTCGGCTCGTACCGCTGCGACTGCGGCGAGCAACTCGACCTCGCGCTGCGCTATATCGCGGCGGAAGGCTGCGGCGTGCTGCTGTATCTGCGCGGCCACGAAGGGCGCGGCATCGGCCTGTCGAACAAGATTCGCGCGTATGCGCTGCAGGAGCAGGGGCGCGACACCGTCGAGGCCAATCTCGATCTCGGCTTGCCGGACGACTCGCGCGAATACGATTCGGCCGCCGGCATTCTGCGCACGCTGAAGGTCACGTCGGTGCGTCTGATGAGCAACAATCCGGAGAAGTTCGACACGCTGTCCAAGCATGGCATTCCGGTGTGCGAGCGGGTCGCGCTGGCGATTCCGATGCGCGAGGAAAACGAGCGCTATATCCGCACCAAACAGGTGAAGTTCGGTCATTACTTCGACGAGAACGAATGAGCCACGCGCACGCACTGGCCGCCGTGTGTGCTGCATGGCGGCCGGTGCAGTAGCGGTGGATTCGTCGATATCTTGCGCCCGGCATGCCGGGCGTTTTGCTTTGCGCCTTCGGTGGATCTAAGTGCGGCCGGTCAGAACAGGCTGAAGTCGTCGTTGCTGTCGGGGATGGCGTTGAGCACGTCCCGCAGCGCGCGCCAGCCTAGCCATCCCGCGAGACTTGCCGATATCGCCAGCCAGCGGTGCGAGCGCGTGCTCGTGCGTGTGGACTGCGTTCGACGCTGTACAGGCGCGACCTTGCGCGCGTCGATCGATGCGCGCAGCAAAGGGCAGGTATGCATGCGGCCTCTCCTGTTTATCGAGCAGTGCCGGCGGCAGGTGCCGCGGCCGCGGCCGTGGCCGCACGCGGCAGAAGCGTCGCGAATACTTCCGCTAACGTCGTCGCGCCGAAGCGCCGTTCGCTAATGTCCGCTTCGACATCGATACGGCCCGCGTTATGCGCATCGTAGAGATCGGTGATCAAACGCGCATGGTGTTCCCCAAGCCCCGCGCCTTGCAGCAGCGCGGCCCATTCGCCGCGCGGCACCTCGCGTGCCACGACGGCACGGCCCGCCAGTTCGCCAATCGTTCGCGCCACGTCCAATGCGCTGACACGCTCGTCGCTTTCTATGCTCACCACGCGCGGCGAGACCGGTTGCGCGCCATTGTCGAACAGCAACTCGGCGGCGAGCACGCCCACGTCCTGCGCGGCGACAGTCGGAAAGCGCTTGCTCAACGGATGATGCAAACTCGGCAGCGCGCCGCTCGCGAGCGCGACTGGCAGTACGCGCGCCCAGTTGTGCATATGTTCGGCGCCGCGCAGAAACGTCAACTGCGAATCGACGGTTCGCAGCTGCGTTTCAAGCTCGTGAAACAGCGTGGTGATGCCCGTGCCGGCCGCATGTTCCGCGCCGTAGTCGGAGAGCGCGAGGATGCGCGGCGGCGGATCGGCGCGCAGCGCGGCGACGCTCACGTCGATCATGCGGCGCATTGGCTGCGCGGGATCGGCGTGCCCATTCGGCAAAGGACACAGCAGTTGCACCGCATGCGCGCCTTCGATGGCGCGCGCCACGGTCGCGGCGTCGAGCAGATCGGCGACGACGATCTCGCAGCCGAGCCCGGCGAGGAATTCGCCCTGTTGCATGTCACGGACGACCGCGCGCACGTTGCAGCCCGCCCGGCGCAATGCTGCCGCGCTTACTTTGCCGACATTGCCGGCAGCTCCAAAAATCACGAACACGTTGCACTCCCTGGTTGACTCGGTACGACCTCATCATAGGGACGCAGCGACGCGAAAACGCGCGGGCAAGGATCGCGCCGCGCAGATTCGGATGACGGTTTTTTCACTTGTCCCGCCGCAGCGGAACGTTGAATCACGTAGAGTCGAGCGAAGCCGCGTAAAACGCCGCACAATGCAGGCTCACTTGCCGCCATCCACGAGGGACGCAATGAATGCAGTGACACCGATACCGGCCGGACAACCGAAGCCACTGCCGCCGCATAGCGGTTCCCGCCTCACGTTGCGCTCGAGCGGATTGCTCGGCTGGCAGGGCTTCGGCGCGGAACTGGTCAACGTGTCTGCCGGGCTGCACCGTATTCCCGCGTTCAAGTATCACCGGGTGGGCGTGCATGTCGGCGCGCCGGTCAGGGCGCGCTGCCTGTGCAACGAGCGCCGCCACTCGCGAATCCAGGCGCATGGCGACGCCGACGTGATTCCCGCCGGTCTCGACGGGCAGTGGAGCGACGAGGCCGCCTGCACGATTTTCAGCGTGTGGATCAGCGAGGCGTTTGCGCAGCGGACGGTCGAGCAACTGTCGTTGAAATCGGGCGATGCGCAATTGCGTCCGCAATTCCAGATGCGCGATCTGCGCTTCCAGTATCTCGCCTGGGCCTTGCGCGCCGAGCTCGAAGCGGACGAGACATCCGATCCGCTCTACGCCGAAAGCCTGTGTACGGCGATGGTGGTGCGCCTGATCGGCGGTGCGCCGACGCTCGAGGACAAGCGGCGCACGCTCGCGCCGAAAACGGCGGCGCGCGTGATCGAGTTCATTGAGGCGCATCTGGATCAGCGTCTCACGCTAAGCGAACTGGCCGCGCTCGTCGAGTTGAGCGTGCCGCATTTCAAAGTGCTGTTTCGCGAGACACTCGGCATGCCGGTGCATCAATACGTGGTGCAGCGGCGCGTGGAGCGCGCGCGAACGCTGCTGCTGCAGGGCAAGCTCAACGCGAGTCAGATCGCGCTCGATACAGGCTTCGCGCATCAGAGTCACATGGCGCATTGGATGGGCCGCCTGTTGGGCGTGACGCCGCGCGAGCTGATCAGATCAGGTGCGAATGCGGGCAATATTGTCGAGGTCGATTCGAACCAGGTCCGCAGCATTGCCATACCACGATAGAGCCTCGAAACGACGCGATGCGTGCGGCCTCACACGTTCGAGGCCGCATGCCTGGAAGCTGAAACGCAATCCGCAATTCAGCAGCTCGGCGAGCGATCACCCCGGCGCCGCGCCCGTCAACTGCGAATACACGTCATGTGAAAGTTGCAGCAACTCCTTGCGCTCGATGCCTCCCGACACCGCATAGCCGAAGTCGCCGTCGATCCAGTAGAACACGTTCACCGGGCCGTCCTGATACAGCTTGAACGCCGTCGTATTCGAATTCTGCTGGCGACGCGAAATGCACAGCGTGACCCGCTCGCCATTCGGCCCGCGATACATGAACTGCGCGGTCGGCCCATCGGCGCCCGGCAGCAGACGCCCGCCCGAGAGATTGAAGCCGCTCTTCGAGAGAATCGGCGGATGCACGTTGGTGCCGAGCCGGTTGGCGAGCCACTGCACGAAATCCTGCTCGTGGTCGTCGGTGCTCAGCTCGGTCGGCCGGTCGACGGCGGGCATGTAGACCACATGCGCCACCGCCGCCTGCCGCGCGAACATTTCCGAACTGTCCGCGCTGACAGGGCGCGTGTCCAAGTGGCCGCCCGCGACCGGCGCGATCACGTCCTGTCCCATATGCGTGCCCACGCCGATGCCCACGCCCATCACCAGCGCCGCTGCCATCCCGGCGAATTGCGGCCAGTTGGCGGCAAACCGCCAGCGGCGCGGGGCGGGCGCCTGCAGGCGCTTCGGCACGGGCTCGTTCAGCACGCGGTCGTAGCGCTCATGGAACATGCTGTTCAGCGAAAAATAATCGCTGACGCGCGCGGCCAGCTCGGGATTCTGTTCGAGCGCGCGCTCCACATCGGCACGGCGTTCGTCGGACAGCGTGCCGTCCACGTACGCGTGCAGGTCTTCTTCGCCGATCGGCATAGTCTGGTCGCTCATCGCACCACCTGTAATTTTGCACCGGGCTGCGTGCCCGCCATCAACGCTCGCAAGCGTTCGCGTCCGCGCGACAGCCGCGACATCACCGTGCCGAGCGGAATGTTCAGCGCAAGCGCCACGTCGGCATAGCTCATTTCCTCGAGGCCTACCAGCAGCACGACTTCGCGCTGCTCCATGGGCAGACGCTGCAACGCGTAGTCGAGGTCGCGCATTTCCAGCGAGCGGGTCTGCTCGGAAGGCACGGCGAATTCGCTCTCCGACACGCTTTCGTCGTCGACCGCCACGTGGACGGCGCGCGCCGACGCCTTGCGCGCCTGATTGGCGAACACGTTGTGCATGATCGTAAACAGCCACGCGCGCAGGTCGGTGCCCGGCTGGAACATGCCGGTGCGGCCGAGCGCGCGCTCGAGCGTGTCCTGCACCAGGTCGTCGGCGAGGTCGCGATTGTTGATCAGCGCTCGCGCATAGCGCCGCAATCGCGGCACATGCTCCATCAACTCGTCACGGACATCCATTTTTTATCCCAATCGTGGGGTTTTCCGCAGGCAAGGAGGCGTGCTGCTGTCGCGCGAAAAGACGCATTTGAGAAGCGAACACGGTTGCGCGCAGTTTATTCCCCGCAGTGTTTGAAATCGTGAATCGCGTACTGTATTCATCACGTCGTCATCGCATGGTCATCGTGTCGGCGGCGCGCATCAGGCCGTGGGTGCGGGCGTCGCCGGCGACCACGAATCGCTGCCGCTGCGCGGTCCACAGCAACAGGCGAATCTCGCCGATGCGTCTCGCGGACCACTGCGGCTGCGCCGGCGCGAACAGCGCCAAAGCCGACAGCAGCACGACCGGTTGATTGTCGCCGTTCAGATAGATGAATTCGCTGACCCGCTGCAACGGGCCCAGCGCCACCACGCGCCGGTCCACGAGACGCAAGCCGATCGCCGAGAGATTCGGCGCGGACCCATCGACGCGCGTGGGAGAAGCAGCCGACACCTGGCCGGCGGCACTTTCCGCGAGCGCCATCACCGCGGCGTTGTTCAGCGCCTGGGCGGACACCTGGGTAGCGGCGAGCCAGCCGCTTGCCACCGCCAAGGTCAGCGCGAGCGCCGCCAGCGCGTTGAGCCACTTTCGCGTGCGTTTTGACATGTCGATGCGCTCGATTGCGCGGCGCCACCCGGTGACGCGGCCCGGCGCGGGTTCGTCGGTTGTTTGAAAAGCCTGCTGGATCTGCGTGTTCAGCCTGCCGTAAAACGCCACCCGGCGCGCCTCCGCCGGATCCTTGCCCAGATATTCCCGCAGAAACGCGGCGCGCTCCGGGGTCAGTGTGCCGTCAGCGTAGGCCTGAATGTCCGCTTCGGAAAGCGGCGAATCGGAAGGGGCGTCAGTGGTCATGGTGTCGGCGTGCGTCGGAGTTCGGCTGTCGAGGGGCGAACACGCACACACCCCAGTTTATTCCATATGTTCGCACGCCAATTTCTACGCTTGCCGGCCTCGCGCGAGCGCACTTTCACGCAGCCCTCACCGCGCCGCCCACGCGCGAGCTAACCCGATTGCACCCGCGTTTATTCCCGCTTCCGAATATGTTTTTTCTCTCGCTTCGATGCAGGAATAAAAACCGCGGAGCCGTGGTTCTCCCTCATGCAAACCCGCACAAAACTCACTGGAGTTCATCATGAAGAAGATCGCTTTCGCCGCATTGTCCGTTGTTGTTCTCGCCGCTTCGTCGAGCGCTTTTGCGCAAGGCAAGACGCGTGCTGAGGTGTACCAGGAATTGATCCAGGCCCAGCAGAATGGCCTGAATTACGTCACCGATGCTTCGTATCCCGACGTGAGCCCGGTATTCGCGCAGCAAGTCGCGCAGCACAAGGAAGCACTCGCCAAAGAAGCGGCGGCCACCGCCCGCGTCGCGGGCCACGACGCGCAGGCCGGTAGCGTCAATTGAAGGGCCGATACCGGCGCGCAACCAGGAACGGGCGCGCCGGATATCGAATGGAATAGATCGCTGCATCGTGTGTTTGCCCGGTAAGCGCATCTATCCGACAGAGGAGTCTTTCGTGGCAAAACCATCCGTTCCCAATCCAGCGCCTGCCTGCGTGCCTTGCCGACTTGCCGTGATCGGCGCGGCCGTGCTGGTGCTCGCCGGCGGCTTCGCTTACACGGCAGGCTGGTTGACGCCGGCGCGTCTCACCGCACCGCGCATCATCAACACATTCGAAGCCGTGGCGGGTCAGCATCCCGGTTATCGGCGCAATCATGCGAAGGGTCTGTGCATCGAAGGCTATTTCGACAGCAACGGCGAGGGCGCGGCGCTCTCGAGCGCGGCGGTGTTTGCGGCCGGCCGCACGCCGGTCACGGGACGCTTCGCGGTGCCCGGCGGCAATCCTTCCGCGCCGGATACGAGTTCGCCCGTACGCAGTCTCGCGTTGCTGTTTCAGTTGCAAAACGGCGAGCAGTGGCGCACAGGAATGAATTCGACGCCGGTGTTCGCGGTGCACACGCCCGAGCAGTTCTATCAGCAACTGAATGCAGCGAAGCCCGACCCGGCGACCGGCAAACCGGACCCGGCCAAACTCAAGGCGTTCTACGCCGCGAATCCCGAGACCCAGCCGTTTCAGGCATGGGTGAAGGCGCATCCGCCTTCGTCGAGTCTGGCGAATGCCGCGTACTACAGCATCAACGCATTCCGTTTCACCGACGGCGGCGGCAACACGCGCGCGGTGCGCTGGGCGATGGTGCCCGAAACGCCGTATGCGCCGATTACGGATGCAGAAAAAGCCGAGAAGAATTTCCTCGCAGCCGACCTCGACCAGCGCCTGCAGAACGGACCTCTGCGTTGGCATCTGATCCTGACAGTTGCGAAGCCCGGCGATCCGACGAACGACGCCACGCTGCAATGGCCTGACGATCGTCAGCATATCGACGCGGGCACGCTCGTCATCGATCACACGACATCGCAGGCAAACGGCACGTGCCGCGACATCAACTTCGATCCGACGATCCTGCCCGCAGGCATCGCGCCTTCGGACGATCCTTTGCTCGCCGCGCGTTCGGCGGCCTATGCGCTGTCGTACAAGCGCCGCACGCGCGAGGAAGCCCTGCACCCCGCGCTTCATCAAACCCAGACAAACGGAGATCACTCATGAAGCCGATGCGCACTCATTTCAGTCCGCTCGCGCGCCTGTTGCACTGGACGATGGCGCCTCTGATCATCGCGATGCTGTTCATCGGCGTGGGCATGGTCGCCACTGTCTCTCGCGCGCACGACACGCTGATCGCGATTCACCGGCCGCTCGGCATTGCGTTGCTGCTGCTGGTGGTGCTGCGCATGGGCGTGCGCATCACACGCGGCAGTCCGCCGTTGCCCGACGATATGCCGACAGCACAGCGCTTCGCGGCGAAGGCCTCACATCTGGTGCTGTATGTTTTGATGGCGGCCATGCCGTTGATCGGTTGGGGAATGCTGTCCGCCGCGGGTTATCCGGTCACGCTCTACGGTCCGTTGCATCTGCCGCCGATCGCGCCGCATAACGTCGAACTGTTCGCGTTGCTGCGCGCATTGCATACGTGGTTCGCATTCGCGCTGTTCGCCACCGTGCTGCTGCATCTCGCGGCCGCGTTGTTTCATGGACTGATCCGGCGCGACGGCGTGTTTTCCAGCATGGCGCGCGGCGAGCGTTAGTGCTTCTTTAACACTTCACGCGTTCCGAGCGCGGATCATAAGGCGCCTTCAGATGCAGCGTTGCCGGCAGCAGTTCGCCGGCGACGTCGATCGCATAGCTGCCGCTGTTCAGATACGCGGCGTCCGCTGCGCCGTCGGGATTGTTCACGTAGCCCATTGCCACCGGACAGCCCAGCGTGTGGCCGAATGCCGCCGAACTCACGAAGCCCACCGGTTTGCCGTCGCGAAGAATCGCTTCGCCGCCCCATAGCATGCGGTCCGTTGCGCCGTCGGCGCTCAGCACGACCATGCGTCTGCGCAGCGGTTCGGCGCGCAATTTCAGCAACGCGTCGCGGCCGCGAAACGCAATGTCCTTGTCGAGCTTGCAGGCGAACGAGAGGCCTGCTTCGAACGGGTTCGTATCCGGCGTGAGTTCGCGGCCCCATGCGCGATACCCTTTCTCGATGCGCAAGGAGTCGATCGCGTAATAGCCCGCGTTGACGAGGCCGAACGCTTTACCTGCCGCGTGCAGCGTCTCGTACACGCCGACCGCGAATTCCACCGGCACGTACAACTCCCAACCGAGTTCGCCGACATAGGTGAGACGCGTGGCCCGCACCGGCGCGTAGCCGAGATGGACCTCGCGGCTCTGGCCGAATGCGAACGCCTCGTTGCTCCAATCCGCTTTTGACACGCTTTGCAGCAGTTCGCGCGAACGCGGGCCCATCACGGCGAGCACCGCATATTGACCGGTCACGTCGACGAGCGTGCAGTGCCTGTCGTGCGGAATCAATTTTTCGATGCTGTCGAAGTCGCGCGTGGTTTGCGCGGTGCCGGTGACGAGCAGGTATTGATCGTCGGCGAGGCGTGTGAGCGTGAAGTCCGATTCATAGCCGCCGCGCTCGTTGAGCATGGCGGTGTAGACGGTGGTGCCGTTCGGCACGTCCACGTCGTTGGCGACAAGGCCTTGCAGCACGCTTTGCGCGTCGCGTCCCTTGACGAGAAATTTGGAGAACGACGTCATGTCGAACAATGCGACGCCTTCGCGGCACGCGCGGTGTTCGGCGCCGCTCCAGGGCAGCCAGTTCTGCTGGCCGAACGCGTACTCGATTCTGGCCTCGTCAGGCGAGGGCGCGAAAAAGTTGGCGCGCTCCCAGCCCATCTTGCTGCCGAAGCATGCGCCTTCGTCACGCAGCAGCGAATACAGCGGCGAGCGGCGAAACGGCCGCGCGCTGTCGAGTTCGCGATTCGGCCAGGGCATCGCGTAATGCAGCCCGAGCGTTTCCTTCACGCGATCGTGCAGCCACGTGTCGTTGCCGTTGAAGCGCGCAAAGCGGCGAATATCGACCGGCCACAGATCCATGGTCGGCTCGCCCGCGACGATCCATTCCGCGAGCGCCATCCCGGCGCCGCCCGCCGAGGCGATGCCCATCGAATTGAAACCCGCGCCGACGAAAAAGCGCCGCAGTTCGGGCGCTTCGCCCAGCATGAAGTTGTTGTCCGGCGTGAACGATTCGGGGCCGTTATAGAACTGCTTCACCTGAGCGGTTTCGAGCGCGGGCACGCGCTGCAGCGCGTTTTTCATCAGGATTTCGAACTGATCCCAATCGTCCGGCAGCAGTTGAAACTCGAAATTCTCGGGGATGCCGTTCATGCCCCACGGTTTCGCATCCGGCTCGAAGCCGCCCATCACGAGGCCGCCCACTTCTTCCTTGAAATAGATGAAGCCGTCCGGGTCGCGCATCACCGGCAGATCCGGATGCACGCCGGCAATCCGTTCCGTGACGATGTAGTAGTGCTCGGCCGAATGCAGCGGCACGGTCACGCCGCACAGGCGCCCGACGGCCTTGGCCCACTGGCCCGCGCAATTCACGACGATGTCCGCGCCGAGCGTGCCTTCCTCGCCGTCCTTGTTGCGCCACGCGAGGCCGCTGACTTCACGCGCGCCGTTCGCCTTGCCGTCTTGCGCGGTGCGCGTGTGGATCGCCGTGACGCGGGTATTCTCGACGATGCGCGCGCCGCGCTGGCGAGCGCCGCGGGCTAGAGCCTGGGTCAGGTCGGTGGGATTCGCCTTGCCGTCGCCGGGCAGCCAGACCGCACCGAGCAGGTCGTCGGTGCGCATGACTGGCCACAAGTCGCCGGCTTCGCGCGGGCTGATCACGTCGCAGGCCACGCCGTAGGCGCGCGCGACGGCGGCGGTGCGTTTGAGTTGCGTCATCCGCTCGGCCGTGCGCGCCACCGAGAGCGAGCCGCATTGCTTCCAGCCGGTGGCGAGGCCGGTATCGGCTTCGAGTTCGGCATAGAGCGCGGTCGAATAGCGGATCAGCTTCGTCATGCTTTCCTGCGCGCGCAACTGGCCGACGAGTCCGGCCGCATGCCAGGTCGTGCCGCACGAGAGTTGGCCCTGTTCGAGCAGCACTACATCGGTCCAGCCCAGCTTCGTCAAATGGTAGGCGACCGAGCAGCCGATGATCCCGCCGCCGACGATGACGACGCGCGCGTGAGTGGGGAGGGGTGTGGACATGTGTGGAACTGCGTGGAGGAGATTCGTGTAGATTGCCGTAAAAAAACACAGAATGCAACGAAGACGCAACGCTGTTGTGATCTCGGCGGCGTCATGCAACGGTCACACGATCGTGGTTCTGGAAGTAAATCATCTCGCGAAGTCCCCGCTTCAGCATAAAAGGCCGCGTTGTCATCGTCGCAGGAATGTGGTTTTGGTTGGAAATGTGTGGCTATCTAACCCGCCAGTCTGTGTCTTTTGCTAGACTCCCCTGAACCATCACCGCCCAATCGCCATGTTTTCCAACCAGCGCCAAGCCGAAATCCTGCGAATCGTCCGCGAGCAGCGCACCTGCACGATCACGGATCTCGCCGGCCGTTTCGACGTCTCCGACGAGACCATCCGCCGCAACATCAAGCCGCTCATCGCGGACGGCCTGCTGATCAAGGTCCACGGCGGCATCATGCTGCCCGAGCGACTCGACGAACCGCCGTTCCAGCGACGCATGACGGCAAGTCAGCAGGGCAAGCGGGCAATTGGCGCGCGCATCGGCGAACTGGTGCGGGACGGCGATTCGCTGATCCTGGAGGGCGGCACGACCTGTCTGCATATTGCGCAGGCGCTCGCCGCCCGTTCGCGGCTCACGGTCGTGACCCCTTCCATCGAGGTCGCGCGCCTGCTGGCGCCGCGCAATGGCAACCGGGTGTTCATTACGGGCGGCGAGTTGCGGCCGGACGATTGCGCGGCGGTCGGCGACAGCGCGCTGGCTTTTCTGCGGCAGTTTCACGTGCGCTACGCGATCGTCTCGGTCACCGCGATCGACATACAGGGGCGTTTCATGGACGCGCTGCCCGCCGATGCGGCGTTTTCACAGGCGGCCTTCGCCCAGGCCGAACGGTGCGTGGTCGCGGCCGATCACGCGAAATTCAGCCACAGCGCGCTGGTGCACGCGTTCGGCGCGGACGCCGTCGATCTGCTGGTAACGGATGAGGCGCTCGCGCCAGCACTGGCTCAGGTGTTCGCGGCGGCTGGCGTGGATGTGGAGGTGAGCACACAGCCAATTTCGTCCAACGCGTAAAATGGCCGGTTACCACAGGCAATCGATGCTGCACAGATTTTCACCAGGCGGCGCCATGCGCGCGCTGTCGGGCTGATTCTGTCCGCGCGCTTGCCCGAGCCGGCTTGAATAGGATTGGACGCTGATGTCGTCAGTTTTCTTTGATCGGGAACGGATTGCAGAATGGCTCGGGGACCACACTGTCGCCAAGGCGCGCTCGGTCGGCCCCGTCGCCAACGTGAAATGGCACGGCGCCACGCTCAGCGGCGACGTGCAGGGCACCCAGCCGACACCCTACAGAACGCGCGTGCGGTTCCGTACCGATGGCGGTTCGCCTTGGGCGCAAGGCGACTGCACGTGTCCGGTCGGCCGCAACTGCAAGCACGTCGCCGCGCTGCTGTTTGCCGAGCTGGAGTACCACGACGAGATGGACCACATCACGCAGGTCGAACTGGACGACAGCGAGACCACGGGCGATCTGCCGCCCAAGCGGATTGCACACATGGCGCACATGGGACAGCCGTCAGGCGTGCGGCCCGAACTGGTCAGCTGGCTCGAACGCTTTCGCGCCCGAGCCGAGGCCGCGGATGCCGACGCGCAGAAGGCGAGCGCCCCACGCACGCAAACGCTCGCGTACCAACTGAACTGGTCCAGCTTCCACAAGCGCCACGAAGTGGTGCTGTACCGCGCGCGCTGCAATGCCGCCGGCGCGGTCGTCGCGGTCGACGAAGCCTGGGGTAACGTGGAAGCGGCGCTGCTCAAGCAGCCGAAGTTCGTCTCCGACGAAGACCTCTCGATCCTGCGCGGTCTCTGGCTCGGCCGCTCCCGTGAAGATTTCGGCCAGTTCATTCTGCGCGGCACGAGCGGCGCGGAGATGCTGCAGAAACTGATCGCGACGGGGCGGCTGTTCTTCGACTTCAAGCCCGCGCCCGGCGAGGCCGGACCGGCCGCGCTGTCACGCGGCGCCGATCGGCCCGGCCGGATCGAATGGGAGCCGCTCGCTGACGAGCGTCTGCGGCCGGTGCTGTGCACCGAGCCGCGCGCCAGCATGGTGCTGCCGACCGAGCCGGTCTGGTATGTGGACGGCGTCGCGAATGAGGCGGGCATTGTTCAATCGTCGCTGCCGTTCCAGCAGTTGCCGGATTACCTGGCCATGCCGCCCATCTCGCTCGCCGAAGCGCCGCTGGTCGCCTCGGTGCTGCGCGAGGTCGCGCCCGAGTTGCCGCTGCCGCCCACGCAAGACGCGTCCGCGATTCGCGTGATCGACGTCGAGCCGGTGCCGGTGCTTTCGCTCAATAGTCACGCGCTGCCGTCTTCGACGAGCAAGGCGGGGCTGCGTCAATCCGGAGCGGTCGAACTGGCCGGCGTGAGTTTCGATTACGACGGCGTGAGCATCAACGTGGACAGCAGCGTGACGCTCGTGCCGATGCCGGGCGGCGATGTCATTCATATCCGCCGCCGTTACGAGGCGGAGAAAAAGCGGCTGCTCGAACTGCGCAAGACCGGTTTGCAGAAGGTGCCGACCAGCCGCGTCTACGCATCGCGTCTGCTGCCCGACACCATGCTCGGCCTGCCCGACGCCGAAGCGTGGTCCGCGTTCGTCAACGACGCCGTACCGGAGCTCGTGAGCAAAGGCTGGCGTGTGACGATGGCGCCCGAGTTCCGCTACAACGTGATCGAGATCGACGCGATCGAAGGCACCGCGCATCAGGCCGGCGACGGCTGGTTCGATCTGGAGATGGGCATCCGCATCGGCGAGCGCAACGTGCGGCTCGAACCGCTGCTCGCCGACCTGTTCCGGCGCGACCGGCGCTGGCTGGGCGGCGCGCTCGAAGCCATCGCCGACGATGAACCGATCGAGCTGAAGACCGAGGAGAACAAACGTCTGCGTTTGCGCGCCGATCGACTGAAGCCGGTGGTGCGCGTGCTGGTCGATCTGTTCGACGCACTCGGCGGCTCGCTCGCGGACGGTGCGCCGCTGCGCGTGGCATCCGTGGACGCCGGCCGCCTGGAAGCGCTGAACGGCACGGGCCGCTGGCAATTCCGTGGCGACGATTCGATCCGCCAACTTGCGCAGCGTCTGCAAGCCGGGCCCGGTCTGCGCGAAGTCCCGGTGCCGCGCGGCCTGAGGGCCGAACTGCGAACCTATCAGCACCAGGGCCTGAACTGGATGCAGTTTCTGCGCGAGCAGAACCTCGCCGGCGTGCTCGCCGACGACATGGGTCTGGGCAAAACCGTACAGACGCTCGCGCATATCCTCGCGGAAAAAGAAGCGGGGCGTCTGACGCGGCCTGCGCTGATCGTCGTGCCGACCACGCTCGTGCACAACTGGCGCGAGGAAGCGCGCCGCTTCGCGCCCGAATTGAAAGTGCTGCTTCTCAACGGTCCGCAGCGCAAGGAACGCTTCGAGCAGATCGGCGAACACGAACTGATTCTGACCACTTACGCGCTGCTGTGGCGCGATCAGAAGGTGCTCGCCGAGCATGAGTATCACTTGCTGATTCTCGACGAAGCGCAGTACGTGAAGAACGCCACCACCAAAGCCGCGCAGGCGATTCGCGGGCTGCGCGCGCGGCATCGGCTGTGTTTGACGGGCACGCCGCTGGAGAATCATCTCGGCGAACTGTGGTCGCAGTTCGACTTTCTGTTGCCGGGTTTTCTCGGCAGCCAGAAAGACTTTACCAGGCGCTGGCGCAATCCGATCGAGAAGAACGGCGACGGCGTGCGCCGTGCTTTGCTGGCGCGGCGCATCCGGCCGTTCATGCTGCGCCGTCGCAAGGACGAGGTCGCCAAGGAGTTGCCGGCCAAGACCACGATCCTGTGCTCGGTGGACCTGGAAGGCGCGCAGCGCGATCTCTACGAAACCGTGCGCACGGCGATGCAGGAGAAAGTGCGCGCCGCTGTCAGCGCGCAGGGTCTCGCGCGCAGTCACATCATCGTGCTCGATGCTTTGCTGAAGCTGCGCCAGGTGTGCTGCGATCCGCGATTGGTCAAAACGCTCAAGGCAGCCGCTGAGGCGGACGACGTTCCTGAAAAATCCGACAGGACGGGCAAGATCGAGAAGGGCGCGCGCGCCATGCGCTCGGCCAAGCTCGACCTGCTGCTGTCGATGCTGCCCGAACTGATCGAGGAAGGCCGCCGCGTGCTGCTGTTCTCGCAGTTCACCGGCATGTTGTCGCTGATCGCGCAAGCGCTCGAAGAGGTCGGGATCCCCTACGTGATGCTCACCGGCGACACGACGGATCGCGTCACACCGGTCGAGCGTTTTCAGAAGGGCGAGGTGCCGCTGTTCCTGATCAGCCTGAAGGCGGGCGGCGTCGGCCTGAACCTGACCGCCGCCGACACGGTGATCCACTACGACCCGTGGTGGAACCCGGCCGCCGAGAACCAGGCGACCGATCGCGCGCATCGGCTGGGACAGGACAAGCCGGTGTTCGTCTACAAGCTGATCGCGGCGGGCAGCATCGAGGAAAAGATCGTCGAGTTGCAGGAGCAGAAGGCCGGGCTCGCCGACAGCATTCTTTCCGAAGACGCCGCGGGCGCCGCCAAGTTCTCGGACGACGATCTCGACGCGCTATTCGCGCCGATGCCGGAAATCGAAAGCGGCCGGTAGGAACCGGCGATCCAGCACACCATCTCGAAACGTCCGGCGCACTCATCGCGCCGCGCGACGTTGCGCCCGTTCCAGGGCGCTCAAATATCCCCAGATTTGACGCTGCCATGAGCGCAATCGTGACAAATCGTCAAGGATGGGTCTGTTCCCGGCGATGCCGTCAACGCTTTGTCCTGACACTCGTTGAACACGCGACCGAGAAGCGGTCAGTCAACGCAGTTCGTTAAGGAAAAACCGTCCATGAAGAAGCATATTTTCGCCGTTACCGTCGCGGGTCTGTTCTCGATCGGCGCATTCGCCCAGGCCTCCACGCCGGTCGCCGCATCGTCGCCGGCAGGCGTCGCTACGCAGGAAGCCTCGGCGCCGGCCGCACAGCATCACCACAAGAAGAAGCATCACAAACACGCGCATCACCATAAGGCGGCGTCCGCTGCCAGCGGCGCGCAAGACGCGCCGTCAAACGACGACGCAGCGCCGGCCAAGCCGTAAGCATCGCCCGACGATGCGGGCCGGCGCAGGTCGCCGGCCCGGTTCGAATGACCCGGATCTCCCCGATGAAAACCTGTTCGTCCCGTTTTGCCAGATCGGGCTCTTCCATACTATTCGCGTTGTTGCTGGCCGCGTCGTTGACAAGTTGTGCGTGGCTCGCGCCGCCGGCACGTCCGACCCATGTCGACGAGGCGCCGCCGCCCGCGACTGCATTCTCGAATGCGCCGACGCCGGTGCCCACTTCGCAAATTCCGGCGGGCTTCTACCGCGTCAATCCCGGCGACACGCAGATCGGCGTCGCCAAGGCGTTCGGTCGCGAGCCTTCGGCGCTCGCGCAGTGGAACCACTTGTCGTCCACCGACGGTCTGCGCGTCGGCCAGATGCTGCGGGTCGCGCCACCGCTGGTTGCCGTCACATCGTCCGCGACCGGCACGCCTTCGAATTCGCTTGAACAGGCGCGCGCCATCTTCGCGGATGGCCCGAGTGAACCCGCGTCCGCAAAGGCTCGACTCGCATGGCCGGTGAGCGGTCAGGTGAGCGCGCCGTTCGTGTCGGGCAAGACCAAGGGGATCTTGGTAGGCGGGCGCGTCGGCGAATCCGTGCGGGCGTCGGCGGGCGGCCGCGTTGTTTACGCGGGCGGGCGCATCGCGGCGTACGGCAAGCTGATCATCATCAAGCACGACGCCCATCTGTTGACGGCGTACGGCAACAACCGCGCGCTGCTCGTCAAGGAAGGCGCGGACGTCAAGGCCGGCGAGGTGATCGCCGAAATGGGCGCGGACGACAAAGGCCAGGCGTCGCTGCGCTTCGAAGTGCGCACGGACGGCAAACCGGTCGATCCGCTCAAGTACCTCCCGCAACGCCAGTAACGCGGCGCGCTCGCGGCCTCGCCGCTCATCCGCAGTGACCTTGAACTCGAACGCGACGCGCCGCCTGCCCCAGGCGGTGCGCCGCGACGTGATGCCTATGATTTCCTCTCCCTATTGCTTTGCGGCCGGCCGGCGCGTGTCGGCAGTCCTGTTGCTGGGCGCGCTACTCGCGCTCGCCGGATGCGCGCAGCCGGACGCCGGTCGCGATTCGCCGAGCGGCAGTGCTGCCGTTGACCGCTTCGGTCACGGTGCCGCACAGCACGCGGCGCAAGCCGGCGACTTCGGCGACCGCGGCGCATCGCACGCAGCGGGCAGCGCGAGCGACGAGCCGCCGCCCAATCCACCACTGAACGACGATGCCGCATCGCCCACGCCCACGCCCGCGTGCTCGTGCGGCTACACTTTCCGGCAAACGGGCATGGCGACGTGGTACGGCAAGCCGTTCCAGGGGCGCCGCACCGCCAGCGGCGAGCGCTACGACATGCACGCGCTCACGGCGGCGCATCGGACCTTTCCGCTGGGCGCCTGCGTAAGGGTAACGGTGCTCAACGGCGCGCGCTCGGTGATCGTTCGTATCAACGACCGCGGACCGTTCGTGCGTGGCCGGATCATCGATTTATCGTATGCCGCCGCGCAGGCGCTCGGTCTCGTTTCTACAGGCAACGCGCAAGTCATGCTGGAACGCGTCGCGACGGCACGCCACTGCCTGGGTGGCAGCGCCTGATGCAGATCGTGATTACGGAAAAGTCAAAGCCGGCCCGCTGGCCGATTGATTGAAGGCTGCCGTAAGAATCAGACAAACGGCATCGACTGTAACAAAATGACTGCGTATGTAAATTTCCCGATGCGGACACTTCAATTCATACGATTTTCAACGCTTATGGCGCAAGCTCTCCGTTCCGAATGAATTACGTCCGACGTAATAACTACCTCGCTGCCGGTTACAAACGCAGTTTTTTCATCTTGAGCTCGACTTTATGACGGGCTAATTTGACTTCACTCGTGCGGCTAGACCCCCCGCGAGCGTGTGATGTTTGGGCGGCGCCGGCCTCTGGATTGAGGCCGCGCCGCATTTTTTGTCCGAGTCGCGAGCCCCTCGGTTTAACAATCTTTAAACGATTTATTTTGAGACTGTTCCTATACTGACTCGCAAATTGTCAAATCGCCGCGAGTTGAATGCAGAACGCGGCCAGAAAAGACAACGGCGAACGGGGCCAATCACCGCGCAGGCGAGACCAGCCGATCCGAACCACGACCCGAGTGGTCGATACCAATAAATGACGTCGCATAGCCGGAGCGGATAGCGGCTTAATCGCATCCGGAAAACAGCAGCTGTTTTCGATTATGATGGCCTTCCCCCTCGATACCTCGCGCGATAAAGCGAATCACGCGTCCTAATATCGAGATGGCAGCGGAAGACCTGAACAGGGCGCAAGGCAAAGGACCACTAGAAAAATGTGCAGCCGAAGATGAAATTGAAAGCCGGATCGTCGGTGCTTACGCCGTCATCCCGGTCATCTGCCGGCTAGCCGGCCACCAGTTACGAACGATGTCGCGTTGCGGGGTGTTATGAGAATTGCTGTCCTGGATGACGATTCGGCTCAGGCCGACCTGGTTTGCCAAACGCTGTCGGCGGCGGGCCATATCTGTCACGCATACGGTGCGGGCCGCGAACTGGTGCGGCAGTTGCGGCGCCAGACATTCGATCTGCTGGTGCTCGACTGGAACGTGCCCGACATGTCGGGCGAAGAGGTGCTGCGTTGGGTGCGCGAAAGCCTCTCCGAGCGTCTGCCGGTGCTGTTCATGACGAGCCGCGGCCGCGAAACCGACATCACGTCGATTCTCAACACGGGCGCGGACGACTACGTCGTCAAACCGGTGTCCGCAGCGGTCTTGCTGGCGCGCGTCGGTTCACTGCTGCGTCGCGCGTATCACCTCAAGCCGCCCGCGGCGAAGGAAGTCTTCGGCGAATTCGAGTTCGATCTGGGCGCCAAGCACGTGGTGGCGCGCGGCACGACGGTCGCCGTCACGCAGAAGGAATTCGAACTCGCGCTTCTGCTGTTCCAGCATCTGAGCCGGCCGCTGTCGCGCGCGCATATTCTCGACGTGATCTGGAAGCAGGCGACCGACATTCCGTCGCGCACCATGGACACCCACGTGTCGATGCTGCGCAGCAAGCTCGGCCTGCGCCCGGAGCAGGGCTATCGGCTGACGCCGATTTACGGCTATGGCTACCGGCTGGAGCGAATCGATTCCGCCACGCCGCCGGCAGCGGCCGGCGAACGCCCTGATGCGGGGGAGGCGTGACGCTTTCCGTCGCTGGGGCAGCGCGTGGTTGCCTGATCTCGCCGGCCCGCCGCAGCGGCGCATGGATCGCGGCCGCCGGCCTGCTCGCGATGACCTGTTTCGCGCCGGTGTCGGCGTCCGCGCAAGCGTCGCGCGCGCCGAAGCCGCGTGCGAAAGCCGCCGCGCCGGCCTATGTCTCGTATCTGACCCGCGAAGGCGATACGCTCTACGAGATCGCCGGCCGCTATATGCGCGACCCGAGCGATTGGGCCGTGCTAAGCCGCCTGAATCATGTGCCCGCGCCGCGCCGCATGCCGGCCGGCATCGCGTTGCTTCTGCCCGCCGACAAGCTCAAGCAGGAACAGGAATCCGCTCGCGTGATCGCGACCAGCGGACCGGCCGAGCACGCCTTCGGCAAGAACCCCTACGTGCCGCTCGCCGAAGGCGCGACGCTCGGCGAAGGCGACCGGGTGCGCACCGGCGACAACGGTTTTGTCACGCTGGAATTGCCGGACGGCTCGCATGTCACGATTGGACAGAACGGCCTTCTGGATATCGGCACGCTGAGGCGCACCACGCTGACCGGCGCCGGCGATCGCCTGCTCGAACTGCGCAGCGGCGAAGTCGAAAGCCAGGTCACGCACGCGACCAAAAAGGACGACCGCTTCCAGATCCGCTCGCCATCCGTTGTGGCGGGCGTGCGCGGCACGCGCTTCAAGGTCGCCTACGACGGCGGCGCGCAAACCACCGCGGTGGAAGTGCTTGACGGCGCGGTCGGCGTCGACCCTGCCGCACTCGGCGGCCGCGCTTTCACGCCGCCGCCCGGCGTGCCGCTGCAGGCCTCCTCGCAACTCGTGAAGGCGCGCTTCGGCAGTGTGACGCGGGCGGGCGGCGCGATCGGCGATCCGGTCGAATTGCTGCCCGCGCCGGCGCTCACGCAGCCGGCCAGGGTGCAGGACGGCAAAACGGTGGCGTTCGACCTCGTGCCGGCCGACCGCGCGGTGGCCTACCGCATGCAGATCGCGCGCGACGCCGACCAGCTCGACCTGATTCGCGACCAGCGCGTGAGCGAACCGCACGCGGATTTCGGCGACCTGGCCGACGGCACCTATTTCGTACGCATCGCCGCGATCGACGCTCACGGCCTCGAAGGCTTGCCGCAGGTGTACGCGTTCGAACGCCGCCAGCTCGGTTTGGCCGCCTCGGCGAAGCAGCGAGCCGGCAGCCGCGACTATGAATTCCGCTGGTTCGTCAGCCGTGGCACGGTCGAGACGCGCTTTCGTTTCGTGCTGGCGAGCACGGCCGATCTGCGCCATCCGCTCGTGGACCGCACCGATCTGTCGGGCGGTCAACTGATCGTGAGCGACCTGCCGGCCGGCGTCTATTACTGGACGATCGTCGCCGAGCAGTTCGAGAACGGCCGCTTCTATGAAAAGAGCAGCGCGGTGCGCTCGTTTACGCTCGCGCGCTGACGCTGGTAGATTCACGGGGCTGAGCCACGTATCAGCCCGCTTCCTGGTTTCGAACCAAGCCACCCTTTGCCGACCGCACCTACGCTTCTGAGCCTCGATCCGCGCGCCCGTCTCGGACGGCGCGCCGGCCGCCGCTTCCTGATCGAATGGGTGGGCATCGGCTGTCTCGGCATCGTGGTGATTCTGCTCAGTTCGCTCGGGCGTCTAAGCGCGAGCGTCGATCATCTGGTCTACGACCGCTTGTTGAGCCTGCGTGCGCAACCTCTGCTGCGCGATATCGTGGTGGTCGAAATCGACAACGCGAGCATCGCGCAACTCGGCCGCTGGCCATGGCCGCGCAGTGTTCACGCGAAGCTGCTGGAACAGATCGCCGGCGCGCGACCCGCCGCGGTGATCTACGATGTGCTGTTCACCGAAGCCAATCCGCAAGACGCCGAACTCGCCCGCGCGATTGCGCTGAGTCCAACCTATCTGCCGATCTTGCTCACTGCGCCCGATGACAGCGGCCGCCGCGTCGCGGTCGAGCCGGTGGCGCCGCTCGCACATGCGGCGGCGGGGCTCGGCCATATCAATCTCGAAGTCGACAGCGACGGCATCGTGCGCAGCGTCGCGCGCTATGAGGGCGACGCTGACTCACGCTGGCCGCAGTTGATGGTGCCGATCGCCCAGGCGGTGGAGCACGGCTCGCTCCATCTGAACGGCTCGCAGCGCGGCCGCGCTTTGCCCGCAGCCGAAACCGACCCCGCCGCCGACGACGGCGGCGAAGGCCGTTTCCTGATCCCATTCGGTCCGAACGCGCAGAACTACACGAAGCTGAGTTTCGCGCGCGTGCTCGCCGGCGACGTGCCGCCGGAGCAGTTGCGCGGCCGCATCGTGCTGATCGGCGTGACCGCGTCCGGCTTGTACGACCGTTTCGCGACGCCGGTGTCCGGCAAACTCGGCCCGCTGCCCGGCGTGTACATCCACGCGAACGTGCTCGACACGCTGCTCACCGGCCGCGAGATCGAGCCGGTCTATCCGTGGATTCTGTTCGCGGTGTCGCTCGCGCCGCTTGCCGCGTTACTGGCCGGATTTCTGGTGTTGTCGCCGCGCCGTTCGTTGCTGCTGACCGGCGCCTTGTGTCTGCTCGCGGCGGCCGGCAGCGCCGCCTTGCTGTACGGCGCGCGGCTCTGGATGTCGCCGGTGCCGGCAATCGTCGGTCTTGTGGCCGTGTATCCGATCTGGAACTGGCGGCGCCTCGAAATGACGATGGCCTATCTGCGCGGAGAACTGCAGCGTCTCGCCGACGAACCCCATCTGCTGCCGGAAACGCCGCAGCGCCGCCGCGAGTTCGGCGGCGACGTGCTGGAGCAGCATATGGCGCTGATGGCGCAGGCCGCGCAGCGCGTGCAGGACATGAAGCGTTTCGTGTGGAACAGCCTCGACAGCATGCCCGAGCCGATCCTCGTGAGCGACGTACGCGGCGTCGTGCTGATCGCGAATCATGCCGCCAAGGCGCATTTCGCGCGCCTCGGCGCGCCGCTGCCTGAAGGCCGTCCGATGCAGGCCGTGCTGGGCGGTCTGACGCTCGTGAAGACGATCGACACCGATGCCGCGTCGGACGCCGAAAACAGTCTGCTCGCCCGCGCGCACTGGCCGGCGCCGCTCGATCCCACGCGGCACGAATTCGCCGCGCTGATGGCGCACGGCGTCGAGGTGCGCGACGTCGAAGAGCGCGATCATTTGCTGCGCTACGCGAACTGCACCAACGCGCAGGGCGAGACCACCGGCTGGATCGCGGGCCTCGTCGACGTGTCGGCCTTGCATGCGGCCGAGCGTCAGCGCGAAGACGCGCTGCGGCTCCTCTCGCACGACATGCGTTCGCCGCAGGCATCGATTCTCGCGCTGGTGGAGATCGAGCGTGCCCGCCGCGAGCCGGTGCTCGCGCGCGGTTTGCTCGAGCGCATCGAACGCTACGCGCAGCGTGCGCTGACGCTGGCCGACGACTTTGTGCAACTGGCGCGCGCCGAATCGCAAACCTATGTGCTCGAACCGGTGAGTCTCGCTGAGTTGCTGATCGACGCGAGCGACGAAGTCTGGCCGCAGGCACACGCTAAGCGCATCACTCTGCACACGGAGACGGGCGCTGCCGACGCTGCCGACGACGACTGGATCTGCGCCGACCGTTCGCTGATGACGCGCGCGCTCGTCAACATTCTGAACAACGCGGTCAAGTACAGCCCGCCGGATACGCGCATCGTGTGCAGCCTCGCGAGCCTGACGCCGAAGGGCGTGCCGGCGGCGAAGCGCGTGTCGTGCACGATTCGCGATCAGGGCTACGGCATTCCGAAAGACCAGCAGGCGGGGCTGTTCGAGCGCTTCCGGCGGTTTCACGAAACCGAGCGGCCGGAAGTGGGCGGCGCGGGGCTCGGCATGGCCTTCGTCAAGACGGTCGTCACGCGTCATGGCGGCGATGTCGAGGTGGCCAGCGAACCCGGCCAGGGCACGGCATTCACGATCTGCCTGCCGGTGCTCGAAGACGCACAATCGGGCGCCGCTTTCACGCCGCGCCCATGACGTATGAACATGCACTTTATCGAAGCGAGAAGATGGTGAAAGCAATCCTGATCTGTGCCGCGCTAGCCGCGGCAAGTCTCACCGGTTGCGCGGGCCTGAGCGCCGATGTGCATACCGCCGACGCCACCAACGCGGCCGCCGCGCTGCAAGGCGAGCGGACTTATACGATCGCGCGCATGCCGTCGCAGGAAGCCGGCGCGGATCAACCGCAATTCGAGAGTTTGTTGGTGAACGAGTTGGCGAAGCAGGGCTTCGTCGCGACGACGGCTGGAACCGCGCGCTATCTGCTCTCAGTCGCCTACGACACGCGGCCGGCGACGATCGTCGTCAATGAAAACGGCTGTGCATCAGGCGACTGCCGACGCGGGCCCGCCGCGCCATTCTCGCTGTTCGGCGGTCCCGCGTACCAGCATGCGCTGACGCTGCGGTTTTTCGAGCGCGCGAGCGGACACGAAGTCTACAAAGTCAGCGCGGTGAGCAGCGATCGCGACGCGGACCCGCTGCACGCCATGCCGACGCTCGTCAAAAGCGCGCTCGCCAGATTTCCCTTCGATGCGCCGCCGGATTGGCGCGTGAAACTGCGCGCCGACGAAACTGGCGGCGTGCCGACGGTGACGTCGGTGAAGCCGCTTCAGCCGTAGCGCGCGTCGAGTTCATTTCGGCGCATCGTTGTCTTCGGGCCAGCGGTTTTCGAACACGCAATCGGCGAGCGGCACACGGCTCGCCCAGCGTTCGGTTTCCAGCATCGGCTCGCTATAAAACCGGTCGACGTGGCCGAGACACAGAATCGCCACGGGACGCGCGCCCTCGGGCATGCGCAGCAGTTGGCGAACCGCGTCGACGTCGAATAGCGATACCCAGCCCATGCCGAGACCTTCGGCGCGCGCGGCGAGCCACATGTTCTGGATCGCGCAGGCCACCGACGCGAGGTCCATCTCCGGCAAGGTGCGGCGGCCGAAAATGTGACGTTCGCGGCCGTCCATCAGCGCCATCACCAGCAGTTCGCCGCACTCCAGCATGCCTTCCACTTTCAGCTTCATGAACTCTTCGCGGCGTTTGCCGAGCGCATCGGCGGTGGCGAGCCGTTCGTTTTCCACCGCGTCGTGCAGGGCCGTGCGCAGCGCGGGATCTGTGATCCGCGCGATCCGCCACGGCTGCATGAAGCCGACGCTCGGCGCGTGATGTGCGGCGTCGAGCAGGCGCTGCAACACGGCCGGATCGACCGGATCGCGCACGAAATGGCGCATGTCGCGGCGTTCGTAGATCGCGCGGTAGACGGCGTCGCGCTCGGAATCGTTAAAAGGCTTCGCCATGGAACAGGGCGGCCGTGAAGGCCGGGTTGGAGGGCCAATAAGCGTGCATGTAAGTCGCCACGATCGAGCCGGCGCGATAAACGGCCTCGCCGGGTGCGTCGCCCTGCGGCCTTGTGGCCGAGCGCAGCGGCGTGAGCGAAGTGTTCAGCTTCGAGTAGTGAAATGTGTGGCCGGTCATCGGCCCGTGCAGGCTGTCGATCTGTTGCATGCCGAGCGCGGTGAAGCGTGTTTGCATCGTCGCGTGGCCGGGCAGCAGGCCGAGCATCGGCGTGGTCACGCCGTGCGTGTCGGTGAGTTGGTCGAGCAGATAGAGCATGCCGCCGCATTCGGCGACGAGCGGTTTGCCGGCGGCCGCGTGCGCGTGAATGCTTGCGGCGCTGCGGTTGTTGTTCGCAAGCGCTGCGGCATGCAGTTCCGGGTAGCCGCCTGGAAGATACACAGCGTCGGCGTGTTCGGGTAGTGCCTCGTCCGCGAGCGGCGAGAAGAAGGCCACTTGCGCGCCGAGTACTTCCAACAGCGCGAGGTTGGCCGGATAGATGAACGAGAACGCGGCGTCGCGCGCAACAGCGATCGTCTTGCCGTCCAGCAGGCGCGGCAGGACCTCGGGTGTGGGCGCGCCGAACTCGACAGGCGGCGGCAATTCGGCGAGCGCGGTGCGGCCTAACGTGTCAGCGGCGTGATCGAGGCGCGCGTCGAGGTCGTCGATTTCATCCGCCTGATGCAAGCCGAGGTGACGATCGGGCAACGTGATTTCATCGCTGGCGGCGATGTGCCCGCACCAGCGCAATGCCGGTGACAACGCTTCTTCGAGCATCTGCGCATGCCGTGCCGAACCGACGCGATTGGCGAGCACGCCGTAAAACGGCACCTGCGGCCGGAATTGCGCGAGACCGAAAGCGACTGCGCCGAAGGTCTGCGCCATCGCCTTCGCCGAAATCACCGCGAGCACCGGCACGCCGAACGTGGTGGCGAGATCGGCGCTGCTCGGCGTGCCGTCGAACAGACCCATCACGCCTTCGATCAGGATCAGGTCGGCCTCGGCGGCCGCTTGCGCGAGCAGCGTGCGGCAGGCGGCTTCGCCCACCATCCATAGATCAAGCGAGAGGACCGGCGCGCCGCTCGCGCGCGCCAGAATCATCGGGTCGAGAAAATCCGGTCCGGTCTTGAAGACGCGCACGCGCCGCCCCAGCCGCCGATGGTAGCGCGCGAGACCCGCAGTGATCGTGGTCTTGCCTTGACCCGACGCGGGCGCGCTGATGAACAGGGCGGGGCACGCGGCCATCGCTCAGAACTCCACGCCGCGCTGCGCTTTCACGCCTTGCTCGCGATACGGATGCTTGACGATGCGCATTTCGGTGACGAGGTCGGCGGCTTCGATCAATGCGTCCGGCGCGTGACGGCCGGTCACCACCACGTGCAACATCGGCGCGCGCGCGTTGATTACCGACAGCACTTCGTCGAGCGGCAGGTATTCGTACTTGAGCACCGTGTTCAGCTCGTCGAGGATCACCATCTGGTACTCGCCGCTTTCGATCATGCGGCGCGCTTCGTCCCAGCCTTTGCGCGCGGTCGCGATGTCGGCGTCGCGGTTCTGCGTGTTCCACGTGTAGCCGTCGCCCATCGTGACGAAATCGCAGTTGGCGATCGCACCGAGAAAGTCGCGCTCGGAAGTGTGCAGCGCGCCCTTGATGAACTGCACGACGCCGAGACGCATGCCGTGGCCGAGCACACGCACGGCCATGCCGAACGCAGCGGTGGTTTTGCCTTTGCCGGTGCCGGTGTTGACGATCAGCAGGCCTTTTTCGACGGTGGCATTGGCCTGTTTTTTCTCGTGGCCCTCGCGGCGGCGCTCGGTCATGCGTTGATGCGATTCGGGATCGGTCTTCATGGCAGGTCCTGTTTCTGTGTGTCGTTGTCTGGGTGTTCGGCTTGAGCGGACTGAGCGGCTTGAGCGGTGGTTGAGGCGATCGCCACGGTCACGCCTGCATAAACGGTTTTGCGCACGAGGAGTGTGGCGCGAGGCGCATTGCCTATGACAGATTCACTAAGCCCGGCCCCGCCCCCGGCGTCGGCCGCCGCGCCAAGCAGCGCGCATGGCTCGCAGACGCCGTCCACGCCGAGGTGCTCGCGCGCTGACGCCGAAGGCACCGCGACGGGCATCGCCGCGATCTGTTCAAGGCTGAAGAATGTCAGCGGCAGCGCGTGCCGCGCGCAGAATTCGAGCAAGCCAGCTTCGCGGGCTTTGCTATCGAGCGAGGCGACGGTACGGATTTCGTCGAACGAATGCGCGCCGAGCGCGGCGCGCACAGCGGCTTCGATCTGCTCAGCCGGGCTGTGCAAACGGCAACCGATGCCGACGCTAAGCGTTTTCATCGCGGATCCGTTCCTTCCGTGCGCGGCGTCGCGGCAAGTTCCGCATGTGCCTCCTCTCGCGCCAACGCAAGCGACGCCACCCCGCCGATCACCACGATCGCCGGCGAGCCGAGCCCGGCACGCGCGACGGTGGCGGCAAACTCACCAAGCCGCGCGAGCGCATGGCGTTGCTCGGGACGCGTGGCCGATTCGATCGCCGCGCACGGCGTGTCGGCGCTCATGCCGGCCGCCAGCAGCGCGCCGACGATATCGTTGAGCCGCCGCATACCCATATAGATCACGAGCGTCATGCGCGTGGCCACGAGCGCGGCCCAGTCCGGCTCGCCGCTGCCCGCGCCGTGCCCGGTGACGAACACCACGCCCTGCGCGTGATCGCGATGCGTGACCGGAATCCCGATTGCCGCGGGCGCCGCGATGCCCGCCGTGATGCCGTTGATGACTTCCACCTCGATACCCGCCGCGTGCAGCGCCTGCTGTTCTTCGCCGCCACGGCCGAATACGAACGGATCGCCGCCTTTCAAACGCGCGACGCTACGCCCGGCCCGCACATGTTCGAGCATCTGCGCGACGATGCCTTCCTGCGGTGTGGACGGATGACCGCCGCGTTTGCCCACGTAGACGACCAGCGCGTCGGCGCGCGCGAATTGCAGGACCTCGGGATTCACCAGATCGTCGACCAGCACGACATCGGCTTGCGCCAATGCAAGGGTGGCCTTGATGGTCATGAGTTCGACGTCGCCGGGGCCGGCGCCGATCAGCCAGGCGCGGGTCATCGCGGCGTGCATGGCGGGCGCCATGTCCTGACAAGCGGGAAAGAGTAAAACGCGAAGGGTCGCCAGACGGCGGACTTTGGGGTCATGCAGTGCTACGGATTCAGGCACGGCGCAATGCGTGGTTCGCAGCGAATTTCACACGAAACTCGCCGACACGGACACACTGCGTCGTGCTTCAGCGCCTTCACATCCGTCCCTCGCGGATTCCGGCGGTCGGCGGCGCGATGATGCCTTGAGGTTCGCCGCCTCCGCGTCTGGCCGGTATCCGGGCTGGCGGCCTCACGCGCTTTGCCTTCCCGTCCGCATTCGCTGGAAATTGCCGGACAGTGGCTTAAAAAACGCATGCGCGGCGCAAGTCGATTCAACATCGCGCCGCAGGTCGCTTACCGTTGCGGGGACAGCACAGGTTGGGCGCTCTGAGCGCTGCCTGTTTCCCGTTTAACTGCACACGCGAATGCATGTGCGGGCACCAAACGCGCGCATACGATAGCACATGGCGCCCCGCCCGATAAGCGCTTGCGGCTTGCGTTTCCTTGACGGCACAGGGCTGCGGGCCTACACTCGCACGCACTTTGGTGCTCGTGTGCGCGCTCGTGCGCATGCAGTTAAACGGGAAACAGGGTGCCCACCTGCCATGGATCGGGTCAACCTGTGCTGCCCCCGCAACGGTAAGCGAAATGTGGTGCTGATTGCAGTGTTCAACGCAGTCGATCGGCACCGCGGAGCCGGCTTCGATGTCCACGCGCAAGGCCGCGTCGGCATATCACCACTGGGCGAGAAACCACTCGCCCGGGAAGGGGAAGCGGCGCTTTCGCCAGCCCGGATACCGGCCAGATAACGAAGGGCGAACGCCGCGGGGATGCGGCGCTGCGTTCATGATCTCATTCCCGCTTTCTGTTTTCTGTTTTCTGTTGTCGCGGCAACGCCGTCGTTCGTCCCCGTGTTTTGATATTGTCGTGGCTGGCCGGGCGTGTGCTCCGTTTGCCCCGGCATAAGCCGAAAAACACGCCGGCGTGCACGTGCAACTCCTACGGATGGACCTCACGATGCAAACTCAAATGCGCAAGATCCCCGTCACCATCGTCACGGGCTTTCTCGGCAGCGGCAAGACCACGCTGCTGCGGCATATTCTTCAGCATGCGGGCGGCAAGCGCATCGCGGTGATCGTCAACGAATTCGGCGAACTCGGCATCGACGGGGAAATCCTCAAGGGTTGCGGCATCGGTTGCGATGAAAACGGCGTCGAGACCGAAGGCCAATTGTATGAACTCGCGAACGGCTGCCTGTGCTGCACCGTGCAGGAAGAGTTTTTCCCGGTAATGGAAAAACTCGTGGAGCGCCGCGAGCAGATCGATCACGTGTTGATCGAGACCTCGGGCCTCGCGTTGCCGAAGCCGCTGGTGCAAGCGTTCAACTGGCCGCAGATCAAGAACAGCTTCACCGTGGACGCCGTGGTCACCGTGGTGGACGGCCTGGCCGCCGCGAGCGGCCAGTTCGCGGACAACCCCGTCGCCGTGGATGCGCAGCGCAAAGCCGATCCGAATCTCGATCACGAGTCGCCGTTGCACGAATTGTTCGAAGATCAATTGTCGGCGGCCGATCTGGTGATTCTGAACAAAACGGATTTGCTCGACGACGCGCAGCAAAGCGCGGTTGAAGTTTCGATCCGCGAAGAAATTCCGCCGCAAGTGAAAATCGTTCGCGCACACATGGGCCAACTCGATCTGCATACGTTGCTGGGCCTCGAAGCGGCGTCGGAAGACACGATCCACTTGCGCCACGATCACCACGGTTCAGCCGACGACGCCGACCACCATCACGACGAATTCGACTCGGTGGTCGTGCAGGCGAACGCGTCGTCGCGCGAGGCGGTGATCGCCGCGTTGCAACAGCTGGTCGAGACCAACACGATCTATCGCGTCAAAGGCTTCGCGGCGCTGCCGGGCGCGGCGATGCGTCTGGTGATTCAAGGCGTTGGGCGCCGCTTCGACAGCTATTTCGATCGACGCTGGCAGGCCGGCGAAAGCGGCCCGAGCCGCTTCGTGCTGATCGGTGAAGACCTCGATCAGCCCGCCTTGCAGCTTGCATTCGACGCGGCGCTCGGCGTGCCGTCGAGTGCCGAAACGCAACAGGCGTAAGCGCGTATGCATCTGCTGCGCACCACGCCGGGCGGTTTTGTCGACGACACGCAAGGCGTGATCCGGATCGATCAGCAACCCGCGGATATCGTGGTGCTCAGTTCCGCCGACACTACGCTTTCGCTGCTGGCCAGCGTTTTTCCGCGCCTGGGTGAAGGCTTCCCGGGCGTGCGGCTCGCGAACGTCACGTATTTGCGGCAACCGGCGTCGGTGGATTTTTATCTCGAAGACGTCTTGCAGCATGCGCGCGTGGTGGTGGTCGACCACCTCGGTGGCGAAGCGTATTGGCCTTACGGTATCGAGCAGGTGGTGGCGCTCGCCGAGCGCAAGCAGCAGACGCTCGCCATGTTCTCCGGCGACTTGCAGGAAGATCCGAACCTGCTCGCGCGCAGCACCGCGAGTGCGGATCTGTGTCATCAACTGTGGCGCTATCTGCGTGAAGGCGGCCCGCAAAATGCCGAGGCGTTCCTGCGCTGTATCGCGCACCGCGCTTTCGGCTGGGGGCGCGAACCTGCGCCGCCGCGCGCGTTGCCCGCGGCCACGCTCTACCATCCCGAGCGCGATACGCCGACCGTGGCCGACTGGCAAGCGCGCTGGAAACCGGGAGCGCCGGTCGCGGCGATCCTGTTCTACAAGGCGCATCTGCAGGCCGCCAACACGGCTGTGTTCGACGCGCTGATCGACGCACTCGAGTCGCAAGGTCTGAATTCGTTGCCGATCGCGATTACCTCGCTGAAAGATGCGATGAGCCGCGACGTCGTGCAATCGCTGTGCGCGCAGCACGAGGTGACGCTGGTGCTGAATACGACCGCGTTCGCCGCCTCCGCGATCGACGACCCCGAGCCGCTCGCGCTCGCCGGCGACGTGCCGGTGTTCCAGGTGATCCTGAGCGGCGGCAATCGCGAGGATTGGGTCAAGGACAATCAGGGTCTCAATTCGCGCGATATCGCCATGCATATCGCGCTGCCGGAAGTGGACGGCCGCATCATCACGCGTGCGATCAGTTTCAAAGGGCTCGCGTACCGTTGTCCGCATACGCAGGTCGACGTGGTGCGTTATCAGCCGGACGCCGGGCGGGTAGGTTTTCTCGCCGAATTGAGCCGGCGCTGGTGTCGCCTGCGTTCACTCGATAACGCGGACAAGAAACTCGCGCTGATCCTCGCCAACTATCCGATGAGCGAAGGGCGCATCGGCAATGGCGTGGGGCTCGATACGCCGGCTTCGGTGGTCGGTATTCTGTCGATGCTGCGCGACGAAGGCTATCGTCTCGCGGATTTGCCCAGGAACGGCGACGCGCTGCTGAAAAAGCTCACCGAAGGCGTGACCAACGATCCGGTCGTGCGCGATCTGCGTCCCGCGCTGCAAAGCCTCGCGCTCGACGACTATCTGCGGTATTTCAACGCCTTACCTCTTGAAGTACGCAACGCGTTGAACGCGCGTTGGGGCACGCCGGACGAGGACCCGACGCTGCGGCGCGGCCGCTTCATGATCGCGGGCTGGCGTTGCGGTCAGGTGTTCGTCGGCATTCAACCGTCGCGCTCGCGCGAGCAGGGTGATTACGCGAGCTATCACGACGCCGAACTCGTACCGCCACATGCGTATCTGGCGTTCTATTTCTGGTTGCGTCACCAGTTCGGCATCGACGCAATCGTGCATGTCGGCAAGCACGGCAATCTGGAATGGCTGCCCGGCAAGAGCGTCGCGTTGAGCGATACCTGCTGGCCCGATCTGATTCTCGGGCCGATGCCGCATCTGTATCCGTTCATCGTCAACGATCCGGGCGAGGGCAGCCAGGCCAAGCGGCGCACGCAGGCTGTCATCATCGATCATCTGATGCCGCCGCTCACGCGTGCCGAAACTTACGGACCTTTGCAGGATCTGGAGCGTCAGGTCGACGAATACTATGAAGCGCTGATGGTCGACCCGCGCCGCTCGAAACTATTGCGGCGCACGATTCTGGCGACCATCGTCGAACATAAACTGCATGAGGAACTGAGTCTCGCGGCGCCCAACGGACAGGACGATGAAGACGCGCTGCTCACGCGCGTCGACGCGTGGCTATGCGAGCTGAAGGAAGCGCAGATTCGCGACGGCTTGCATACGTTCGGGCAATCGCCGGATGGCGTGCAGCGGCGCGATACGTTGCTGGCGCTGGGACGTTTTCCAGTCGGCGACGGGCAAGGCGGCAAGGCCGGTTTGATCGATGCATTGGCGCGTGATCTGGAGATGGATCATCTGTTCGACCCGTTGTCGGTGGATTGGTCGGCGGCGTGGGGCGGTCCGCGTCCCGATGTGCTGCAATGCGTGAGCGATGCGCCGTGGCGGCACTGCGGCGATACGCGTGAACGGCTGGAGTTGCTGGCGGCTGAGTTATTGCGCGGCGTGTGCGGCGATCGAACGGACGCATCAGCAACGGCGTTGCCGCTCGCAGCGAGCTTGCCGCAAGCGGAGCAAGTGATCGAGCGTCTGCGTAACGACGTGCTGCCGCGGCTCGACGCCTGCGGTCCACAGGAAATGCTTCAGCTAAAACGTGGCCTCGAAGGCCGTTTCGTGCCGCCCGGGCCGAGCGGTTCGCCATCGCGTGGCCGGCCCGACGTGCTGCCCACCGGCCGCAACTTCTATTCGGTCGACACGCGCGCGGTGCCCACGCAAGCCGCCTGGTCGCTCGGCTTGAAATCTGCCCAGCAGTTGATTGAACGGCATTTGCAGGAGAAAGGCGACTATCCGCGCGCCATTGGTCTGTCCGTTTGGGGCACCGCGACCATGCGCACCGGTGGCGACGATATCGCCCAAGCGCTCGCATTGCTCGGCGTTCGGCCGAAGTGGGCGCCGGGCAGCCATCGCGTGACCGATTTTGAAATCATGCCGATCGAGGTGTTCGACCGGCCGCGAATCGACGTCACCTTGCGGGTGTCCGGATTCTTCCGCGACGCCTTCGCCAACGTCATGCATTTGTTCGACGCCGCCGTGCAGGCCGTCGCCGAACTGGACGAACCCGAGGACCTGAATCCGATTCGCGCGCGCGTGCTGCGCGAACGCGATGCGCTGATCGCGCGCGGCATGGACGCCGCCGAAGCGCGCAAGCGCGCCGGCTGGCGTGTGTTCAGCGCGCGGCCCGGCGCGTACGGCTCGGGTCTGCAGGACGTGATCGACTCACAGCAGTGGCAGACCGACGCCGATCTGGCGAACGCGTATCAGGCGTGGGGCGGCTATGCGTACACGCAAAAGAGCGCGGGCGAAGAAGCGCGCCACGCGTTCGGCGCGCGTCTCGCCGCAATGGACGTGGTGCTGCAGAACCAGGACAACCGCGAGCACGACCTGCTCGATTCGAACGATTACTACCAGTTCCAGGGCGGCATGGTTGCCGCGGTGCGCCATCTGGCCGGCGATCAGCCGAGCGTGTATCACGCCGACCACAGCAATCCGGCCGCGCCGCGCGTGCGTACGCTGCATGAGGAGATCGCGCGTGTGATCCGCTCGCGCGTGGTCAATCCGAAATGGCTCGATGGCGTGAAGCGTCATGGGTACAAGGGCGCGGCTGAAATCGCCGCGACCGTCGATTATCTGTATGGCTACGATGCGACGGCGCGCGTGATCGCGGATCATCAATATGCGCTCGTGACCGACGCCTATCTGAGCGACGCAGACACCCGCGAGTTCTTGCAGCGGCATAATCCGCACGCGTTGCATTCGATCTGCGAGCGCCTGCTCGAAGCGATGCAGCGCGGTTTGTGGCAGGCGCCCGGCGACTATCGCGCGCAAGTCGAACAGCATCTGCTTGCGAGCGAGCAGCAGATCGAAGGAATGCAAATATGAGTTCAGCGATGAGTGCAAGCGCCGCGCGGCCTGTTTTTCCTTTTGCCGCGCTGATCGGCCAGGCGCCGTTGCAACAGGCGCTGCTGCTGGCCGCCATCGATCCGGGATTGGGCGGCGTGCTGGTCACCGGGCCGCGTGGCACCGCGAAGTCGACCGCGGCGCGCGCACTGGCCGAGTTGTTGCCGGAAGGGCAGCTGGTGAATCTGCCGCTCGGCGCGAGCGAAGACCGCCTGATCGGTACGCTCGATCTCGAAACCGTGTTGCGCGACGGGTCGGTGCGCTTCTCGCCCGGTCTGCTCGCGAAGGCACACCGCGGCGTGCTGTATGTGGATGAAGTCAATCTGCTGCCCGACGCGCTCGTCGATGCCTTACTCGACGCCGCCGCGAGCGGCGTGAATACCGTTGAACGCGATGGCGTATCGCACAGCCACGACGCGAGCTTCGTGCTGATCGGCACGATGAATCCTGAAGAGGGCGAACTGCGGCCGCAATTGATCGACCGTTTTGGCTTGATGGTCGAGTTGCAGAACTGTTTCGAGCCGCGCGTGCGTCAGGCTATCGTGAAGGCGCGGCTCGCGTTCGATCTCGATCCGCAGGGCTTTCGCGCGGGCTATGCGCAGCAGCAGGCCGCTTATGTCGAGCGGACTCGAGTGGCGCGCGCAGCGCTGCCGCAACTCGCGTTCGATGACGCCGTGCATGCGCATGTAAGCGCGCTGTGCATCGACGCCGCCGTGGATGGTTTGCGCGCCGATCTCGTGATGCTGCGCGCGGCGCGCGCGTTGGCGGCGCTCGAACAGGCGGCCGCGGTGACGGCGGAGCATGTCGATCGGGTGGCTGAAGCGGTGCTGGCTCATCGGCGGCATGTTCGCGAGTCGCCGGCCGAAGGTGGCCCGCGTGAGGGCGACGCCGAACGTGCGGCTTCTGCCGATAGCACGTCCTCATCCGCGGAAAGCGATGGGCCGCCGCCGGCCACCGCCGCCGATTCGGATTGGGGCTATCTCGCGCCCGAGCCGGCCGCGACCACGCACGTCAAGGGCGTCATTCCACTCAACGTAAAAAAACGCTGAGCCATCGGAAGGGCGCCGCCGCTGACTCGCGCAGCGGTTTTCGATGGCTGCAAGGCGCGGGCGCGGGTCCCGCTACGCGCGGGCGCTTGCGCGGCGAGCCGGGCAAGCGCATCGACTGGCTGCACACACTCGCCGCGAAGCGCCAGGACGCGTTGCGCGCCGGGCATCTGCGTTTCGCGCGCGAGGCGCCGCGCGGCGGCGTGCTGCACTGCTTCGTACTCGATTGCTCCGGTTCCATGCTGGCCGGGCAGCGCCTCGCGCTCGCCAAGGGATTGCTGATCGCCCTGTTCGACCGTGCGAGCGCGGCGCGGGCCGAGGCGGCGCTGGTCTGTTTCGGCGGCGCCGCTGCGGACGTGCGTTTCGGTCCCGCCGTGCCGCGCTGGTGGAACGAGCGGTGGCTGAGCCCAGTGGGCGGCGGAGGCGGCACGCCGCTGACGGCGGGCGTTCGGTGTGCATCCGAGCTGCTGGATCGCAGCGCGCGCCGCAAGCCCGGCCAGCAACGCTGGTTGTGGATTCTGACCGATGGCCGCACGCGTGACATGCCGGCGCGGCCGCTGGATGCGCATGAGGTGGTGTTCGTCGATTTCGAGCGCGAAGCGATCCGGCTGGGCCGCTGCGAAATGCTCGCCGATGCTTGGGGCGCGCGGCGTTCGACGCCGGAAGAACTGATGCTGATGGGCTGAGCGGCGCGCGGGCCGTGCCGCTCACGGGCGAGCGCTTATTTCAGGCCGTTCGACCAATACACCACATCGTCCTGACGGTCGAACACGAAGACTTTCATCGCCATCTGCTGGGCTGCGTCGAGTTGATCGAGTTCTAGCCCGTGCGTCGAAGGCTCGCCGGGGCCGCTGCCTTTCTGCACATTGCGGATCACCGCCGTGGTTTCGATCTCCGTGTCGAGATCCTTCGACTTCAGGCGAAACGCAACGCGCAACCGGTCGCCGACGGCGCCGAGACTCCATGAGGCGGTCAGCGACATGCCGAGCGCGCTGATGCCTTTCGCGAGTCCGAGGCCTTCATAGGATTCGCCGGTTTCGCCGATGCCGAAACGCACCGCGAGGTGCGCGCGGACGCGGATCGATTTGCGTTCGCGCAGGCGGCGGATCACGCCGGGCTTCGACAGCACGACGTAATCGAACGGCGTGCGGCAGATGGCTTCGATCGTGCAGACGAAACGGAACACCGCATGGCTCGCGATCGCGACGATTTCGATGTTTTCACCGATGCCGAGCGGGAAGATGCGGCCTTCGTGCATCGGCGGAGTGACGAAAAGCGAATGATTCGGCGCGAAACCGATGATGCGGCACGGATGCATGGGCGCGCCGCTGCCGAGCTGCGAGCGCACACCGATCAATGCACCGATTTCCAGATGCATGTCTTTGAGCGTCAGTTCGCCGTTGGGGTCCGCTTGCGGCTCTGTCTGCTGTGGCGGTTGCGTCGCCGCGTCCAGTAAGTCGCCGCGCTGCGGACGGAAGTGCGCGAACAGGAAGTTGCGCTCGTCCGTGGTCGCCAGGATGGTGCCGCTGGTGAACAGCAGCGTGCCGTCGGCGTCGACGATCGGCCAGTCGAGAGGCTTGCCTACCGGTACCGTTTCCGGATTCAAGGCCGGTGTTTGGGCTGCGGATGAGGCTTCCTCGACGTGTTCCTCGACTGGATTGTCCATGGTCGGCGGCGATTTGAGTGGCGGGATATCTTGGTTGACGGCTGATGTGAGGGAAACTTTAGTTTTTGCGGCGGCGCCGGTTTTCCAGTTCTTTCGATGGCGCTGCGGGATGTGCGCGGGATGTGTGTCGTGGCTCTATATATAGCAAGGCGGCTCGCTTGACTGATTTGGCGGCGGGGGCGGGGAGGCTCGGCCGTTGATCGCCTGGCTGGCCGTCACGAGTACGATTACCTCATGAGCGCACAATTAAATCGGATGACTAACTAATTTGACGGCGTTGTGATGGTGCCTGTTTTGGTACCGCTCAACTTTCTGAAAAATATTGCGCGAAGGGGGTTGACGACGTGTCGCTCGCTCTCCATAATCTCGTTTCTCTGCTGCTGATGCAGCGACGCAGAACGAAGCGGTGCCGGGTAGTTGGAATGCTGATGACTGATGTCAGCGGCGCGCGGTACCGGTTTGGTGGTGAATGCGGAATCGATCTTTAAAAATTAACAGCCGATAAGTGTGGGCGCTTGATGCGCGACGCGCAGTGGATCCTTCGGGGTTTGCTGGAAGCGAAAGTATCAAGTCTC